>Ga0075163_10006048_pt1 | contig 16056 bp, 10 predicted proteins | sample JI1023141ADNA_FD_71478 | JGI IMG/M metagenome (GOLD analysis project Ga0075163, IMG submission 71478) | Wastewater effluent complex algal communities from Wisconsin, to seasonally profile nutrient transformation and Carbon sequestration -... | ecosystem: Engineered > WWTP > Effluent > Algae...
CTCCGCCTCCGCCTCGGTCTCGCGCGCTTGGCCAGCTTGAATCGGTCAGCGCGGCGGCGCGCCCCAGGCGGCGATCGCGTCGGCGATGAGCGCGTCGGCCGGCGCCTCCAGGGCCTCGAGATCCCAGCGCAGCACCGCGCCATCCCAGCTCGCCGACCACAGCGCGCCGGCGGCGAACCCGACCCACGGCGCGCGCGCGGCGTGGCCGCGCAGGTGAGCGACCCGACGCCCGTCGGCCACCGACCAGACGTCGATCGTGCCGCTGCTGGCGCTGGCCGCGATCCAGCGACCGTCGGGCGACACCGCGACGTCGATGATGTCGACCGGCCCGTCGGTGAGCTGGCGCGACCAGCGGCCATCGGGCTCGTAGATCACCAAGAGCCCGGGGGCGGCCGCCACCACGCGACCGTCGGCCAGCGGCGCGATCGAGAACGCGTTGGGCACCGCGAATCGGCGCTCGAGGACCTGCTGCCGATGCGACCAGACCTCGCCATCGCGGGTCAGGAGCCACGCCGTGTCCCCGGCCGGCGCGATCTCGAGGTCGGCGAACAGGCCGGTCATGACCTCGACCCGCTCGCCGGTCGGCGTGGTCCGGATCAGCGTAGGCCGGTACGGCACGTTCAGGCGCGTGCCGTCGGCTAGAAACGCCACGCGGTGCGAGCCCAGGTGGCCCCGGCGATCGATCACCGGCAGGGTCGGGTCGTCAACCGCGATCAGCGCCTCCTCGGGCGTGCCGGCGATCACCGCGGCCAGGCGGCGCCCATCGGGCGAGAACGCCACCCGCTTGACCACGCTGTCGGACAGCGGCAACTCGGCGCGCAGCGCTCCGAGGCGGGTCGTCCACAGCGAGACCTTGCCGTCACCGCGCGCCGCGGCGACCAGCCGGCCGTCGGGGCTGACCGCCGCGCTGCTCAACCCCGCGGGGGCGTGATAGCGACGCGGCGACGGCGCCGACGGCAGCCGCCAGCTCCACCAGCTCGTACCGCCGGTCCGCAGTTGACCGTCGATCGCCGCCAGCTCCTGCCCGGCCCGCTCGGGCAACCGCACCAGCTCGGTGTCGAGCCCGGCCCCCCACAGCCGGATCCCGCCGCGCTCGCCGGCCACCGCCACCAGCTCGCCGATCTGGCTGATCGTGCGGACCGGTTCGTCGAGGACCCGGCGTGAGGCGAGGACGCGGCCGGTCGCCAGCTCGATCGTCATCAGCCCACCGTCGATGCCGCCGATCAAGAGGCGGGTCTCGTCGCGATCGACCGCCATCGCCGTCGCGGCGCGGCCCGGGGCGTTGAACGGGGTAGTCGCGACCACCCGGTCCTGACCGTCCGCGCTCACCCACACCTGCCCGTCGCGGCAGATCACGTAGAGCGCGCGCGTCGACAAGGCCGCGGCGTCGAGGATCTGGTTATCGCACTGCCGCGCGGTCCGGGCGCCGCCCGGCACGTCAGGGTCGAGCAGGACCGCCTCGCGATCGCTGACCACCGCGATGCGATCGTGATCAGGCGAACGTACGAACTGATCGGTCAGGAGCGGCACCGGCACCCGCGCCAGGAGGCGGCCGTCGGCGCGATCGAAGACCGAGATCGCGACGCTGCGCTCGAGCGCGTAGATCGGTCCGCCGCGCTGGCTGGTCACCTGGAGCGCCTGGACCACGACCGACCAGCGCGGCGCGGCGTCGCCCTCGTGCCACAGGCTCAGGGTCCGGCCGTCGTGGCACAGAAACTCATCGTGGTCGTCGGGGGTGATCCGGCCACACGGCGGCGGATCGAAGCGCGTCGCCGCCGGCCGACCACCGGCCCGGGTCGCGGCCAGGACACCGCGGGCATCGGCCGACTCGCCGTAGGACAAGGCCTGGGCCGCGAACAGCTCGGCCTCGGCGATGTCGCCGGCCAGGAGCGCCGCGACCGCGCTGCGATCGAGGGCCCAGCCCAACGCCGACCGGGTCTCGGCGAGCGCCGCGGTGGCGCGCCGCTCGGCGGTCAAGGCCCGCCGCCGTTCGCCCGCGATCCGGGTCCAGGTCGCGCCCAGCACCAGGCCACCCGCCACCATCGCCGCGGCGATCGCCGCGAGCTGCCAGCGCCAGGCCGCGATCAGCCGGCGCGCCAGCTCAGCGGTCGAGTAGACGTGGGCGCCGACCCGCCGCCCGTCGAGGAAGGCCGAGACGTCGGCGGCCAGCGGCTCGGCGTCGGGGTAGCGGGCCGCGGGCGAGGTCGCCAGGGCCTTGTCGGCGATCGCCACCAGCTCGGCGGGCGCGCGCTCGGGCCAGACCGGCCGCGCCGGCTGGCCGTCGGCCCAGGCCGCGAGGATCTCGAGGCGGCCCTCGGGCAACAGGCGATCGCCGACGATGATCTCGGCCAGGATCGCGCCCAGGGCCCAGACGTCGCCAGCCGGGGTCGCCGGCTCGCCGCGGATCCGCTCGGGCGCGAGGTAGGCCGGCGTGCCGGCGGTGGGATCGCTGTCGTCGCCGGTCTCGGCGAGCACCTCGGCCAGGCCCCAGTCGACGACGTGGACCTCGCCGAACTCGCCGATCATGATGTTGGCCGGCTTGAGGTCGCGGTGGACGACGCCGTGGCGATGCGAGTAGGCCATGGCCTGGCACACCGCGAGGAACGCGCGCACCAGCCGGAGCCGCACCTCGAGCGGCGCGGCCTCGGCCAGCACCTCGGCCAGCGAGCGCCCGCGGATCAGCCGCATCGCGTAGTAGGCGCGCCCGTCGGCGCCCAGCCCGGCGTCGTAGACCGGGACGATGCCGGGGTGCTCGAGCCGCGCGGTGATCGCGGCCTCGCGCGCCAGCCGGGCCGCGGCCCGCTGATCGTCGCCATCGACGGCGATCCGCTTGATCGCCACCGCCCGGCCCAGCCGTTGATCCTCGGCCACCATCACCGTGCCCATGCCACCGACCCCGGCCAGCTCGACGTCGACGTAGCGAGCCTCGGCGGCGACCGCCAGCGGGTTGGCGCTCTTCGGCGGGTCGCCGCGATCCTCACTCCAACCGGCGCGCGAACGATCGCGCCCGTCAGGTGCGGTCATCGACGTGATCTCCTTCGTACAGCTCGAGCGCGAGCTGACCGGCCCCGTCGGACCGGACCAGATCGCGGACCCCGAGCTCGCGCAGCCGCGCGCGCAGACGGCCCAGGGCGACGTCCCAGCGGTGGCGCAGCGCGCCGGTGTCGGCCTCGTCGGTCCACACGCCGCGGGCCAGCACCTCCCATCCGGTCGGCCCGTGACACGCCACCAGCTCGCTGACGATGCGCGCGTTGGTCCCCGACAGCGTCGCGATCGCGCGGTTGCGCCGATGGATCTGGACGGTGTCGTAGTAGGCGACCAGGCGGATCGGCTCGGCGGTAGCGCCGGCGATCGTCGGCGACGGCCCGGCCAGCCCGATCGGCACGGTCACCAGCCGGAAGGTGACGCCGGCGATCTCGATCGTATCGCCGGGCCCGATCGGCTGGGCCGCGCCGCCGCGCCGCCGGAGCCGCCAGCTCTCGCCGACCGACCAGAGCTGGACGTGAGCGTCGACCTCGACCCGGGCCACCAGGCGCGGCGGATCGTCGACGATCGACGCGACCTGGGCCAGCACCCGAGTCGGCTGCCCCGGCGCGGCCACCGCGAGGAGCTCGGTCGGGGTCACGACGTCGAGCACCTCGACGGTCAGCTCGTCGGCGATCCCGATGACCTGGCCGCGGCGCAGGACGACGTCGTTGACCGGCTTGGTGCCGAGCGTGAGCAGGCGACGCAGCGACAGCAGGTGGAGCTCGCCGTGGCGCAGGCTGACGAAGGCGTGGGCCTCGGACACCCGCGGATCGTCGATCATCGCGGTCGCCGCCGGCGTCCGGCCGAGCAACGCCCCCGGCCCGACCTCGACCGTGGCGCCGCCGGGCAAGCGCAGGGTGGCGGACGGCCGCATCGCGAGGAGCTTCGCACAGGTGGAGGACGACCGACGGAGGCGCAGGCGCAGCGACATGGTCGAGCAACGCGCGGCGACGCCGCCACGACCCTCACAGACCTCTCACACGCCCGCGTCGCGCCACCTCAGCGGCGCAGCGCCGACGCCAGCCGCTCGGCCTCGTCGGCCGTGCCGACCAGCCGCAGGCCACCCGGCATCGTCATCACCACTCGATCGCCGTCGACCTCGATGAGCACCGTGGTCGTGCCGAACGCCACCGCGACGCCGGCGTGCGAGGGGACCGCCAGCTCGGGCACCACCGCGATGTCGGGATTGCTCCCGAGCGCGAAGGGTCGCCCCGAGTCCCCGGCGCGCTCGCGCGGACGCGGCGACGGATTCACCGCGATCCGCTCACGAGACCGCAGTCGATACTGGGTGTCGTTGTCGTCACTCACAGGTGACGGTATAGCGCTCCCGTGGGGTTCGCCGTCACTTCCGATGGGGGCGCGGCGAGGTAGCGTGCGCGAGCGCACCAGGCCCCCACACCGCCGGGGTGACCCTACATGAGCCCCGCCGGCCCTTCATGACCGGAGCCCCACGCCGGGCCGGAGGCCCGACGGTCGACCGCGCGCCAGCGGTTGCGACGCGACGCGGCGCCGCTAGCGGGACAGCCGCACGGTCGCCGCGAACAGCGACAGAGCAGCGACACCAGCGAGGACGTTTCCGATGACTGCGAACATGGGATTTGGATCGTAGGCAGGTCGGCCCTGCGGGGTAAAGAAAACCGCCGCGTTCTTAGCCAGGACCAGGCCTGCCGGTCAAGGCGCCGCGCCGCCGTTCGCCAGCACCCCGAGGCGCCCGAGTTGGAACGCGCTGTCGGCGGTGGCCGGCTGCTCGGCGGTGGTGGCCTCGACGGTGTAGAGCAAGTACGCCGGGATCTCGCCGGCGCCATCGACGAGCTGGACCACGCCGGGCCCGAACTCATGACCGTGGCTCAGGAAGGCCGCGACCCGGTCGACCACCGGTCCGTAGGGCCAGGGGGTCAGGGCCCCGGGATCGGCCACGTCGCCGGCGGCGTAGCCCAGCGAGTAGTTGGCCGGGATCGCCACGTCCATCCCGAACTGCTGGGAGTCGGCGCTCTCGCGGCCGAAGCCGGCGAACCACAGCCGCAGCGCCACCCCGGCCGGGCCCGAGGTCACCGCGGCGTGGGGGCTGCGCAGGGCCGTGACCCCATCCCAGAACGGCGCGCGCGGCGGCCCGGGCGGGATCGTCACCTCGGCCGGGGTCAAGACCACACCGCGCGCCGTCAAGGCCCCGCCGAGCGGCCCGGTGGCCAGCTCGAGGTTCGCCCCGCGCTGGTAGTAGACCGCGACCGTGCTATCGGGCAGCGCCACCGCCGACGGCGCGCGCACCGCGGCCGGGCCGGCGCCGCCGGCGAGCACCACGGTCGGCGCGTCGAAGCTCACGCCGTCGGCCGAGCGCGCCGCCTTGATCGCGACGCCGTCGCCGGCCTCGTAGTACAAGACCCAGCCGTCGCCGTCGGCGACCACGGACGGCGCGTGGGCGGCGCCGGCGTCCTCGAGGACCGGCCGCGCCGGATCGAAGCGAAACCGGACGCCGTCGCGCGAGGTGGCGCGCCAGATCGAGCGCTCGTCGGGCTGGGCCTCATCGCCGACCTCGAGATACAGGACCACGCCGTCCGGGTTGGCGACCGCGAACGGCTCGGTGACCAGGCGCGGCACTCGCTGGATGTGGCAGCGCTCGCCCGCCGCGCACTCGCCGTCGACCGCGCAGGCGTCGGTCACGCAGAAGTTCCGGCTCGAGCACACCTCGCCGGTCTGGCACTCGTCGGAGGTCGCGCACCGGCCGCGGCAGGCGCCGTTCTGGCACTCCTCGCCGGCCGCGCAGTCGCCGGCGTCGACGCAGCGGACGTCGCAGCGGTTCTGCGCGAAGGTGCAGATGCGATCGGCCGCGCAGTCCGACGCGGTCGCGCAGTACGCCACCGTGCATCGGCCGCACACGCAGGCCTCGCGCGAGCGACAGTCGTCGGCCTCGGTGCACGGCGCCTCGATCTGGTTGCGATCGAAGCAGAAGCCGCCCGGCGGGGTCCCGGCCGGGCCGAGGAACTCGTTGCCCAGGCACACCGGGGCCGGGCCGAGGTCGCGCCACGGCGCGATGCCGTCGCCGAGCTGGGCGCCGCTGAACCGCTCCTCGGGCGCGAAGCCGCAGGCGGCGAGCGTGACCCCGAGGACCAACGCGAGCGCGCGCATCAGAACCTCACCGTCGTGGTCAGGGTCGCGTGGACCAGGTCGCCGCCCGACGAGAACGCCTGGCCGGGGAAGGCCCCGGCGTCCTTCTGGGTCAAGGCCGCGGCGACGTGCTGCCAGCGCAACCCGAGATCGATCGCGATCGGCTTGGTCAGGATCGGCCGGGCGTCGGCCAGCTCGAGCCCAACCCCGGCGGCCAGCTCGAGGCGATCGCCGTCGGCGTAGCTGGTGAGGCCGGTCTGCGGCGGCACCGGCGATGGCACGTAGCCGAAGCCGGCCCGGATCGCCAGCGGCCCGGGCGCCAGGTCGGCGCGGACCTCGCCGCCGAGGCGAACCCCGACGGTGTCGGCGAAGTCGGGGGCCGGCGCGTCGGTGGACACCAAGGGCGGCGTGATGTCGAGGGCGACCAGGACGTCGAGATCAGGGGGCCGCGGGAAGGCCGACCACCGACTCCACACCACCTCGCCGGCGATGGTGGCGCGGTCGCCCAGGTCGACCGCGAGCGCGCCGGTCAAGCGGGCCGGCGTGAAGTAGTCGCTGGCCCGAAGCGCGATCAGCGCGTCGCCGGTCACCACCCCGGCGACCTCGACGTTGGCCAGGATGTCGAGGGCCAGATCGAGCGAGAGCTGGCCGCGGTAGGTCAACCCGGCCCGGACCCGCGGGTGCGGGCGCAACCACAGCCCGATGAGCGGCGCGACCCGCGGCGGCAGCTCGACGTCGAGCTCGGCCTCGCCGACCTTGTCGCCGGCCACCACGCCGACGTCGAAGACGATCTTGCGCGAGCGGGCGTCGGCCAGGAGCGACGCCCCGACGCCGAGCGCCAGCTTGTCCTGGTAGGCCACCGCGGCCACCGGCTCGACGACGATCCGGGCGTCGTTGTCGAGGAGCACGAAGCGCGGCTCGGTGATCGGCGCCAGGCGGATCCGCGCCAGGTACTGGTCCGGCAGGTACAGCGCCAGGCCGACGCCGCCGCGGACCTCGGGCCCGAGGGCGATCGGGATCGCCAGGCCGAGCGAGGTGCCGTGGACCGCCTCGACGCCGGCGTCGCGACCGTCGAGCTCGAGGCCCATCCAGCCCACGCTCCAGCCGACCGTGGCCTCGGGCAGCGTGGCCAGGGCGACCCCGGCCGGCTGGTGATGGGCCGCCGGCGCGCCGACCGCGGTCGCGGTGACCGCGCCGCCCTGCCCGGCGGCGGCGCCGCCGAAGCCGTACTGCTCGAGTGGATCGGCGACCGCCGCGCCGACGGTCGCCGCCAGGGCCACGGTCGCCGCCAGGGCCGCGGTCGCGACCAGCGCGTACCCGGCCGCCCTCACAGCCCGACCTCGACGGTGAGGCCGCCCGAGAACACCTGGCCGCCCGAGTCGAGCCCCGGGTAGCCGGGGTTCGAGATCTGCGCGCCCTGGGTCGCCGGGTCGCTCGGATCGTCGGTGACCTCGTCGCGCAGCCCCTCGAAGCTGCCGGCGGTCGAGCCGGCCGGCAAGAGGGTCTTGGCGATCGCGCGGCTGCCGACGAGCTGGGCCTGGCCGTGCAGCTCGAGGCGCAGGCCCTTGCCGCCGAGGGCGCGCGGCCACGCCAAGCCCAGCCCCAGGCCGACCGTGTGCTTGGGGCCGTCGAGCAGGTTGGTCACGCCGGGCTGCTCGGCCGGCACCGGCGAGGTCTCGAACCCGTAGCCGCCGCGCGCCGTGACCCGCTCGCTGATCGTCCAGTCGCCGGCCAGCCGCGCCGACACCGTGTCGCGCCACGGCACCGCCGGCAGCTCGGCCGCGAGCTGACCGACCAGCGGCAGGGCGCTGCCGACCGCGACGAAGGGCCCGGGGTAGGTCGACCACCGGGCGTAGCCGAGGTCGAGGTGGATCGCGCCGCCGGGCGGCCGCCAGGTCGCGCCGACCGCGACCTGATGCGGCGAGAACTGCCCGGTCGCCGCCAGGTCGAGATCGATCGGCTCGCCGGCGACCTCGGTCTCCGCGGTGGTCTGAAACGGCACCTCGAAGCGCTGGCGAAAGACCGCGGCCACCGCCAGATCGCGGCGCGGTCGCCAGGTCACGCCGGCCACCAGCCGCGCCACCGCCGGCACGACCTCGTCGACCCGAGCCTCGAGCGCGCGGGTCGCGCCCTCGCCGGCCTCGATCCCGCCGGTCAGCCCCGCCAGGAAGTTGGCGGCCACCCCGACCGACCAGCCGCCGCCCAGGGCGACCCCGACGCCAGGCACGATCACCAGGCGTTCCGCGCGACCCTGGTAATACGGAAAGAACGGCTGATCCGGGAAGCGCGCAGTAATCCGGACGATCGACGTCGGCAGCACGTACATGCCCAGGCCCAGGCCGACCCGGCCCGCCAGCGGGCCGCCCAGGGGCGCCGGCAGGGTCAGGCCGAACAGCCCGCCGCCGGGTTGGGCCAGCGGCAGGCGCTGGCCCTCGGCCCGCAGGTTCGAGACCGCGCCCAGGAGCCCGGTCGTCAGGGTCCGGCGCCCGGCGGCCAGCCCGGCCGGGTTCATCCACGTCGCGGCCATGTCGTCGACGTCGGCGACCCCAGCCCCGGCGTGGGCGCCATGGCGGCTGCCGAACCCGAACAGCTCGATCGGGTTGGCGTGGGCGACCGCCGGCGCGGCGACCGCGACCAGGGCGACGAACGCGCGGACCCGAGCCATCGCGACCGAGTATCATCCCCGGCGGCGCGCCGTCCACCGCGGTGATCGCGGTCGCACTGGCGGCGCCCCAGTGGTGGTAGCGTGGCGGGATGCGACTGCCCTTGGTCCTCGCGTCCACCCTCGCCGCCTGCGGGCCGGCCGGAGGCGGCGACCAGGTCGACGCCCGGGTGTTCGGCGAGCAGTGCGTGCCTGGTGGCACCTTCGCGCCCCTCGATGGCCGCGCGGCCGTGCTCGGCACCTTGAACGTCCACGTCAACGCCTCCGGCCTGGTCGAGGTCGACACCACCGCCGAGCTGTTGATCGCCCTCGACATCGATCAGAACGGCACCGCGGTCGCGGTCACCGCCGAGGCCTGCGCGATCGAGATCCCGGCGATCCCGATCTCCGGCCAGGAGCGGCCGATCCGGTTCGAGGTCCCCGAGGCCACCGTCGCCTCGGTCGCCGGGGTCACCGGCAGCGGCACCCTGACCTCCGACAGCGCGACCTGCGCGACCTTGACCACCGAGCGCTTCACCCTGGTCCTGGGCGCGGTCCTCGAGGCCGCCACCGCCGGCAGCCAGCCGTTGCCGGAGGCCGACGCCGACGGCCGGTTCCGGTTCTGCCCGCCGTCGGCCGACACCGCGTGCGCGCTGGCCATCGGCGTCAACTGCGCGTGCGACCAGGAGGGCGACGCCAAGCCGGGCGCGACCCTGCGCGCCTACGACGTGCCGGCGGTCAACCTCGACGAGGTCTACGTCAGCTTGCGGACCCAGTTCGCGCTGACCGGCGAGGTGTTCTCGACCGACCTCATCCTCGGCGAGATCGACGCCTCGATCCAGCAGGGCATCCTCGGCTGCCACCTGGCCACCGGCGGCGCGTGCACGCCGTCGCAGATCGGCGCGGTCAAGAACCTGAACCCGATCATCACCCAGCAGCCGGGCACGCCGTCGACGTTCCGCGCGGTCCGGGTCGCGCCCGGCACGACCTGCGCCCAGATCATCGCCGCGCGGGACGACCTGTTCCCGCGTTGACTCGCGCGGCCTCGCGTAGCCGCGCCGCGCGCCCTGTGCCCCGCGGGGTCAGTCCTTCTCGGCGCGGAGCTGGCGCTGCGTCAGGCGCTGCATCGCCGCCTTGGCCGGCACGCCGTCGTGGACGATCGCGTACATCACGTCGGTGATCGGCGCCGGCACGCCGAGCTTGGCCGCCAGATCGTGCGCCACCTTGGTGGTCTTCACGCCCTCGGCGACCATCCGCATCTCGGCCAGGATCTCGGCCATGGTCTGGCCGCGCCCCAGCGCCAGCCCGACCTTGCGGTTGCGCGAGGTGTCGCTCGAGCAGGTGAGCACCAGGTCGCCCATCCCCGACAGCCCGGCGAAGGTCACCGGATCGGCCCCCATCGCCACCCCGACCCGGGTGATCTCGGCCAGCCCGCGGGTGATGAGGGCGGCCCGGGCGTTCGAGCCGAAGCCCAGGCCGTCGGACACTCCGGCGGCGATCGCGACCACGTTCTTGATCGCGCCGCCGACCAGCACGCCGATCACGTCGTCGGTCACGTAGGTGCGGAACCGATCGGTCGACAGCGCCCGCTGGACCAACGCCGCGGTCGCCGGATCGCGCCCGGCCAGGACGATCGCCGACGGCATCCCACCGGCGATCTCGGCGGCGAAGGTCGGCCCCGACAGAAACGTCGCGCGGCCGGCGATGCGCTCCGGGAAGATGTCGGCGTAGACCCGATCGATGGTCTGGAGCGTGCCGTCCTCGAGGCCCTTCGACGCGTTCACCACGATCACGTCGGGCTCGAGCCAGGCCGCGGCCCGGCCGAGGACGTCGCGGATCGCGTGGGACGGCGTCACGCCGACGACGATCGCCTTGCCGCGGATCGCGGCCTCGAGGTCGGCGGTGACGGTCACGGCCTCGGGCAGGCGGTAGCCCGGCAGGTAGGCGCGGTTCTCGCGGCTCGCCATCAGCTCGGCCGCCATGGCCTCACCGCGGCACCACAGGGTCACCCGGTGGCCGGCGGCGGCGGCGACCAGGGCCAGACCGGTGCCGTAGCTGCCGGCGCCGATCACGGCGACGTCCATCGGGATGGGCGGAGCGAGCGTGGTCATTAGCCCGAACCTACCGCAACCGAGGCCGGCTCACCCCTTCCCGCCCGGCTCACCCGCCGCCCCGCTCACCCGGAGCCCGGATCGATCGCCGCGCTGGCCGCCAGCACCACCCGATCGCGCCCGGCCCGCTTGGCCGCGTACAGCGCGTCATCGGCGGCCTGGATCAGCGCCTCGGCGTCGCTGGCGTCGTCGGGGAACGACGCCACGCCGACCGAGATCGACATCGTGCCGCCGGGCTGGGCGTCGGCGTTGACGAAGCCGTGGCTGGCCACCCGATCGCGGATCCGCTCGGCCAGCTTGGCCGCCGTGAACTTGGCGGTGTCGACCAGGACCAGCCCGAACTCCTCGCCGCCGTAGCGCGCCACCAGATCGTTGGCGCGCCGGCCCTCGGCCAAGAGGCGCGCCATCTGCCGCAGCACCTCGTCGCCGGCCGGGTGCCCGTGATGATCGTTGTAGTGCTTGAAGTGATCGACGTCGATCATGAGCAGCGACAGCGGTAGGCCGTTGCGCGCCGACCGCTCGACCTCGAGGGCCAGGCGCTCGTGGAAGTGGCGGTGGTTGTACAGGCCGGTCAGGCCGTCGGTGACCGCGAGCTGGGCCAGGCGGGCGTTGGCCTCGGCCAGCTCGTGAGTCCGCTCGTGGATCTTGGCCTCGAGCTCGCGGTTCATCTCGAGGAGCGCCTGGTTCTTCGCCGACAAGGTCGCGATGAGCTCGCGGTTCTCGGCGGTCAAGCGGTACTGCCGCAGCAGGTTCTCGACCGCCAGTCGGAGCGACGCCTCGTCCCACGGCTTGGCCAGGTAGTGGTTCAGGTTGGCGCGGTTGATCGCCGACACCACCGCGTCGAGCCCGGCCTGGCCGGTCAAGAGGATCTTGGTCGTCGACGGGCTCCGGCGATCGACCAGCTCGAGGAGGTCGACCCCCTTCATGCCCGGCATGATCTGATCGGCGATCACCACCGCGATCCGCTCGCCGTCGCGCTCGAGCTCGTCGAGCAGCTCGAGGGCGTCGTGCCCCGACGACGCGGTCGCGATCTCGCACTCGTGGCCGAACCGAGCGCCGAGCTGCTGGCGCAGCGCGTGCAGCACGCCCTCCTCGTCGTCGACGCACAGGATGGTCTCGCGCACGGTCACCCGATCACCTCGACCACCGGCGCGGCCCGGCGCGGCAGCCAGACCTCGAACATCGTGCGGCCGGGCGCCGACTCGCAGCGGACCCGCCCCGCGTGCTTGGCCACGATCTGGGCGACGATCCCCAGGCCCAGCCCGGTGCCCTCGCCCTTGGGCTTGGTGGTGAAGAACGGCTCGAAGATCCGCGGCTGGATGTCGGCGGGGATCCCGGGCCCGTCGTCGACGACCCGCACGACGACGCCGTCGGGCTCGGCCAGCGCGGTCTCGATCGCGATCGTGCCCTTGCCGGCGCACGCCTGCACGGCGTTCTGGATCAGGTTGGTCCAGACCTGGTTGAGCTCGTCGACGAAGATCGGCACCGATGGCAACTGGGCGAAACGCCGCACCACGGTTATATCACGCAGCGAGTACGCCATCAGGGTGAGGGTGGTCTCGATGCCCTCGTGCAGATCGGTGGCGACCCGGGTCGGCTCCTCGTCGAGGTGCGAGTAGGTCTTGAGCGCACCCACGATGCGCTGGATGCGGACGATCGCGTTGCCGATCACCAGCGAGCTCCGATGGACGTCGGCGTACTCGACCAGGTACGCGACCAGCGCCGGCGCCGCCACCGGCGGCACTGCCCCGCCCAGCCGCGCCACCAGCCCGGGGTCGGCCCCGGCCTCGGCCAGCCGCGGCGCCAGCTCGATCGCGGCCTCGCCCCACGGCGCCAGCGCGCCCCGCAGCTCGCGGGCGGCGCGCCGCACCGCGGCCCCGGTCGGCATCCGGGCCTCGGCCAGCCGGCGCGCGTGGTCCTCGACCTCGGCCACCACCGCGGCCCGCGCCGCCGGCTCGGGCAAGGCCTCGATCAGATCGCGCAGGCGATGGGCGATCCGGCCGATCGCCGCGGTCATGCCCTCGACGGCGCCGCGGATCGCGGCCGACGGCGAGTTGATCTCGTGGGCGACGCCGGCCACCAAGAGGCCCAGGCCGGCCATCCGCTCCGACAGGACGAGCTGGGCCTGGGTGTCGCGCAAATCCGCCAGGGCGCGTCCGAGCTCGGCGTTGATCGCGGTCAGCTCGGCGGTGCGCAGCCGGACCTTGGCCTCGAGCTCTTCGCTGGCGTCGCGGACCTGAGCGTAGAGCCGAGCGTTCTCGACCGCGGCCGCGGCCTGATCGGCGAAGGTCGCCAGCAGGTTGGCGTCGGCCTCGAGGAACGGCCGGTGCTGCCGGGTCCGGCCGACCACCAGTACGCCGACCACCGCGCCCTTGCGCTCGAGCGGCGTGGCCAGGAGCGAGCCGTCGATGCCGGCGGCCAGGGCGGCGTCGCGCCGGCGCGGATCGGCCGAGGCGTCGTCGATCCGCAGGGTCGCGCGCAGCCGCGCGACCTGAGACGCGATCGGCGCCAGCGGCGCAGCGTCGGCCGGATCGACGCCGATGAGCGACGCCCCCGGCGCCGACCTGCGAACCCGCGCCGCGGCCACCGCCACCCGCGGCTCATCGGCGCGCCCGGCCGAGGTCACCGCGAACAGCGCGCACAGCCGGACCTCGAACACCCGCGCGATCGACTCGACCACCTTGGCCGACACCTGATCGAACTCGATCACCGACGACATCGCCCGGCCGGCGTCGTGGATCGCCACCATCTCGCGCATGCGCGCCGCCAGCCGTTGCTGGTTCTCCTTGAGCGCCGCCGTCATCTGCGCGAAGGCCGCCGCCAGATCGCCGATCTCGTCGCCGGCCGGCACGTCGATCACCTGATCGAGCTCGCCGCGCGCGATCGCGATCGCGCCGCGGTGCAGGGTCGCGATCGGCCGCCCGACCCGGCGGGTCAAGAGCGCGGCCAGCCCGAGCGCGAACACCAGCGCGACCGCGGCGCCGATCGCCAGCGAGCGGAACGCCACGCGCTGGGCCCGCGACAGGCTGCGGCGATCGATCGCCACCGCGAACAGCCCGACCGCGCGACCGCGATCGTCGACCAGCGCGGTCCACGCCACCGCGTGCTCGCGGCCGGCGATCGCCAGGGTCTCGACCGGCTGCCGACGCTCGCGGACCCGCTGCAGGACCCCGGTCGGGACCTGGACCGCGCTCAGCCGCCGGCCGTCGCGGTCGCGCACCGTCGAGGTCGCCACCCCGGCGTTCAGGCCGCCGACCAGGACGTCGACGCCGAGCGCGCCCTTGATGCTGTCGGCGAAGTCGCCGTCGAGGGGGACCGACACCACGACCGCGCCCGACAGCCGCAGCGAGCGCCCGACGATCGGCGCCACCGCTCGCACCACCACGCCCTTGGCCGACAGCTCGAAGGTCACGCGCCGCGACCACGCCAGGCCGGCGGTGACCGTCGCGGCCCGCCCGTCGACCGCCAGCTCGGCGAAGCGCGCGGCGTCGCCGCCGACGATCTCGGTGGCCAGGAGCCGACCGTCGGCGGCGAAGACCTGGACCACCGACGACGGCAGGTACGGCGCGGCCCGCGCCAGGACCTCGCGCACCGCGGCCTCGCCCTGACCGACCGCCGCCGCCAGCTCGTCGTGGCCGGCCAGCTCGACCGCGTCGACGCCCTGGCGCTCGACCGCGCGCAGGGTCAGGTTGAGCCCGACCGCGAGCTGGCGCTCGACGTCGCGCTGCAGGCCGCGGTCGAGGCTGCCGAGCACGACCCCCGACGCCAAGGACGCCACCACCAGCATCGGCAAGAGCGCGGCGACCGACAGCGCGAGCGCCAGCTTGGTGCGCAGGCGGGTGCGGGCGATCCTGCGGACCGGCCACGCCAGCCCACGCCCGAGCGCTCGCGGCAGCGCGCTCAGCCAGCTCATCGCGAGATCCGTCGGATCCCGGCGTAGAACACCGCGCCCGCCGCGCTGACCGCGACCCCGGTGACGTCCTCGCGGGTCGCGACCACGACCTGCGAGTGGGCCAGCGGCACCCACGGCGCGTCAGCCGCGATCCGGGCCTGGGCCTCGGCGTACAGCCCCTCGCGCGCCGACCGATCCTCGACCCGCTGGGCCCGGCGCAACAGCTCCGAGACCTCGTCGCTGCGGTAGAAGGCGATGTTGCGGGCGATGCCCGGGGTGGTGTTGTCCTTGTCGAACAGGAGGAAGAGGTAGTTGTCGGGATCGCCGCTGTCGCCGACCCAGCCGGCCAGCGCCAGGTCGTGGCGACCGGTCTGGGTGTCGCTGCGCTGGGCCGCGAAGGGCTGGAGCACCAGCTCGACCTTGAGCCCGACCGCCTCCAGGTTGGCCTGGATGAGGCGCGCCACCTGCTCGGGGTTGGGCAGGTACGGCCGCGGCGTCGCCGGCGCGTAGAGCCGGTAGGTCTGGCCGAGATCGATCGCGCCCGCGGCGGCCAGCGCGGTCAAGCGGGCCCGGGCCGCGTCGGGGTCGTAGCCGGGGCCACCGCCGCCGGCCTGGTAGCCCCACTGGGTCGGCGGCAGCGGTCCATGGGCCGCGATGGCCAGGCTCTGGTACGCCAGGCGCACGATCGCCTCTTTGTTGATCGCCAGGGCCAGCGCGGTCCGGACCTCGACCCGATCGAACGGCGGCCGGGTGCAGTTCATCGCCAGGTAGGTGACGTTGTTGGCCGGCGGCCGGTGCAAGGTCAGGCCGGGGTGGAGGTCGGCGTACTGCAGCTCGTCGGGGGAGATCGCCAGGGCGACGTCGGCGGCGCCGCTCTCGAGGGCGATCAGGCGCTGCCGCGCGTCGGGCTCGACCTCGAACACCACCCGGGCGCTGGCCGTGCGCTCGCCCCAGTACCGCGGGTTGCGCGCGATCACGATGCGCTCGCCGCGATCCCAGCGCACGAACGCGAACGGGCCGGTCCCCACCGGGTGCTCGGCGAAGTCCTCGCGCCACCGCGCCACCGCGGTCGGCGACACGATCGCCACCGGGAACATCGCCATGCTGGCGAGGAACGGCGCGAAGCGCTCGGCGATCGTGATCCGCACGGTCAGGCGATCGACCGCTTCGACCCGCTCGACGTTCTTGTAGGCGTTGGCCCAGTAGCCGAACTTGCCGAGGTGGAACGGGTGGCGCGGGTCGCGCTGGCGCTCGAAGCTGAACACCACCGCCTCGGCGTCGAA
>Ga0075163_10006049_pt1 | contig 16055 bp, 10 predicted proteins | sample JI1023141ADNA_FD_71478 | JGI IMG/M metagenome (GOLD analysis project Ga0075163, IMG submission 71478) | Wastewater effluent complex algal communities from Wisconsin, to seasonally profile nutrient transformation and Carbon sequestration -... | ecosystem: Engineered > WWTP > Effluent > Algae...
TTGAGCAGTATCTCAGTCTCGCCCCAGTCGCTCAGTTTGGCGGACTCAATTCTGCCGAGGGTCTCAGCGAAGTGCAGAACAGCAGAGTTCGTGCCGTACACCCCGATTTGGTTGGTTCCCAGTTCCTCGAACATGCTTGGTTCGCGAATGCGTTCCTTGAACGGAAGCATGACGCCGTACGACGCCGCGCATACTCGCGAGAAGAGGGGAGGCGGTGTGCGCCAGCGAACTGAGTTGTCCTCTTCGCCGCATAGTCCAGTTGCTAGTTTGGCAAGAACACCGGTTTTTCCAACACCGCTTGGACCAATCAAAACGACTACATTGCTGCTTATTGGTTCTGCTTGTTGGAACTGGAGGTTGACGTCGTGATGTTCGTCGAATCCGTTCAGTTGTATCGAGCAGTTAAGCGTCGCGCTTGGGTTGATGTTGTATGTAGCTTGTCTTTGCGAACCCAAGAGCAGGCGCGCTGGCGCGAAGCGCAGAAGTGATATCGAAAAGGATGGATGGGCAAGAAACCCATCGCTGATGGTCGGAGTTGTGTGGCAGTCGCGAAGTGCCAGCCAGATCCGGTTGGATAGGGGCCTGCCTAGTAGTGTATCCGTACGGCCATAGAGTGCCGGGGAAGTTCCCAGCGTACAAAAGTCCTCACCCAACTGCTCGAAGGTCTCTGGGATTGTTGTTGTCGCGTCGCCACGCTTTGAGAGTATCTTGAGGGTTCCAAGCAGGATTTGTTCCTTCAGATGTCGATAGAAGAGTTGGAAGGATGTCCTGTATCCATAGTCGTTCCACGGGTCGGGTACGAGACTTGGTCCAGGATGTTCGGCCGCGCTCATTCCCCCGATTGAATCGAAGCACCGGAAGATCATTGTTGTAGCTTACCTATGCCGTCAATGTTTGGCGAGGAAGTGCGAGTCGACCTTGGCGGTTGCGGTCTTAGTGTTCGGTCGGAGTTCGCCTGCCACCTTGCGAACTCGTTCAGCAACGCGAGTCGGGTGTGCAGTTGATGTTGGTTTGGTGTGCTTGTTTGACTCGTGGCTGTGTTTGCGTGACGTCGAATGGAGGAGCCGGCGCGCCAGACACCGACGATGTGCTCGAGGGCGTTGATGTCCTGCAGGGGATCGCCCTCGACGAGCAGCAGGTCGGCGCGCGCACCGGGCTCGATGACGCCCACGTGCTCGCCGGGCAACAACACCTTCGCCGCGATGGATGTGGCTGATGCGAGCGCCTCGGCCGGAGTGAACCCCGACGCGACCAGCGCCTGCAGCTCTCGATGCAATGCCGCTCCGTGAATCACGTTCGGCAGCCCCGAGTCGGTACCGGCCACGAGCACCACACCTGCTTCATGAAGGCGTCGGACGTTCTCACGAAGGTTTGCGTCGTAGCGGGCCAGCGCGTGCTCCTGCGATGCGTCGAGCCCACGCATCGCGAAGCCCTCCGGCCGATGGTGAATCGCCGGCTCGACATCAGGCCGCACCTCGCGCTCGAGCGCATGCAACGAGACGCGCTGTTCGAGCACCTCCGTCAACGCACCATGCACCCGCCGCGTCGTGACGATGGGCACCTTCGTCGCCGCGAGCCGTCGCACCTCGTCTTCGGTCAGCACCGTCTCCCACGGCGTGTGCATGAGCAGCGTCGCGCCGGCTTCGGCCGCTTCGATGGCTTCGGTCGCCGAGCCCACGTGCACGACGACACGGACGCCACGCGCCTTCGCCGCTGAGAGAATTCCCACCAGCGCCGCATGCGAGAGGTGCGGCGAGCCCGGTGGCATGTCGTCGTAGACGACCTTCACCACGTCGGGTTTCGTGGCGAGCACCGACGAGAGCACCGCGCCCACGTCGGTCGTGTCGTTCGGCACCTGCGCCAACATCGGCGCGAGCATCACGTCGGCGATGGGCCACGGCGCGCCCGCACGAATCATCGGACCGGGATGGCCTCCTTCGGCGGTGATGATGCGGCTCGCGCGAACCAGGCGGGCGAACGGACCCTCCTGCGCGAGCACCTCGTCGAGGCCCTTCGAGGCGGCGGCGTCGAGCGCGGTGGTGACGCCCGCGTAGAGGAGCCCATCGAGCTGTTGCCGCAGGTCGGGCACCCGCAAATCCCACGGCGCGTGGCCGGCCGAGAGCCCGAGGTGCACGTGCGCGTCGATGAGCCCCGGCGTGAGCGTCTTTCCTCGTCCATCGAGACACGTCGGCTGCGGGCCCGTCGTCGGCGTGACGGCGTCGACGACCTCACCGCGCACGAACACATCCATCGGGCCCTGCCGTGAGACGCCGTCGAACACGAACGCGCCCGTCACACACCAGGTCTCGGTGCGCTCTCCCCACCGGACGAGTGGCCGCTGCGTGGCACAGGAGCAGGTGAGCCCCAGCACCGCGACGACGAGGCCCTTCACGTCCGCATCCGCTCGGCGGCCTCGAGCACCCGCGGCAGTAGCTTGCCCTGCGCCCTGAAGGTGAACTGCACGCCGCCCGCGACGATGGCGCACCCGTCGACGAGCCGCATCGTCTCTCCCGGCTGCAGCGACATCTTGCGCACGAGCGTGGTGGCGCTCGACTGGGGCGGCACGCGCACGAACCAGCCCTCGCCATCGACACACAGCTCGAGGTGGTCGCGCGAGACGGTGAGGTCGTCGACGACGACGTCGCTGTCGGCAGCGCGCCCGACCCGGACGGTGCCGCTCGCGCCTGCGACGAGCGCGAAGCACAGCGGGTCGCCCTGTGCGGGCTGGCTGGGTGAGGTCAACGGCACGACGGTGGTCACGGGAACGCCGTGGGCCGACGGCGAGCTCACGCGGTTGCCTGGCTCCCACACCAGCCACGGGTGGGGGTAGCGCGTGTTGAAACCGCTCCCGAGCATCAGCGCCTGCCGGGCCAGGGTCGACAAGGGAAGGGGAGCGCCCATGAGGCCCGACTGTATCTGCTCCACTCGTCGGCCAGCAGAGACCGTTCGTCAGCCAACGGGCAGCACGCGGCTCGCCGCCCGAATATGGTTGCCAGGCGATGAGTGGCTCCACCCGCATCGACGTGCCAATGCCCGAAGCGGCGCCGCTGCTCCCGAAGGAGCTGCTCTACCTCTACCCGTTCGCGCCCCTCATCGCCCTGCTGCTGCTCGTCGAAGACCTCTTCACCATGTCGACGACGGCTCAGCTGCAGAAGCTCGCGTCGATGACGATTCCCTTCGTCGCCCAGACAGTGACGATGCACCCCTTCTACGTCTACGTGATGCCGCGCGTGCTCTCGAGGCTCGAGCACCGATGGGCCCGCGGCGCTGCGCACGCCGTGGTGGTGATGGGTGGCGCTGCGGCAATCAGCCTCGCCATCAGGCCCTTCCACAACGCGGTGTGCGGCAAGGAGCTGGCGGCGCTGCCGTTCGCGGTGGTGAGCGTCATCATCGCGAGCATCGTCATCTTTCCGGCGTTGCTCGTTCAGGCGCAGCGCAACCACGCCCAGCGCATCGAGCGTCTCGCCATGGCCGAGCGGCAGGCGTCGCTGCGAGCCCAGCTCGAGGCGCTTCAGGCCCGCACGAACCCGCACTTCTTCTTCAACTCCATCAACACGGTCGCGAGCCTCATCACCGACGACCCGGTGCTCGCTGAGCGCACGCTGGAGCGCCTCGCTGACCTCTTCCGCTACGCCCTCGACAGCAACAAGACCCGCGTGGTGCCGCTGGCGAGGGAGTTCGAGATGGTGACGGACTACCTCGCGATTCAGCAGGCCCGCTTCGGCAGCCGGCTGGCGACGACCATCTCGCTCGACCCCTCGCTCGCGTCCTTCGAGGTGCCGCCGCTGTTGCTCCAGCCGCTCGTCGAGAACGCGATTCTGCACGGGCTGGCCGACCGCAAGTCGGGGCGGGTCGACGTCTCGGCGCGCCGTGAAGACGGGCACGTCGTCATCGAGGTGCGTGACGATGGCCCCGGCCCCGGCGCTTCCACGCACCACGGCACCCAGACGAGCATGAAGGACCTCGCCGAGCGGCTGCGCCTCGCGTTCGGTGAGTCGAGCCGCTTCGCCCTCGAGCCCGCGCCCGGTGGTGGGTGTCTCGCGCGCCTCGCGTTGCCTGCCTGAGTCCCTGCCATGGCCCTGCGCGCACTGGTCGTCGACGACGAAGCTCCCGCCCGCCGAAGGTTGGGTCGTCAGCTCGAAGAGCTCGGGGTCGAGGTGGTGGGTGAAGCGGAGGATGGTGAGCAGGCCCTCACGCAGGCGCGCGCTCTCTCTCCCGACGTCATCTTCCTCGACGTGCGCATGCCCGGCGTCGACGGCCTCACGCTCGCGCAGCGCCACACCGACCTGCCGCCCGTCGTCTTCTGCACGGCGTACGACGAGTTCGCGGTGAAGGCCTTCGAGGTGAACGCGGTCGACTACCTGCTCAAGCCCGTGCGCGCCGAGCGGCTGGCGGCGGCCGTCGAGAAGGTTCGGGCGAAACAGGGCGCCTCCCAGGCGCGGGTCGCGAAGGCGCTCGAGGCGGTCGCTCCGGCGCAGGCGACGCGGGTGGTGTCGAGCACCCGCGGCACGGTGCGCTTCTTCGATGCGCGGCAGCTCACGCGCTTCTGGTCGTCTGACAAATACACCGTGTTCGTCGCCGAAGGAGAGGAGCACCTCATCGAGGAGTCGCTCTCGACGCTCGAGGAGCGGCTCTCACCGCACGGCTTTCTTCGCGTGCACCGCGCCGAGCTGATTCGCCTCGACGCCGTGAAGTCGTTGAGCACCGCCGACGGCATGCACGAGGTGAAGCTGGCTGACGGGCAGGTCGCCAAGGTGAGCCGCCGCAGCGTGGGCGCCGTGAAGGAAGCGCTCGGGTTGTGACCGTCATCTCGTGAAGGGCCAGCCGCTGCGGTGGGTCTTCGGCGTGCGCGCGCGGACGAACATCGAGAGCAGCCGTTGCGCCACCGCCTGCGACGCACAGAAGTAGCGCTGCACCGCTCCCAGTCGCGCCGGCACCGTGACGCACCAGTGCGGCGTCTGGAAGGAGAGGGTTGGAAGGTTCAGCTCGACCGCGTGGCTCATGAAGGTGCATGTGAGCAAGTCGCCTGCCAGCTCCCGGGCCGACAGAATTCGCTCACTTCGGGGGAGGCTGCGGTCGCCGGCCCACGCGGTTGATCGGTGATTTCCCGAAGGCGCTCTGAGACACTCGGGGGCCGAGGTTGCGTGGTCTTCGGTACCGGGGAACTCCGCATGCGACGTTGGTCGAAGCCGATGGTGTGGTGCGCGCTGCTGCTCGCGGCGGTCGTGCACGGTGCGCCGAAGAAGAAGCCCGCCACGCCTCCACCGCCCGTGGCTGCCCCGGGCCCGGCCGCGACCCCTGCGACGACGACGACTCCGCCGGCCCGCACCGCTGCTGAAGCGCTCGCGCAGCTCGACTCGCTCTACAAGACGCTCGAGTACGCGGCCGTCATTCCACTCTCCGAGCAGGTGCTCGCGCGCACCGACCTCTCGTCCGACCAGCGGCTCGAGGCGTACCGGCTGCAGGGCAGCGCGAAGGCCATCGTCGAAGACCCGGTCGATGCCGAGCGCCCGTTCCGGCTGCTGCTGCGCGCGCGCCCCGAGTACGACATGCCGGCCGAGACGCCGCCGAAGATCCTGGCCGTCTTCCGCAAGGTGCAGAGCGAAGAGAAGGCCCTGGCCTCGCAGCTGCGCGGCGTGGAGCGGTCACGGCTCATCGCGGCGCTGCGGCTGTCGGGCGAGCCGCCGAAGGAGGCCCAGGGTGGGCGCCCGATTCGTTTCAACTACCGGGTGCGCGACACGGCAGGCGTCGTCGAGACGGTGAAGGTTCAGTTCCGGCGCGCGGGCCAGAAGGCGTTCTCGTCGCTCGCGCTCGAGCGCTCGGAAGAGGGTGAGTGGCGTGGGGTGATTCCCGGTGAGTTCACCGCCGATGAGAAGGGCTTCACGCTCGAGTACCTCACCGAGACGGCCGACCGCGAAGGCGTGCTGCTCGCGTCGGGTTCGCAGACCCAACCACTCACCATCGAGGTCGCTGCGGGCCAGGTTCCAGTGCAGGCTTTCAAGCCCATCTCGAAGCCTGTCTTCTTCACGAGCGTCGGTTTGACGGCCGCGGTTGGTGCTGCAGCCGGCGTGCTCGGGTTTCTGTTCCAACGGGAGCAGACGGACTTCGACCGCGCGGTGGCGATGCCGGAGGCGAACGGCGCCGCGCTGGTCGCGCAGATTGGCCGTGGCGAGGGCTACGCGATGGCCACCAACGTACTGATGGTGTCGACGGCGGTGCTGCTGGCCGCGTCGCTCATTCTGCTTCCCCTCACCCGCTTCTTCGAAGACTGAATGGCAGACCTCGTCTTCGGCAAGTACGAGATTCAGCACCGGCTCGCCATCGGCGGCATGGGCGAGGTCTTCTACTCACTGCAGCGGGGCGTGCCCGGCTTCGAGCGGCCCGTCATCTTGAAGTCGCTGTTGCCCGAGCTCGCGCAGCAAGAGGGCTTCATCGACCAGTTCCTCGACGAGGCGCGGGTGGCCGCGACGCTGAACCACCCGAACGTCGTCTCCATCTTCGAGGTCGGCCAGTGGGGCGGCACCTACTACCTGGCGATGGAGTACATCCGCGGGCGCAACCTCGCGCAGGTGATTCGCAAGGCGCTCGAGCAGCAGACGCGCATTCCGCCCACGGTCTCGATGCGCATCGTTCGCGACGCAGCGCTCGGGCTCGACCACGCCCACCGCGCGTCTGACGGCAATGGCAACGCGCTGCACATCGTGCACCGTGACATCAGCCCGCAGAACATCATGGTGCGTGACGACGGCCTCACGAAGGTCGTCGACTTCGGCATCGCGCGCGCGACGAACCGGGCCACCCGCACGGCGACGGGCGCGCTCAAGGGCAAGCTCGCGTACATGGCGCCCGAGCAGGTGATGTCGGCCGACGTCGGGCCGCAGGCAGACCAGTTCGCGCTGGGCATCGTGCTCTGGGAGATGTTGACGCACCGCCGCCTCTTCAAGGCCGAGCGGGACATCGACGTGGTGAAGAAGGTGCTCGAGGAGCCGATTTCGCCGCCGTCGGCAGTGCTGCCGCTCGACCCCGCGCTCGACGCCATCGTGATGCGCATGCTCGAGCGCAACGCCGCGAAGCGGTTCCCTTCGTGTGCCGAGGTGGCGATGGCGCTCGACGTGTTGGTGAACCGCCAGAAAGCCAACGAGCCCACGCCAGCTGACTTCATGCGGCAGCTGGGCACCGACGACCTCGTGGTGAAGGTGAAGGCCACTCCGCAGAGCTCTGGCAACTTCGTCATCTCACTGAAGGCGCCGTCGGGGCCGCTGATGCAGGCCGAGGTCGTGACGGCGACGCCCATCGCTGGGGTGAAGGGCTCGGGACCTGCGAAGAAGAATCGGAGCGCGTTGGTGGCCATCGGCGCGCTGCTGTTGCTGCTCGTCGTGGGCGGTGTGGCGCTGAGCATGTCCCGCGTCGAGCCGAAGCCCGTGGCCATCGAGCCGATTCTCGCTCCGCCACAGCCGCCGGTCGTCGCGGAGCCCATCGTCCCTCCGCCGGTGGTGGAGCCCGAGCCGGCAGCGCCCGCGAAGCTCAGCCTCGAGACGACGCCGCCGAAGGCCTCGCTGCGGGTCGACGGAAAGCTGCTGGGCCTCACCCCACAAGAGGTCGAGTTGGCTCCAGGCCAGGGCCACTATCTGCTCGTCGAGAAGGCCGGGTTCCGCCGCATCGAGCAGGAGGTCACGCTGCAGCCGGGAGAGACGAGGTCGCTCGCGCTCAAGCTCGACCCCATCGATTCGAAGAAGCCGCCGCCGCTGCCGGGTCCTGCTGTCGTGGCGCCTGCGCCGCCGGGGTTTCTCACCGTCAACACCGTGCCGTGGACGAAGGTAGCAGTCGACGGAGAGCCGCTGGGCTCCATTCCCATCGCGAGCAAGAAGCTGCCGCCTGGAAGACACCAGCTCGAGCTGGTGAACGAAGGCGCCGGCATCGACGACAAGCGCACCATCGACATCAAGTCGGGCGAGACGCTGAAGCTGAACCTGACGCTGAAGTGAAGGTCAGCGCAGCTCGAGCGCCAGCACGAGGCGTCGGGCCACGACCTTCGAGGCCGGCGTCGTGAGGTGCCCGTAGTCCCACGTCGAGAGCACGAGCGGCTCGAGCGAGAGCCGCACCAGGCACGTCGCGTTCGCGTCGCACAGCGCGTCGAGCGCCGAGGCGAACGAGGCCCCGCCGCCGGTCGCCAGCGCACGCGTCTGCAGCTCGAATTCGCGCTGCTCGGCCAGGCGCTCGGGCTCGAGCCGCTCGGGCACCACCTCGTCGCCCACCCACTTCGTCAGCGCCCACGGCAACCCCACGGGCCACTCCGGCGGCTGGCCCAGCACCATCACCTTCGTCCTCGGCAACATCTGCTTCAGCGCCAGCAGGGTCTGCGGCAGGTCGTGCGGCACCCCGTCCCAGCGGGCGTGAAGGACGAGCACGTCGGGCTTCAGCGAGCGCAGCTCCTCCATCACGGCGGCGTTGGCGTCGCGGCAGACGGTGGTGCCATGGCCGAACAGCGGCGGGCAGCTCGCGCGCGTTCGCTGGCCGATGCGGAAGGTGGGGCGCTCGGCCTGAATGAGGCGCAGGCCCGCGGTGAGGCGCGCGGCGTACGAGTCGCCCCAGACGACGACGAGCGGCTGTTCGGCCGGCGTGCGCTCGACGCACTCGTCGGCGTCTGGCCCGTGTTCGTCGTCGAGCAGCCAGCAGGTGCCCCACCGCGCGTCGGTCTTGAAGTCGTACTCGTGCTCGAAGCGCGCGACCTTCGCCGCGAGCGGGTCGCGAAACGCCCATTGCTCCGGCGTGAAGCCGAGCACCATGCCGGCGAGAACGACTGCCGTCACGGCGCTCGAGGCAGCCAGCCCGAAGGCGATGCGTCGCGATTGCTTCGTGCGTGCGGGCGTCTCGACGAAGCGCGCGGTGAGCCAGGCCAGGAGGAGGGCGGCAGCGACGAGCAGCGGCGTCGCGACGGCGTGACTCGACGGCGGGGTGGAGAGGTGCCCGATGGTCAGCACCGGCCAGTGCCAGAGATACAGCGGGTAGCTGATGAGGCCGAGGCCGACGACGAGCGGGTTCGAGAGCAGCCGGTTGACGACGGCCGCGGCGCCCGCGCCGATGACGAGCACGGTGCCGACGACGGGCAGCAGCGCGAAAGCTCCGGGGAACGCCGTGTTCGCGTCGAAGCCGATGGCTGCTCCGACGATGAGGCCAACCCCTGCGATGGCGCCGAGCTGCTTCGCGAGGTTCGTCGACGACGAGGACGTGCTTGCAAAGAGCGCGAGCAGCACGCCGGCGAGCAGCTCCCACGCCCGCGTCATCGGCATGAAGTACGCCCAGCGCGCGCTCTGGTGCGTGAGCGCCACGCACAGCACGAAGGAGCCGATGGCGGTGACGACGACGAGCGGGCGAGTCCACCGGGGCGTGACCCTGGCGACGAGGGCCGCGAGCGGGACGAACAGGTAGAACTGCTCCTCGACGCTCAGCGACCACAGGTGCAGCAGCGGCTTCACCTCGGCCGCAGCGTCGAAGTAGCCGCCCTGCGTCGCGATGAGCAGGTTCGCGCTCAGGGCCAGGGATGCGGCCGCGTGCGAGGCCGTGAGCGCGAGCAGCGTGGGCGAGAAGCGCAGCGCCGCGAACCCGAGCGTCGCCGCCACGACGAGCAGCAGCGCAGGCGCGAGGCGGTTCACCCGTCGGAAGAAGAAGTCGACGACGCCGAAGGTGCCAGCCGCGCGTTGCCGCTGCACGAGCTGGGTGACGACGAAGCCCGAGATGACGAAGAAGACGTCGACGCCGACGTAGCCGCCAGGGAGCAGCCGGGGCCACGCATGGAAGAGCACGACGAGCAGCACCGCGAGGCCGCGCAGGCCGTCGATGTCGAGGCGATGTGACGTGGGTGCAGCGCTCACGAAGAGCGGGACGGTACAGCACTGCTCCGAGAATGCGTCATGTCACGTCACGGCTCGCCGCTGGGTGCGACCGCGCCGAGGGGCGGGTGCTCGAGCAGTGACATCGACGCGAACGCCCTCAGGACCCGTCGACTCGCTTCGTCATTCAGACGCGCCGCTCGGCTCGGCTCGCGTTCCGGCGTCGCCAGCCCATCAGCAGCGCGAGCGCGAGGAACTCGCTCCCCGTCGCCGACGTGCACCCGCAACCAGACTTCGGCACCTCGTTCGTCGTGCCGCCCGCGGAGCCGCCTGCCGCCGCGGAGCCACCTGCCGCCGCGGAGCCACCTGCCGCCGCGGAGCCACCCGCCGCCGCGGAGCCACCTGCCGCCGCGGAGCCACCTGCCGACGCGGAGCCACCGGCTGAGCCACCTCCCGCCGCGCCTCCGCCCATCGGCGTGCCCGCGTCAGGCAGTTGCACGGTGAATGACGTCTCGCTCGAGAACGCTCCAGCCGGGCCGCTCGCGGTGAGCGCGCGCACCTTCCACCGGTAGGCGTGCCCATCGGTGAGCGACTGCGCGAGCACCGCAGCGGTGCCGCCCGTCGAGATGGTGGTCAGCGTCGAGGTGCCTTCCGAGACGACAAGCTCGTACGTCAGGGGCAGGCCCTCGGGGTCGCTGGTCGGTGTCCACGCGAAGACGGGCGCGAGCGTGGTGAGCGTCGCTCCCATCGCGGGGCTCAGGTGCGTCACCGTGCCCGGCGCGCCATCGACCGCCGAGACGCGGAAACACGCCGTCGCCCACGCGCTCTTCACCTGGCCATCGTCGGCGCGCACCCGCCAGCACGCGCGTGCGTCTTCGGTGAGCGGCGTGGTGAGCGAGAGCTGGTTCGACGAGACGCCCGTGCCCGACGCGAGCGCTGCGGTGAACTGCTCGTCCGCGGCGACCTGCCAGTCGAAGACGAGCGTGTCTCCATCAGCGTCGGGCCAGGCGAGGAACGTCAGCGTCGGCGTGAGGCTTCGCACGAGCGCGCCGTCGGCCGGCGTGAGCAGCGTGACGTCGGGCGGCGCGGTGTTGGCGGCGTTGACGGTGAACTGACCGAGGTCGCTCCACGGCCCCGCACCCTGCATGGCGATCGCGCGGGCGCGCCACGTGTACGTCGCGTCTTCGGTGAGCCCGGGAGCCACCTGCCACGAGGTGGTGGTCGTCCCCGCGGTCACCGTCGTCTGGTTCGCTACGCGCACGCCGCGCAGCAGCACCTCGAACTCGTAGGTGAGCGTGTCGCCTTCGGGGTCGGTCGCGTTCGTCACCACCAGCGTCGGCTGCAACACCGTCACGCGCGTGTTCAGCGCAGGCGAGTCGACGCGCGGCGCGGTCGGCGGCAGGTTCGCCCCCGTCGGAGCGACCACCACGGAGAATGTCTGACACGTCTGCCCGCTGTCGTTGTCGCTCACGCACAGCGAGAACGGCTGAGAGCCCACCTGCGCGGCGGTCGGCGTCCACGAGAGGGCGCAGCCCATCAGCATCGCGTTCGATGGCGCCGTCATCGTCGAGCACGTCTGCGTGTCGGTGGTGCCGGGGTCGGTGAAGGTCAGCGTGTAGCGCAGCGTGGTGCCCTGCGAGACGACGGTGGGCGGTGACGAGGTGATGGTGGGCGCGACGTTGCGAACGGTGATGACGGCGGTGTCGGTGCCCACGCCCAGGTCGTCGTCCGTCACGGTCAGCACCGCGTTGAAGGTGCCTTCGTCGGCGTAGACGTGGGGCGCGACGAGCGCAGTCGGAAGATTGGCGCCATCGCCGAACACCCAGCCGATGGTCCACGTGTCGGCCGTGCCCGGGTCGGTGAAGCTGCCGTGGAAGTTCACGGTCGCGCCTTCGTCGATGGAGACGTCAGGCCCGGCGTCGACGGTGGGCGCGACGTTGGTGACGGTGAATTGAAGGGTGTGCGAGGCGTTGGTGCCGCCGTCGGTGGTGACGGTGTCGGTGACGCTGAAGGCGCCGTTGTCGGGGAACGCGTAGACGAGCGGCGAGCCCGTGCGCGTGTCGCCGTTGCCCATCGTCCACGCGTGGGTGGTGAACGTGGCGACGTTGCTCCTGCCGGTGAAGGTGACGGCTGTTCCTTCGGGGGCAGTCGAGAGGGCGCCACCATCGCGCGTCGCGGTCAGCGTCACCACTGGCTGCAGGTCGTCGGGCGAGAGAATCAGGACAGCGGCGGCCGTTCGCCAGTTGGCGCCCAGGGCGTTGTCGTTGTTCGCGCCCAGCGAGAAGACCCAGTTGAAGTCGCCCGCGGTCGTCTGGTGGTTGATCACGTATCGCGTGAAGGCCCGGTGGAAGTCGATGGAGCTGAGTGTGGTGAGCTCGGGGTCGTGCGCCCGCGCCGCCCGCATGAGGTGCATCATCGTGAAGAAGTCGCCCTGACCGTCGGTGCGGCCGAAGTCGCCTCCGACGACGTAGCCGAGGTCCCAGTTCTGGCTGTTCATCGCCTGCCCGTTGGGGAACGTGTTGGTGATGAACGTGTTCACGTTGTTCGAGAACGTGCGCAGTTGGCCGCGCGTCAGGCTCGAGAACCCGGGGAAGGCAACGCGCGTGTCGGTCGCCGAGAAGGCGGGCGCGCCGTTCCACGCGAAGATGAAGAGGGGAATGTCGCTCTGCGCGATGTCGCAGCCCGAGGCCGTGAAGTACGGCATTCCAGAGCCGCCTCCGGGGCAGTTGCGGAGCGCGTTCACCGCGTACATGGTGGCTCGCGCGCGCGCGAGGTTCGGCACGATGACACCGTCGTCACGCAGGTACGTGTCGACCGCCCAGAGCGCTTGCACGGCGTCCATCGTGCCCTGGCCCAGCTCGTTGCCGAGGTCGGTGTTCGCGTTGGGCGAGTAGTACCAGGAGCCTGGCAGGACGAAGTCGTTCTGCGCCCACACCACGCTGTCGACGAACTGCTGGGTGATGAACTCGAATGAGCGGCCCAGCACGCGATTGACGTCGCCCACCTGCGCGGTGAAGCCCCTGAGCTTGCAGAACGAGAGGGCGCGCAGAAGGGCAAAGCTGCCGGCGTTCGTCTGGTCGACCGTGCCTGCGGTGCCAAGGCTCAGCCCGATGCCGTCGTCAGTTCCCAGAATCGGGGGGCGGGTGACGCTTGGGTAGAAGCCGTTGTCATTGGCCTCGTCCGCCGCAGCGACCGAGACGACCATCGTGCTGGCGAGCATGCCGTTGATCAGCCGCAGGGCATCTTCGGCGAAGGGGTCGGTGGCCCAGCGTGCGGCGTTCTCCACGGGCCTGGGGTTCGGGCCGACCGCCGCAGGAGGGAACGCCGGGAGATGTCCGTTGCGCGCGAGCACCTCGACCACCGCTCCGGCCGTCACGTGCGCGTACGCGCCGGAGAAATTGCCGACGACCTGGGCTCCCGTGAGCGCGTCGGTCTCGTTGCCGCTTCGAATCATCTCGCCGTGCAGGTTCCAGAGCGCGTTCTCGATGGCGATGGCGCGCAGAATCTGAAGCTGGCGCGCCGTGGCGTTGTTCGGGTCGACAGGGACCTCGGTCATGATTCGCACCGGGTAGCTCGCGGTGACGGTCTGCCCGTTCGACGTCACCCGCACCTGAGCGGTGAAGGTGATGTCGCTCGCCTGGTTCGGGTACGTGAAGCGCGTGTCGAGTTTGTGCCGGTTGCTCGTGGTCTGGCTGAAGTCGAACGTGCCATCGCCCTGAAAGTCCCACTCGACGAGGTACGTGCCATTTCCTCCGCGCGCGATGGCCTTGAAGGTCGTGGACCTGCCGTTGACGGCGAAGTGCGGCGCTGTGGCATCGAGCGGCACTGCGGGCACGACGATGACGTCGAGGTTCTGTGCTTCAGCGAGCACGGCGACGCAACAGACAGCCAACCCCACCAGGCGAGCGTTCATGGTGATGCCCGCTCTAGCGCGCGTGGCTTCGCGCTTCGAGACACAAACCGACGAGGCGGAATGGTGACTCATCACTTCCTCGCAGAGCGCGCGCGGCGTACCTGCGTCGCATGCGTCGTCTCGTGATGGTGTTGCTGGTCGCCGGTTGTGATGCGCCTGACACGTTCGTTGCCCGCAGCACGCGCGCGGTCTTCGAGCCCGGCGGCCGTGACTTCTGGAGCGTGCCGATGCCCTCGGAGCTGCGACGCCAGAGTGACGGCACCTTCAACCTCGACCGCTGGCCGGGAGAGCGCTCGTCACTGGTGACGACGTGGCTGACCTCCATCGATGCGCGCGTCGACGGCTGGGGTGTGAACGCGGGCGCGTTCCTTCCGCTCTCGGGCGCCATCGACGTCGCGACGTTGCCGAAGACACCCGGCGATTCACTGGGCGAGGCCTCGTCGGTCTTCTTCGTCGACGTCACGAAGGGCTCGCCCGACTACGGCAAGCGGTTTCCGCTCGAGGTGAGCTTCACGACCGAGGCCGCACCGTTCCGCGCGCCGAACCTGCTCGCCGTGATTCCCGTGGCCGGGTTCACGCGGCGGGCGAAGACGACGTACGCAGTCGTGGTGACCGACGCCGTGAAGGACGTCGGTGGCGCACCGCTCGGTCGCTCCGAGGCGTTTCACGCAGCGCTCACGATGACGAAGGACTCGAACGCCGACGCGGTGGAGTCACTGAAGCCGCTGCGCGCGTGGCTCGACGAGACGAAGTTCGACCGCCGGCGCGTCGTGGGTGCGACCGTGTTCACCACCATCGACCCGATGTCGTCACTGCGCCGGTTGTCGGCCTGGGTCGAGGGCTTGCCTGCGCCCGCGCTCGAAGAGGCCTTCACGCGCCTCGACGCCTTCTCGCGCTACGAGCTCTACGTCGGCCGGTATCGCGTCCCGCACGTGCAGTCGGGGCCGAAGCCGGGCCGCGGGAAGATCGTCTGGAGCTCAGATGGTGCGACGCCGATGCAGCAGGGCACGCAGTCGGTGCGGTTGTCGGTGTCGATTCCGAAAGGGCCGATGCCCGCCGGCGGCTGGCCGTTGATGCTCTACCTGCACGGCAGCGGCGGCGAGTACCGCGAAGCGATGGACCGCGGGCCGCTCGCTCCGACGACGACGCGCGACAAACAGGGCGACCCGCCGCTCGGCAGTGGGCCGTCTGACTGGCTCGCAGCGCGCGGCGTGGCGGTGATGGGCTTCGACTTTCCCCTGCACGGCGACCGCGAGAGCCCGCCCGACACCACCGGCCGCCTGCTCTACGACGTGTTCGGCGACATCGACTCGAGCGTCGACAACATGCAGGTGTCCGCGATGGAGGTGCAGTACCTGACGCGCCTGCTCTCGACGGGCGTGACGGTGAACGTGAATGGCGCTCCGGCGCGCTTCGACCTCACGAAGCTCTCGGCCATGGGCCACTCGATGGGCAGCACCATCGGCATTCCCGTCGCGACGGTCGACCCGCGCATTCAGGGCTACGTGTTCTCTGGCGCAGGCGGGCTGCTGCTCGAGGTCGCGACGTCGACGACGTACCCGGTGCGGCTGCAGGAGCTCGTCTCCCAGTTGCTTGGCTTTCAGGGCACGCAGGTCATCGACCGCACGCACCCGCTGCTCCACGCGTTTCAGAGCCTGTGGGACTTCACCGACCCGAGCGCGAAGGCGCGACACGTCGCTGTCGAGCCGCTGCCAGGGAAATCGGCACACCCTGCGTTTCAGCCCCAGGGCGTCATCGATGGCTATTTCCACCCGTGGGCGCAGACGGCGGTCGCGGTGCAGCTCGGCGTGACGCAGGCCGGAGACGTCTTCGATGTGACGAGCGTCGATGCGCTGACACTGGCGTCGCGGCCGGTGCGCTCGACCTTTCCCATCGCGAAGAACGTGAACGGCGTGACGGTTGGCTTGTCGCAGGTGCAGACGCCGTTCGACCTCGGGCACTACGTCGTGTTCGACCGCGAGGACGTGCAGCACCAGGTGGAGTGCTTTCTCGACGGCATCGGGACGGCAGACGGTCCGCGCATCGTGGCGCCCGCACCTCGCACGACGCCGTGTCAGTGAGTGAGCGTCGAGCGCCGGCGACGCCGCAGAAGGGCGAGAAGCACCGCGGCAAGCAGTGAGTCGCCTGAACCGCCGCAGCCACAGCCCACTGAGAGTTGTCTGCTGGCGGGGTTGCCGATGCCTGCGTCGGCGCGCGTTCCTGCGTCGATCGAGGAGCCCGCGTCGATCGAGGAGCCTGCGTCGACCGTGGAGCCAGCGTCGACCGTGGAGCCAGCGTCGACCGAGGAGCCT
>Ga0075163_10006050_pt1 | contig 16055 bp, 41 predicted proteins | sample JI1023141ADNA_FD_71478 | JGI IMG/M metagenome (GOLD analysis project Ga0075163, IMG submission 71478) | Wastewater effluent complex algal communities from Wisconsin, to seasonally profile nutrient transformation and Carbon sequestration -... | ecosystem: Engineered > WWTP > Effluent > Algae...
TGGAAAATCATATCTTGATTTCATACAATAAAAGTTTAAGCACCCGGAAGCAGTTATCTTCCAGGTGCTTTGGTTAAAGAATTATTGGTTCAGCATCAGCGGCATGATCAGGAACTTATCATTAACGATTGCTGCCTTGTTCGGTGACCAAAGTTTGATGCTCACTCGCTCGTCTTCGCACTTGGTCAGTATTTCCAGCAGGAACTTACCATTAAATGCCGTGGCCATCTCTTTGCACTCTTTCTGGAATTGTTCATACGGGAATGTTTCCTTTCCGGCAGCGTTATTTTTAGCTTTGATTGCATCGTATGACGACCGTATTACTTCTTCGTTCCACTCAGGGATGGCCTGCTCCACTTCGTTCTGGTACTCAAAACTGAAGTCCACATCCTGTGATGCAATATGGCACGATCCGTTGATGGAGAATGCAACCTGATTTGTTGACCGGTTTGCATACTGTTGGGCGAATTGAATTTCATCCATCAGGATGGCTCGGTCTGCATTCAGGATGACATTTCCTTCTCCCTGCGGCCATACTACGCGCCAGTCAGGGAATCGGGCATCAATTGTCCGGGTGATAACCTGGATGCCGTCTTTTCTGGTGAAGCACACGTTGTCTGCCGGAATGTATTTTTGGGCAGGCCCTTGATCAGATCCAACTGCCACTATATCATTCTTCCAATGGGAGTCTGCTGTTACTTCCCAGTCGCCGCCCAGTTCAGCCAGGAGCTTTGCTGCTTTTGCGGGAAGGATGAATGTTTCTGAAATGGGAGAGATTTTTTCCTGGTACAACCGGTGTGCATCGGTGGCGATTGCAAGGCTCTGCTGGTACTCCTGCGGGGCTTCAATCAGGATGCCGGTCATGGCTGGCCGCAGGTCATCCCGTGAAACAAACGACAGGCAGTTCTTGATGATCGCCAGGTCATTTTCGGTAATGGTGCCCAGTGTTGCGTACTCTTGGTTACCCATGGCTTCCGGCTTCTGATTGTACAGCGGGATCAGCGCGTAATTGTCCGGGTTTTCACCCTGCAATTTCATCAGGCGTTTGCCTTCGGTGATAAACACTCCGAAATTTTTGTCTGCTGTGATCTCAGGCTCTTTGCACCGTTCCATGCTTTTCAGGAACATGTCTGCCGGTACGCACACTCCTTTGGCTTTCGGTGTCTTGAATGGCATCACCATAGCCAGTTGTAGATCGTAGGCCACCGCCTCCTTACCGGTGAGGTAGATGTCCTCCAGGATCGGGAGAACGGAATTGTGGTTAATCACTTTGGTGTTCATGATCTTCAGCAGTTTAATGCTGGGATCTTTTGCCGGTTTTTTGGTTGCGGAAGGAACCGATACCTTCACTTTGATTGTTTTTGTAGACATATTAGGGGTTTTAATTTTAAGAAAGCGGGTTTAATTCTTCGGTGAATACCCGTTCTAAACTAAGAAGAGGGTATTTATTATTTGCCCATTCTACAAAGTCATCTGTGTCTGCTTCAAATGAATTATAGAATTCATGCCAAACAGTTTCCATAAACTTAGTGTTGAATGAGGAATGTAGCTGATCGGTCGGAGTCCATGTAAGACCTACTGGTTCTCCGTCTCTGTCTAGCAGCTGATAAAGTGTTCCTTGCATATAATTAGGGGTTTTGTTTTACTTTAAGTTAACGATTAACGTTTTGAATGGTGCCCGTGTACTGTTATGGTACGTGGTCATGTGGCAGATCGTGACCATCGTTTGCATCTCTCCGGTTTCCGGGTTGACCCCTTCAACTGCATCGCAGATAACGACTTTCGTGTTGTGATACAGCTTCTGCCGGCCCAGCAGCTCGTAGCCCGGTTGCCGCTGTATGTGCTTCATCTCACTCACTCTCATCAATACCTGGTTGATGTACATGTTACCGAGGAAGGTCTTTCGCATGGCCGGTGTGTTCCAGGGCTTCAGCTTGGTTTCCAGGATCACGAAGTTCTTCAGGGTGCAGATGATCTTCACCCCGCCGCCCGGACGGTTGACGATCACGACATGCTTCTGGAACTCAGTGAATGTTTTTGGACGGGATTGCATGGTCAGAATTGAATTTTATCAAATTCAGTGTACCTCATTACTTCTTTGAGCTTGTCGAATAGTTCTTGGCCCACGGCTGGCTTAATTCTTCTGTTAATTTCATTTGGAGAATTCCTTGACAGGTACAGTAACGCCTCTGCATGGAATCCTTGTGGATGTTCTATTGCTTTTTCGACAACATGAATCATTGCAGACTCATCACTGTCGAATTCTTCTGCTTCATCAATTCTTTGTAATTCATACAGGTCATGAATGTCATCCTGAAGTCCAGTGTAGAATATTGCCCATCCTTCTACTTCAGCTGCATCTGCAAAAATGAACGGAGGCGGCATTATTGGTCCGTCTTTTAGGTTGTCATCAAAATCTCTGTCGATGTCGAACTCGCTCTCCACATAGTCGTCTTTGTCCTGAAGGCAGCAGAAGTCTGCGATACCTTCAGCCGGGAGTTGCTTATGACAGTCTCCGTGTTCACGCGCTTCAGGATTTCCGCAGTTATTATACTTATTTTTGTACGGGCATATAATGCAGGCGGTTACTTCAATTACTTTTGCTCCCATGATTATTGAGGTTTATTATTCCAGATTAATTGTTTGTTGTCGTCATAAACTTCAACGGTGCTTTCTCCTCCGTTGTCTTCAGGTTGCAGCTCTTCCTCCGAATCGTGAATGGTTTCGTAGGTTGATGAATCTATTCCGATCTCATCAATGTTGCCTGTACCGGTGTGCTGCCTGAAGTATTCAATTACCGTTTGCGGGTCAACTTCTTCCGGTATTTCTATTCTTTGCCAAACAGAAACTTTAATATCAAAGTATGCCATGGTTTATTATTGATTTTTGTTAATTTGATTTACACAGTTTTTTCAAATCGTTCAGCCTGCTTTTCTTTGGATCGTCTGCGTTCTTGGTGTCATCAATAATTCGCATATCATTAGTAACTACTGACCACGATTTTCTTGTTACAGGTGAAGTATAAGTCACTTTATAATGACCGTAACCTGAAAACTCAAATCTAAAATCGGAAAGGATAATTGTATTTGACATAATTAATTATTGATTGTTGTTAATGTAATCCCTTCCGTCATTCAGGTATGACTTGTCGATAGTAAGAATAGTAACCTCAAAAACATCGGATTCAATCTCTGAGCTATCCAGTTCTTTTCTTTCAATACTGAATACTGGCGGATTAGAAAACTTTGTTAACAATTCAGACCACCACTCAAGAAACAATCTTGGTGATGCTCCGTGGCATGGAAACCGAAGTTTGCTGCCATTTTTTGTGGTAATGACTTTAGCTTGCATGGTATTACGCTTTAGTTATGTACGTTAATAAGCTGGCGGGTCCGAATTCGGTGCCGTCAATTTTGTCGTCAGGAAGATTTAGCCCATCGCCGGTGCTTGTTGGGTGTTTGATCGCATCGGCAAGCTCTCTCAATGATTTTGCGATTTGCTCACGGGTGCCGAACCCGGTTAATTCAATGCTGTAATTTTCCATGAGTTGACTTTTTGAATTTATTGAATCGGTCTTTTGCTTTTTTCCAGTGCTCCATGAACATCATAAGGTACTGGCGCGGGTCATTTCGCTTGCTGTTGATTCCCTTCCGGAAGTGTTCATCATCCCGGTAGTGTCGCTCTGCCCGTTCTGTCAGGTACTTTACCATGTCTTCATCCATGTGTTCGGCTACCCGTTCCGCAATCAGGTGCGGCAGCAGCGGGGTGTCTGTGTAGATGTCATGCTGTTTGGTGCTCATGAGTTAACGATTTAAAGTGATTTACTTTCCACGCTGTTCCGTGTACATCGGCCACGATATTTTTCGTGCCGTTGCAAAGCTGGCAGGTGGAGCATTTGATGAATGGGTTGGTCTGGTTCACGCAGACGGTCTCCCCGTCTACTTTGGGGGCACCCTTCAGCCGGACCCGGTAGGTGGCCCAGCCACGCTGGTTGGCCTCCTGCATGTCCTCCACGGTCTCCACACTGGCCTGAAGGTATTTCCGCCACTCCTGGTCGCAGTCCCGCCACTGGTGGGTATAGCCCAGGGAAAACCGGGAGGCTTCGATCAGGGGCTTCCAGACGGCCAGAGGGACCATCGCCGGGTCTCCGTAGGCTCCCAGACGCAGCCCAAGGCCCGAAAACTGCCGGATGTACCGCAATTCGTAGTCCGTGATCGCTGTAAGGCCCCCAAGACCGCGCCAGATGCTGTTTACGCCCACCAAATTCACGTAGCAGGATTTCCCGCGCAACGGGCAATCCCCGCAAATGGAGGCATCCTGGTCTGTTTTGACGGCTTCTGTGGGCACGGTGCCGGCATCAATGATCCAGCTCTGCAACATGACCCCGGTCTTCCGGTTGGCTGAAGGGGTGGACATGCCGGTGATCACCACGGCGATCTCCCGGTCGTTGAAGAGGCTGGGACCCCGGTAAAGGAGGTAGGAGTTTTTGATCATTCAGTTATTGGTTTTAATTCTCCAGATTTGATTGGTCGTATCGTGTATGGCCTGTTCCAGCACTCACTGACATATTTTTTAGCGGCTGAGATGCTTTGAAAAATTCCCATATCGATTTCTTTACATGATCCATGGAAAATTAATTTGCATTTTTTTGGCTTTGGCATATAGGTATAGTGTTTGTTAAATGATGTTTCTGTTGTTAACCAGTTCTCTTTTGTAATCTGCTTTCCGCTTTTTCTGAAGCAGGCTGTCTGAGTAAGCGTAATGCTGCTTAAAGAAATCACCAATCCATTCACGGATTTCATGGCCATCCCAGTTTTCAGGGATATGCGGCACACGTTTGATGATTTCGTCTTTTAGGCTTTGACACAAGTCTATGGCAATTCTTACCTGATCGTTTTTATTCATTTTAGTTATGATTTTGATTTGTGCATCCAATTTGAGGTGCTGTCAATGTTTTCTCCCTTCATATACTTCTTGTCGAAGGACATGACAACTTTTATGGGCACCGGGAACATGTCGTTGAACTGCTGTTCGGTGATCCATTTCCCGTCAACGAAGTACATCATCTTCCCGTTTCGTATTCCGGAGAGGGTCTGGTGCCTGATCTGGAGGATCCGGCAGTTTTGTTCAGCTGTGGCGATCATGGGTTATTTTTTACAAATTGAGTTAAGATAATAAGTTACTGTATCCCATGTAATTCCACTGTTGCAATCGTGGCTATCCATCATGGCTGATAATGCGTTTTCAAACTCATCTTCATCATATATTTTTCTCCAGTCTTCGCCTTCCATATCTTCGGCCCTGCTTTCAAAGTCCTCAACACTCCAGGTTATTGAATTTGACTGTAATTGTTGCACAATGGAAATGGCCAGTGAAAGAGGAACTAAGTCCGTTTGAACAAGTTCGCTTGATCCTGGTTCTTTTGGGTATTCCTGGGGATAGGCGGCATCGGTAAGTTGTTGAATGTAGTCCATGGTTTATTTTTTTACTTTTGATTTAGATGCGTTTTTGATCAGCTTGGCAAGCTGTTCTGCCAGTTCTCTTGTGGGAAGGTCAGCAATACACTGTATGCCACCTTTTATTTGATGCAGGTAAACTGACCAGCAGTGGATGTTTGGGTCGTCTTCATCACACTGCTCATATGAGTCATGCTCCGGTAAGTATATTACAGGATGAATTTCAATGTTATCCCATTTATCTTTTGCTGATTCCGGGGAAAATCCAATCTGGATTTTTACTGAAATATTTGCCATGATTAAAAGTTTACGTAATAGTTTGTTGTTTCGTTTGATACTTTATAGTACAGGATGTACTGGTTCTCACTTTGGTGCAGCTTGTGGATCCGGATGAACTCGATAACCTTTGCAGTTGCCTCTGAAGCCAGCGATGCTTTGACCCCTAACGTAAACACCATTCCTCCAGGTGTATCTTCTTCGTAGGTCACAACAAAGCGCCGTGATTTACCGGTTGGCTTCTTATGTGAACTGGTTTCGTAGTTACTCACCGTTTAAATGTTTGCGGATCATAAACAAGGCCGTCATCGGGTGTACGGATGCAGCCATTTTCATCAATTGTGCATGATGAAACCCAGTCTTCAGGCTCCGTATCAACTTCATCAGGTTGCCTGTCTCCAGATTCAACCTCTTCCAGTTGCCTTTCATGGCTTTCGCCAAAATCATCTTCATGGTATTTTTGGGCTTCAGCTTCTGTTTCAAATAGAAGCGGTTTGTTGTCTCCGTCAAACCATGCAGGTTGTACTGAGTTCCCTATTGGGATGAGAATGATAAATTTATTCTGCATATACTATTTTTTATAATCGTGATACGCTTGTTGGAGTTTTTGGGCCAATTCAAGCAGGTTTTCAACAGGAACTGCTATGTCGCATCTGCCTACCTGACCTTTACTGGTAAGGGGACTGATCATAACCTTGTTATCAATAAGGCCCAATATTTCAATCCCAGAGCATTTCATAAACCCATTTCTACCAGTGAAATTTGTCTGTCTGGTAAATTTCATTTCTGTTCGCATAAAAAATGTAAATTTGGTTATTAAAAGTTAACGTTATGGCAAAATCACGTACACAAAAGTTCTACGATGAGAACCCGGAAGCCCGCGAAAAGAAGCGCAAGTACGATGCAGCCTTCAATAAGCGCAAGGACCAGACAAAAAAAAGGGTTGCACTGAATAAGTACAACCGGGATCACAAAACCGCTGGTAACGGGGATAAACTTGACGCAAGTCATAAAGGCAACAAGATTGTAGGCTTTGTCAAGCAATCAAGCAACCGGGGAGACACCAATAATTCTGCCGGGGACAAACGTGCCCGTGGGCGGCGGCGGTAGGCGGCGTTCACTCTCACCTTTTTTGTGGGTGAGGAACGCAATGGCCACCAGCACAAGGCAGATAGCTGTGCTTCTTTATTTTTCATAAAACAATTTTTAGTGACCAGGAAGGGAGTCGAACCCTCACGCCTTGCGGCACCAGATTTTAAGTCTGGCGTGGCTGCCATTACACCACCTGGCCATAAAAAACCCCCGACATTTGCCGGGGGCTTTTTTACTTAACATTCATTAGGCCCGTATTCGCCGGTGCCGGTCTGTAAATTTCAGTGCATTGTGCTTCGTAGTAAGATCTGCTTCTTCGGTATTGGTATATTTTCCCACATAGTTTCCTGATCGCCGGTGCCTGTCCAGGAAGGCCAGATTGCTGCGGCTTTTGACGGTAGTACCCGGTGTTGCTGCCGGTGCAGGATCTTCTTTACTTACAAATACATAGCCGGGATCGGTTGACACGATCACCAGTTCAGCCGGGTTCGCCAGCAGGTAGGCATCGGTCACCACCAGGTCGAAGGCGGGGGAAACACATACATTCTTAAACTCAGCGCTTTCGGTTCCGGGTGGCCCAACATCCCGCGCTGTGGGATTGCTGGCAAAACCCGTTGCAAGGACCGCAAAACATGCGGACAACAGTGCAATTGATTTGATTTTCGACATAAAATCTTTATAAAGAATTAAAAAAGTACCTCTAATATAGGAATTTTTTAGAAATCAGCAGCCTGGATAAAAATTCCATCGCCTTGATCCTCCAGTATTTTTGACAGTTTTACGTTGCCTGTTGATATATGCTGGAGGGCAGACAGTATCTCCATTTTGAAGTCAACATCCTTTTCGGACATCTGGGCCACGGTATCGGAAACCCCTTTTGTGGCAACGGCTACCGCTTTTACACACTCAGCAATAATCGTTAATTCGTTTCTGGTCATGATTTATTTTTTACGAAGGTTAAAAGGAACTGCATCCAGACCGTAATCGAATCTCCATCCGATTTCCTCCAGCTTCTTTAAGCACTTAGCAAGCACTTCATAGCTTACTGAATCATGGTCTGGTACATATTTGTCTAAAATCTTCATCACTTCTTTAGGGATCAACTCAGGTGTTTTGAACATGTCGTTGATGTCTTCGTCCGGCCTTCCGAGAATACCGATAGGATCTTCCCCGTCATCAAAGCATTGCTGGTTTTTATGCAGGCAGATCAGCTCTCCGCTTATCACCAGTATTGTTCCGTCCTTCAGCTTGATAGTGTCAAGGTAAACGTGGCCACCAGAATTCCACCCGTCTTCAACATCTTCAATGTATGACTCTTCGTTGAACTTATTTTGTTTCATTATAAAAGTATTAAGTCGTTAATTACTGATAAATTCCATCTTTAAAATGAAGATCTTTCTTTGATGTATAGTAAGGCCCTGGCCCAAACAGCTGATCTGCATCAATTCGTACATACATAACCATAGCTGATCTTTCTGTTTTTGATGCCATTAACGCGTATCTTCTGGCAGTTTCTTCGTCTACTGAAAACCATGTGCCCAATTTAAACTTTCCACTTTTTAAAATCTTTTTGTGGTTTTGTTTATTTGTGCCATGCCAGAGGGTTATGGTATTCATTTATTATAATTGGGTAAGTATAAAAGTTTTCATTGTGCAAGGGTAAAAGCTATCTCTTACAGCTGTGCGCTTGATTGCTACCCATTCACCAGGCTTTATCTCCAGGGCCATGACTCCTTGCAGGTCTTTATTTTCTGTTTCAATTTTCTCTCCGCGCTTTTGTATCAGCCTGTAAAGAGCCTGCAACTTTGTTCCCTGCATTTCTGGCCTTCGGTTGCCCATGGCAAAATCGTATATGCACCAGTAATTTGCTTTTTTAATATTAGGCGGTATGATCAGCTTTAATTCATCTGAAGTATATGCGGCTCCGTTATTTACGATGTAAAGGTTTATTTTACCGACAGAATCAATTCTTTGAACGCGTCCCATTTTTGTATAGCTACCATTTACATCCTTGTACGATACAGGTGTGCCAACCGACAAATCATTGTCTGTTGTCTTTTTGAATACTAATACGCTCATGGTGTTATTGTCTTGTTTTTATTAACAATTCAGTGAATGACTTAATGAATTCTTCCGGGTCTGTGAAATCTAATTCTTTCTCTCTTCCAATAGCTCCGCCATACGAGTACCTAACAATAGGAATATAGTCGCCACCTATTCTGAATGTTATGGTTGGCGAATTAATAAAGAAAGAGAGTTCTGGCATCGGGACTACACGAATAATTGTTTCTGTTGAACAATTTTCAGATATAGCATCCTTCCATGTTTTTGGAGGGAAAAAATCACCAAATAGTCTTTGTCTTTTGCTTTTTGGACTCACATGCGCTTCGCTGCAAAACATGTAGTCTTTGTTGTTGTGTATGTACAGTAGGTACTGAAGGATCGGCTTTGCGAAAGCCAGCAGTACTTTTTTCTTTTCCCTGGTGACTGTTTTTTCCACAGCTTTAACAGCTTTCTGCCGTTGCTCTGTTTGCTTTACGATTTGCTTGAAGTTCATATTTCTTCTATTAAAAGTTTAAGTAATTCGTAGTACACATTACCTTTTCCGCCGCGATTAACTTCATCTGTCAGGTATGACAGAAAGTTTTTCCGGTATTCTTTTGGCATATCCCTGAACAGTCTGCAACACTGGTCGGTGTTCCCGTTAATTTTTGAGTTTACAATGTACTCATAGTACTCTTCTGTTGTTGAAAACTCAAGGCTTTTTGCAAGCCTGCGCATTTTTGTTTGCGCGTAACCTTGTTTGTGTGCCATAGTATTTATTAGTTAACGATTAACGATTTGGTTAACGATACTGTTATTTACGATGTTACAATATTGAGGGTTATGTTTTTACTCAGGCCACCATTCGGCTCACAACCGAATGACCTGCCGAAGTACTCCAGTTCGTCCATATTGTCTTTAAAAAATTCAATGATTTCTTCTGGCGGCGTACTCCAGCTGAACAGTTTACAGGTAGATCCGTAATGGTCATGCGAATCTTTGTCTTTAAATACGGGCCTGTTAAAATCGTCAATGCCTCTGAATTTGATGTTTATTGTTGTCATACTATTTATTTTATTTGTTTGCCATTGCTGCTTCGTAATTTTCATGGAATACCTTCCACACTTCCTCATGTGAATAACCTTCACCCAAGGCCATCATTGTGTCTTCTATGTCGTATACGTAGAAGGCTTCGTGGTTATTCAGCTCGTACAGAATCTTCTCTCTCCGAAGGCCAGCGCCGCCGTCCTTGATCGCAGCTTTGTACCACCGGCTGATCTCTTTCATGCCATCCACATACTCCTTCACTTTTGATTTCGGGAGAATTCCACCGGCACCAGCGTTAATGTATTCATCACCTGGCTCCAGCTCTTTCTTTTGTTCTGCAAACTGTTGGTTTGAGAATGCGAAAAACAGGCCGCATTTTTTGAACAGCTCACTGAGCTTGTCTTGTTGCAGTTTGTCTAATTCACGGACGTTCATACAATTAAAGTTTAATTTGTTTAGGTTCTGATGTAGCCAGGTCGATCAGGGTCAGCTCAAACTGGCTGTTTAGGGTCCCAAAGCAGGCTATCACTTTATGGGTGACCGGTGCCTCTGGGGATACATCCACTCTGTTGTATCAAAATCCATTGCTTTTACAATCCTGCGCATTTTTGTTTGCGCGTAACCTTGTTTGTGTGCCATAGTATTACAGTGTTAACGTTAACGTTTTATGTGAATTAAGTTCTTTCAGGTAGATGAAGTGTTCGGTGTCATCCAGCTTTCCGGTGCATTTGATTACAAAATGCGTAGCCGGGTAGCCGGGTTCGATGTCCTGGAGCTGCCCGTCCGCGTTCACTCTCACGGTTTCTCCTGGGGCCACGCGGCGACCTGGACCAGATCCGAGAATTATTTTCTTTTCCAGGTGGATGGCCGCTAGTTCATAGTGCTTGGTGTCCGGTGACATCGCCTTCATTAGATCGTCAAAAATGTTCATGGGTGTTGTTTAATTTACAAGGCTTCTCTAATATGTAAGAAATTATTTCTTCCGCTTCCTCTTTGGTTATTTCTTTTATACCATCAAGCTCTTTTATTCTTTTCCTGGTTTCTTCATGGTTATGTATATGGCCACTCCAATTTTCAAAATCCCAGGAGAACCTGTTTAAAACAGTAGTAGGCTCACCATTGCTGAACTTTGATTCATACGTTCTGTAAACTCTTATTACAAAACGGTTTCCTATTGTTGTGAAGTATTTCATATCAGTAAGTATTATGGAATTGATCAACCATTTTGTCATAGAATGGCTCCGATATCTCAGTAAACCATTTCACTCTTCCGGGTATTTCAGAAGACTCAACCCTGCACTTATTCCTTTGCCCAGTTCTGATAATATTTCTAAGATCAATTGCAGGCGTATGCTTTGGGTCAGGGTGCAGTTCAAGCTGGATCCTTCCTTTTCCTTTGATGGAAATTAGTAAGTCAAGAAGTTCTTGTTCCATGTTATTTGTTTTACGGTAAGTTAATTATTTGCATTTCCTTGTCACCGGTGTTATATCTTTTATAAAAAGAATACCACGTTAAGAACTGGTCTTTGCTTTTGAAACGAACATCACCGCCTTTTATAACGGTTGTTATAGGCTGCATTGTTTTCAGTACATCTTCAGGTGTAAAAGGCATTGAATGATTTTCTCCTCCTCCATGTGAATTTTTGTGCTCGTCATGGCCGCACCCACTCCAACGGTAAGGAACATCATGAAATCCAATGCTGTTATATGTTTCTCCTTTAAAAAACACAACATTGCTTACAAGTCGCTTCTCTTCACGGTAGATGTATGCCTCTATTTCAGGATCAATTTTGATCAAGTCGTCCGCTAATTGTAGTAGCGCATTGTGGTTTCTTTTTAATCTTTCCCGGTAAGCATCAAAAAAATTACTCATAGTAGTGTGTATTAAATGAATGTTAATTTGCTCTTCGGCCCCCGGATATGCATGACATCCACATTGCCCATGGACTTGGATATCTCAGACAGATAGTCAGCAAATATTCCAAACTCTTTCTCTCTGTCCCAGAATCCAGTTCCGTGTCCACATCTGTTCAAAAAGAAGCAGTGAGGGGCCAGGTAAGTAAGATCGCTTCCTGGAATGGTAAGTATTTCTTCTGCTGTTTCTTTCCCAAATTTGAATTCAACAATGCCTATGAACTTGGCACAGTCAATTATTGCCCGTTCCATAGCTTCTTTTGTGAACTCATGGTTTTCGTCAGGTGTGTCACATGTAACCCATGCTGCTGTATGCAGGTATGAGTTAACGAATTCGGTAAAGTTTATCATGGTTCAATGTTTAAGTCCATTTCTCTTGCAATCTGCTGGGCTTGCTCCCATACTCCATGGTCAAGCATGACACGCTTTGCATATTCTCTTTTATCTTGGTTTGCGTCAAGGAATATAACTATACTTGTTTTCGTATAACTGTTTTCATCAAGGCACAGGTGCATTGCAACCCGAAGCCATTCTGCGTCTGTTCCCCACATGGTATTACTTTTTAATGATTAATAGTAAAGGTTCTTCCTTGCACATTTACTGTGGCTTTGTCTCCCATATATGCATAGAATAATTTCAATGCAACAAAAGCGCCATCGAAAACGTGTCCAAAATACTTATAAGTAATTCCCTGCCTAGTTTTAAACACATAACAATCAAGCTCTGGCCTTTTCTTGTCTTTTACCTTTTTTACTGTAATAGATTTATCCACCAATAACCCGTAAAGAGTTCCGGAGTAATCTTTTTTCTTACTGCCGAAGTTCCACCAGTAGGCGGTTGCCGTGTATCTTTCAAGCTCTTTTTTCATGATCAATTACTTTTTATGTTTTCTTAATGGAAAGTCTTTCCTGAATTTTTTGATCGCATCCGTCTTGGTGTACATTGAATATTTCATGCTGTTGCTGCCGCGCTCAATATGGATGAGCTGCGGGTACACGGTAACCGTCATGCCGTTAACGGTTTCAGTGGATAGCGGGGGTGTGAATAAGTCGCTCATACAAATATTGCTTTAGCGTTATCAAATCTCATTGGAGCTGCCATTCTCAGGTTAAATATGTACCACTTCCAGTACTTTTCAACCTCTTCTTTGGTGACCTCTTTAAGGGTCTTGCCATCGAAGTACAGGAACCATTTGTTATCTGCGCCTGGAATGATCCACAGAAGCTCTGCCTTCAGTACATCACAGGCTTCGTCATAATCTTTCAATATCGTTTTGTCTCCAAATACCGGCCTGTATGTCATGTCCGGGAACCACTCTTTAATATTCAGTCCCATTTTAAGAATAGATGTACCTGTTGGCCGGTATCCATACAGGAAAGGGCCAGAGTATTTTTCCAGAGTTTCTTTATCGTGTTTTTCAAGATCAGTTCGGTACAAATTCAGTTTAGGGGAAACGATGTTGTACAGTTCTTGGTATATGCTTTTCTTTTTCATGACGGTTTATTTATTTTTTTACAATGTTCATTCCATTTGTCCGCAGCAATGGCCATTTTTTTGAACTCTGACCGAAGGTGTTCATACTCTTTGTCTACTTCTTCGGTGCAGTTCTTTTGCCTGACTTTTTTATACAGGACAGGGTATACTTCGAGCAGCATTGGAAGTAACGAAAGCCAGGTTGGTGTGCAGTCAAAGGTCTTGATGGTTCCGTTTTTAATCCCTTCTTGGATTTGATCTGTTGTCATGCTGATTCAGTTTTAAAGGGGCCAGCCATTAGGCCAGCCCCTTGGTTAATGCTCAGGGCTTACCGCTGAATATAGCAGTTCAGCCCTACAATTACAGGTTTGCCGTTAACGAGGGCACCTGTGGCCTTATTTCCGGCACTGGTGGCAACAACCAGGGTCTTACCTGATGCTGACGGGCGCGGTTCGGAAACGGGGATTTTGATGTGGAGGATTGAAACTCCACCTTCTGTTTTGATTTCTGCGTTCATATATTAGGGGTTTGATGTGCTTGTTGCCTGTTGCGCCTGTTCACTCTCACGGTTTTCCAGGATGAAGTCTTTAATGTGCTGGCGCATGACCATCAGCTTCTCCGATGTCTCCTGTCCATGTGTGGAGTATGGTTTTCGAGTGTACTCCAGCTCCACTTTCTTCACTGATTGCAGGTACTTCCGGCTGACTGATTGCTCCTCCCCGGATTCAGGGATTACGAAAGCATACCACTTGGCCGGGTCCACCTGCTTCAGCGGATCGAATGCGATCACGTAGTCGCCCTTCTTTGTGCTGTTGTCCGGGCACAAATAAGATTTGCCCGTGATCTGGTAGATACGGGCATTGAATTTCATTACTTGAGATTCCATATGTAGGTGTGTTTTTATACTCTGTCAGAATACATGACCAGGCACGCAGCTTCAGCAGCTTCTTTCTCCGCAGCCTCTTTCTCTTTGATGAAACAATTTATGTGTGACTGTATTTCCTCTACGATACCGGATTCATCATGGTCACCAAAGTAACCCCAGCAGCTTTCGTCATAATCCCCATCATCATCGGTTACAGTATACCCGAATACATTACCGGTGATAAACTCATCGTAAGTTTCTACCTCTGCTCTCATCATGTCGTTTGCAGCCTCTTCGATAGTTCTCCCTTTAAGCCACGGCTCAGTCCAGGATTTTATGTTCTCATCATCTTTCATGATGTATATCCAGCCAACCTGGCCACTGTCCCACTGGCAGCTGAATGATCCGGTGCTCATGGTAATGCCGGAATGATCGTACAGGAACAGCGGCAGGATATAGGCTTTCTCTTTTGCCAGCTCCAATAGTTCGGTGGTGGTGTAGTCTTTGTCGCCATCTGCGCCGGATATGCTGCGGAACAGGTCATCGCTGTCATCGTACTTTTTACTTTCTTTTTTATCTCCAAGATCGTACCTCCTGTGCCAGCAAATCATTTTTGCCTGATTGTCCCAGTCATCTCTTGGGTGCTGTGGACTTGAGTCGTATTCAATTTTTACAGTCAATGTACCGTATGGGGTTTCAACTGTATCAGTGATTTCCCCATAATTTGATGAAGGTTTGTATTCCATGTTATTTCTTTTTAGATAGTAAAAGAATTATTCCAATGACCAGAGGCCAGAAGCAGGCCACGAAGAGCAGGCCGCAGATCATAGTGGCCAGCCATTCCAGGAAATTGTACAGTTCATTCTCCATAGTTGTTGTCTTTATACCCGGTATCAGGGCCGGAAACGATTCTGTTGCAGAATACCAGGACGATTGGTAAAAGGATGGCGAAGATTGTAAACATATCGTTAATCGTTAACTGAATTTAATAAAAAAACCCCGGCCAATGGGCACCGGGGTCGCACAAACCTGCCTATCTGGCAAATAACCTGGCTGGTATTAATTCCTGCTCTTTCTTTTTCGGTTTCTTATCGGGAACCTCATACATTACGGGTTCCTCGCCAGGTTTAACTGAGCATACTTTGACTGCGTTTTTCTTTTTATTTTCCATCGCTGTTGATTTTACACATTTTTTTAGACTCTTGTCTGATCATTTTGTTTGCCCATCTTTTACATCCTTTATGTTTATCAAGATGTTTTGCAGGTGATGCGACTTTACCTTTTCTTACTCTGTGCATGGCTTTAATTTGAGGTATGAAGTAAAAAAAAGCCCCAGACTTTTGATCTGGGGCATTGATTAGAGAATTATCCTTACTTCATGGTAACCTCCGCTTTAAAAAATGATTGCAATATTGCATTTCGCGGGACATTGGATTTGACCGACTTGCACAGGAACCTCTCCCTGGCAATTGCTGGCCAATAGCGGCCAGTATCTTTTATTCGTTGAATTTCATCATTAATGAATCGAAGTTCACATTCCAGGGCACAGTGACAGAGTTTTTATACCCGTTGTCAATAACCTGGTAGCCCTCTTCGGCTATGTTCACTCCGTATTCTGCCTGCTCTTGGCCCAGAACGGCACAATGCCGGTACATGGTCCCGGATATCTCCCAGTCTGTTGATGCGTTAACGATTTCCCGGTTCAATCCTACCGGGTCCACAACGATTAACGTATCGTGCACGGCATAATCCGGGAGGATCATTTGTCCTGCTTTGAACTGTGGTGCCTCTGGCACCTTTGCTGTCTGGCTTTCCTTCTTATGGTAAGCCATTGTAATTGCGCCGACAATCAGCAGAACGCCGGCCACATCTCTGGGTCTCCAGGTGTT
>Ga0075163_10006051_pt1 | contig 16055 bp, 17 predicted proteins | sample JI1023141ADNA_FD_71478 | JGI IMG/M metagenome (GOLD analysis project Ga0075163, IMG submission 71478) | Wastewater effluent complex algal communities from Wisconsin, to seasonally profile nutrient transformation and Carbon sequestration -... | ecosystem: Engineered > WWTP > Effluent > Algae...
TCCATCGCGCCAATTCCTGGCGCTCTCGGCAACAACGCGGCGCGTCGCCCGTGGCTCGGAAAAACAAGCAGAAAACCCGCAGCAAATAGCGCTTCTAGAGAAGTGCGAATGCGCTCTCTGGAGCGCAGTGCGCTCTGCTCAGCGCGGTGGGGTGGGCTTCACGCCGACGCACGCAGAGACCTCGAGCAGCACGTGCATGAGCGCCTTCTCCTGCGCGAGGAGGGTGCCCGCGCCGGCGGCCTCGGTGTGGTACGTCGAGAAGAGCACGCGCCCGCACTTGTCCTGGAAGCTCACCGTGGCCGGCCGCGCGCTGCTCGAATAGAGCTGCGACACCCAGACCTTCGGCGTCTGGGTGAAGGTGTTGCCGTTCTCGTCGAGGGAGCTCATGGGGTTCACCCGGAGGATCGACGTGTAGCTCCCCTGCAAGGTGGCGGTGCCCTCGCCGATGGCCTGCATCCACGCGTCGAGGCCCTTGTCGTCGAACTGCGCCGGCCCGTTGGACTGCCCGCTGCCGCACGCCGAGCCCACCACGCTCGTCTCGCCCGACCAGGTGATGAAGCCGGGCCAATTCTGCCGCACGTACTCGTAGCTGAAGTCTGTAAAGTACAGCTTTCCCCCGCCCTGCACGTATTGCTTCAGGGCCGAGCCCACGGTCTTGTCGGCCATGTAGCCCACCGAGCAGTAAGGCTGGTTGCCGCTCCCGGTGGGGTCGTTGTTCACCGAGCCGGTGCAGGGGAAGAACACGACGTGGTACTTGGCGAGCTCCGCCGGATCCTTCTGGATGCGGCTGGCGGTAGGGCCGTCGCTAACGCCCTGAAGGCTCTCGAAGTCGGTGATGCCCAGCTTGTTCAGCGAGCGGTCGACCTTGTCCCACGCGTAGGGCATCACCAGCATGCGCGGGATGGTGTCGCCGGCGGCCTCGTCGTTCTTGCCCGGCAGGCGGTTGTCCTCCGGCACCGCGCGCAGCGTGCCGGCCCCGGCGCTCACCTTCCGCACCCGACGGAACTGGCCCTTCTGCGTCACCATGTACTGCTCGCCCTCGGCGTACACCGGAAGGTCGAAGGTGCCGTCGGCCTTCGAGTAGGTGAAGGCGTACGACGACAGCTCGACGCACTTGTCGCAGTACGTGGTGCTGGGGATGGGCGCGGGCGGCGTCTTGGTGAGGTACACCAGCGCGTCGGAGATGGGGATGGTGCCTTCCGGCGCGGTGACCTTGCCGCTCACGTTGCCGATGGGCGGCGGGATCACGTCGGTGGCGGCGCCGTCGCTGCTGCCGAACTCGCCGGGCTTGCCGCCGTCGCCGTTCTGCCCGTTGGGGTCGCCGAAGCCCGAGCTCGACGTTCCGCACGCGACGAAGAAGAAGACGCAGGCGAGCGCGCTCGCACCCGCCGACAGCCCGAGCACCGTTTTCCGCATGCCCGGACACTGACCGACAAAACGCGGCGGATCAAGCGAGCGCACGCGGAAGTGATGATTCCGGTCGCGCGCTTACGCGCCGGGCGCAACTTTGCGATACAGCAGAACCGTGCGCGGCGCGCCGGTGTGGGAGAGCGTGTAGGCACGCTGCGCCTGGACCATGGCGTCATCGGCTTCCGGTGCCGGCTCCTGCGAGACCAGCACCGCCACCAGGCCCTCCGGCTTCACCAGTCGCAGACCGAGCGCCAACCACTCCGGCGGCTTGAGGGTCGCGCGCGAGAGCGCGACGTCGAAGGTCTCGCCCTTCTCCGCGAGGTCCTCACCTGCGGCGCGCTCCACCCGCACGTCGGTGCGGCTCGTCTTGGAAAGCACCGTGCGCAGGAAGCTCGTGCGCTTGGCCAGCGGCTCCACCAGCGTGACCGAGAGGTCGGGGCGCAGGAACGCGAGGCCGAGCGCGGGGCCCCCGGCGCCGGTGCCCACGTCGACCACCGATGCCTTCTCCGGGAGCAGCTGCGCCAGCACGAAGGCATCGGCGAGCATGAGCTCCACGGCGTCGCTGCCGGTGCGTGCCGCCGTGAGGTCGAGCTTGGCGTTCCACACCACGAGCTCGTCGAGCCACCCCTCGCACGCGACGACCGAGGCATCGCTGGGGACGAATCCGTAGGGCTCGGCGCAGGCCCGAACCGCCCAGCCTTCGCGGGGACGCTGCAATCGTGAGCTCATGGGTCCTACATCGCGCGGTTGCCGGCTGTTTTGCAAACCCTTTCCACGCCCACTTTCGTGGCGCTCGGCTTCGTCGCGACGCCCGCACTGAAATCGGCGATACTGGCGGCAATGGACTCGAAAGCGGCCCTGGGGCCGATTCAAGATTTGCTGGTTCGACATGGTGCGCGCACCGTCTCCGAGGGGGCGATCACCGTCATGCCGGGGGGCGCTTCCACCCGTCGCTACTTCCGCGTGGCGCTGGCCGAAGGAGGGTCGGCGGTCGCCATGTTCGTCCCCGAGGGGTCCAAGGCCGAGGAGATCGACAAGGCCGAGGTGGGCACCCGCTGGCCCTTCCTGGAGGTCCGCGATCTGCTGGCCGAGCGCGGCCTCGACGTGCCGCGCATCCTGGCGGAAGACACCCGCAAGGGCTGGCTCCTCATCGAGGACCTGGGCGACGACACGCTGGCGCAGTATCTGCTCCGGCGTCCCGAGCAAAAGCGTGCGGTATACACTCGTGCAGTGCAAGACCTGGCTCGGGCCCAGGCGGCGCTGTGGGCGCTGCCGGACGGCTGCGTGGTGTCGCGCCGTGCCTTCGACTTCGACTTGCTGCGCTGGGAGATCGAGCACTTCAAGGAGTGGGGCATCGAGGGACGCGGCCACTCCATGACCGCGGACGACGAGGCCACCTTCGCCGGCATCGCCGACCGCCTGGCGCGGCGCGTGGCCGACCTGCCGCGCGGCTTCGTGCATCGCGACTATCAGTCGCGGAACCTCATGGTGCGCGACCAGGGGGGGGAGGACTTCTCGCTGGTCTGGATCGACTTCCAAGACGCGCTCCTGGGGCCGCGGGCCTACGATCTGGTGGCGCTCCTGGGCGACAGCTACCAGGAGTTCGACCGCGCGTTCGTGGAAGCGAGGCTCGACGAGTTCGCCGAGGCGCGAGGCCTCTCCCGGGTCGACCGTGACGGGCTCGGCTACGAGTTCGACCTCGTCACCGTGCAGCGCAAGCTCAAGGACGCGGGCCGCTTCGTGTTCATCGATCGGGTGAAGCAGAACCCGGGCTTCTTGAAGTTCGTGACGCCCACGGTTTTGAAGGTGAAGGCGGCGCTGGAGCGGCTCTCCGACGACGACGACATGCGCACGCTGCACCAGGTGCTGGCGCGTGCGCTCCCCGACGAGCTCGGATGAGCGCCAGCGCTGCCGCGGCGTTCGCTCTCGGCGATCCGCAGCGCGGCGTTGCCCATTTGCTGACGCTCTCCGCGCGCGACGCGTGGGGGGTCGAGGCCTTGCCGTGGGCCGCGCTGGACTTCGCGTCGATACCTCGGCCGGTGCGCGCCGCCATCGCCGACATGGTGGCCCAGCTCTCGTGCGGCGAGCGCGCGGCGCTCCTGGGGGCCACGCGCTTCGCGACCACGCTGCCCGCGGGGCTCACCCGCGACATGTGCATAATACAGGCGAAGGACGAAGCCCGGCACGTACGCTTCTTCGAGGCGCTCACCGATGCGCTCGGCGAGCCCGGCCAGGTGCGCACCATGACCGACGAGCTGGTACGCGAGATCGCCGCCGACCCCACGCCCGAGGGGCTGATGGTGGGCCTGCAGATCCTGGTGGAAGGGGCGGCCCACGCCTTCTTCGTGGATGCTCCGCGGGCCTTCGCCGCGCTGGCGGAGACGCCCGAGATCGCCATGCTGCTCGAGCCGCTGCGCCTCGTGGCCACCGACTGGTTGCCGCGACGGCTCGCGAAAGACGAGAGCCGCCACGTGGCCTTCGGAATGTTCTACCTGGCGGAGCACGTGCCCAACCTCGGGCGCGACGCGCGCCGGGTGCTCGAGACCAAAGTGGAGCGGTGGGGCCACACCATCGCGCGCTCCGCCGCCGACCCCGACGTGGTGAGCCAGACCGGCCTCGACGGCGCGTTCCTGTGCGGTCGTGCGGTGGCACACATGAATCGTCGGCTGGCCCAGGTCGGCCTCGATGCGCGGGTGGAGCTCGCGTGAGGCAGGAGGGGGAAGGCGATCTGGAAGACCTGGTGCGCGCCTTCGGCCACGGCGATCTGGTCGCCGCATCCACGCTCCAGCCGGGGCTTCGCACCTTCCGCACCTCCTTCGGCGGTATCGTCTATGCGCGGGCCCTCGGCACCGCCGTCACCTTGGGCGGGCCCCTGTGCGCCGAGGACGACCGCAAGGAGCTGGTGCGGCGCTTCCTGGAGCAGGAGCGCCGGAGCACGTTCTTCTACGTCCGCGCCGACGTGCTCCCTGCGCTGGAGCACCACGGCCTCCACGGGGCCGGCATCGGCGTCGATCGCGAGGCCGATCTCCAAGCCCTGGCCGGCGCGCCGTCGCCGGAGACCCGGAGCGCGGTGCGTTCGGCGCACAAGGCGAAGGTGACGCTGCGCGAGGTCGATGCCGACGCTCCCTGGCCCGAGCTCGAGGCGGTCCAGCGCGACTACCTGGCCTCGGCCCAGGTGCCGGTGGAGATGGCCTTCTTGAATCGACCGATGGTGTTCGGCCCGGCGCCGCTTCGGCGCGTCTTCGTCCTCGAGGAGCGGGGCATGGTCTTCGGCTTCGCGGCCATCAATCCCATCTATAGGCACCGGCGCGTCACCGCGTGGCTCCTCGACATTCTCCGCTTCCGCCGCACGCGCGTGTGGGGCATCTGGCTCTCGACGGTCGCGCGCCTGGGGGCCTTGCTGGCCGCCGAAGGAACCGGCCTGTCGCTCGGATTCTGCCCCCTGGCGAACGTCACGCACCCGCGGACGCTCCCGTCGCCCCGCCTCCGGCGGCACGTGGACGGCATGGCCCGATGGCTCGGCGGCGTGCAATACCTGCGGCGCCTGCGCGAGCTGAAGGCGCTGGTGCCCGGCCGCGACGAGCCGCGCTACCTGGCGAGCTTCTCGTCGTTCGCGGCGGTGCCGCTCCTCTCGTTCTTGCGGGCGTCGGGGCTGGGGCCCCGGGTGTTCTTGGGGCCCGACCTCCTGCGCGTCCTGCGGGGCGGCATGCGCACGAAGCACGCCGCCGAGGTGCGTGTATGACGCAAGCTTTGCTCGACGCCCGCATCGGATACTTCGTTCACAAGGGGCTCACCGCCAAGGTGCCTTCGCAATGGCAGGTGCGGGTGGGCTGGCTGGCCATGCTGCCGATCACGCTCTCTGAGAGCGAGCGCGAACGCGTGCGCAGCCGCAGCACCTTCATGGGCCAGGTGCCCGTGCGGGTGCCCTTGCAGCTCCTCTATCATCCGGCGCAGGGGCTGGCCGATACCGGCCTCACGCGCGACGCGCGGCACGTGGTGCGGCACCTGCTCAGCGTGTTCCACGAAGACGCCTTCCTCGGGTACGATCTGCAACTCCTCGAGTCGATGCCCGGTGGGCTCGCGCTGCTGGCGCGGGAGGCGCAGCGGGTGGTCGACGGAACGACGCGCTGGGCGCCCTACCTCCGGCGCCTGGTGGGCTGGCCTACGTACCACACGGATCTGGTGCGACTCGCCGAGGCCGCGCTGCAGGGCGAGTACCCGGACCCGCTCGATCTCGACCCGCGTTTCGCCACCCTCACCGGCTTCGCCACCTTCTGCGCGTCGCTCCCGAACTGGCCCGAGCTGGCGTTCTACGGTTTCTCCAAGGAGTCCTCCGATGTCCGAGATTGAAAGCGCGCTCCAGGGCATCTGGCAGGAAGAACCATCGCTGCGGCCCCGGCCCGATCTGCACGACTACCCGCTCACCTATCCGCCCGCGGTGCAGATCGAGCGACCGCAACATGCACGCAGCATCGACGACGGCGAGTTCGAGCGCGACGTCATCGGGGCGTTGCCCGCGGCTGGCTACTACTTCCACTTCGGCTTCTGCGTGTACCGCTGCCGCTACTGCTTTCACTACGAGCTGAAGATCGGCGAGAACGACGCGCTCATGGATCGCTACGTGAGCGCGCTGGTCCGCGAGATGGCGACCGTGCGCGCCCTCACCCGCATGGTGCGCACCGGCCTGTATTTCCTGGGCGGAGGAACGCCCACCGCGCTGCCCTTGCCGCTCCTCGAACGCTTCTTGGGCGCGCTCCTCCTGCACTACGGTCCGCCGCCCACCGAGATGAGCACCGTCGAGGCCAAGCCCGTCACCGCCTCGAACGAGAAGCTCGACGCCCTGGTGAGCGCCGGCTTTCGCCGCATCAACCTGGGAGTGCAGACGCTCGATCCGGACCTGTACGCCTTTCACCACCACGGCGAATCGGTGGAGGTTGCCCTCGATGCGGTGCGTCGCGCGCGGGAGCGCGGCTTTCGCTGGATCAACATCGACATCATGACCGGCCTGGAGAAGCAATCGCCCGAATCGTGGCAGAAGACGCTGCACGCGCTGGAGCTTTTGGCGCTGCGCGGCGAGATCGACAGCTTCTTCATCTACCCGTTCCACGACGACCCGCGGAGCCGCACCTTTCAGAAGCCGGAGCGGGTGCCGCCGTTCACCGAGACCGCCGAGAGCGACGCCCAGGCCCGCGAGCTCGCCGACCGACTGGGGTGGAAGGAGCTCGGCGCCCGCTTCTACCGCTCACCGCGCCACGTGCGTCGCGAGCTCTGGGAGCTGGCCCGCACCCGCATGAACCCCGCTTACGGCGAGGTGCTCTACCATGGCTTCGGTAACTCGAGCTTCTCCCTCGGCGATCGCGCGAGCTACCTCAATCACCGCGACGTGAACCGCTACTGCGAAGCCGTGGCCGAGCGTGGTCTGGGCGTCTCCCACGCGGTGACCCTCGACGACGGGCAGCGCGCCACCCGCGACGTCACCTTCGACATGCTCTACAGCCCGGTCACGCGCGTGCGTTCAAGGATCGCGAAGTACGGCCTCTCGGCCATGCAGCGACACCTCGATCTGTTCGACCGCTGGAAGCGCCGCGGCCTCGCCACCGATGGGGGCGTATCGAACAAGGTGCTGGGTACGCTGTCGCTCACCCCGCGCGGCAAGCTCCTGCATCAGCAGATGATCCCCGAGCACTACCTGCCGGAGGACCGCCGCACCTTCGTGAACGTCATGCAGCTCCGCAAGGAGTCGGGCAAGGCCTACCGCGGTTACTGAGCTTCCGCTCGCGCGTGGTACAATCCCCGGGTGAACTTCTTCGGGCACGCGGTGATGGCGATGGAGCGCGGAGGAGGGCCTGCCTTCGTGGTGGGGTCGATGCTCCCGGACTTCGCTTCCATGCTCCGCGCCAAGGTCCCCACCGCTGCCCTTGCCGAGGTCACCGAAGGTATCGCCTTCCACCACGCCACCGACGAAGCCTTTCACGGGGCGCCGTCGTTCCTCGAGGCGTCCTCCGCCTCGTTCGCGTGGCTCACCGAGGCGTCGATGGACCGAGGCAGCGCCCGGGCCATCGCCCACGTGGGCGTGGAGATTCTCCTCGATCGCACCCTCGCCCAGGAGGCCCAGCGCCGCAGTGGATACATGGCGTCCCTCGCGCACGACCATGCGTTCGATGCCACGCGCTGGGGCCAGCCCGACGACGCCGCACGCGCCGCGGAGCTGCGAGCGGCTCTCCTGCGCCACGGCGTCGACATTCACGACTGCGCCGAGACGGTCATCGCCGAGCGACTCTTCCGCATCCTGGCCCGTCGCCCCCGGCTGGCCTTTCCCCGGGAAGACTTGCCCAAGGTCGAGGCCTGGGTGGCGCACATGGACCCGCAGGTGCGGGCCGCCTCCTCGGCGATCGTCGCCGAGGTCCGCTCGGGAATTCCGTGACCTCCGCGGGAACCCTCGAGATTCGGCGAAGCCGTGATAATCAGGAGCGATGGGACTGCTCGCCTCCGCTTCCTTTCCCGAGATCAACGCGCTCCGGGAGACCCTGGGCTTCATCGCGGCGTCCAGCGTAGAGGCGGCCGCGCGGCAGTTCACTTCCCAGATGGCCGCGTCCTTCGAGACCATCGTCCTCGGTCGCGTGTTCCTGGTCCTGCCGTTCGCGCGCCTACCGTCGGCCGAGCAAGCCTTCGCGCGAGCGCTGGTGCACGATGACCCTCGGCTCGCCGACGCCACGCCGTGCCTGGTGCTGGTGGGCTCCCGGGGGCGCGAGGCTGCGTGGAACGACCGCCGGAGCTCGGTGGGGCACCGCGCGATTCCGCTCCTCGACGCCGATCACGTGGCCAGCGCGCCGATGCTGGCCAAGCTGCTGGAAGACCTCAACATCAAGGTGGCGGTGCCGCTCACCGGCGGACCAGTGGTGACGCGCCTGCTTCCGGGCGGCCTCAACGCAGCTTTCTATGTGCAGAATGCATCGACCGCCAAGGACGATCGGGGTCGCTCGGTGATCCCCGACCAGGCGTTCGCCAACAAGTACGGCGTGAACACCGTCTTCGGAATGGGTGGCTCGTACGTCGACGGAACCCTGGCGGTGGCGGTGTTCTTCACCACCGAGCAGCTCGAGCGCATGGTGGTCGACCGCTACCCGAGCCTCATCGGCAACTTCAAGATGGCCACCTCCGATCTCGTGAGCGAAGGCCGCATCTTCGACGAACCGGCGAAATAGTCATGCGCTCTCCTGCGATCATCCTCTTGGCCTGCGTTGCCTGTGGCGGTGCCGCATCTGCACCGAGTGGACCCCGAACGCCCGCCGCCATTCCCGCCGGCGCCTGCGGCGCGCTTCCGCCGGGGCACGACGGCCCGGTCATCGACTCCGCGCCCGATCCCGTGCGCGTCGCGGAGACGGCCAACGATCCCGACGGGAGCTCCGGAGGCGCGAGCCTCCTGTTCACGCCGGTGGACTACGAAGCGTGCAAGAGCCTCCAGCCCGCAGCCGGGACCACGGGCGTCAACGCCTTCTTCGCGGGATCGATTCTGGTGGTCGTGTTCCTCTTGCCGGCGCCTGCGGGCCCCACCTCCTGGACCGTGACGTTTCCCGATGGGACGCCTGCCACGTACGAGCTCACCGACCGCGTACGGGGCGGCAACGTGGTCTTCGCCGACCCTCCAAAGGCGCCGCCTCCGCCGGGCATGCTCTACGTGGGCGCGCTGCGCCTCAACCTCGGTCGCTTCGCCGAGAAGGGGCGCCTCCGGCCGGGCTCGACCATCACCCTGCGCTACGGCGAGAGCCAGGCCCAGATTCGCTACCCCGGCTGACGCCCTTTCTACCGACGGAGCGCGTCCCGCAGCTCCCGCAGCGCGACGTGTTGGTCCTCGCGCGTGGCATACGAAGCGAGGAGCGCAAAGTCGAGATCCGGAAGAAACGCGCTGCGGTCCACCCGCTCGTAGGCCGGCTCTCTCGCGCTTTCCGAGCCCCGTAGCGCGTAGACCTCGAAGGCCCCGGCCTTGAAGAGCCAGACCTCGGGAACGCCGAAGCCCGAGTAGACATGCAGCTTGTCGAGGATTGGGTTCGTGTGAATCACCTCGAGCACGATGTCCGGGAACTCGCCGTCCTTCATCATCGTGCCGACGCGGTAGCACTCGTCGGGCTCCGCGCCGCGCTCGGCGGCTTCCTTGCGGAAGGTGGTGGAGCCGTATCCGATGAGCGGCAAATCCTTCTCGAGCGCATAGAGCTCCAGAAGCCGGGCGATGGTCGTCTTGTTCAGCTCGTGCTCCCGCGACGGCACCATGATCTCGAGCACTCCTTGGCAATAGGTCATACGCAGGCCAGGCGTATCGAGCGCCTCACGGAGGATGACGTAGTCTTTCCAGCTCACCCCGTTGATGGCGATGCGCTGCTCCGGGAGCGAAGCGGCGAGCGCGGCGCCAGGGCCAGGGGACTGGGGCGTAAGGTGCGAGGCTGCGGCGGCCATGGGGTGAGTATAGCCCATCTTCCCCAGCGGAGCCCTGGTGCGCTGGTGTAAAGTCGACGCCCCTCCATGGCCTCGGAAGAACGCACCGTCAAAGTCCATCCGCATGGTCTCTCGCTCGGCGGAGAGACCCCCGTGCTGCCGCTCTACGGCGGCGCCATGCACTACTTTCGCCACGCCCGCGAGGAGTGGGGCAAGGGCCTCGACGCCATGAAGGCCATGGGCCTCCGCATCGTCGACATCTACGTGCCGTGGGGTGTTCACGAGGTCTCGAAGGAGACCTTCGACTTCGGCCACGAGGGCTCGCAGAAGCCCTGGCTCGACGTGCGCGCGTTCGTCGAGATGTGCCACGAGCGCGATCTCTACGTGGTGCTGCGACCGGGGCCGCACATCAATGCAGAGCTCACGTACTTCGGCGTGCCGGAGCGGGTGGTGTGGACCGACTCGTGCCAGGCCAAGACCCCCAAGGGCAACAAGGTGATGCTGCCCATGGTGCCGCTCGCCTTTCCGGTGCCCAGCTACGCCAGCGACGTGTTCCACGAGGAGACGGCGCGCTGGTTCGAGGCGGTGGGCAAGGAGCTCGCCGACCTGCAGTATCCGAACGGCCCCATCGTCATGGTGCAGGTCGACAACGAAGGCGCCCTCTACTTTCGCGACGGACCGTACGATCAGGATTACCACCCGGACGCCATCCGCCTGTTCCGGGATTTTCTCCGGGAGAAGTACGCCAGCATCCACGGCCTGCGCGCCGCCTGGAACGACGCGCTCCTTCAGTTCGCCGAGGTCGAGCCGCCCAAGCGCTTCGAGGCCAAAGCGCCCGAAGATCTGGTGCGTCACATGGACTGGGTGGAGTTCCACGAGGAGCTGCTCTCGGGCGCGCTCCGGCGCTTCGCCCGGGCCCTCGAAGAGGCGGGCTTCCACTCGCCCACCATGCACAACATGCCGCTCGGCGAGGCGGCCACGCCGCTGAACCCCATGCGCATGGGCAAGGCCATCGACATCGTGGCCCTCGACTACTACCACCACGCCACCCCCGAGGCGCACGCCATCCTGGCCCGACGCACCACCGAGCTGGCGAGCCGCTGCGAGGGCGTTGGGCAGCCGGCCTACGGCGCCGAGGTGGGGGTCGGCTTTCCCCCGTTCTTCGCGCCCATGGACGAAGAAGATTCACTCTACACCATTCTCGCGGCCATGGCCTACGGGCTCCGGGGCTTCAGCCTGTACATGGCAGTGGATCGCGATCGCTGGGTCGGGGCGCCCATCGACGTGCACGGAACGCCGCGCCCGCTCGCCGATCGCTACAAGGCGCTGCTCTCGGCGCTGGAGCGAACGCAGTTTCATACGCTCCGTCGTCGGGCCCCGGTGCGCCTGGTCATGCCGCGGTCCATTCGTCGCCTGGCCCGCGCCGCCCACGCGTTCGGGCCCATCACGCCGGCGGCCTTCAACGTCTCCGGCGCCAGCTTTCAGCAGAGCTGCCTGGAAGACGACTTCGGTCTCGGCGAGTCGCCCATGTCGATGGCCGAGGAGTACCTGCGCGCCTTCGAACGAGCCCTCACGCTCCGCGGCGTACCCTATGCCTACGCCGGTGGCGAGGCCCTGGAAGAGAGCGCCAAAGGCGCTTCTTGGGTGGTATGCGCGCTGGCCGGTGGCGTGAAGCTGCCGTTCTTCGAGTCGCTCCGCGCCATTGCCCGGAGCGGGGTGCAGGTCACCATCGGGCCGCGCATCCCCGAGCGCGACGGTTCCATGCGGCCGCTGGCGGAGCCGGCCGACGTCCGCGGCCTCGAGCTCGAGCCCCTCGACGACGTCGTCACCGTCGATCGCCTGGTGGCACGCAAGATCGAGGAGCTCGGCCTGCCCACCTTCACGGTGGATCACGAGCAAGCACACGTGAGCGTCCACGAAGACGCGGCCGGCGCACCCAAGGTGGTGTTCGTCATGAACCCCACCCGCGACAAGCTGGTGGCCAGCGTTGCCGTCTCCGGCGCGCAAACCCTGCTCGACGTCCTCGACCCCTCCCGCCCCGAGCTCCGCAAGGCCCACGGCGCCTTCACCGTCGACCTGCCGGCCCGCGCGGTCCGCATGTTCGAGGTGGGTGAAGCCGTCATGAGCCGCCGTAGCTGAGGACCGAACGCGCCGCAGATTGGCGTCGAAGCTCCGTAAGGGGAGGGGGCGCGCGGGCGTTTCGCCCCCACCTTCGCTTCTCGAAGCTCACCAGGAACCAAACACGATGCTCTCTCCCTCCCACACGGTCCGCGCTCTCGGTAGCGCACTCTTCATGGTGCTCGCGGCGGTCGCCTGTTCGTCGGGCTCGCAGTCCACGACCGGTGGAGGTGGCAATGTCGTCGCCGATGCCGCCGCGCCCACCGAGCTCCCCGCCGACGTTGGCAAGAGCTGCAGCGCAGGTTGCGACAAGGATCTCTGCGTGGTCACGTCGCAGCCGAACTGCCTTTCGGGAGATTGTCTGCTCGATGCCCGCGGCGGGCTCACGGCGCTCGACTCCTACTGTACCGGCGATTGCCGCGCGGCGTCCTGCCCCACGGGCTTCGCTTGCCAGGCCGTTCCCAGCGCGCTCACCGGCGAGAGCCTTCAGCGCTGCGTGAAAGATGGCACCGCACTTCCGCCGGTGGACGCCGGCAAGGTGGCTGCGGTCGTGGCCTGCGAGTACACGCTCGATGGTTGTGGAACCATCTGCGGCCGCGCCGGTAAGACCTGTTCCACCAAGTGTTCGCAATTTTCGGGCGGAACGGGCCAGACCTTCGCGAGTGAGGCGAGCTGCAAGGCCTCGACCGGCGCGGTAGACACGCTCTCGAAGTGCGGCGGCGGCACCATCGCGGAGTGGAAGCGCTGCTGCTGCGAGTAGGGGCACGCAGGCCCGTTTCGGTGTAAGCGTGGTTCGCGCATGAACATCGAGCACGAACGGCCGCGGGCGCATCTGGTGGTGGACGACTTCTTCTCGCCGGCCGCGCTCGAGACCATCTTCGCGGAAGTGGCCTCTCTCGAAGGCAAGCTCGAGCCGGGGCTGGTTCGCGAGATGGGCCACGACGGACAGTCGCTGTTCCTCGCCAGCGAGCGCCGGAAGAACCGCGCGGTGTGGATTCACGAAGGGTCGAAGACGTTGCGGCTCTTTCGCGAGAGCCTGTGGGCGCCGCCCTTGGTGAGCGCCTACGAGCAAGCCCGCGAGCCGCTCTTCCAGATCATTCCCAATTGCTGGGCGCCGCATCTTCAGGTGTCGAGCTACATGACCGGCGACCGCTACGACTTCCACGAGGACGAGGGCGCCGGCGTGAACCTCACGGCGGTGGTGTTTCTCGCGGCGAATCCCAAGAAGGTCCGCGGCGGCGATCTGGTGCTCGCCTACGGCGGCGACGAGAAGAAGATCGCGTTTCGCCACAACCGACTGGTCATCTTCCCGAGCAAGACGCCCCATCGGGTCACGCCGGTGAAGGTCGCCTCCGACAACCCGAGAGACGCGCGCATCTCGCTTCAGTGCTGGCTCGCCTACGGGCAGGCACCCACCAAGGCCAAGGCCGGCAAAGCCAATGGCGGCAAAGCCAAGGGCGCCGTCGCCGACGTGCCCACGTTCCTGCTGGCGGAAGAGGCGATCATCGCGCGGGCCCAGGCGTTCGTATCCTGGACCCGGGCGCCCTCGGAGTCGGCCGACGTCCTCTACTGGGGCGTGTTCTACCTCACGCGCATCCTCACCGCGAACCTGCGCTTCCTGGTGAGCGCGCAGAAGCACAGCCCCGGAGAGCTCGGCCCCATTCGTGTTCGCCACAACGGCGGGCTCGAGGTGTACGGCACGTTGCGCCCTTCGACCGAGCGTGTGCGCATCGGCTTTCGCATCGACGACAACGTGCATCCCGCCGAAGCGCTCAAGCTCTACGTCGAGCGGGGGACCCTCGATCGGTGGAGCTACGAAGACCGCGTGGTCTACGCGGGCACCGAGGCGCCCGAGGCCACCGCGCTCCTCGAGCACCTGCTCGCGATAGAGTGGCCTAGTCGCGCGAAAAAATCTCCGCGTGCGGAATCGTGAGACCGAGCGCCGGCAGCGCCACGTCCACCGGACCAGGCAAGCTGTCGTCGCGCCATGACTGTGGGCCCAGCCTCTGCACGATGCGAACTTGCTCCGACTCCGGATCGAGGAGCACGATCGTCTGCATCGCTTCGATCTGCTGATACTCGCGTAGTTTGACGGTCTGATCGTACTCCACGGTCGACGGCGAGAGGATCTCGAACACCGCGCTCGCATGGTCGAAGGAGACGCGGTCGTCGTCCTCCGTCTCCGCGGAGTCGCCGCACACCACGCTCACGTCGGGGTAGCGTACCGAGAGCCTACCGGTCTTGAACGCCATGTCCGAACCGTACGGCCGTCGCCCCGAGCCACGGAGCGCTTGACGTAGCCAGGCGAGGAGATTCGCCTGCACCCGAGCGTGCGCACGTGTTCCACCGGCCATCATGCGGATCACGCCCTGATCGAGCTCGGCCTTGCGCTCCGCGCCGAAGTAGATCTCGAAGAACTCCTCCGCGTCGAGGAGCCCGTAGGCCGGGTTCGTCATGTCTACAGAGTAGCACCGAACGGCGCGCGCCCACACGATCAGCCCTCGGTGTCGTCGTAGTCCACCAGCACCAGTTGCGCCGCCGCCCCTTGCGTCGCGAGAACGCCGAGGAGCCGCATGTGATGGGAGACGACTCGCACCGGCGAGAGGACGTCGGGGGCGACGCCGAAGGTCGTGGCGATGGTCGTGACCAGCGGATCGGGCTTGTCGAGGAACCGATCGAACACCTTGCGCATCATCTCGTTTTCCGGCCGGAATGCTCGGTCCAGCAAGAAGATGCCATCGGCGCCGCCGCGACTTCGCTGCCGCGCAGGGTCGAGCCCGTAGGCGGCATTCTTGAGCGCCGTCAGCATGCCCGGCGATTTCCAGATCTTTCGCTTGCGGCAGGCTTTCCGCAGGCGTGCAGTGATCCACACTGTGACCGCACCGAAGGGCGTCGGGAAGGTGACGAGCTCCGCTATCTCGGCGTCTTCGATAGCGTCCAGGCGCTCCTCGAGCTCTGCGAGGTCCATCTAGAGACGTACCGGACGAATGCGTGCGCACTCGAGGGTCTCGGTGAAGCAGTCTTCGTACATGTCCTCGAGCAGTCGATACGAGGGCGAAAGCGTGAGCCAAGCGAGTGGCCAGGGGTCGCCGCCACAGATGGTCGCGCCCCCGTCGCCGAGCTTCAGCGCGGTCCGCGCGATCTCGACCTGGTAGGGGTCGGCGTTCATCGTGAGACCGAACGCATTGGGCTCGTGATGGTCCGTGAACGACGTCTGCTCTCCATAGGGAATGCCGTCCGGGATCTCCATTCCCCACGCGAACAGCGAACCGCCCGCGGCGGCCTCCAGCTCGTCCTCGGTGGGAAGTCGCAGCCCGCGTTCGGCGAGGCGGGCGTCGATGCTCGCGCAGAGCGCGCTCAAGGTGGTGAGCTCGTCGAGGTCGTAGGGATCGCCCATCACACTTTCGAAGGAGACGGTCGTCGCGGCGATGGAGAACGCCGGCAGGGTCACCGTGCGATGCGGAGCGAAGCGCGCCACCATCGCATCGAGCGGGATAAGTCGCGAGAGCTCCACGAGCGCCTCCGCGGGCATGGCCTCGGTGAACCGCCAACCGAGCTCGTAATTGGCCGAAGGAATGGTGACGTATCGGAGGGTTTCCATGCTCCCGTCGCGAAGCTTAGCAGTCGACGCTGAAGAGCACCGCGCGCTTCGCCTCGGCAGCACGCTCGAAGAACGCCGGTAGGCCCTGAAAGCTCGACCAGACGTACGCGAAGTCTTCCTCGGTGACGGGCGACCCGTACTGCTTCGCGTCGAGCGCGAAGTAGCGCTTCCGGAGCCAGGGCTCGGTCACCGTCGCCAGGGCGGTCGCCACTTCGGTCACCTGCTCCGGCGTGAGGAGGCACGCGGTGTAGTCCTCGCCCACATCGAGGGACTCGCCGCCCAGCACCGCGTAGGCGAGCGGGAAGGGGCCCGTCGCATAGAGGAGCTGGCCATCGGTGAGCGACCGATGCAGGGCGTCCCACGACTTGTCGAGCTGGAAGGACCACCGGTCCGAGGCCAGGTACTTCTCTTCCAGGTCCTCGGAGATGAGCTCTTGGCGCGCTTCGGGATCGTCAAGGCCCCGGAGCTTTCTGCAGTCGGCGGCGGAGAGGGCGAA
>Ga0075163_10006052_pt1 | contig 16053 bp, 16 predicted proteins | sample JI1023141ADNA_FD_71478 | JGI IMG/M metagenome (GOLD analysis project Ga0075163, IMG submission 71478) | Wastewater effluent complex algal communities from Wisconsin, to seasonally profile nutrient transformation and Carbon sequestration -... | ecosystem: Engineered > WWTP > Effluent > Algae...
GCGGTCCCCAGGACAAGCAGGCCGCCGATCGAAGCCACAACCGGCGTCAGTCCTGACAGGATCGTCAGACCAGGCGCGTAGCCATGGTCCATATGTGTGTCGAGGGCGATCATGGCGACGAAATGCATCGACCAGATGCCGCTGCCGAGCGTCAGCCCGCTCATCACCAGCCAGAGCAGCCGGGCGCGACCCTCGCTTTCCCGCAGGCGTTCGGCCATGTCGAGTGAGCAGAAGGACGCAAACGCGGCGATCGCAAAGGACAGCGCAACGAGAGACATGTCGTGCCCGAACGGCGCGCCGGGCGTCGTCGCGTCGATGCAGAGGCCAAGAATCTTCATGGACAGCAGGATAGGTCACAGACGTTAAAATCCGGACCGCTTCTGCTAACAACTGGCATCGAGCCCCCGCGAAGCTGCTTGCCGCAATGTCGCAGGCGCACCGTTTGGCCCATGTCATGGCCCAGCGCTCGACCGCGGCCCAAGACTGAAATGGAATGTGATGTCGCAATCCCGTTTCCCGAGCGGGGTGCGCGGCCCTATCTACCCGCGATGACAACAAGCGCTGATACACGTGCAGGACTTTACGCCGCCGCCGGGGCCTATGGGCTGTGGGGCTTTCTGCCGCTGTATTTCAAGCTGCTTGGGGACGCCCCGCCGCTCGTCATCCTGGCGCACCGCATCGTCTGGGCTGTGCCGACCGCGCTGGTGCTGATTGCGATGGCGGGGAAGCTGGGCGAACTGAGGGGCTTGCTGGGACGGCCGAAGATCCTGTTTGCGCTGTGCGCCTCGAGCTTTGCGGTGGCGGCCAACTGGTCGATCTACATCTGGGCGGTGACCAACAATCACGTGCTGGAAGGCAGCCTTGGCTACTTCATCAACCCGCTGATTACGTTCCTGTTTGCCGCCCTGCTGTTTGGCGAACGGTTCAACCGGCTGCAGGTCGCAGCGCTTGGGATCGCCACGCTGGGCGTGATCAACCAGGCGGTGGTGGTCGGGAAATTCCCGTGGGTGTCGCTGGCGCTGGCGGTGACGTTCGCGATCTATGGCGCGATCCGCAAGAAGGTGCCGGTGGACAGCCGGGTAGGCTTTGGCGCCGAGACGATGTGGCTGGCGCCGTTTGCGGCGATCTATCTGCTGTTCCTGCTCCCGGCGGGCGCGCCGGCGTTTGGCCAGGAGCGCGCCCAGGATTACCTGTTGTTTATTCTGTTGGGGCCCGTAACGGCGGCGCCGTTGATCCTGTTCGCATTCGGGGCCCGGAAGCTGAAGCTCTCGACCATCGCGACCCTGCAATACATCGGCCCGACGCTGCAGTTCATCATCGGGATCGCGTTGGGCGAGGCGTTCACGGCGCGCCATGCCGTGACGTTCGGGCTGATCTGGGCGGCCGTGGCGCTGTTCACCCTGTCGGCGTGGCTGGCGGAACGGCGGGTGACGCCGGTGATTGCAGACTGACACCGGCGGAGGCAAAGAAAAAACCCCGCAGTCACAAGGACGGCGGGGTCGAAAGGTTGCCATGAACCGCGCGAAGCAATTCACGAATAGCGTCGCAAGTCCGGCGCCAGCCAAATCCGGCAAATTAACCGCGGATACGCAGCGGTAGCGGGAAAACGGCACACCGACATAGCGTTGCGTTAACGAATTTGGACCAGTCTCGCACGCAGCGGAATGGACTGTGGATTTCTATGGGTAGGGTCGAATCTGGCCTTTCCGCTTCACGCGCAGGAAACCGTGCGCGTGATCTACAGCGGCGCGCGTCGCGAGGGGCGGCGTAGCAGATTTCCGCAATACCGAGGCAGCAAGATGAGTACGTCCGCCGAACCGCAACTGTCACCCGAATGGGAAGCCGCGCGCGCCGACTGGTGGAAGCAGACGGATGGCGAGCTGACCCGCCTGCAGAAGATCATCAACGAGGCGCAGCCCGACTCGCTGAAGCTTGAGACCATCTATGCGCCGATGCACGACATGGCGGGGCTGGCCGGCGTGCTGGGCTATCCCCTGCTCGGCAAGATCGCGCGTGGGCTGATCGAGACGCTGCGCAAGGGCGCCGATCCGCTGGATGCGCGCATGCTGATGGTGACGAAGGCCTACCTGACGACGCTGGTTACCCTGCACGCCAAGGACATGCGCGGCGAGGGCGGCTCGTCCGGCGAAGCCATTCTCGCCAAGCTGGCCAGCATTCACGCCTGAGCCTGCCTCCTGATCTTGTCTAAAGGCCTGTTCCCGGCCACTGATGGCGGATTCAGGCTGACGGGAACGCAGGATGGCAGGGCCCATCTACTTCGCAATCGGCGACATTCACGGCGAAGCGCGGAAACTCGCCGCGCTGCACGGCATGATTCTGGAGCGCATCGCTTCGGAGCGCCGAGCGGCGAAGATCATCCATCTTGGCGATTATGTGGATCGCGGCCCGGACAGCCGTGACGTGATCGAGCAGATCATGGGTCTGCAAAGGACGTTCGACCGCGATCCCGCCGTCGAGGTTCTGGCGTTGATGGGCAATCACGAACAGCTGATGCTGGATGACTTCGCAAAAGGGGCAGGTCAGGTGTCGCTGACGTGGGCGAAGGCCGGCGCGAAGGAAACGCTGCTGAGCTATTTCCGCGAAGCCTCGATCGATGACGCCGGCTGGCGACGGCACATTCCCGAAGCGCACATCACCTGGATGTCGCGCTTGCCGAACCTGATCCATGCAGAAGACAGAGGTCTGGCGTTCGTCCACGCCGGCATTGATCCAGGCGCCTTCCCGGATTGCCGTGATGATGTGCGGCTGTGGACGCGCTCGAAGATGTTCATGGAGACATCGCGCTGGCCCAACCGGGAGGCGATTGAGGGCCTGACCGTTGTTCACGGGCACACGCCGGTGAGCTTTGAGCCTGAACTGCTCGACCGGCGCATAAATGTGGACACGGCCGCCTGCTATGGCGGGCCATTGACGGCTGTCGTGCTGAAGGATGGCGAGGCGCCGGAATTCCTGAAGGCGGCCTAGCCTCTAGAGGCAGCCATACAGCGCATCAATGATGCGGCTGCGGCGGAAGTCTTCCAGCAGGTGCGAGCCCTGGCGGTTCATCACATAGGCGGCGGAAAGTCCCGTGTCGGGATCGCCGAGCGCGCCCGATCCGCCCCAGCCGGAATGGCAGAGCGTGGCGGGGTTGGGACCATAGATCAGCGGCAGATTGCGCATCACGCCGGCGCCGAATGCGACGGGACCGGGCAGGATGCGATCCGGGCCCGAGACGCGTTCACGCGTGAGCTTGTCCCACGTTTCCGCCGAGAACAGCCGCGTCTCGCCGATGCGGCCGCGCTGGGCAAAGGCGGCATAGAGACGCGCAGCGCCGACGGCCGTGCCATGGCCATTGGCAGAGGGAATTTCCGCCTTGCGCCAATCCGGTCCGCCGCGCGCAGGCGCGGCCCAGGGCGTGAGAAAGGCGGCTTTCAACGCTTCATTCTGCGGACCGAATTTCGTCGGTTCCTTCGGCTTCATCATCTGGGCGCAGCGGGCGTGTTCGCTTTCGGGCGTGCCGATCCAGAAATCGATGCCCCGCGGTTCGCAGATATCCTCGCGCAACACGGCGCCCAGCGTGCGGCCATCGACGCGGCGCACCAGTTCGCCGGCGAGATAACCCCAGGTGAGCGGGTGATAGCCCGAGCCCTCGCCTGGCTTCCACATCGGTTTGAGCGCCGCGAGTTTTGCCGACAGCGCCGGCGGGTCGAGCCAGAGATCAGGGTCGATGGGATCGGGGAAGCCCGGCACGCCGCCTTGATGCGACAGGGCTTCAGCGACGGTGACATCGCCTTTCCCTTCGGCGGCAAACTCTGGCCAGTAATCCGCCAGCGGCCGGTCGTAGTCGACCTGCCCGCGATCAACCAGCAGGGCCACGACGAGAGACGCGACCGGCTTGGTGGTGGAGAAGAACGGACAGAGCGTGCGCGCCGTCCAGTCATTGTCGCCCTTGCGGTCGGTCTTGCCGCCGCGCAGATCGACGATCAGCTCATCGTCGCGAAAGGCGGCAAAACCCGCGCCGAGTTCGAGGCCATCCTCGAAGTTCTGCTCGAAGGCTTCGCGAACCGGCTCGAACCCCGGGGCGACGTATCCGCTGGACATGCTCATGGTCCTGAGATCGGCGAGGCCGCGCTTCGGGTCAAGCGCTGGCGCGAGGATCGTCCGAGCGGCATGGTGATGGAAACACCGGGAGCGGGACAATGGAAATCAACGGCATCGCGCATATCCAGATCACGGCGGGACGCTACGACGTGGCGCGGGACTTCTACCGGCAGTTGCTGCCCTTCCTCGGCCTCAAACAGGTGCTGGACAATGAGTATGGCTATTACTGCGTCGGCGGCAGGACGGGCGTGCTGATATCGAAGCCGGCGCCCGAGCACGAAGGCGAACGTTTCGTGCAGCAGCGTGTGGGGCTGCATCATGTGTGCTTCCGGGCGCGGACGCGCGAGGACATCGACGCGGCGCATGCCTTCGTGAAGACGCTGGGCGCGCCCATCATCCGGGCGCCGCAGGAGGATGGCTGGGCGCCGGGCTATTATTCGATCCTGTTCGAGGATCCCGATGGCGTGCGGCTGGAGATCAATTTCGTGCCGGGCAAGGGCGTGTTCGGCACCGAGGGGCAAGCCGTAAATCCGGTCTATCCCAAGTCAGTGATCTAGCCGCGATCCCAGAACACCGCTTCGAGCGTGTGGCCGTCGAGGTCGGTGAGGACTGTGCCGAAGTATTCGGGGCCGATATCAGCACGCAGCCCAACCGGACGGACCTGTTTGCCGCCCTGCTCTGTCGCAATGCGGTTGAAATCTGCGACGGCATCGCGGCTGAGAGCCTTGAAAGCGACGTGGTTCTTTTCGCCGATGATGTTTTTGTCCGGTGCGACCGGACAAAGAAAGAAGCCCCAGTCCTGAACCGTGCCGAAGGCGGCTTCATCGGAGCGGATGCGTTGCGGACCATAGCCGAGAGGCGCGAGGACGGCGGTATAGAACGCCACGGCGCGGTCATAGTCGCGGACGCCTAACGATGTGTGGTCGATCATGTCTGCCCCTCCAGCTTCCAAGTCATGCAGGCGTTGATCCCGAGCAGCGGAATGGGCGGGTCAGGAAATCCTGCGAACCGGCGCCAGCGGCGGGGTTGTGAGGAGCGACTGACACGCGGCGACGCAGAGTTCGGAGCCGCGCCATTCCACCGTCTTGTCGATCACGCCGACAGTGGCGCCGACCGCCTCGCTTAGCGCGCGCTGCGGATCGAGGCCGCTGACCAGACCGCCGGCAAAACGGAGCGTAAGCAGGTCGCCCGTGCCGTTCGGCACTGCGCCGAGATTGAGCGGCGTTTCGGCGACATGCGCGCCGTCTGCCGTCGCCAGCACCACGCCGAGGCCGGCGGGCGATGGGCTGGAGGAGATCAGCCAGCTGCCCCCTGCCCGCTTCGCGGCGGCCGCGACATCCTCTGCGCTGGTCAAAGAGGCGACATCGACGCCAGCGAGACGTGCAAATTCCCAGAGATTCGGCGCGACAAGATCGGCGTGAGGCACGAGATCACGCGTGAGGGCGGCGGCTGTCTCCGGGCGGATGTAGAGGCCTGGGCCTTCATCACCCATGACGGGGTCGACGATGATGAGCGGCTTGGCCGCGGCGTGTTCATGGGCCTTGCCGCGTGGGGCGGCGCGGATTCGGGCGATGGCGTCCGCCGCCACCACCACTTGATCGGGTGTCGAGAAATGGCCCGTGACGACGGCGTCGACCAGACTGAACAGGCCGTTGGCTTCGACGCCCTCCAGCATCTTCGTCATGGTTTCAGCCGCTACGGGACCGCCGCCTGGCGGACCCCAGCCGGGATGACGGCCGAACAGGCAGGTGGGGACGTGGACAGGATCGACCTTCATCGGCGCCAGCACAAAGGGCGCAAGGCCGCCGCCGACCCGGGAGCCGGCGACAAAGGACGAGATCACCAGGATCAGCGGCATCGACAAAATCCCCGGCGCGGCGGGCGCTGGCGCAGATTAGCGTAATCGTGGCCGCCGTCAGTCTTGATATTGGGGGCCTGCTCCGTCATTGGTCCGTCAATCTCGATGTCTGCCGTCTTTGAGGGGCTTTGCCATGTCCGCCATCCGTCCGCGCCGCTCCGTTCTGTACATGCCGGGCGCCAATGAGCGCGCGCTGGAGAAGGCCAAGACGCTGCCGGCCGACAGCCTGATCCTCGACCTTGAGGATGCGGTTGCGCCCGAGGCCAAGATCGAAGCGCGCGAGCGGGTCTGCGGCATGGTGAAGGCGGGCGGATACGGCCCCCGCGAACTGGTGATCCGGATCAACGGACAGGACACGGAATGGGGAAAGGCGGACCTCAAGGCCGCCGTCCATGCCGGGCCGGATGCGATCCTGGCGCCGAAAGTGACCAGCGCCGACGACATTGCGTGGCTGAACGAGGCGCTGTCGGAAGCGGGCGCGCCGGCCGCCCTGCAGCTGTGGGTGATGATCGAGACGCCGCTGTCGATCTTCAACCTGAAGGAGATCGCCGCGAAGGGCGAGACGACCCGCCTTGCCGGGTTCGTGATGGGCACCAACGACCTGCTGAAGGATTTCCGCGCCGAGCCGGTTGCAGACCGTTCAAACCTCGCCGTGACGCTGACGCTGGCGATCGCGGCGGCGCGCGCCTTTGACCTTCTGGTGTTCGATGGCGTCTACAACGACATCGCCAACGCCGATGGCTTCGCGGCCGAGGCGCGTCAGGCTCGGTCGTTCGGCTTCGACGGCAAGACGCTGATCCATCCGAGCCAGGTGGAGCCCTGCAACATCATCTTCGCGCCGGCGGCTGCGGCGGTTGAACACTCTCGCGCGGTGATCGAAGCGTTCGCCGATCCTGCCAACGCCGGCAGGGGCGTGCTGAAAGTGAATGGCAAGATGACCGAGCTGCTGCATCTGGCGCAGGCCCGACGCATGGTGGCGGTCGCTGAAGCCATCGCGGCGCGTGAGGCTGTCTCCGGCGTTTGATCGCCATGGCTCGCACCAAACCACAGCACGCAAGAGACAAGCGCGTGATCGTGGTGGGCGGGGCTGGCGTGTTCGGCTCGCGGCTGGTGCGCGGGCTGGTGGAAACGACGGACGCGGAAGTGCTGGTCGCCGGGCGCGATCTGGGGCGGGCGTTTGTCGGGTCGCAGACCGCTGGCGCGCATGGCGCGCTGGCGATTGATCGTTCCATGACGTCGGCTGCTGCGGCCGTGTTGCGCGCCCACAAGCCGGATCTGGTGATCGACGCAGCCGGGCCATTTCAGGGCGCTGACCTGTCGTTTGCGCGGGCGGCGATTGCAGCGGGCGTGGATTATCTCGACCTGGCGGACGGACGTGATTTCGTCGCGGCGTTTCCGGGGCTGGACAAGGACGCAAAGGCTGCCGGGGTGCGTGCGGCGTGTGGCGCAAGTTCGACGCCTGCACTCTCCCATGCCGCGCTGGATGCGATGACGGCAGTCTGGCGGCGGATCGACGTGATCCGCGCCGGCATCTCACCCGGCAATCGCGCGCCGCGCGGCAAATCCGTGATCGAGGCGATCCTGTCGTGGGCGGGCGGGCCAGTGCGCGTGTTTGCCGACGGCGACTGGACGTTGCACACGGGATGGGGCGGCGGGTTCAGGCGGACGATTGAAGGACTGGGCAGGCGACGCTTTGCCCTGGCCGAGACGCCCGATCTCGACCTGATGGTTTCGCGTTACGCACCGTGTCACGAAGCGCTGTTCTTTGCAGGGCTTGAGCTTGCCCTGCTGCACGACGGGCTGGGCGCGCTGGCGGCGCTGCGGCGTGCAGGCGTGGTGAGCGATCTGCGGCCGATGGCGGCCATGTTGCAAAAAGCTGCCGGTCTGTTCGAGGGTCTCGGGTCGGATGTGGGCGGCATGTTCGTCGAGGCTTTCGGACGCGATGGTGATAATCAGCCTGTGCGGGCGGAATGGACGCTTGTGGCGCCTGCAGGTGTGGGTCCGTTTGTGCCGACACTGCCGGCGCTGGCGTTGGCGCGGAAGCTGCTGGCCCCAAACCCGACAGGGGGCAAGGCGATGGCGCCGGGCGCCCAGCCATGCGTGGGCATGCTGACGCTGGACGACCTTGCAGGGGATTTTGCGCGACTGGGGATCACCACGCGGATGCAGGATGAGCCATTGCGCGGGCCATTCGAGACGGCGCTGGGCGATCGGTTTGCGCTGATGCCCGAGGCGGTGCGGGCAAGCCATCGCGCCGGGCCGGTGACGCATTTGCGCGGCGAAGCGGAAGTTCTGGGCGCGACAGGCCTGGCGAGGCTGGCGGCTGGGCCGTTCGGATTTCCCGGTGCAACGAAAGAGGCGCCGACCGAAGTGGTGAAGCGCATGACAGCGCAGGCGAGCGAAACATGGGAGCGGCGCGTTGGGCGCGCACGGTTCCGCAGCCGGATTGCCGCGAACGGTCCGGGCCGCGTGACAGAGCGTTTTGGGCCGTTCACCTTCGACCTTGCGGTCGAAGCGGACGCCACCGGCATGAGGCTGTCGATCAAGGGCTGGCGGATCGGCCCCCTGCCCATGCCGGCGTTTCTCGCGCCCCGATCGGACGCCACGGAGCGGGTGGGTCCGGATGGCGCCTTCACGTTCGATGTTCCGATTGCGGCGCCGTTGTTGGGACGGCTGACCCACTATAAAGGTTGGCTTCGCCTGCCCGAGCCCCCACATCCCCCACATCACGATGAGACCGCTGCGCCATGACCCTCAAATCGAACCCCGGCAATTTCTTCGAGGACTTCGTCGTCGGTGACGAACTGATCCATGCGACGCCGCGGACCGTGACCGAGGCGGACGCAGCGCTTTATGTGGGCCTGACGGGCTCGCGCTATGCGCTCTATTCCGCTGACACGTTTGCACAGGATTGCGGGCTTGAGGGCGCGCCCATCGATCCGCTGCTGGCCTTCCATGTGGTGTTCGGCAAGACGGTGCCGGATATCTCGCTGAATGCGGTCGCCAACCTTGGTTATGCCGACGGCCGCTTCCTGCATCCGGTCTATCCGGGCGACACGCTGCGCGCCGTTTCAGAAGTGATCGGCGTCAAGGAAAACTCCAACGGCAAGACGGGCGTCGTCTGGGTGCGAACCACCGGCTACAATCAGGAGAACGAGGAAGTTCTGAGCTACGTGCGCTGGGTGATGGTCAACAAGAAGGACCAGTCGAAACCCGCGCCGGAAGCCGTGGTGCCGGACCTGCCCGCGACGGTGAATCCCAAGAAACTGCCGCGTCCTGATTTTGCGGCGCCGGGCTTCAACTTCGTGCTGGCAGGCTCGCCCTTCGGCTATGAGGATTACGAAATCGGCGAGAAGATCGACCATGTCGACGCCTTCACCGTGGAAGAAGCCGAGCACCAGATCGCGACGCGCCTCTACCAGAACACCGCCAAGGTTCACTTCAATCAGCATGAACAGGCGACGAGCCGCTTTGGCCGCCGCCTGATCTATGGCGGCGTCGCCATCTCGCTTGCGCGCTCGCTGGCGTTCAACGGTCTGGGCAACGCCGCCGAGATCATCGCGATCAACGCAGGCAGCCATGTGAACCCGCTGTTCGCGGGCGACACCGTGTTTGCGTGGTCCGAAGTGCTGGACAAGGCGGATCTTGGCGATGGCATGGGCGCGCTGCGCCTGCGCCTCGTCGCCACCAAGAACAAGCCCTGCAGCGATTTTCCGAGGCATGATGCGGACGGCAAATACCTGCCCGACGTGATCCTGGATTTCGATTACTGGGCCGCCATTCCCAGGCGTGGATAGAACATGGGCGCGGCCGGATACACCCAGCTTGTTGCGGCGTTTGCGATCCTGTTGTCGGTCGCAGTGCGCTGGATCAGGTCGGGCGCTTCCTGGGGCGCGATCGATGATGGGACGGCGACGGCCGAGCACCTTCGCGATGTGACCGGCATTCTCGAACCCGACAAGCTGCTGGAAGCGTTCGGACCGCCGCGCCTGCAGGACGGTGTGTTTCCCGTGACGCACAAGGAAGTGCTGCGTCATCGCACGGGGCTTGGCTATCTGCTGGGCGACAGGTGGCTGGATGGCGGATCGGCCGTGATCGCCGTGCTGGTGTTGCTGCCGCTGTGGCCGATCTGGGGCACGCGTGCTTGGCTGGAGCTGTTGTTGGTGTTCGCCTCGCTCTACCAGCTGGCGGGCTGGTTCGCGTCGATGACGTTCATGGGCAGACGCTAGAGGCCCGCCTCAGGCTGCGGTTGGCGTCGGCGCGGTATCGAGGCGGCGCAGCAGATCATCGAGATAGGCGGTGATGCGCTTGCGCAGGCTGCTGGTGGTGATCTTCGAATAAAGCGTCACGCCGTAGTAGATCGGGATGCCGATCAGCAGGAAGCAGAGCGGCACCGAGATCACCAGGATCAGCGCGGCGATGCCTTCGACGCGGTCGCCGATGATGGAGCGTTCGCCAGTGGCCAGGTTGACGTCGCAGATCAGGCTTTCGCCGCGATAGATGACGGCGGTGCGCTGACCTGCTTCATAGGTCGCGGACAGGTCGAGAAAATGCGTCTCGCCATTGTCGTCCCATTTGATGCGGCATTTGGTGTAGCGCTTGATGCGCCCAGCCGAGTTTTTCTTCTCGCTGGTCGAGACCGTTTCAAGCACCAGCCCAAGTCTGTGAAAGAGCGTCTCAGCGCTCATAGGCGTCTCCGGTCAGCCCCCGGGGCATGTTGAACAGGGCATCGCGCCGGATGGCAAGCGCGCCCTGTGGACAGTTGTAGCAGCAGAACTGACGCCATCAGGCGCGGGCCGACCGCAGAAAGCGGGCGATCCAGTCGGCGACCATTGCGTTGTCTTCGGGCGTCGCCAGCGATTCGATGGCGGCGTCGGCCATTTCGTCGGTGAGGGAGACGCCCCGTCGGGCGCTGTAGAGGGCCGAGACGAAGCCATCGGTGAATTCCGGGTGGCCCTGGACGCTGATGATCGGGGCGTTGTCATAGGCCAGCATCGCGTGGTCGGTGTGGGCCGAGCTGGCAAGCGTGACAGCGCCGTCAGGGGGCGTGATGACCTGGTCCTGGTGGCTGACGGCAAGGGAGAAACGCTTGCCCGCGTCCGCCATCCACGGGCGGCGGCCGAGGATATCGTAGGTGTGGCGACCGACGCCCCACCCTTTCGGCGATCTGCGGACCTCGCCTCCCAGTGCATCCGCCACGATCTGGTGGCCGAAACAGACGCCGATCAGCGGCGTTTTGGCGGCATGGGCGCCGCGCACGAAATCGCGGAGCGGGTCCATCCAGGGGGTCGTGTCATAGACCCCCTTGGGCGAGCCGGTGATGATGGCGGCTTCGATTCCGGCAGGGTCCGGCAGGGCGGCGCCATCGACCAAGGCGACGGTTTCGAATGTCAGCCCGCCGTCCGCCCCGGAGAGCAGCGAACGGAACATGTCGGGATAGAGTGGATAGCGCTCGGACAACCGCCCGGGGGCCCGTCCTGTCTCCAGAATCGTGATCTTCATGCCCCTACCTCGCCCGGTTTCCACACCTCGCCAAGGGGTTACCTTCGCGCCGCGTTGACACGCCCGCAGCCGGGTCTAGAACGGCGACCAACCGGCGCGGATGCGTCGTGGGGCTGGCAGGGAAAACGGCATGACCGGATGGACCGACAAGCGGCCAATGTCGCCGCACGTCCAGGTGTGGCGCTGGCATGTGACCATGCTGGGGTCGATCCTTCACCGGGCCACCGGCTCCGCGCTGTATGCGGGCGCCTTCCTTGTGACCGCGTGGTTGTTCGCCGCCGCGTCGGGCCCTGAACTCTACGGACAATTCGAGATGCTTGCGGGCACGATCGTCGGACAGGTGGTGCTGTTCGGCTTCACGATCGCGGCCCTCTATCATGCCCTTAACGGCTTCCGTCACCTGGTATGGGACGCCGGTCATGGCTTCACGCCGGCGCTGGCGAGCTTTGTGAGCTGGCTCGTGATTTTCGTGGCGGTCATTGGCGCTGTTGCGGCCTGGCTGCTGCTGGGTCTCGTTCCCGGCGTTGATATGTCCACGCTGCTCACCACAGTGACGGGGGGTTAGCGACATGACCAAGTCGATCCGCACTCCGCTCGGCGCGGTCCGTGGCCTTGGTTCGGCCAAGGCAGGCGCGCACCATTTCATCACCCAGCGCGTGAGCGCCATAGCGCTTCTGTTCCTTGTGCCCTGGTTCCTGATCTCGCTGATCGGCGCGGTGCGCGGCGGCTATGATGGCGCGATTGCGTGGATCGGCCAGCCGCTGAACGCCATCCTGCTGGTCGTGACCGTCGGCGCGGCGCTCTATCACATGCGGATCGGCATGCAGGTGGTGATCGAGGATTACATCGGCCGCACCTCCACCAAGGCTGTGCTGCTGATCCTCAACACCTTCGTTTCCGTATTGCTGTTCGCGGCCGCTGCTTTCGCCGTGCTCAAGATCGCCGGCTGATCTGCCCTTTCGTTTTCGAGGACGCTTCTGATGACCGCCTACGCCTGGAACGATCACACCTATGATGTCGTGGTTGTCGGCGCCGGCGGCTCGGGCCTTCGTGCGGCCCTGGGCTGCGCCCAGGCTGGCCTGAAGACGGCCTGCATCTCGAAAGTCTTCCCCACCCGCTCGCATACGGTTGCAGCCCAGGGCGGCATCTCCGCCTCGCTGGGGAACATGAGCCCGGACGACTGGCGCTGGCACATGTACGACACGGTGAAGGGCGCTGACTGGCTCGGCGACCAGGACGCCATCGAGTACATGGTCCGCGCAGCGCCCGCCGCCGTCTACGAGCTCGAGCACTGGGGCGTGCCCTTCTCGCGCACCGAGGAAGGCAAGATCTACCAGCGCGCCTTCGGCGGCATGACCAAGAACTATGGCGAGGCGCCGATCCAGCGCACCTGCGCCGCCGCTGACCGCACCGGCCACGCCATGCTGCACACGCTGTACGGCCAGTCGCTGAAATACGATGTCGACTTCTTCATCGAGTATTTCGCGCTCGACCTGATAATGGAAAACGGCGCCTGCCGTGGCGTGACGGCTCTGAAACTCGACGATGGCACGATGCACCGCTATCGCGCCCAGCGCGTGATCCTGGCGACGGGCGGCTATGGCCGCGCCTACTTCTCCGCCACCTCGGCGCACACCTGCACCGGCGATGGCAATGCGATGGCGCTGCGCGCCGGCCTGCCGCTGCAGGACATGGAGTTCGTGCAGTTTCACCCGACCGGCATCTACGGTTCGGGCTGCCTGATCACCGAGGGCGCGCGTGGCGAAGGCGGCTACCTGACCAACTCGAAAGGCGAGCGCTTCATGGAGCGCTATGCGCCCTCGGCGAAAGACCTCGCCAGCCGGGACGTGGTGTCGCGCTCGATGACGATGGAGATCCGCGAAGGACGCGGCGTTGGCCCGAACAAGGACCACATCTTCCTGCACCTTGATCACCTTGATCCGAAGATCCTGCATCAGCGCCTGCCCGGCATTTCGGAAAGCGCGAAGATCTTCGCTGGCGTCGACCTGACCAAGGAGCCGATCCCGGTGATCCCGACTGTCCACTACAACATGGGCGGCGTGCCAACGAACTATCATGGCGAAGTGCTGACCAAGACCGGCGGCGATCCCGATACGGTCGTGCCGGGTCTGATGGCGGTTGGCGAGGCGGCGTGCGTTTCGGTGCACGGCGCGAACCGGCTTGGCTCCAACTCGCTGATCGACCTCGTGGTGTTCGGCCGTGCAGCCGGCCTGCGTTGCGGTGACGTTCTCGAAAAGTCGAAATCGATGCCTGACCTGCCGAAGGGCGCAGGCGACGAGCACCTCGCGCGCTTCGACAAGTTCCGCAACGCCAGCGGCGGCACGCCGACGGCGAAACTGCGCGCCGCGATGCAGAAGGCGATGCAGGAGGACTGCGCCGTGTTCCGCACCGGCGAGACGCTGGAATCGGGCGTGAAGCGCATCGCTGACGTGCACGCCGGCACGGCCGACATTTCGGTCAAGGATCGCGGCCTTATCTGGAACACCGACCTGATCGAGACGCTGGAATACGACAACCTGATCTGCCAGGCGGCGGCGACCGTGAACTCCGCCGTCAACCGCAAGGAAAGCCGTGGCGCGCATGCCCGCGAAGACTTCCCGGATCGCAACGACGCCGAGTGGATGAAGCACACGCTGGCGTGGGTCGATCCTGCGGGCAAGGTGACGATCGATTACCGCCCGGTGCACGCCTACACGATGTCGAGCGATGTCGAGTACATCAAGCCGAAGGCTCGGGTTTACTAGGCCCGCCTGCGATCATCCCGCTTTCAGACTGCGAATGGCCGGGTCTGTCCCGGCCATTTTGCTGTGCGGCCTGCCGCTTGACCGGTGATCGCCCACGGGCCCAAGCTGCGCGCACAGTAATGGGGACGACAGGTCATGATGCCTTTGATGTCTCGCCGCATGGCGATTGCGCTTGCTTCATCCGTGGCCGCAGCGGCGCTGATCGGCTGCGACCGGAAGGTCGATGCCGGCGGCGGGGACGAGGACGCGAAGTTCAAGGCGCTTGGCGACAAATGGCTGGACGGCGTGGCGCGGCTGAACCCGGTCTATGCAACTTTCCTTGGCGACCATCGCTTTGACGCCGAACTCGACGATGTCAGCGAAGCGGGACGCACGGCGCGGGCGGCGCTGACATCCGAGACACGTGCAGCCCTCGATGCGCTGGATCGCTCCAGGCTGTCGCGCGACAATCAGGTCGACGCCGCCATGCTGAGCGAGCAGCTGGAGCTGGCCGCTTTCTCCAGCGATCAGCTGCAGGACTGGGCGTGGGATCCGCTCACCTATTCCAACACGGCGGGCAGCGCGATCTATTCGCTGATGGCGCGCGAGTTTGCACCGCTGAACGAGCGGCTGATTTCGGCCGCTTCGCGGATGGAAAAACTCCCCGCCATGCTGGCCGAGACGCGCAAGCAGCTGGATCCGACGCGCGTGCCGCTGATTCATGCGCAGACCTACTCGGGCCAGAATGGCGGCGCGATTTCCATCATCGACGATCTTGTGTTGCCACAGGCGGCGGGCCTCACACCCGAGGAGCAGACGCGCCTGAAAGCGGCGGCCGATCTCGCCAAGGCGGCGGTGACGGAACACCAGACCTGGATCGACACGCAGCTGGTGCCGAACGCCAAGGGCGATTTCCGGCTCGGCGCGCTCTACGACACCAAGCTGCGGCTGTCGATAAATTCGCCCATCCCGCGGGCCGAACTGCTGGCGAAGGCGAAGGCCGACGCCGAAGCCATCCGCGAGAAGATGTACGAGATTGCGCACAGCCTGGTCGGCAACAGCCCGATGCTGAAGCTGCTGCCCAAGCAGAGCGAGCCGGTGCTGAAGCAGGGCACGATCATGGCCGCGCTAAAGCTGGCCAGTGAGCAGCGCCCGGCGCGCGAGGCGCTGATGGACGAAGCAAAGAAGACGCTCGCGGAAGCGACCAACTATACGCGCGAGCATGACCTGATCACCCTGCCCGATGCAGAGGTGAAGGTGATCGAGATGCCGAAATTCCAGCAGGGCGTGGCGGTAGCCTATTGCGACTCACCCGGGCCTCTGGATCGCAAGCTCGACACGTTCTACGCGATCTCGCCCATACCCGCTGCATGGACGGACGAACAGACCAAGTCGTTCCTCAGCGAATACAACGCGAACATGCTGTACGAGCTGAGCGTGCATGAGGCGATGCCGGGGCACTATGTCCAGCTGTGGCATTCCAACAAGAACCCGAGCGTGCTGCGCGCGGTTCTGGGCTCGGGCGCCTTCATCGAGGGGTGGGCCTGCTATGCCGAGGACCTGATGATCGAGCAGGGCTTTGGCGCTGACAGCCCGTTCCGCAAGCTGACCAATCTCAAGATGGCGCTGCGGTCGGTCACCAACGCGATTCTCGATCAGGGCGTGCATGTGGACGAGTGGGACGAAGCTACGGCCATGAAGTTCATGACCGACTATGCCTTCCAGGAAGAGCGCGAAGCGGCCGGCAAATGGACGCGGGCGCGCGTGAGTTCGGGCCAGCTGTCGACTTACTACGTCGGCTGGAGCGAGCATCATGCGCTGCGCAAGGAGATGGAAGCCAAGGATGGC
>Ga0075163_10006053_pt1 | contig 16051 bp, 14 predicted proteins | sample JI1023141ADNA_FD_71478 | JGI IMG/M metagenome (GOLD analysis project Ga0075163, IMG submission 71478) | Wastewater effluent complex algal communities from Wisconsin, to seasonally profile nutrient transformation and Carbon sequestration -... | ecosystem: Engineered > WWTP > Effluent > Algae...
CACAGGCCCGCCTGGCCGATTCCCAAGCTGCTGCGCATGGCCGAGGGCGGAAGGCCGATTCGCGGACTGTTCACGGGCGAGTCGGTTAACACGCCATCGCAGCTCTGTGTTGAAGATGCGCTGGATGGCCTGCGCTGGGCAGAGAGAATCGGCGGGCTGCCAGCGCTGCTCCAGCGCACTCAGGCCAACTTTCACGTCATTGCGACCTGGGTGCAGCGCACGCCGTGGGTGCGCCTGCTGGCCGAGACGCCGGCCATCTGCTCGCCGACCTCGCCCTGCCTGGTGATCGACTCCCCCTGGTACCGGGGCCTGGACAGGAGTGCGCAGTCGCGCGCAGCAAAGGACATCTCGGCGCGGCTGGCTGGGGAAGGCGTGGCCTACGACATCGACGCCAACCCGAGCGCTCCGCCCGGGCTGCGCATCTGGTGCGGTCCCACGATCGAGACAGCTGATCTGGAGGCGCTGCTGCCGTGGCTGGAGTGGTCCTACGCGCAGACGGAGGCTCTGTTCACGTCCAGCGACGGGGAATCTCAGGGGCGGCCGATGCCGTAGTACCGAAAGCCGTGCTTGCGCAGCTCATCCGGATCCCAAATGTTGCGGCCGTCGAAAACACCGGTGCCGGCCAGCAGCTGCTGGAGCCTGGTGAAGTTCGGCTGACGGAACTGCCGCCACTCGGTGCACAGCATGAGCGCATCGGCGCCGGTTGCGGCCTCGTAGGCATCGTGGAAAAAAGAGACACGCTCGCCAACGCCGAGCTGGACGAGCGCGGCTGCAGCGGTGCGGTTGGCAACCGGATCGGTGGCGTGAACTCGCGCTCCGCAGCGGACCAGGTGCTCGATGATGGCCAGGGCTGGGGCCTCGCGAACATCATCGGTCTCGGGCTTGAATGCCAGACCCCAGACCGCGATCGTGCGGCCGGTCAGCGGCCGTGCGTCGGGATCCGCGCCCTCGACGCCAAAGTGGCCGAGAAGTTTGTCGGCCAGAAGCCGCCGCTGGCGGGCGTTGATGCGCTCGGCCGCCTCGATGAGTGGCAGCCCCATGCCGTGAGCCTGCGCGATGGAGACAAGCGCGCGTGTGTCCTTGGGAAAGCACGAGCCACCGTAGCCGATGCCAGGAAAAAGGAAGCTCGGACCGATGCGAGTGTCCATGCCCATGCCGCGGCGCACCAGCTCGACATCGGCGCCGACGCGCTCGCACAGGTTGGCGATGTCGTTGATGAACGATATGCGCGTGGCGAGATAGGCGTTGCTGGCGTACTTGCAAAGCTCGGCCGAGCGAGCATCGCAGAACAGCAGCCGATCGTTGGTGCGCACGACGGGATGGTAGAGGTGGCGCATGATCGCGCGCACCTTTTCGGTGCCGCTGTGATCCTCTGGACCGTCGAGCCCGTGGGTCGGTCCCAGGCCAACGATGACGCGCATCGGCCGCAAGAAGTCCTCGACCGCGCTGCCCTCTTTTAGGAACTCGGGATTGCTGACCACGGCAAACGGCCGCGCGCTCGGTGCAGCTGCCATATCCCCGTTCGCTTTCCCCTCAAGCTCGCCCACTACGATCCGGTGGACGCGCTCCGCAGTGCCCACCGGGACGGTGGACTTGTTGATGATGACAGTCAGGCTCTGCCTCGGTGACTGGCGTAGCGCCTGGCCGATCGCGCGCGCGGCCGCATCCACCTGGCTAAGGTCCGCCTGTCCGCTCTCCGCTGGGGGTGTGCCAACGCAGATCAGCACGACCTCGGCATCGCGTACCGCTGCCGCAACGTCGGTGCCGAAGCTCAGGCGTCCCGCGGCCAGGTTCTCCCGCACCAGCTCGGGCAGTCCGGGCTCGTGGATCGGCACCTCGCCGCGGTTGAGTGCCGCCACCCGCTCGGCATCGATATCCACGCAGATCACCTCGTTGCCGAAATCCGCAAAGCCCGCACCAGCCACGAGCCCTACATATCCAGTTCCAAGCACGCCAACTTTCATCTTTTATACTCCATGCGAGAACTTTTCCGATCCTGTGGACCTCGATCAGCTCGCGGTCGCCTTGGTCGCCCTCTTCCTAAAGGAGTCGTCATGTTCCGTATCACCCTCGTCCTCACTGCCACCCTGAGCTTCATCTGCGGTCCCGACCCACGCGCGTTTGCGGGTCAGATCAAGGGAGTCGCCCGGCTGATCGGCCAGGCGCCGCCGCGAAAAGCGCTCGACATGAAGGCTGATCCCTTCTGCGCCGCCAAGAGCGCCAAGGAGGAAGAGCTGATTGCGGGCCCGCAGGGCGCGCTCAAGAACGTTGTCGTGCGAGTGGTCAAGGGTGCGCCAGCCGGCACCATCGCTGCCTCTGCGGCAGTGGTCTTGGATCAGGACGGCTGTTCCTACCGGCCGCGGGTCGCGGTGGCCCAGGCCGGACAGGAGGTCTTGATCAAGAACAGCGATCAGACGCTTCACAATGTGCACACGTATAGAGGGGCGGTGACGCTGTCGAATCAGGCGCAACCGCAGAGCTTTCCGCCGATCAAGCAACAGTTTCCGACCGCTGGCGACGTCATCAAGTTCAAGTGCGACGTTCACCCCTGGATGACCGGCTGGGTGGTTGTGACCGACAATTCCTTTTTCGCAGTGACCGCGGAGGATGGCGCGTTCGTGCTCGACAAGCTGCCGCCTGGAATCTACACGATCCAGGCCTGGCACGAGACCCTGGGCACCCAGACCCGGGAGGTCAAGGTCGTCGAGGGCAAGCCGGTCGTGCTCAAGCTCGACTTTGCAATCAAGTAGGCTCATTGCGAAAGCAGCAGCGCCAGCACGCAGGGAATCGTCACGGCCGACAGGAGCGTCGAGACCAGTACCAAAGCTGCCACCTCGTCGGGATCGTTGTTCCAGCGCTGCGCGAACAGATAATTGTAGACCGCCACCGGCATCGATCCCTGCAGCACCAGCACCAGGCGAGCCGTCCCTTCCAGATGGAGCAGCCGGGCCACGGCCAGGCTCACCCCTGCGCCCATGCCAATGCGCAGCGCTGACAGCAGCAGCGCCCGTCCCAGAGACGACACCTTCAGCTTGGACAGCGCCGCCCCCAGCATGAGGAGCATGAGCGGCACCGTCATGCCGCCGACGAGCGACACAGTGTTGTCGAGCCAGCGCGGCAGCGCCAGATGATAGGTCGAGGCCGCAACGCCGAGCGCGGTGGCGTACAGGATCGGCGTGCGCAGGATCGACCGCCAGTTCGCTGCGCCGGCGGCGATCGCCTGTCCCAACGTGTAGTTGGCGATCGAGGCGATGGCAAAGAAGACCACACCGAACGCCAGCCCCTTGGGGCCAAAGGCAAACAGCGCCACTGGCAGACCCAGGTTGCCGGTGTTCGGGAACGCGAGAGATGGCAGGTAGGTGCGCAGCCGCAGCCTGAGCAGCAAGAGCGCTCCCGCGCCGATCGCCACGAAGCCGAGGATGGCCAGCGCCGAGGCAAGCGCCATGCTCGCGAAAGCGTCGGGCGCGATCGCCATCTTGGCCAGGGTCGAAAAGATCAAGCATGGCGTGCCCACATCAGCAATGAGCAGCGTCGTCCCCGCACCATCGAGCTGGCGACCCGAGCGCGACCAGGCGAAGCCGATCGCAACGATCAGGATCACGGGAACGATGGCTGCTGGCAGGGCATCGAGCATCGCACGCTACTCCGAGTGCGCCTGCCGTGCGTGGGCGCGGGCGGCGGCGGCAGTATCGGGCCGCCCTCCGGTAACGATTGCCACGCCTTCATCCATCTTGGCTGCCACCGTGCCGGGGGCGCAGCACTCCAGAAAGGCCACGCCGTTCTTCTTGCAGGCCCGCAGGATCCGCTCGCGCGCTTCGCCGAGCTCGGGGGGATGGTAGGGGTCCCGGGAGAACTTTCGGTGGCCGAGCGCGAACGACAGGTCGTTCGGACCCATCTCGGCGAAGCCGAGGCCCGGCACGCTCAGGATCTGCTCGACGTTGGCCACCCCGGCCGGACTTTCGATCTTCACACCCAAGAGCAGCTCGCCCTGCGGATTCAGCGGCCAGGCGTCGGCTCGCTCCAAATATTCCTCGGGCCGGATTCCCCAGACCGCCGCTGCGGTCGCCTCGCCGCCCTTGCCGCGTGTGCCGCGCGACAGCCCCTCGCCAACGCCCTGCATGTGGATTGGATAGCGGCACGCTGCGATGAATGCGCGCACGGCCTCCGCGGACTCGGCCATGCACAGGAGCAGGCCGTGGATGCCGCGCGCCAGCAGCTGGCGGAACTGCCAGGCATTGGCGCGGATCACGGCCTCGCTGGTTGCGTCCACGGGCGGCTCGACGATCACGGCAGGCATGCGATGGCCGCTCGCGGTGGGGCCGCCGGCGGCAAGCCCGGCCAGGTACGCGTCGAGCCCTGCCATGTCAAAGGCTCCGTGCTCCATGCCGACGTTGATGTAGTCGGCCCACGTCTGGGCATCTTTCTGGCCCTGCGCGAACGTCAGGACGTGGCCGCTGTGCTCGCCGAAGTAGCTGACCGGTTGGCCCGCAGCCAGGAGCTCGATCGCGCGGTTGATGCGTACGGACATGGATGAAGACTCCTTTTTAACAAAGATGCCCAGCGGCGTCACTCACCGGGGCGCTGCTCGCCGGTCGTGACCGCCCAGCCGCGCTGTAGCTTGGCGGGCAGCATGTGTACGTCATGGCAGCGGGTGCACACGCGGTTGCGCCCTTGCTCCCACTGCTGGCGGTAGGCGGCGGTGTCATGCTTCTCACCCGGGACCAGCAGCTTGTCGAGGTCACGGAACAGCGCCAGTGAGGCCGGATCGATGAAGTAGAGCCGCGGCTCCATCGCGTGGCACATCTTGCAAGCGATGTGGAGGTTCGAGAGGTACTTGTCCGTGCGCTGCAGAGCCAGCCGCGCCGCTGCGAGGTCTCCAACCTCCTCATGGCTCAAGGTGTCGAGCATGCTGCCATGGAGCAGTCGCATGTAGCCGCGAAACGACAGCGTCGCGCTGCTCCGCTGCTCCGCGGACAGCATCGGGTCTTCCAGATCCGGTGCCGGCAGCTTGATCTTGTAGAACACCGGATAGTGATAGCGGGCGATCACGCGCAGCCGCTCGCGCTGATGGCACTCCTCGCAGTGGCGCACCCGCAGCGGCTCCCACACCTTCTCGATGTGGTCCGCGTCCGCGGGCGTGCGGCCAGCGGCAAACAGAGGCGTCAGGGCCTGGCTCCACATCTCGACCGTTCCGAATCGCTCTTCCCACTCTGGCACCTGCTTGCGCATGACGGACAGGCGCTGCAAGAACGTCGCCCAGCTCTTCTGCGCCCGATCCCAGCGGCCGTGGTGGGCTTCGTGGCGGGCATAGCTGGCGGCACGATAGAGATCTTCCATGTCGAGCGAGTAGCGAAGGTCGGGCGTGCTCGGCGGGTAGTAGGCGTCGAGCGCAGAAGGAGGCGGGCTGGTCAGAAGCTCGCCGCCAAAGCGCGACAGCTCGGAGGTGACAAAGCCGCGCAGGTCGCGGGCCTGCGGCTGAGCAGCCGGTGCAGCCACGGGCGCGACGGCGGTGGATGTCGCGCTGCGTCCCTGACAGCCCGCTCCGGAGAGGGTCGCGATCAGCAGGGTACAGATCCAGAGAGAGCTCCAGGTGATTCGCAGTGGCATGACTCTTCCTACTTCAGAAAGCCGCTGCGCGGGCTGCTGTCGCGCGCCAAGGCGTCATTGTGCGGGTCGTCGAGCGCCAGCAGGTGGCGGAGCTCGGGCGAAAGCTGCGCCTGCACCTCGGGCCCGATGTACTGCTTCTGGTACGTCTGCTGGGGCTTGTCGCGGCGCACAAAGAACCCGAGCATGGCAACGCGCGGCTTGTCGGTGCTGTTGGCCAGGCCGCCATGCCAGAGGTGGTGCATGATGCACAGGGAGCCAGCGCGGCCGGTGACCATCACCTCGTCGGGGTGTGGGGCCATGGGGTCGGCCAGGACCTCCTGCGGCAGCTTGCGCCACTTGTGCGAGCCCGGCACCACTCGCAAGGCGCCATTTTCCGCCGTGTAGTCATCCAGCATCCACACGGAGTTGCACACCCAACGGCCCCGCTCATCGATGACCGCCGACTGATCGGCATGCAGCGGCTGCCGCGTCTGCGACCGAGGGTTTACCGAACGCGCGTTGAGGCTGCTCAGCTTGTAGCTGCCCCCCAGCACGTAGTCGATATAGGCGAGCAGATCGGGACGCATGATGGTCTGGCGGAAGATCTCGCCCTTGTCGATCAGGTTGGCGAGCCTGCGGCAGCCCGGCTCCTGCCGGAACTCCCAGCCCGCTCGCTCGCCCTCTTCTTCGTAGAGCGCATCGATGCGTCTCCGCAGCGCCAGACGCAGCTCATCGTCAAAGAAGTCTTCAATGACGAGGTAGCCTTCCTCGTCGAGCTTCTGCTTGTGCTGATCTGGGATGGTCAGCATGACTTGACCGTGCTCCTGCCTGTGATGGGTTGCTGGTTCCACGCCGCAGTCGTCTGCGTCGAAGCGGTGGCGGCCTGGCCAAGAGCGTGCAGCAGCCGCGTCGTGCGCACGGCAGCTTCGACGGAGCATGGATTCGGGGACTGTCCGCGAAAGTAGGCCAGGCCGCGTGCGAGCTGCGCCAGCATGTGATCGTCGGCAATCGGCGCAACCACCCGGTGCAGGGTGCCATTGCGGATGAATGCCACCGCTCCGTGTCCGCGCGGCAGTTGATCGAGCGGCTCGTAGAATCCGACCACCGTGACGTCTTGGTCATCGGCATCGCGCCCATGCACGGCCAGCACGCGATGGCGCACCTGGCTGCCTAGCGGAATAACGTCCACTCCGTAGGGCGGGTAGGGATGCCGCACTTGCCCGGTCATGGACGAGTGCAGCAGCACTTCGATCCGCTCGGCAGTGCGGCAGCGATAGTCGGCGCTACCCTGGTGCGCCAGCAGCTGCGGCCCATCCTGGCCAGGAATCATCGCGTGGGTCGAATACGCCTCTGCGATCTCGCTGGGCAGGAAGCGCTCGTCCAGATCCTCAAGCACTGCCAGCATGTGCGTGCCTTCGTATTTGATCGCACCGCCCTCCAGATCGAGAAAGCGTCCGCGGGCAAAGTCATGCTCGCGGTTCTTGGTCATCTCGACGACGACGCGGTGGACTTCGAGCTGGAGCTGATAGCGGGCGATGCGGCGCACGAGCTGCGTGATACGCGAGGCGTAATAGTTCTCGTTGACGCAGACCTTGCCATGGAAGCGGCTGAGCACGCGCTGAAGCTCATCGAGCTGCGCATGCAGGCAGATCGGCTTCTCGACGATGATGCAGGTGTCTGGCATCAGGTCGACGATGCTCTCGATGACGCTCAGGTGATCCGGAGTTCCCACGCACACGTTCCAAAAGTCAGGCTGGCAAGCTGCAGCCTCCGCCACGGAGGAAAATGGCACGGCGCCATCGGCGAGCGCCTGGGCTCGGCGCTGCGGGTTGATATCGACGACTCCGACTTGAATCTCGAGCTGACGCAGCTTGCTGCAATGTAGCGGCCCAATGCTACCATACCCAACAATCACACCCTTCATACCTACTCCCAGATATAGGCAGATCAGTGCTTATGTCACAATGAATGTAACAATATAAGAACCCTGCTGCCAAACTGACGCAACTCATTCGAGCCCTTTGTCCCGTCGGTCGCTATATTTTCGAGAAGAAAAGAAATTAGCTGCTCCGATCCTTAGTGTCAAGAACAGAGAACTGCTTTGAGCAGCTGCTGTTTTTTAATTCATCGGCAAACGAAATGTTTAATCAATTCAGGCATCTGAAAAATAATGCTCAGAGTAATGTATGAACATAGGGCGTGTGCGCCTTACATCCGAATCGCCGAGTGCCCGTCTGAGCGGTTCGGCGAGCCGGGCGTGGGGAGAGAGCGGGGCGAGCTCAGAGCGGCAGGATGAAGCTGTCGCGGCGGTGGAAGTCGGGGCGCTCGCCGGTGTGTTTGAGCGCCCAGTAGCTTCGGGTGCCATCGCTGTGCTCGATAACGGCGGTGACTCCGAGAGCACAGTGCGGGCCCGGCGCGTGATCCGCGAGGAGCTGTAGCTCGAAGTGGAGTGCGAGCTCGGTGGCGTTCAGGCGCGTGCACTGCGACGAGAAGTGAGCCACGGAAAGCGGCGCCATGCCTTCGCGATAGGACGTGAACGAATAGGCGTTCCAGTCTCCGGAAGGGGAGGCGTTGACCTCCAGATAGCGGGCCTGCTGCTGCGGGGCGCAGAAGATCTCGAAGCAGGTATTTCGCCAGAGTCCATCCCGACGCTCTGGAGCCGAAGCAGGGCCCGGGATGACCACCGCACTCAGGTCGCCCGCGAGGACGTACCGGGCGCGCAGCGCGGAGCCGGCGAGCTCCACCGAGCCGGTGAGCGACAGCCCGGAAACGAGCGGGTCGGACGCAAAAGGAATGAGTCGAAAGAGCGGCACGCCGGGATTCTACTCCGATACAATGCCGCCATGCGCCTTGGAATCGACCGTCTCCTGGATGATGCTGAGCAGCTGCGCGCCCCGCTGCGCGGACGCCGCGTGGCGCTGCTTGGCCATCCCGCATCACTGACCGCTGGACTTGTGCACAGCATGGACGCGCTGGCCGCATGCTCGGACCTGAAGCTCACTGCGGCGTTTGGTCCGCAGCACGGCATGAAGGGCGACAAACAGGACAACATGATCGAGACGGCCGACGAGCCGGATCCAGTGCACAGGATCCCGGTCTACAGCCTCTATGGCCAGGTGCGTCGTCCCACTGCCGCGATGATGGACGAGTTCGATGTGGTGCTGGTCGATCTTCAGGATGTGGGCACGCGCGTCTACACCTTTGTGACGACGCTGCTCTACATGATGGAAGCGTGCGCTGGCATGGGCAAGGCGCTGTGGGTGCTCGATCGTCCAAACCCCGCGGGACGACCGGTCGAGGGCACGCTGCTTCAGCCCGGCACCGAGAGCTTCGTCGGAGCAGGACCGCTGCCCATGCGCCACGGACTCACGATGGGCGAGCTTGCCCGCTGGTTTCAGCGCAAGTTTCGGATGGATCTGGATCTTCAGGTCATCCAGATGCAGGGCTGGGATCCCGAGGCTGCGCCGGGATTTGGCTGGCCGCTCGGCGAGCTGTCGTGGGTCAATCCGAGTCCCAATGCCGCCAACGTGAGCATGGCCCGCTGCTACGCGGGCACCGTGATGCTCGAAGGGACCACGCTCTCGGAGGGCCGCGGCACCACCCGTCCGCTGGAAGGTGTGGGGGCACCGGATCTGGACGTCGACGCGCTGCTGCGCGAGATGTCCAGGCTTGCTCCAGAGTGGCTGCAAGGCTGTCGGATTCGTCCGTGGTGTTTCGAGCCGACGTTTCACAAGCACGCCGGCAAGCTGTGTCGCGGCATCCAGCTTCACGTCGATGCCGTCGGGTATGAGCACCATCGCTTTCGCCCCTATCGGCTGATGGCGCTGCTTTTCAAGGCGCTCCGCCGGCTGCGCAGCGACTACGTGCTGTGGCGCGACTTTCCCTATGAGTATGTGACCGATCGACTGGCCATCGATGTCATCACCGGCGGCAGCCTGCTGCGCGAATGGGTCGACGACTCGCAGGCGGCCTGCGGCGACTTTGATGCGCGCCTGAAAAAGGACGAGAGCGCGTGGCTTGAAGAGCGCTGCGAGCTGCTGTGCTACGGAGCGCGCTGATCCAGCAAGAGATCCAGCGTAAAGCGCACGCCGAAGCCGGTCACCGCGGTGGGGACATGCGCCAGACCCTCTTTGTGCTCGGCCGAGGCCAGATCCACGTGCACCCAGGGGATCTCGTCGGGCACAAAGCGCGATAGGAAGCGCGCGGCCAGGATGTGGTCCGCATCGCTCTCCAGCAGGCACTGCTTCACATCGGCCACCTTGCTCTCCAGCTCTTCGTCATAGTCCGCATCCATGGGCATGGGCCACACGCGCTCACCGCTGTGCTGGCCCGCCGCAGCGACCGCAGTGGCAAGGCTGGGGCGATTGCAGAACGCGCCGCTGTAGCGTGTGCCCAGCGCTGTGATGCAGCTGCCGGTCAGGGTCGCGTAGTCGATGAGAATCTTGGGTTTGCGCGCGGCGGCCAGGGCCAGCGTATCGGCCAGGACCATGCGGCCTTCAGCGTCGGTGTGCACGATCTCGATGTGCACGCCGTTGGCGGCGCGGATGACCTCGTTGGGCGTGTAGGCGCCGGGGCCGATCTCGTTGCGCGCCAGCGCCAGGCTGATCTCCACCGGAAAGGCGACCTCCAGGCGAGTCAGGGCCAGCAAGGTGCCCAGGGCCACGGCCGAGCCCTGCATGTCGCCGTGCATGCCGTTCATGCTCTTGGCGCTCTTCAGGTTTACGCCGCCGGTGTCGTAGCAGATTCCCTTGCCCACCAGCGCCACGGCCCCGCTCTTTGCCTGCGCTCTGGCCTTTGTGCTGGGTTTGGTTTTTGACTTGCCAGCCCTGGGCCGGTAGCTCAGGCGCAGGATGCCTGCATCGTCGCTGGCGCTGCCTTGGCAAACGGCCAGAAACGCCCCTGCGCCCAGCGTCTTCAGCCGCTTGGTGCCCAGAAACTCGACCTGCCATCCATGCTTGCGCGCCAGCTGCTGCGCATAGGCAAGATAGTGCGTTGGCGTCAGGTGATTGGCCGGCAGCATCGTCAGCCAGCGCGCGAGCGCATTGCCCTCGGCCGCGGCCAGGGTCCTGCGAAAATCGAGTCGCTGCGCACCAGCAAACAGGGTCAGCTGCGCGATGGCGTGGTGCGGCTCGGGCTTGCGCTTGAAGCTCGGCGGCTCAAAACCCGACGCTGCCACCGCCGCCACCAGCGCCTCCGCAAGTCGACCCTGTTCGCTGTCGGCGTGTGCGGGCAGCAGCACACCCAGGGATTTCGGGCGCCGCTCCTTGACCTTGGCCACGCACTTGCGCGCCAGGGTCAACAGCTCGAATGCGGATGCATCCTTCTTTACAGAAGCCACAATCACGGCGGTGCCGCGACCATTGGGAAGGTCGGCGCGGGCGGGCGCGAGCGCTTCAGCCCCGTCGCTGAGCAGCTTGCGCAGTCGCTGCCCGTGCGGAAAATCCGGCCAGCGCTTTTGCAGGCCACTCTCGGGCAGCCAGATGATGACGGCATCCAGCGCATCCAGCTGCGCCTCGGTCGCCGGCTTGAGACTCTGCGTGATCTTCACTTGGGACAGGTTGGGAGTCGCGATTGCCATTCCCGCAGCATGTCAAAATCCGCCGGAAGTTCCTATAGGCTCATCTTAGCGATATGCAATCGGGGCTAGTTCAGCATGTGGCGTTCTTCGGATGGCTGGGAGGCGTTGAAGATGCGAGGGTCTGGTCCGCTCCGCGCCAGCGCAGCCAGGCGTGCTATTTGCCAAAATTCGCGAGGATGCGCTCGCGCACCTCGGGCAGCTGAAAGGTGACTTCGTGCATCGCAAGCTCCGCTTCGACGACCTTGGGCAGCGTCTGGCGGATCGGATCGGCGAGGCTGCGCTTGAGCAGCTTGAGCGAGATGAGCGGCTTCTGCGCCAGCGACCGGGCCAGCGCCATCGCAGCATCCAGCACCTGCTCGCGGCGCACAACGCGAGCTCCGACCCCGCGCGCCCGGAGCTCCACTCCGCGATAGCCTTCGGCGGTAAACAGGAGCTCCGCTCCAAGCGCGCTGCCAAACTTGTGCGGGATGATATGGGTCGCGCCCATGCCAGGAGTAAATCCGTACTTCATGAAGTTGGCGCTATAGAACATTTCATCCGCCATCACCAGGAGATCGGCATAACAAGCGAAGGCCAGACCGCCGCCCAGGGCGTGTCCCTGCATCGCGGCGATGGTCGGCAGCTCGCAGTCGAGGAGCAGGCGAAAAAAGGAGGTATCCGAGAAGCGCAGCGCTCCTTCGGTCAGCTTGATCAGCTCCTCCTGAGTTCCGCCGCAGCAGAAATAGGTGTCGTATCCGTGAATCACGATGACCTTGGTGTGCCCGTCCTGCTGCACGCGCTCGAACGCGGTCGTGAGCTCTCGCATCAGGGCAGCGGAGAGCGTGTTGCGGTTCGCTCTGTCTTCCATCGCGATGGCAGCAATGTGAGGTTCCGGATAGGACACATGGACGACCGCGCTCATGGCAGGCTCCTCATTTTTCCCATGGGAACTTCTGATGCTGGACGAAGTTCGCAATGTTCCGCTGAATGCGCGATTCTGTGATCAGCCGCGCCAGCTCGTCGACGGCGAGCTGCTCCATCTCCTCGGTCACAATCCACAGCTTGCGGAAGTACGCCTTGAGCTCCGCCAGCGTCCGCGAGTCGAGACGACAGACGCGCACCATGAGCTTCCGCACGGCATCATCGGGCTGGTTCGTCAGCTCATCAACGAGCCGCACCTCCCGCGCTTCAGCGGCCGCGAGCGACCGCGTCGTCAGTGCCATGCCATAGGCCACGGCAAAGCCAACCTTGCGAATCAAGTGGGGCAGCACATTGGCCGGCAGCAGGCCGAACAGCGCTTCCGATAAGCAGAACTGTGCGCGCTCGGTTGCGATGACCTGATCGCAGGCTGCCACGATCCCGACGCCGCCTGCCAGCACCAGACCGTCGACCTTGGCAACGACGACCTTGGCGATCAGCGTGAGCCGCCGCAGGGTCTTCATATAGGCGGCGGCCCACAGGCGCGCGCGCGCCCGATCGGATGTGAAGTCTGCCTCCAGCACATCGGTAAAGTCCATTCCCGTGCAGAAGACTCCCTCCTGACCTTGCAGGGTGATGAGCACACACTCTGGATCCCGCTCGGCCTGATCGAGCACCAGGTTGAGCTCCTCCAGCAGCTTCTGATTCAGGCTGTTTCTGGCCTCGGGGCGGTGCAGGGTCACGGTGACCATGCGCGGCGACCGCTCGACGATCAGCGTCGTAAACTCCATGGTTAGCTCCACGCATAGGTCCGGTGGTAGCCCTTTACCTCTTTGAGGACGAGGAGGCCACGACCCAGCATCTGACGATCGTAGAGGTCAGCATAGGAAGCGTGGTCGGCCTGCTTGTCCTTGATGCCAAACACCCACTCGCGATTGAGCACAAGCAGCCGCTCGTACTGCTCGATCGTGAGCCCGACGCGGCCTTCGAGCTTGCGGCCGATCTGCATGCCCGCGAGCTTTTGCTGGGAGCTTCTGGTGATGACGCCGCTGTAAAACTCCGATGAGCAGCCAGAGCCATAGGAGAACACGCCGACGCGTCCGGGCTCAGTCAGCTGGGCGTGATCGATCAGGCCACACAGCGCCAGAAACACCGTGGCTGCGTAGACGTTGCCCACTTGCACGCAGTACTTCAGCGACGGCGTCATCCGCCTCTGAAAGTCCGCCTCGATCTCGGCTGGAGCGACCTTCGACTTGCGCATCATGTTGCGGTGCGCGCCCTTTACGAGCCCTGCAAACGGCGTGTGAAATGCAAGGTAGTCGAACGTCTTGCCGAAGTCGGCGCCCTCCACGCGCTCACAGTAGGACTGAAAGCTCCCGGCCAGGCAGTCGAGATAGGAAAACAGCGAGAGGTCTGGATCTCCGGTCTCGATCTCGGGAAGTGGGCGGCAGGTGTCCATGACCTCGTAGCTGCAAAAGCCATTGGCTCCGAAGTCGAGCTCGAAGATATCGGGTCTGTCGCTGACGATCATGGCAACGGCCCCGGTGCCCTGGGATGGCTCGGCATAGGACATGGGAGTCTCATTTCCGGAGCCTGTGCCCACCTCCAGCGAGGACTGGAGTGTCGCTCGGGCCGTGTCCGTTGAGATGACCAGCGCCTTGGCTCCGGGCGAGGCATTGGCAGCAATGAGCCCAGCGGCCAGCTGCATGGATGCGGTTCCCGCGTAGCAGGCCTGCTTGGTCTCCAGGATGCGGCAGTTGCGACTCAGGCCCAGAAGGTCATGCACATAGGTGCCGATGGCCTTGCCGAAGTCGAGCCCCGACTCGCTTGAGGTGATGAGGAGCTCGATCCGCTTTTTTTCGGCATCGCTCAGCGCATCGATGATCGGCTTGGCCGCATTGACGGCATTGGTGACTGGATCTTCACAAGGCAGCCCGACGGACTTTCGCACCATCATCAGGTTGTCGAAGCGTCGCAGATCGAGCTTCCGCGCCTGAAACAGGGTCCGCACATCCAGAAACGCGACGCCTCCATAGAAATTAATCGCCTCGATACCAACGGACATGGAAGGGCTCCTCATTTCTTCTCGTTGAGCTTGCGGTAAAAGACTTCCGTCAGTGCGCGCAGGTTCTTGACTTCGCCAAACTCGATCAAAGGAATCCTCAGGTTGAGGGCCTCCATGACCTGGACCACCACATCGGCTCTGTCGATCGAGTTTGCTCCCAGCTCCTGGAGGCTCTTGTCGATCGTGAACTGCGCATCTTCGATATGAGGCAGGATTTCGAGCGCCTGCCGCTTGATGACTTGAAAGATCTCATCGGGTGACATCGGTTATTCCTTTTGCATGCTGGAAAGACGGCTCTTCAAAAGCTGCGCGGCCTCAGCCATCAGGGCCTGCGCGATATCGTCGGCGTGACGGTTTTTCCAGTCCTCCAGGCGGGTTCCGCGGGCCCAGCTGTTGAACGCTCCCATGGCTGGCCCGCAGTAGATCTGGTAGTCGCTCTTGTCTGGCCCGCCCTCGATCGCCTGTTCGAGCGCGTGGAGCAGATACCAGCGAAAAAGGAGCGCCATCTGGCGGCTCGGATCTTGGAGCGCCGCCTGGAGATCCGTGGCTCCACTTTCCTGATAGCTGGCCCCGGCCGCTTGCAGCACGTCTGGCAGCGAGCGCTTGAAGTACCGCCGCTCCAGCTGCGCCCGCGTCTTTTCATCCAGGGCGGATAAGGAGCCGTATTGCCGGTAGAGCTCGTACAGGCGATTGGCGCGCGCCGGGAAAAAGAGACCGCGCCGCAAGACCTGCACCTTGGCACCCTGCTCGAACAGCCTGTCCGACGGTACAAACTCGGTATCGAGCACGTCCGCCTGCGCCAGCAGCTCCTTGACTGCGTTGCTTGTGCCAGCCTCCACGGTGCACTGATTGATGGAGCCGGTCAGCACGAAGTCAGCGCCCAGAACGAACGCGGCAGCCACCGCGTGCGGCGTTCCCAGGCCGCCGGCCGCACCCACGCGGATGCGGGTCGCATAGCGATATCTCGCGACCGCCTCATCCCGAAGACGGGCAGCGGCCGGAATCGCCGTCGCGGCAGTAAGCCGCGTCGTGGAGCCGGCGGCATCGGCGCTCAGGCACAGATCGTCTGCCATCGGAATCCGCTCGGCCAGCTCCGCCTCCTGCTTGGTGATGCTGCCGGCTGCAAGCAGCTGCTCGACCGTGCGCGGCGGCGGTGGACTCAGAAACTGGAGTGCAGATTCCAGGTTAAGGACCTTGGCCATCACCTTGTGGGGAATGTGCAGGGCCCCCTCCGGCTCTTTGCGCACGCCCTTCAGCCGATAGCGCACCAGTGCCGGCGTCATGTGAAGGAAGTCGGCCGCCTCGATTCGAGGGACGCCGTAGCGCAGGAACATATCGACGATGGCGTCCTCTCGCTGCGGGCTCTCCAGGGTGCACGCCAGGCTCACTCCATAGGGATCCTCGCGCGCGATGCTGCGCTGGATGCAGATGATTGCCTGCTCGATCCGCTGAAGCGGCAGCCGATCTGTTCCAAAATACGAAAGCAGGCCTGCCCGAGCCATGCGGATGACCAGCTGCTCCGAGGAGATCCCGCCCATCATGGAGCCGGCGGCATACGCGAGGCGCACACCGTGCTCCTTTCTGAAGCTCGGGCAGCCCAGGGACTCTGCGCCCGAGCGGCCAGCCAGGGCCCGCTCCGATTCCTTTTTATACTCTCGTCCGATTGAGCCGAGCATCCGGGTCAATACCGAGCCCGGCCCGATCTCTTCGAACTGCGGCTCGGGCAGGCCCAGCAGGTAGCAGACGCACTCGTACCAGCGCACCGGATGGGTGATCTGCTCGATCAGGTTGCTCCATCCCGCGATGCGCTGATAGGGACTGGCCGAGTAGTTGGCGATCACCGGGATCTCCGGCGGCTTTAGCGGCAGCGCGGTCACAAACTCGGCGAACCGCTGCTGCACATTTTGCATCAGCCGCGAGTGAAA
>Ga0075163_10006054_pt1 | contig 16050 bp, 16 predicted proteins | sample JI1023141ADNA_FD_71478 | JGI IMG/M metagenome (GOLD analysis project Ga0075163, IMG submission 71478) | Wastewater effluent complex algal communities from Wisconsin, to seasonally profile nutrient transformation and Carbon sequestration -... | ecosystem: Engineered > WWTP > Effluent > Algae...
GGCGCTGACGGTAATGGTCGCCAGCTTCCGCGAAGGCGTCAGCCGCTGGCTGGACAGCGTGCTGCCCGCGGACCTGTATGCGCGCAGCGCCGGCAGCAGCGGCGCTGCCGACCAGGCCTGGCTGCCGCCGGACTTCGCCACCCGCGCCGCCGCCCTGCCCGGCGTGGCGCGTGTGGAGGCAGCGCGCCAGCAAGCCCTGCCGTGGGCGCCGGGCCGGCCCGCCGTGGTGCTGATCGCCCGGCCGCTGGCCGACCCCGCGGCCGCCCTGCCCCTGCTGGCCACACCGCTGCCGGCCAGCACGTTGCAGCCCGGTGAGCTGGCCGTCTATGTGAGCGAAGCCATGGTGGCCTTGTACGGCGCGCAGCCGGGCAGTGTCATTCGCTTGCCGTTGCCCCGAGCGCAGGGCCCCGTGACCGCCCGCGTGCTGGGGGTGTGGCGCGACTACGCGCGGCAGTTCGGCAGCGTGGTCGTGGCCGCAGCGGACTACCAGCGCCTGACCGGCGACACGCGCATCAACGACCTGGCCTTGTGGCTGCAGCCCGGCACCGAGCCCGCTGCCGTGCAGCAAGGCCTGCGCGCGCTGCTGGCCGACCCCGGGCTGCTGGAATTTGCCGCCAGCCGCGAGCTGCGCCAGCTGTCGCTGCGCATCTTCGACCGCAGCTTTGCCGTGACCTACTACCTGCAGGCCGTGGCCATCGCCATCGGCCTGGTGGGCGTGGCCGCCAGCCTGTCGGCCCAGGTGCTGGCCCGGCGCAAGGAGTTCGGCCTGCTGGCCCACCTGGGGCTCACGCGCGGCCAGGTGCTGGGCATCGTCACCGGCGAGGCCGCCGCCTGGCTGGCGGCGGGCGCGCTGGCCGGGCTGCTGCTGGGGCTGGCCATCAGCATGGTGCTGGTGTTCGTGGTCAACCCGCAGAGCTTCCACTGGACCATGGACCTGGTGCTGCCCGTCGGCCGCCTGGCCGCACTGGCTGCCGCGGTGGTGGCCGCCGGCCTGGCCACGGCCGCCTTCAGCGCGCGGCAGGCGGCGTCACGCCAGGCGGTGCTGTCGGTCAAGGAGGACTGGTGAATCCGCGCCGCCGCCTGTGGCTGGGTGCGCTGTTGGCGGCAGCCGCGCCAGCGTCGGCGCAACCCCAGGCTCGGGCGAAGGCCCCCCGCGCTCCGCAGGCCGTGCAGCGCGGCCGCACGCTGGGCTTCCCGCAGGACCACGGCGCCCACCTGGGCGCACGCACCGAGTGGTGGTACGCCACCGGCTGGCTGGGCCGCGAAGCCGCGCCCACGCAGGGCTTCCAGCTCACCTTCTTCCGCAGCCGCACCGGCCTGGCCGGCAGCAACCCCAGCCGCTTCGCGGCGCGCCACCTGCTGTTTGCCCATGCCGCGCTGACGCTGTTGGGCCCGTCGCCCCAGCACCTGCACGACCAGCGCATCGTGCGCTGGAACGGCGACCCCGGCGCCCCCCTGGCCCACAGCGCCACCGAGCGCGGCGCCGTGGTGCTGGGCGACTGGCGGCTGGTGGACGAAGGCCCGCACTGGCGCGCTCAGCTCCCTGCGCGGGGCTTCACGCTGGACCTGCGCCTGGCCCGCACCCAGCCGCTGCTGCTGCAGGGCGCCGCGGGCTACTCGCGCAAGGGCCCCGACGAAGCCCAGGCCAGCCACTACTACAGCGAAGTGCAGCTGGACGCGCAATCCGCGGGCGCTGCGGTGGGCACACAAGGCCGCGCCTGGCTGGACCACGAATGGAGCGACGAACTGCTGCACCCTCAGGCGGTGGGCTGGGACTGGCTGGGCATGAACCTCTTCGACGGCAGCGCCCTCACCGCCTTCCAGCTGCGACGGCGCGACGGCACGGCGCTGTGGGCCGGTGGCAGCTACCGGCCAGCGGGCGGCGTGGCCCAGGCCTTCGGCCCCGAGCAGGTCCGCATGGCCCCCGGCCGCCGCTGGCCCAGCCCGGCCACCGGCACGGCCTACCCGGTGGAATGGACGGTGGACACCCCCGCCGGCCGCCACACCGTGCGCGCGCTGGCCGACGCCCAGGAACTGGACAGCCGCGGCAGCACCGGCGCGGTCTACTGGGAAGGCCTGAGCGAACTGCTGGACAGCCAGGGCCGCCGTGTGGGCCTGGGCTACCTGGAGCTGACAGGCTACGCGGCGCCGCTGGCGCTGCGCTGAGTCGGGCTCAGTGCGGCTTGGCGCGGTCTTCGCGCCAGGCGCCGCTCTGGCGCAGGCGGCTCAAGTCCACCGGCGCGGCGCGCACGCAGTTGCCGCCGGCCTGGCGCGCGGCCAGCACCGCGTCTTGCGCGTCATCCATCAGCGACTGCAAGTTCAGGTGGGCCGGGCGCAGCTGCGCCACGCCCACGCTCACAGTGACACGCAGGCGGCGCGGCGTGGCGTCTTCGTGGAACGGCACTTCCATCTGCTCGGTGCGCTCGCGGATGCGCTCGGCCACGTCCAGCGCCCCGGTGGGGTCGGCATGGGCCAGGAACACCGCCATCTGCGAGTCTGACAAACGGGTCAGCAGATCAGCACCCCGCAGCGTGGGCGCGGTCTGCCGCAGCATCTCGGCCAGCACGGCGTCAGTGGCCGCACCGCCACGCGATTCGGCCAGGCGGGCGAAGCGGTCCACATCCACCAGCAGCAACGCGGCGCCGCTGCCATAGCGGCGCGAACGTGACCATTCGCGGCCAGACAGCTCCAGGAACAGCTCGCGCGTGGTGCCCGATGGGCTGTGCAAGGCGCCGGCCGACGCCGCGCCACCGCGCGTCAAGCGGTGCAACAGCACGGCGGCCGGCAGCGCGGCCGCCAGCACACCCAGCCCGGCCGCCAGCGGCGCCAGCCAGGCCGACGCAGGGAGCCACCGGCCCAGGCCCCAGGCCAGCAAGGCGGCTGCCGCCGCGGCGCACAGCATCAACAGCAGGGCCAGCACCGGCAAGGGCATGCGCACCGCGCCCCAGGCCGAACGGCCGTCGGCAGGGTTGTCGGGCGTCGCGGCGCTGGGCGCGGGCGGGGGCAACTTGGAAAGGTTCATCGTCTACCGGTCATTGCCCCTGTATTCGACCACATCCACCCCACACTGAAGGCCCATTCGGTCACGGGGGCGGCCCTGGCGGGCCCGCGGCGGACCGGCGGCGAGCCCTCGGGCCCGCCGCATAGACTCGCGCCCCATGGCTGACGACAAACAACGCCCGGCTGCGGCCACGCCCAAGTCCTTGTCCGGGCTGCTGCCGTTCATCCGCCCCTACCGCGGGCGCGTGGCGCTGGCCGGCGTGTTCCTGGTGATGGCCGCCGCCAGCACGCTGGCGTTCCCGGTGGCGCTGAAGGTGCTGATCGACCAGGGCCTGGTCGCCGCCGACCCCGGCCAGCGCGTCATGGCCCTGCGCGACCACTTCCTGGCGCTGTTTGCCGTGGCGGCGGCACTTGGCGGCTTCTCGGCTGCCCGCTTCTACATGGTCAGCTGGCTGGGCGAACGCATCACGGCGGACCTGCGCAATGCCGTCTACCGCCACGTGCTGCAGCAAAGCCCGGAGTTCTTCGAAAGCACCAAGACCGGCGAGGTGCTGTCGCGCCTGACCACGGACACGACCTTGGTGCAGACCGTCGTCGGCAGCAGCCTCAGCATGGGCCTGCGCAACGTCGTCATGGGCATAGGCGCGGTGGTGATGCTGGTGGTGACCAACCCCTGGGTGATGACGCAGGTGATGGGCATCCTGGTGCTGGTGGTGCTGCCGGGCGTGTACTTTGGCCGCCGCGTGCGCAAGTTGAGCCGCGCCAGCCAGGACCGCGTGGCCGACAGCAGCGCCATCGCAGCCGAGGTGCTGGGCGAGATTCCCGTGGTGCAAAGCTACGTGCAGGAAGGCCGCGAGGCTGCGCGCTTCGACCGCAGCACCGAAGAGGCCTTCGCCACCGCACGCAAGCGCACCCGCGTGCGGGCGTTGCTGGTGGCCTTCATGATCACCGCCACCTTCGGCGCGCTGCTGTGGGGGCTTTACCAGGGCACGCAGGCGGTCATTGCAGGGGAGATCAGCGCCGGCCACCTGGGGCAGACGGTGGTGTTCGTGATCATCCTGGTGGGCGCGGTGGCGGTGCTGTCGGAGGTCTATGGCGACCTGCTGCGTGCCGCAGGCGCCACCGAGCGCCTGATGGAACTGCTGGCCGCCCGCTCGCCGGTGGCCGACCCGGCCGCGCCGCGGGAACTGCCACCGGCGCAGGGCGGCTCCCGCGTGGAGCTGCAGGGCGTGAGCTTCCACTACCCGTCGCGGCCCAAGCAGGCCTCGCTGGCCGACTTCAGCTTGAGTGTGCGGCCGGGCGAGACCGTGGCCCTGGTGGGCCCCAGCGGCGCCGGCAAGAGCACCGTGCTGCAGCTGCTGCTGCGCTTTTACGACACGCAGCAGGGCGTGGTGAGCCTGGACGGCGTGCCCGTGCGCGACGTCAGCCTGGCCGCACTGCGCCAACGCGTGGGCATCGTGCCGCAGGACAGCACGGTGTTCTCCACCAGCGCGCTGGAGAACATCCGCTACGGCCGCCCGGACGCGACCGACGCCGAGGTGAAAGCCGCCGCCCAGGCCGCCTTCGCCCACGAGTTCATCACCGCCCTGCCTGAGGGCTACGACACCTACCTGGGCGAGCGCGGCGTGCGCCTGTCCGGCGGCCAGCGCCAGCGCATCAGCATCGCCCGCGCCATGTTGAAGAACCCGCCGCTGCTGCTGCTGGACGAAGCCACCAGCGCGCTGGACGCCGAAAGCGAACGCGTGGTGCAGCAGGCCCTGGAAGCCGCCATGGCCGACCGCACGACCATCGTCATCGCCCACCGTCTGGCCACGGTGCTGAAAGCCGACCGCATCGTGGTGCTGGACGGCGGGCGCATCGTGGACATCGGCACGCACCACGAGCTGGTGGCCCGCGGCGGCTTGTATGCCCGGCTGGCGTCCATGCAATTCGACTTGCAGCCGGCCCCGCAATAATCCGCACCATGAGTTCCAGCACCGTCCACGCGCCCTACGAAGACCTCATGCGCCACGTGTTCACGCAGGGCGTGGACAAGGCCGACCGCACAGGCACCGGCACGCGCAGCGTGTTCGGCCACCAGATGCGCTTTGACCTGCAGGCCGGCTTCCCGCTCATCACCACCAAGAAGGTCTTCATGAAGGCCATCGTGCTGGAACTCTTGTGGTTCCTGCGAGGCGACAGCAACGCCAAGTGGCTGCAGGAACGCGGCGTCACGATCTGGGACGAATGGGCCAAGCCCGACGGCGACCTGGGCCCCGTCTACGGCGTGCAGTGGCGCAGCTGGCCGACACCTTCACCTGAAAACCCGGGCGGCCACATCGACCAGATCGCCGAGGTGGTAAAGCAGCTCAAGACCAACCCGGACAGCCGCCGCATCATCGTCAGCGCCTGGAACGTGGCCGAGCTGTCCAAGATGGCGCTGATGCCCTGCCATGCGTTCTTCCAGTTCTACGTGGCACCCGGTGACTCGCCTTCGGCTCGGGGCAAGCTCAGCTGCCAGCTCTACCAGCGCAGTGCGGACATCTTCCTGGGCGTGCCCTTCAACATCGCCAGCTATGCGCTGCTGACCCACATGCTGGCCCAGCAGTGCGACCTGGACGTGGGCGAGTTCATCTGGACGGGCGGCGACTGCCACATCTACAGCAACCACCACGAGCAGGTGGCGCTGCAGCTGTCGCGCGAACCGCGGCCGTATCCGCAGCTGGTCATCAAGCGCAAGCCCGAGTCGATCTTCGACTACCAGTACGAAGACTTCGCCGTGGAAGGCTACGACCCGCACCCCGCCATCAAGGCCCCCGTGGCCGTGTGAGAGCCGCATGACGGAACTGGTCCTCATTGCCGCCGTGGCCCGCAACGGCGCCATCGGCCGCGACAACGACCTGGTCTTTGGCGACCCCGCCGACCAGAAGCACTTCCGCCAGGCCACCATGGGTTGCCCGGTCATCATGGGCCGCAAGACCTGGGACAGCCTGCCCGAGCGCTTCCGCCCGCTGCCCGGCCGGCGCAACGTGGTGGTGACGCGGCAGGACGACTGGGCCGCACCGGGCGCCGAGTGCGCGGGCGGCCTGGACGAAGCCCTGGCACTGACGGCAGCGGAGCCCAAGGTCTTCGTCATGGGCGGTGGCGAGCTCTACGCCCTGGCCCTGCCGCGGGCCGACACCCTGCTGCTGACCGAGGTGGACGCCGACCTGGAGGGCGACACCTTCTTCCCCGAGTGGAACCGCAGCGCCTTCAGCCGCGAAGAACTGGCCACGCACCACACGGCCAGCGGCCTGCGCTTTGACATGCGGCGCTACCGCAGAAAGCCCCCAGCGGCCACCTGAACCGCAGGCGTCTACACAATCGCGCCGCAAGCTGAAAGCCGTGCCGCGACGATGCCCGCCACCAAAACCGAATTCCGCGGCAACAAGGCCGCCCTGCCCAGCAAGCCGTGCCTGGCCTGCGGCCGCCCCATGAGCTGGCGAAAGCGTTGGGCCCGCACCTGGGATGAGGTCAAGTTCTGCTCGGACGCCTGCCGGCGCATCAAGAGCCCCCGTGCCTGAGCGACCCCACAAGCTGCATCACCTGGTGCTGGTCCTGGGCGACCAGCTGGACCTGGACGCCGCGGCCTTTGACGGCTTCGACCCCAAGCAAGACGCCGCATGGATGGCCGAGGTGGCCGAAGAGTCCACGCACGTCTGGTCCAGCCAGCCGCGCAGCGTGCTGTTCCTGTCGGCCATGCGGCACTTCGCAGAGGCCTTGCGCGCCGCCGGCCGCCCGCTGCACCACATGCGGCTGGACGACCCCCACAACCGCGGCAGCCTGGCTGCGCAGATGCAGGCCGACATCGAGCGGCTGCGCCCGCAAGCCCTGGTGATGACCGCACCGGGCGACTGGCGGGTGCTGCAGGCCATCAAGGCCGTCGCGCAGCAGAACGGTCTGCCGCTGGACATCCGCGAAGACCGCCACTTCTACGGCACCGTGCGCGAATTCGCGGCGCACGCCAAGGGCCGCAAGTCGTTGCGCATGGAGTTCTTCTACCGCGAGATGCGCAAGCGCCACGGCGTGCTGATGCAAGGCGCCCAAGGAGATCAACCGGAAGGCGGCCAGTGGAACTTCGACGCCGACAACCGCGAAGCCTTCGGCGCTGCAGGCCCGGGCGCGGTGCCACCGCGCGCCCAGTTCGAGCCGGACGCCATCACGCGTGAAGTCATGGCGCTGGTCGAAGCCCGCTTCGCCGACCACCCGGGCACGCTGGCCAGCTTTGCGTGGCCGGTGACGCGTGCGCAGGCGCTGCAGGCGCTGCAGCGCTTTGTCAGCGAACGGCTGCCCTCGTTTGGCCGCTACCAGGACGCCATCTGGCCCGGCGAGCCCTGGCTGTTCCACGCCCACCTGGCCGCTGCCTTGAACCTGAAGCTGCTGAACGCGCGCGAGGTGGTGGACGCCGCCGTGGCCGCCTACCGTGCAGGCACGGCGCCGCTGGCCAGCGTGGAAGGCTTTGTGCGGCAGATCATCGGTTGGCGCGAGTACGTGCGCGGCATCTACTGGACGCGCATGCCGCGTTACGCCGAGCTCAACGCGCTGCAAGCGCCCCATGACCTGCCCGCGTGGTACTGGACCGGCGACACGTCCATGGCCTGCCTGCGCGACGCCCTCACGCAGACGCTGGAACACGGCTACGCGCACCACATCCAGCGCCTGATGGTCACCGGCCTCTTCGCGCTGATGTTTGGCGTGCAGCCGCAACAGGTGCACGCCTGGTACCTGGCCGTCTACGTGGACGCCGTGGAGTGGGTGGAACTGCCCAACACCCTGGGCATGAGCCAGTACGCCGACGGCGGCCTGATGGCCAGCAAGCCTTACGTGGCCACGGGCAAGTACATCCAGCGCATGAGCCCGCTGTGCAAGGGCTGCCGCTACGACCCGGCCCAGCGCACCGGCGACCGCGCCTGCCCTTTCACCACGCTGTACTGGGACTTTCTGGTGCAACACGAAGCCACGCTGGCTGCCAACCCGCGCATGGCGCTGCAAGTGAAGAACGTGGCCCGCCTGGACGACGCGCAGAAACACGCCATCCGCGAACGCGCCGCCGCCATCCGCCGCGGCGAGGTGTCATGAGCTGGATAGCGGTCCAGGGCGATTTGTGGGCAGACCCCGCCCTGCCCTGGGCCCAGGGTTTGCCACCCACGCGCAGCGCCGCGCTGGCGCGCGTGGCCCGTGTGCGCCCGGACGCCTATGCACGCACGCGCAACCAGCTGGACGGAGCCTTGACAGGCCTGTCGCCCTACCTCACACATGGCCTGCTGACACTGCACGAGGTGTTGGCCGGCGTGCTGCAGCGCGAGCCGCTGCCGGTGCAGCACAAGCTGGTGTTCGAACTGGGCTGGCGCGCCTACTTCCGCCACGTCTGGGCGCATGCAGGCGACGGCATCCTGCAGTCCCTGCACGCCGGCCCGCAGCCCGATGACGCCTACGCGCCTGAGCTGCCTGCCGACATCCGCGAAGCACGCACGGGCGTGCCCGCCATCGACGAAGCGGTGCGCACGCTGTACGCCACCGGCACGCTGCACAACCACGCACGCATGTGGCTGGCGAGCTACGTGGTGCACCTGCGCCACGTGCACTGGCGCGCCGGCGCCGACTGGCTGGTGGCCCACTTGCTGGACGGCGACCTGGCCAGCAACCACCTCAGCTGGCAGTGGGTGGCGGGCACCGGCAGCCACAAACCCTACCTGTTCAATGCCGACAACGTGTCGCGTTATGCGCCCGCGCAGTGGCAAAGCCCGGGCACGGTGATCGACCAACCTTGTGAGGCGCTTGAACGCATCGCGCGGGGCTTGTCTGTGACCCCCAGCACGCCCGTTGGCACTGCCACAGCCGAGCCGCCGCTGCTGAACACACCGCCGGTGGACCTGGGGCTTGGCTCGCCCACCGCAGCCGCCGTGCAGCAGGTGCAGGGCAGGCACGTCTGGCTCGTCCACCCCTGGGCGCTGCGCGCGCCGCCTGGCGGTTTGCCCGAAGGCAGCGTGGCTGTCGGCGTGTACCTGCGTGAGCACCACCAGGCCTGGCCCTGGCCTGAAGCCCGCTGGCGCTGGGTGGACGCCGCCATGGCCGCGGTTGCCCCGGAGCGCTGGCTCCTCGGCTCTGAAGAATTGGCGCAGGCGTTGACCGGCGCCGCGTCCGTGCGCAGCGCGAGCGACCTGCACATCGGCCGCTGGCTGCCGCCCTCGGTTGAACGGGACGCTGCGCCCGTGCTGTTCCCGCCCGTCGACTGGCCCTGCAGCAGCTTCTCGAAGTGGTGGACACGCAGCCCCCGCGGCCTGCAACGCGCGCAGGATCTGCTGTGACGCGGCAACGGACCGCATGACCCGCGCCCTCGTCTGGTTCAAGCGCGACCTGCGGCTTGCCGACCACGCGCCGCTGGCCGAGGCCGCGCTCTGCGACCACGCGCTGGCGCTCTTCATCATCGAGCCCGCCTGGCTGGCCAGCCCGGAGTGCCACCCGCGCCAGCTGGATCCGAGTGGCCACAGACCCGTGTGCTGCGCCGCCTGAAAAGCCGCCGCGGCTGGGGCGGCCGCTGGCAGCAGCGCATGGACGCGCCCCGCCTGCCAACGCCGGCAGGTTTCCGTGCGGCGCCAGGGTTCGCGCCTCTGGCCACACCCATGCCCAGCGTGCGCGACCTGGGTCTGGGCGCCGCGCCCGACACACCTGCCGCCGGCGAGCGCGTGGCACAGGCCCGGCTGGCCAGCTTCCTGGCCGGCCGGGCGCTGGGCTGCTGCCGCAACCTGTCCAGCCCGCTCACCGCAGAGGACGGCTGCAGCCGGCTGTCCGAACACCTGGCCTTCGGCACCTTGTCACTGCGCACGGTGCACCAGGCCACGGAAGCCGCCATCCACGCCACCAGCCACCGCGAGCTGGCCTGCAGCCTGCGCGGCTTTGCCGGCCGGCTGCGCTGGCACTGCCACTTCATGCAGAAGCTGGAAGACGAGCCGGCCATCGAATGGCGCAACTTCGCACGCACGGCCGACGGCCTGCGGCCTGGCGACGGCAGTGAGCTGTCTGCCCTGTGCCGTGAACACCTGCAGGCCTGGTGCGAAGGCCACACAGGCTTCCCGCTGGTGGACGCCTGCATGCGCCAGCCGGTCGCCACCGGCTGGCTCAACTTCCGCATGCGCGCCATGCTGGTCAGCTTTGCGGCCCACCACCACCTGTGGCTGCACTGGCGCGAGCCGGGGCTGCACCTGGCCCGGCAGTTCCTGGACTTCGAGCCCGGCATCCACTGGAGCCAGATGCAGATGCAGTCCGGCACCACCGGCATCAACACGCTGCGCATCTACTCGCCCGCCAAGCAGGCGGCCGACCAGGACCCGCAAGGCCTCTACCTGCGGCGCTGGGTGCCAGAGTTCGGCACCGCTGCGTACCCGCAGCCCATCGTGGACGAACGCGTTGCGCTGGCCGCTGCCAAGGAACGGCTCTACGGCCTGCGCAAGAACCCGCAGGCACAGGGCGAGGCCAACGCCATCCAGCACAAGCATGGCTCGCGAACGAGCGGCCTGCCGCCTTCGGGCACGCGGCCCACCAGGCGCAGCCGCGCAGTGGACGCGGGGGTCGACGACGGCCAGGGCCAGCTGTTCTAGCCACCAACCGAAAGGTGGCGCAGCGCAGCACTCAATTCACAGCCGAAACTGCCGAAAACCACCCAGCGAGCCCGCCGCTTGCGCCAGCAGTCACGCAACGGCCGCCCCAACCGGACACCCCCGTACGGACCATTCGGACGCCCACCATGACCACTGCACAAGCCGCCCAAACGCTCGCCTTTGCCGCCCCCGACTTGCAGGATCACCTGGACCAGGCCGAAGACGCCGAGCTGGATGCGCTGGACTTCGGCGTCATTGGCTTTGATGCGACCGGCGTCGTGTGCTGCTACAACGCCCTGGAATCCCGATTGGCCGGCCTGACGAAGGAGCGTGTGCTGGGCAACCCGTTGTTCACGGTGGTGGCGCCGTGCATGAACAACTTTCTGGTGGCGCAGCGCTTTGAAGATGCCCTGGCCAGTGGCACGGCGCTGGACGCCACCATCGACTACGTGCTGACCTTGCGCATGCGGCCCGTCAAGGTCAAGCTGCGCCTGCTGGCCCGTGCCGGCGCGGCACGACGCTACGTCCTGGTGCTGCGGCCGTCTTGAGCGGGCGCGCAGCATGACTGCTTCCGTGGACGACGAGCACGAGGCGCTGCTCCAGTTTCTGTACATCGCGCCCATCGGCTTGCTGCAAGCCCGCCACGGCGGTGAGATCGTGATGGTGGTGCTCAGTGACGTCACACAGTCCCTCAAGCATGACCGGGCTTTGCGCCAGAGCCAGCCCTGGTTGAATGCGCTCGTCTCCGGCCAGACCGACTATTCGCTGGTGCCCCTGGACAGCCGGGGGCAGATGCAGGACTGGAGTGCCAGCATCAGCCGCGTCACTGGTTTTGAGAGCAAGGCCGTGACGAACGGTTCCCGTTTCTGGGGCAATGGCCTCATCGCCCCATTGCACACGCCGGACGACACCGACCCGGAGCGCCGCGCCCACAGCCTGATCCTGCGCGATGTGTCCGAACGCCGCTAGGCTGCACAGGCGCTGTGGCAGACGGTGTGCTGCGACCACCTCTCCGGCCTGGACAACCGCCTCGCCTTCCACGATGCGGCCGAGCTGGAAACCAGCCGCCGGCAACGCCAGCCGCGCCCGGTGTCGGTGTTGATGGTGGATGCCGACCACTTCATGCGCCTCAACGACACCCATGGCCACGCCGCTGGCGACGCCGTGCTGCAGCACCCGGCCGCGCTGACCGCCTGACAAGCCGCGAGCCTGCCATGAACGACGGTTCACCAGGCGCCCACGAGGCCTTGATCCAGCTGCTGTACCAGGCCCCGATCGGCCTGGTGCAGACGACGATGGACGGCGAGATCACGCTGATCAACCCGATGTCGGCACAGCTGCTGATGCCGCTGGTGGCCGACGGCGCCCTGGACAACCTGTTTGACGTGCTGGCCCCCGGGGCGCCCCACTTGCGCGAACTGGCCGGGGCAGCCCAGAAGCCGGGCGACGTGATCTGCGAAGGCCTGCAAGTCACGCTGCGCAGCACCGCCACCGCAGGCGGCGCGACGACGACTCTGGCATTGCGCATGGTGAAGCTGGACGAGCACACGCTGGCGGCCAGCCTGAGCGACATCACGCAAACGGTTCAGCAGCAGCAGCAGCGCCTGGCGGAGAACTGGCGCGACGCCACCCGCATTGACAGCCTGACCTCGCTGCCCAACCGCACCGTGGTGCTGGAGCGCATCAACGCGGCCTTGCGCGCTGCCAACGGCAACCCGGCACACCCGCTGGCCGTGCTGTTCATCAATGTCGACCGTTTCGACAGCATCAACGTCACGCGCGGACAGGCCGCCGGTGACCAACTTCTGCGGCTGGTGGCGGCACGCCTGAACACCGCCGTGCGCACCCGCGATGCCGTGGGCCGGGCCAGCCCTGCAGACATGGCGTGGGACCGTTCTGCCCACACGGCGGCGCGCCTGGGCGGGGACGAGTTCGTGGTGCTGCTGGAAGGCCTGCGCAGCGCAGACGACGCCGGCCTGGTGGCGCAACGCCTGTGTGACGCGCTGCGCAAGCCCTATGAGCTGGGCGGCCAGTCGGTGCACAGCAGCGCCAGCATTGGCGTGGTGCTGCTGGAGCACAGCCAGGGCGACGCCGAGACCTTGCTGCAGGATGCCAGCCTGGCCATGCGCGAAGCCAAGCGCGAAGGCGGAGCCAGCTTCCGCGTGTTCGACCCGGTGCTGAAGGCGCGCGCCTGGCGCCGTGGCAACCTGGAGGCCGAGTTGCGCCTGGCCCTGTCGGCGGCGCAGTTGACCGTGGTCTATCAGCCCATCGTCGACATGGCCGAAGGTGGCGTCAGCGGCGTGGAGGCGCTGGTGCGTTGGCGCCACCCCGAACGCGGCCCGGTGCCACCGGTGGAGTTCATTGAAATCGCCGAGGCCAGCGGGCTCATCGGCGCACTGGGTGAATTTGTCCTGAACCAGGCTTGCGTCCAGAGCGTGGCCTGGCAGCGGACGCTGGGCGACCAGGCGCCGGGCCTGATGTCGGTGAACGTGTCGCGCGCGCAACTGGCCGACCCCGGCATCGTCGCGCAGGTGCGCTCTGCCCTGCAGTCCAGCGGGCTGCCGGCGGCGTGTCTGCAGCTTGAAGTGACCGAGAGCCTGGCCGCACAAGACCAGCTGATCCAGTCCCGGCTGCGTGAGCTCAAGGCGCTGGGCGTGACGCTCGCGCTGGACGATTTCGGCACCGGCTACTCGTCGCTGTCCAGCCTGCACCTGCTGCCGATCGACGTGGTCAAGATCGACCGGTCCTTCGTCAACCAGGTCGAGTCCAGCGCCCACCACCGGGTGCTGGTGGAAGCCACCGTACGGGTGGCGCGCAGCCTGGGCATGCGCACGGTAGCCGAAGGTGTGGAAACAGCCGGACAGGCCGCCGTGCTGAGGGCGCTGGCCTGCGACAAGGGACAGGGCTACCTGTACGCCCGCCCCATGCCCGGCGACGAGGCGACGCGGTGGCTGACGGACGCGGCCACCAGCCGCACGGCGAACCGGGCACTGCAGGGTGTCACGAAGAGCCCCGCGGAAGACGACGCTTCAGTGGCCGCCCGTGTGCTGCAGAGCCTGGAACACACGCAACTGGCCGTGGCCCTGTTCGACCCCGATGAACGCCTGGTCTATGCCAACCCCGCGTACCGGGACAGCTACGACGTGCCGGCGCAGGATGCGCCCACCTGGGAGGCCATCATGCGGCATGCGCACCAGGCGCAGCGCGGCCTGCTGATCCAGACGGCAGACATCGACGTCTGGCTGGCGCAGGTGCGCCAACGGTATCGGCGGCAGCCGCGCCGCGTCTTCGAGTCTGACCTGGTGGACGGCCGCTGGATGCGCGTCACCGAAGAGACCGCCGCAGACGGTTGGCAGCTGTGACTGGGCACCGACGTGACCTCACTGAAAACGCGCGAAGCGGACCTGCAAAGGGCGCGCGACGCCGCGGTGGTGGCGTCGAACACGGACCCCCTGACCGGCCTGCCCAACCGCCGCCGCGTGTTCGAGCGCCTGCGCGCGCTGCTGGCCGACGCGGCGGACCTGCGCGTGCCGATGATGGCCGTGGTGATCGACCTGGACCGCTTCAAGGCCATCAACGACCAGCACGGCCACGCCGCGGGCGACGAGGTGCTGGTGAACTTTGCCCGGACGTTGTCCGCCGGGCTGCGCCCGCGCGACCTGGTGGGCCGCATCGGCGGCGAGGAATTCCTGGTCGTGCTGATGAACACCGGTTCCGCGGGCGCGCTGCGGGTGCTGGCCGATCTGCGCCGGGCCGTGCAAGAGTCGGCGCGGTTGCAGAGCTGGCCGGGCCAGCGGGTGGACTTCTCGGCGGGCATCGCGCAAGCGCAGCCTGGTGACACGGCGGACACGCTGTGGCAGCGGGCCGATCTGGGCCTGCTGCAGGCCAAGGGCGCCGGACGGAGCCGCGAGGTGTTCGTACCCGCTCCGGAGCCCGGCATGCACCAGGAGCCGCCACGCGCCCAGGGCTGACCGTCTTCACCGTGCGGCGGCGATGCGATACAAGGCGAAGGAGCACCGCTCCAACTGACCCGCCCTTGACCGCACACTCTGAGAGGACCGCCCTTGAAACTGGTCACCTGGAACGTCAACTCGCTGGCCGTGCGCCTGCCGCAACTGCTGGACTGGCTGGCAGCCCACCCGGTGGACGCCATCGTGCTGCAGGAAACCAAGCTCACCGACGACAAGTTCCCGCACGCGGAAATTGCCGCCGCCGGCTACCAGGCGCAGTGGTTCGGCCAGAAGACCTACAACGGCGTGGCCCTGCTCAGCCGCACACCCGCCACGGCCGTGGTGAAGAACATCCCGGGCTTCGAAGACGACATGGCGCGGGTCATCGCCGGCACGGTGGACGGTGTGCGCATCATCGGCGGCTACTTCCCCAATGGGCAGGCGCCGGACAGCGACAAGTTCGTCTACAAGATGCGCTGGCAGGACGCGCTGCACGACTGGCTGCGTGAGGAGGTGGCAGCCCACCCGCAGCTGGTGCTGATGGGCGACTTCAACGTGGCCCCCGATGACCGCGACGTGTACGACCCCGTGGGCTGGTTCAACCAGATCCACTGCACGCCGCAGGAACGCGCGCAGTTCCAGCGACTGATCGCACTGGGCCTGACCGACGCCTTCCGCCTCTTCGAGCAACCCGTGAAGAGCTGGAGCTGGTGGGACTACCGCAACCTGGCCTTCCGCAAGAACCAGGGCCTGCGCATCGACCACATCCTGGTCAGCGAGGCCCTGAAGCCGCGGGTACTGTCCTGTGTCATCGACAAAGCCCCGCGCAAGAACGAGAGGCCCAGCGACCACACGCCGGTGGTCGTGGAACTGTCCCAGCCCTAGTCGGGCAAGTCCAGTTCCTGGATCTTGCGCGTGATGGTGTTGCGCCCAATGCCCAGGCGCTGAGCGGCTTCGATTCGGCGGCCGCGGGTGATTTCCAGTGCGGTCTGGATCAGGGTGGCCTCGAATTGGTGCGTGAGCGTTTCCCACACACCAGCTTCGTGCGCGTCCAGGCGGCGCTTGGCGTCGCGCTTCAAATCGGCCAGCCAGGCCGCCAGCTGAACCGGCGTGGCGCTCGCTTCCGTCGCCGCAGATGCAGCCGGCGCGGACGGCGCCGAGTCCGTGGTCGGGGACGGCGCCGCCAGGCCCGAATTGCTGGCAGGGTCCAGCAATTCGGGCGGCAGGTCCTTGGGCTCCACCACCTGCGCCGGGGCCATCACCGTGAGCCAGTGGCACAGGTTCTCCAGCTGGCGCACGTTGCCGGGGAAGTCGAAGGCGGCCAGGCGCGCCAGCGCTTCGTCGGTGATGCGCTTGGCTTCCACGCCCAGTTCCTTGGCGCTCTTGCCCAGGAACAGGCGCGTCAGGCCGGGAATGTCTTCGCGGCGCTCGCGCAATGGCGGCAGGCGCAGCCGGATGACGTTGAGGCGGTGGAACAGGTCTTC
>Ga0075163_10006056_pt1 | contig 16047 bp, 11 predicted proteins | sample JI1023141ADNA_FD_71478 | JGI IMG/M metagenome (GOLD analysis project Ga0075163, IMG submission 71478) | Wastewater effluent complex algal communities from Wisconsin, to seasonally profile nutrient transformation and Carbon sequestration -... | ecosystem: Engineered > WWTP > Effluent > Algae...
AGAATCATCACACATGTTTAAGCACGAATCGTTTTACTTTATTTGAATGAAAAAAAACAGGCGACAATTTATCACTACTGCAGCCTTGGCTTCTCTTTCCATTCCACTTCTTGGGATGAAGGAATCCATATTGCAAAGTGATCAATCAAGTATGTTGCAAATAAAACCTCCTGCTTTAAAAACCGGAGACACAATTGCGATTAGCTCACCAGCAGGCGCTGTATGGGATGAAGCACAAGTAGATAAGTTTGTTTCTATTTTAGAAAATTCTGGCTTTCAAGTAAAAAGAGGACAAACACTTAAAGAAAAGTCGGGCTATTTTGCCGGAACGGATGAGTTGCGTGCCAAGGAAATCAATGATCTTTTTGCCGATAAATATGTGAATGCCATTTTCTGCATGAAAGGTGGTTGGGGTTGTGCAAGAATTTTGGACAAGCTGAATTACGATGTGATTAAGAATAACCCGAAAGTAATCATGGGATTTAGTGATATTACTTCGTTGTTGATTGCGATCCACGCAAAAACAGGATTAGTAACCTATCATGGACCGGTAGGGAATAGTGGATGGAATGACTTTACCGTAAAATACGTAAAAGGAGTTTTGGTGGATAAAGAACAAATGGTGTATGGCTATCCGACTGAGGATGCAGATAAACCGTATACCCTTACAAATGGAAAAACACAAGGGGTATTGGTAGGTGGAAACTTAACAGTATTAGCAGGAATGATGGGTTCAATTTATTTGCCCGATTGGAAAAATAAAATTCTTTTTTTGGAAGAAACCGGAGAAGAGCCCTATCGTGTTGATCGAATGCTGACGCAACTGAAATTAGCCGGAGTGCTTGACGCCATCAGTGGATTTGTTTTTGGCAAATGTGTAAAGTGCGATGCGGAAGAACCGGAAAAAGCATTTACCTTAAAACAAGTATTGGAACAACACATCCAACCTTTAGGAATTCCTGCTTTTTATGGAGCAATGATTGGGCATATCGTCAACAAGTATACCCTTCCTATTGGAGTTAAAGCAGAAATGGATGCGACAAGTTGTAGCTTAAAACTTTTAGAATCCGCAGTGAGTTAATTTTTTTATCTATGGATCATTTAATTTAAATTAGTGAAACAGAAATTTAAAATCGTATTTATTTTCTTTTTTCTCTTTACTTCAATTTGTAAAGCAGGAGATTATGAAAAGATAGATAGCTTGAAAGCTGTTTATGATCAAACAACCGATCCGTTGGACAAGTTCAATATGGGCTATCGGATTGTTCGTGCCTTGTCCTTGAAAAGAGGAGGCGGGATAAACGAATATTATCAAAAATGTAGCGAAATCAGTTCACAATTGAATACTCCAGCTTTAGCAGCAAAACTGGAGTTTATGAAAGCGATGAGCTATTTTAACGACAATGAAAATGCGAAAACAAGTGAAGCCTTAAAAATTTCCATTCCGTTGTTGATTGAAAATAATTTAAAAGAGGAGTTGGCGGATGCCTATAGTTTGCAAGGATTAAATTGTATTGCACTTAGTGAATACATTCGTTCAATCGAAAGTTTTGAGAAATCAAATACCTTATGTGTGGAGTTAAATGAACAGATTCAAATTTGTGAAAACAATTTGTATTTGGGACGTAACTATGAAAGCATGGGTAACAATACAAAAGCATTAAAATATTATCAGAACGCATTGAGTATTGCAGAAAATTTAAAAAAGGACCGTTTATTGGCGGAAGCCAAATTGTGTATCGGAGCGCTTTACTCTGATGGCATCAATCAAAAATTAGGAACAGAATATCTCTCGAAAGCCGCAGAACAAGCGGAGAAGCTGCAAGACACCTCTCTGTTGATTAGTACCTATATCTACCTCGCAAACAGTTATTACTATAACAAAGAATATACATCCGCACTCAAGATGTATGAGAAAGTGAAAACGATTTGCAAGAAATACGGTAGTCGGAATACCTATGCAGGAACACTTGGAAATATGGGCAACGTTTATGCCGACATGGGAAATACAGAGAAAGCAATGGAGTTGCAGTTGGAGGCTGTGAAAATATTTGATGAGATTGGAGATAAACAAGGACTCACAATTTGTTACAGCGCTATTGGCATTGATTATCTCAACATGAAGGAGTATGAAAAGGCCTTGGCGTATTTTAATAAGTCGCTACCGATGGCTCAGGAAATGCAATCGGTGGAAGATTTGATAGAAATACATTTGAGTCTTTCTCGCTTGTTTGAAGAAACAAAAGATTTTGAAAAAGCATACCTCAACTATAAATTGTATAAACAATACAGCGACTCCGTTTATAATAGCAGTAATTCTGAAAAATTAACCGAATTAGAATTGAACTATCAATTCGAGAGCAAACAAAAAGAAGCCGAACTGATGCAGCAGCTGGCGGATGAACGCTTCAGCCGAACCATTTATGCCGCTATTGCTTGCGGATTAGTGTTGTTAATCATTGTGTTTTTAGTTGTAAGAGCAAATCGTCAACGAAAAAAAGCAAATGAACAATTAACCATTTCTAACAATGCAATCCGTTTACAAAAAGAAGAATTAGAAAATCATAAAAAAGAAATCACTGATAGTATCAACTATGCAAAACGAATTCAGGAATCGATTCTTCCTCCAGATGCTTATTGGAAAAATATGTTGCCGGATAGTTTTATTTTTTATCGTCCGAAAGATATTGTGAGTGGAGATTTTTATTGGATTGAACAAAAAAATGATTCTGTTTGTTTTGCTGCTGTTGATTGCACAGGCCATGGCGTTCCGGGCGCATTGATGAGTGTTGTTGGATTTAACTTGTTGACGCAAGCTGTCAACGAAATGAATTTGACAATTCCTTCGGAGATTTTAAAACATCTTGATTATGGTGTAACAAAAACATTGCGTCAGTCGAGTGATGGCAAAGGTGTAAAAGATGGAATGGATTTATCCTTGTGCTCTTTAAATTTAAAAACAAATGTTTTGCAATATGCAGGCGCATTCAATTCATTGTATTATATCAGCGGTGGAAAATTCCATGAAATTAAAGCAGATAAATTTCCGATTGGTGTTAATTTGGACGGCAAAGTAGATGAGTACACGAATCATTCCATATCGCTTCAAAAGGGCGACTGTATCTACCTTTTCAGTGATGGGTATGCTGATCAATTTGGTGGGCCGAAAGGAAAAAAATATAAATACAATCAATTAAAAGAATTGCTACATAAAATTTATTTACTTCCAATTGATGAACAACACCAACAACTTTCTCTTGCATTTGATACATGGAAAGGCGACTTAGAGCAGGTGGATGATGTGGTGATTATTGGTGTTCGCGTATAACCTCACTCCCAGCCCCTCACCTTGATGAAGGTGAGGGGTTTGAAATTTTCGTTTTGAGTATTGAACAAAAAACCACATTCATCGACACTACATTATTATTAGTACACCGTTTCCTTCCCTCCGACATAATTATTACTTTTTCTGAAACCCTTTCATAATCGTGGCGTTAAAGCAGGTAGTTCTTAATTTATTGTTCTAATTTAAAAACGGAGGTCCCCATGGAATCTAAACTACTTACCAGACTCCTTACTTGGCTTAGCTTTATTTTAATGTTTATCCAAACATCGAACGAAGCTTTTGCCTCGCACGCCCAAAGCGCTGATATCACGTATCGCTGCTTGGGCGGAAATCAATACGAGATATCGCTCTCTTTCTATCGCGATTGTGCCGGTGTGGCAGCACCGGGAACTGTAACTCTTAACTTAGCTTCTGCCTCTTGTGGTCAAAACTATAATTTAACACTTAACCAAATACCAGGAACAGGAATAGATGTATCACCAATTTGCTCAGCCTTTAATACCGAATGTTCCGGAGGGACTTACCCCGGTGTGCAAGAATACATCTACCGTGGAATCACTACGCTTCCTGCCAGTTGTACCGACTGGGTATTCAGTTTTTCGCTTTGTTGTCGTAATGCCACAATAGGCACCATCCTCAATCCATCTGCTGAAAACATTTATGTGGAAGCAACGCTGGATAATTTAAATTTCCCTTGCAATAGTTCTCCTAATTTTTCGAATGCCCCAATTCCTTTTGTTTGTTCAAATCAACCGTATTGTTTTAACAATGGCTCATCAGATATTGATGGCGATTCGTTATACTTTACTTTAATTACACCTCAAACAAGTGCAACAACAACCATTACTTATCTGACACCTTATTCTGCAGCGCAACCTTTAGCGTCATCTCCTGCAGTTACATTTAATAATTTAACAGGTGATATGTGCATGACACCTACCATGCTTCAGGTAACTGTTTTTGCAGTACTCGTTCAAGAGTATCGAAATGAAATACTCGTTGGAAGTGTAATGCGTGACATTCAACTTAGAACCATTACGTGTACAAACAACAATCCATACGTTGCAGGAATCAACAACACCGGTATTTATACATTGAATGCATGTGCCGGTGCACCAATTAATTTTACAATCGATACGTATGATCCGGATGCTACTCAAAATGTTTCCATTGTTTGGAACAGTGGTATTGCCGGTGCATCATTTACAACAACAGGTGGAGCGCGTCCTACAGCTACTTTTACATGGACTCCAACAACTGCTGATATCAGTACTGCGAGTCATTGTTTTACAATCACTGTTCAAGATGACAATTGCCCTTACAATGGAAGTCAAACATTTTCATTTTGTATTACTGTTACCGGAATTGAATTAACTACCACCAGCAGTCCGGCCAATTGTAATGCTTCCAACGGTACTGCCGATGTATCTGTTATTTCCGGAACCGGTCCTTATACCTATTTATGGTCGAGTGGTGGAACTACACCAAGTGAAAACGGACTTGCTGCAGGAACGTATACGGTGAGTGTTTCAGGTGCAGATGGTTGTGTTAGCACAGCTACTTCTGCTGTTGCCGTTGGTTCTGCTCCCGGAAACATTACCATGAATGGAACAAACGTTTCGTGTTTTGGTGGCAACAACGGTTCTGCTACAGCCAATGCGAGTGGTGGAACGCCTCCCTATACTTATTTGTGGAGCAATGGTTCAACGGCTGTTACTGCATCCGGTTTAACTGCCGGTGTCTATTTTGTAACGGTAACAACAGCCAGCGGATGTGTGAAGAACGATACAATTACCATCACACAACCTGCAACACCACTTACATTCACAACATCACAAACAAATATTTCTTGTTTCGGATTAAACAACGGTACAGCAAATGCTATGGCATCAGGTGGTACTGGTCCATACACATTTATGTGGAATACCACACCGATTCAAACAACTGCAACTGCTGTAAATTTAAATCCCGGAATTTATTCCATTGTAGTCACCGATGATAATGGTTGTACCAGTTCTTCCACTGTTAACATCACCGAACCGAATGCATTAACAGCGAATGCAATGATCATCAACCATGTTACTTGTAACGGAATGGCAGATGGATTTGCAACCGTGGGCGCATCCGGTGGTACAGGAATGTACAACTACATGTGGAACACAACTCCTTCCAGTTTGTTACAAACCATTTCTGGTTTGACGCCAGGAAATTATACAGCAACCGTTTCCGATGCGAACAATTGTACAGCAACTTCTTCCATCACGATTACTGAACCTCCTGCGTTAACCATTTCAGCAGCGGGATTGCCGGTTACTTGTAATGGGTTGGCAAACGGACAAGGTATTGTTATTCCTGCCGGTGGTACACCAACGTATACCTATCAATGGTTACCTATTGGCGGAACTGCAGCAAGTACCATCGCCTTAGGCCCTGGAACATACACTGCAACAGCAACCGATGCAAACGGTTGTACCATTACAGCAACGGTTACCATTGTGGAACCATCTCCGGTAGTTACTTCTGCAACGGGCAGTACAACGATTTGTTCCGGACAATCCACAACCATTTTAGGAAGTGCTACCGGTGGAACCGGAGCATATACATTCAATTGGACAGGAGTGGGTACCGGTGCAACACAAACCGTGAATCCGACTATGAACACCGTGTACAGTGTTATTGCTACCGATGCAAACGGTTGTGCCGGAACTTTGGCCAACGTTACTGTTAATGTTACTTCGTTAACATTAGCCAACTTAACAGTTTCGCCAGCAGCAGCAATTTGTACAGGAAATACAGCCACCATTTCTTCCAGCGTTTTTGGAAGTACCGGTCCGGTTACCATTAACTGGAGCGGTGGATTGGGTGCCGGAAACGGGCCGTTTACTGTTGCTCCAACCACCACAACCACCTATGTTGTTACTGTTACCGATGCATGTGGAAACACCGTTACATCCAGCGTACCCGTTACTGTTCATCCATTACCCGTAATTTCATTGTCACCACAATCCATCGAAAGTTGTGAGCAAGCATCGTTAACATTTGTCGACAACTCCACAACCAATGCAGGTGCAAGTTATAGCTGGTCGTTTGGTGACGGAAATACATCCAATCAGGTGACTCCAACGAATACGTATACCAATAGCGGAACGTACACCATTAACGTTACGGTTACCTCTCCTTTCGGATGTGTGAATACGGCTTCAACAACCAGTACGGTGATTGTAAATCCCGGAACGATTGCTCAATTTACATTCGAAGGAATGGATGGAACAGCAATCAATCCGTTGTACCAATTTTTTGATCAATCTACCAATGCTGCAACACGAGTTTGGGATTTCGGTGACGGAACTACTTCAACCGCATTGAACCCACAACACCTTTATCCGGGCAAAGGACTGTATACTGTTTCTTTGGTAACCACCACTTCAGCCGGTTGTACCGATTCGGTATCCCTGCAAGTGGAAGTTCTTCCCATCTTTACATTATACATTCCAAATGCATTTACTCCGGATGGAAACGGAACCAACGATTTCTTTATGCCGAAAGGTGTTGAGATAAGTGAATTCACTATGATGATTTTTGATAGATGGGGTGAATTGATTTTCCAAACCGATGACCTTGATAAAGGTTGGGATGGTAAAGCCAATAACGGGGATAAAGTTGCACAGCAAGGAGTTTATGTTTACAAAATTGCAGTGCGCGATTTCTCTCAAAAATATCACGATTATACCGGTCACGTCACCTTGCTTGCTAGTAACGAATAGATAAATTAGAACTAAATGAGAAATCTCCATGTCTTTTATTACATGGAGATTTCTTTTTATATTTGATATGAACCAAGCAGAAAAAAATTGACTAAAAAACAACTATACTTTTTCATTGTTTTTGTTTTCACGAACATCTCCTTTTCCTTTTCTCAAAACATGGATAGTCTGGAAAACACGCTTCAAACTGCGATTCCCGACAGCACAAAACTTCAGTCGATTATCCAACTCCAAAAATATTACAGCTACGACAATAAGAACAAAGCCATTCAATTGGGATTTAAAGGTTTGCTATTGGCAGATAAATTAAATGACAAAAAGAATAAAGCATGGGTGCTGAACTATTTGGGAAGCACGTATTACTATAATGGAATGAACGACAGCGCATACGCATATCACAAGCAAGCGCTTGATATTCGTTTAACCATTGATGATAAAAAAGGACTTGGTGCATCGTATAACAACCTCGGAAACATTTACGATGACCAGGGAAAATCGGCACTTGCCTTAAACTATTATTTAAAAGCGTTGAATTACTTTGAAGAAATTGATTTTAAAAACGGAATTGGCATTGTATACAACAGCTTGGGCAATCTTTACTATACCCAAAAAAAGATTGACTTAAGTTTATACTATTATCAAAAGTCGCTAGAGAATCAATTGAAACTGAATAATACCTTAGGGATTATTCATGCCTACAATAACATTGCGATTATGTATGATGAAAAAAAAGAACTGAAAAATGCACTCGAATATTATACCAAAGCGTTAACACTTGCCGAAAAAACGAACAACATTGGAGATCAGATTACATGTTTAAATAACATCGGGCAATTATACATTACACAAAAGGAATATGTAAAAGCCGGTAATGTGTTGAGATTATCCTTAAAACTGAATGAAGAAGAAAATGATACGGTGAAAATGGTGAGTCCGCTCATCAACATGGGCTATTTATACAAGGAACAAAAGCGGTATGATTCGGCAGTGGTGTTTTATGAAAAAGGATTGCGCTGCGCAGCGGCAGCTGGCTTGAAAGGTTCTTTAAAAGATTCGTATTCGCATTTGGCGATTGTGCATGCACTTAAAAAGGATTTTGAAAAAGCCTATGAATACGAGTTGATGTACGATAACATTAAAGACACGTTGTTTAATGAAGAAGGCAACAAGCAATTACAAGAACTGCAAACCAAATACGATACCGATAAAAAGGAACAAACCATTGCACTCTTAGAAAAAGAAAAAACAATTGAAGCGAACATTCGCAATTCAATCATCGGAATAAGTGTATTGGGTTTTATTTTATTTCTGGTTTTACTATTCGCCTTTCGTAACAAGAAGAAAGCGAATGTTTTATTGGCGAATCAAAAGGTTGAAATACTCAATAAAAACAAGGATTTACAGTCGAAAAACAATTTGATTGAACATCAGAAAAAAGAAATAACGGATAGCATTGAATATGCAAAAACGATACAAAATGCGATGCTTCCTTCTGATTCGGAGGTGCATGAAGTTTTTCCTCAATCCTTTGTTTTGTTTAAACCCAAAGACATTGTGAGTGGAGATTTTTATTGGTTTAAACAAATAAACGGGCTGCACTATGCAGCGGCAATAGATTGCACGGGACATGGTGTGCCGGGGGCATTCATGAGTATGATTGGAAACGATAAATTAAATTTCGCTGTTCAGGAAAAGAAATGTTTGATGCCTTCCGAAATTTTATCCGAATTGAACAAAGGGGTGAAGGAAGCATTAAAACAAAATGATAGCGATTCAAAATCACGTGACGGAATGGACATCGCTTTGTGTGCAGTTGATTTTGTAAAGAAGAAACTCTATTATGCCGGAGCAAATCGGGTATTGTATAAAATTTCGAACGGACAGCTTTTTGAGTATGCACCAACGAAATCAGCGATTGGTGGTTTTACTCCGGAGGATTTTGACTATAAAAACAATGAGGTGGATTATGTTCCCGGAGATATTTTTTATTTGTTTACAGATGGATATGCTGACCAATTTGGTGGTGCTACTGGAAAGAAACTGATGACAAAAAATTTCAAACACTTATTGCTCTCTGTTTCAAAAGAACCCATGCTCGTTCAGAAAGAAATGATTGGAAAAACCTTTGATGAATGGAAAGGAACATTTGAACAGATTGATGATGTATTGGTGATTGGGCTGAAGGTGTAGGTTACTTTCTTTTAAGGTTTATTAAAGAATACTCGATAATTAAAATCGGTTCTAATACTTAACAAAGAATAAGCCCAATATAAAAACAATAAAAATGAGCATACAGGTTCGCCCAATTATTCTATTTGTAGCAGTTTCATTTTTGTACTGGTGAATTATCTTTTTATATTTTTTGTTTCGCAAAAAAATGGAATAATTAAATAATAAAAGAAGCAAATAAAGCAATAATCCGATAATTTTTGGGTTGAAGTCTAATTCATATAGTTTAAGTTTTAATAGACGAGTTGTTATATGAAGGACACAGAACCCTTCACCAATACTAATGAAGTTTATTGTCAGAAATCCTCTATCTGATCTGTTTTTAAATCCAAGAATATCATAGGATCTATAAAATACATATTGGTATAATTTTATCATGGTAAATTCCTACAACCTCTTCGCCAACTTACTTTCCGGAAAAACTGATTTTACAATTTCATTGTAATAGATTAAAAATTTAAAGGCATAGGTTGGAGAGGTGAATTTTTGATTTAAACTTTTATAGCTGGTAAGCATAAACCGATATCCGATGTCAGCACCAATTCCAACCCATTTCACAAATTTGTATTCTACTGAAACAGCAGGCTCATAAATAAAATTATAGTCTTTATCAATTACTTTTCGTTTCCCAAATTGATTGTATTTATAATAGGTTTGTCCAACACCAAATTGCAAAGGCATACTCAATTCCCAATGTTTGGTTTGATAAAAAACATATTCGGCATGAATAGAAAAATAAACCAAGCGTAACATGGCTGTTGTTTTTTCTAATTCATTGTTTGCATTGACAGTATAAATAATTTTATCAAAATCCTGTGAAGGCGGATTGAGTTGATTGTAGCCAATCCCAAAGTACAACCGGTTGCCAAAGTTCAATCCGGTTTTTAATCCGAAAATTTTTGCCCGGCTATTGTCTATAAACGAATTGCGTGTATCAAATTTCCCGAAGAGGTGTGGTTTTTGTTTTAAGCTGAGTTGGATGGTGTCGAGCGTGGGCTGGGCAGTTGTGCTTATCGCCCATAAAAAGAAGAATATGTAAAGGAGTTTTCGCACAGGGCAAAGATAGTGATATAGAATCAAGATGATAGAATCAAGAATCAAGATTGATTCAACAAAAAACCCTTCGTATAATCTACGAAGGGTTTTTATTTAATATCTAAAAGTCTTGAATCTTGATTCTATTTAGTGTCCACCACCATCAACTTCGCCTTCTGCTAAAGGAACAGTTTGTGGAACGAAATCTTGATCTTTACCAGGTTTGCTGTAAGCGTATGGCCAACGGTGAACGATAGGTAATGCGCCAGGCCAGTTTCCATGTGTATGTGCCATTGGTGTTGTCCACTCCAATGTGTTTGCATTCCAAGGATTTTGTTCTGATTTTGGTCCGCGGAACATGGAGTAGAAGAAGTTGAACAAGAATACCAATTGAACCGCAGCAGCCAATGCAGCAAATGCTGTAATGAATACGTTGATGTCAATTAAGTTGTCGAACATCGGGAATGCACTGTTAGAATAATATCTACGTGGCACACCTGCTAATCCTAAAAAGTGCATTGGGAAGAATACACCATATGCGGAAATGAATGTTCCCCAGAAGTGGATGTATCCTAAGTTTTTGTTCATGTGACGTAAGAACATTTTCGGATACCAGTGATACACACCAGCACACATACCTAAAATCGCAGATACACCCATTACAATGTGGAAGTGGGCAACCACGAAATACGTATCGTGAACGTTAATATCCAATGCTGAATCGGCAAGGATAATACCAGTTAAACCACCGGAAATAAACGTAGAAACCAAACCAATTGCAAATAACATTGCTGGCGTGTAACGGATGTTACCTTTCCATAAAGTGGTGATGTAGTTAAATGCTTTTACCGCAGATGGAATCGCAATCAATAAAGTGGTGAATACGAATACCGATCCTAAGAATGGATTCATACCGGTCATAAACATATGGTGACCCCAGACGATGAACGAAAGGAAACCGATGGCCATGATAGAACCAATCATCGCACGGTAACCAAAGATTGGTTTACGTGAGTTTACGGAAATGATTTCAGAAGTTAAACCCAAAGCAGGTAAGATGATGATGTATACCTCAGGGTGACCTAAGAACCAGAATAAATGTTCGTATAAAATTGGTGATCCACCGGTTTGTTCCAATGCTTGTCCACCAATATAAATATCGGATAAGTAGAACGAAGTACCGAAACTACGATCGAAGATCAAAAGCAATGCAGCAGATAATAATACAGGGAAAGAAAGAACCCCTAAGATAGCGGTAACAAAGAATGCCCAGATTGTAAGTGGCAAACGTGTCATGCTCATTCCTTTTGTACGTAACTGAAGAACAGTAACGATGTAGTTCAAACCACCAAGTAATGAAGATACGATGAATAAACTCATGGATACCAACCACAATGTCATACCCAATTTAGAACCTTCCATTGCTTGCGGCAATGCACTTAAAGGAGGGTAAACTGTCCAACCACCGGAAGCAGGTCCTGTTTCCACAAAGAATCCCCACATCATGAATACACTTGATAAGAAGAAGAACCAGTAGGAAAGCATGTTTAAGAATCCGGAAGCCATATCGCGTGCTCCGATTTGGTAAGGAATTAACAAGTTACTGAACGTACCGCTCAATCCACCGGTTAATACCATAAACACCATTACTGTTCCGTGGATCGTAACAAGTGCCATGTAAACACCTGGCTCAATCATACCATCTTTACCCCATTTATCTCCTAATAAGAAGTTGATGATTGCAAATTTTTCTCCCGGCCAAGCTAATTGTAGACGGAAAACAAATGACATCATCATTGCTAGAAAAGCCATAATTACGGCAGTTATCAAGAACTGACGAGAAATGGTTTTGTGGTCCATACTAAAAATGTATTTTGACACAAACGATTCTTGATGATGATGTTCATCGTAGTGATCGTGACTATCGTGACCGTGGTGACTTTCGTGATGACCGTGATTATCTGACATATGCTAAATTATTTTGTTATTGAATACTGTTTAAAATTCTATTATTATTTTTTTGCTGTTTCAGCAGGTGCTGCAAAAAATGCAGGTTTTGTTGCAATCCATTTTTTGTAATCTTCTTCTGTATCTACTACAATGGTCATTTGCATGTTGTAGTGACTGTTTCCGCAAATTTTATTACACAATAAGATGTAGTTAAATTCGTAAGGAGCTTCTGTTTTACCTGCTTTTTTAGCAGCAGCTTGACGAATTTCGTTGATCTCTGTTGTTTGAGCAATTACATATGGATCTTTTCTCATGTCCGCTGTTGTTACTGTTGGAGTAAAGTGGAACATGGTAGTCATCCCCGGTACACAGTTCATTTGCGCTCTGAAGTGAGGGAAATACGCACTGTGAATAACATCACGAGAACGGAATTTGAATTCAATTTCTTTTCCTACTGGAATGTGAATTTCATTTTTGATAACGATATCATCTGCACCAGCTGGACTAGCAGCATCCATACCTAAATCGTTTGTAGCAGTAATTAATTTATAGTTCGCATCACCCAATTTGTTATCAGCACCAGCATAGCGAGCAGTCCAATCGTATTGTTTTGCATAGATCTCCACAATCATGGAATTTGGATTTGCATCGGAAGTGATTTTATTCCAAGATCTTAATCCGAAAATGATGATAACCGCTAACACAACAGCAGGAACAATTGTCCACAACATCTCCAATTTATTATCATGTGCTAAGTAAACTACTTTTCTGTCTTTTTTGCCATAGTATTTATAAGCGAAATAGAACAATACAATTTGTGTAAGGAAGAACACAATAAAAATGATGATCATGTTGAAGTTAAACAACCAATCAATTTCAACACCATGCTCAGAAGCAGACTTCGGAAGCATTTTTGGTGCAAACTCTACTAAGTTCCAAATGGTATAAGCTGTCAAAACAAACATACATAGCAACATCAAGCGTGCTTGTAATTTATTATCTTTCTCAGTGATAACCTCTGGCTTTGCTCCTTTTAAACTTGACGCAAGTTCAAAAACCCTAACCAAATAGCCTATTGCAAGAGCTCCTAAAATGATGGCAACGTAAACTAAAAACTGTATCATAGTATTTGAATTGTTAATTCGTTATTGTGTATCGTATCTTAAAAAATTAATCTTAATAATGGTGGTGTAAACTCTCGTCCAAGTACGGGTGTTTCGCAATCATCAATGGTCTCTTCGTTAATGCTCTGTGAACTACAAATAACATTAATCCTAAGAAGCCCAATGCTGTTCCGATTTCCATCCAGCCTAAGCTGTGGTATCCTTTTACAGTTGCAGGCATTACCATCATGTATACATCTAGCCAGTGCCCGATGAAAATAATGAAACCAACAATCATTAAGAAATAATAGTTACGTTTTGCATCACGACTCATTAATAAAATCATCGGGAAAGCAAAGTTCATTACAAACACGGTCCACATTAAGCCCATGTAGCCAAAGCTGTGCAAACGATCGTGGAAATAAACAATTTCTTCAGGGATATCGGTATACCAAATCAACATGAATTGGCAGAACCAAAGGTAGCTCCATAAGAAACTAACTGCAAACACCCATTTTCCTAAATCGTGAATATGGCTTTCGTTTACTTGTGGTAAGTATCCTTTGCGTTTCAAATAAATTACAAAAAGAATAATGGTGGTCATTGCAGAAATCCACATTCCGGCAAATGCATACCATCCGTACATGGTGCTGAACCAGTGAACATCTAACGACATCATCCAATCCCAAGCAGCAGTAGAAGAAGTAACCGCGAAGAATACCAAGAAGGTAGCCGCTTTACCCATTGTTTTGTAGTGGATTGCAGTTCCGCCTTGTAAATCTTGTTCAACGGATCTTTTTAAGAAACCATTTTGGAACCAGCACCAAACACCTACGTAAAGAAGTGTTCTTAACCAGAAGAACCAAGGTGCAAAATAACCTGATTTACCTGCAATTACTTCATCATAGTGTGGAGAGTCAGGATTGATTGTTTCCGGATCCATCCAGTGATATAAGTGGTGTAGGTGCAATTGACCAGCAACTAAAATCAACACCATAATTAAACCGCCAATTGGTAAATAAGAAGATACTGCTTCATACACTCTTTTTACTGCAACAGACCAAGCAACTTCGGCAGCATATTGCAATGCCATAAAGAACGTGGCAAGCAATCCAATTCCCATAAAAAACCATCCATTTACAAGCAAGTTAGCCCACATACGTGTCCCTGCATGATAATCTTCGTGTGTAGCACCTTCTGGACCATGATCGGTTAAAAAACCGGCAATGATGGTAACTAAGCCTATAGCCATTAAACCAAAAGTGATGTTTCTGGTTTTATTAGTAAACGTATAGTTATTATTCATATCTGTTTGCATTTATCTTTTTGTTCTCAAAAATCGTTTTAAAATTATTTTGTTGGTTCTACTTTTGCAACTGCAGCTGTTGAATCAGCAACTGGAGTAGGAGTAACCGGACCATTCGGGTATTGTAATTTTTGGATGTGTAAAATGATTTTCCAAATTTCTTCTTTGCTTACCAATGGAGCATGCGCACCCATAATACCTTTTCCATAATAAATGGAGTGAAACATTTTTCCTTCCGACAATGCCATTAAAGCCGGTCCTTTGTAAGATGGAGGCGGTCCTGATAATTTTGCTGCAACTAATCCGTCCGCTTCTCCACCTGCACCATGGCAGTGAACACAAAACTTACCGTATAATGCTTCTCCTTCTGCAAGGTTTTTATCATTCTTCGCAACCGGGTTGTGTAAATATCTTCCTGCATTTGCATATCCTGCTGTATCGTTACCATATTGATAAGGCATAAATCCTCTTGGAATGGTTCCTGCTACCGGCATTCTGTTTGCTTGCAATGTATCTCCTGTTTCTTTTCCATTCTCAATGGTTACATACGCCATGTTTGTTTCCAATGATGGTGAGCGGTACATGTCGGGCATAAATTCAGTACCCGGACTATTTGGATCTTTTTTTCCGCAAGATGTAGAAGCTATTGCAATACAGCCAAACACCGCCATTAAAGAAATAATTTGTTTTACCTTTTTGTTCATAGTTCTATAGTATTCTATTGTTATGTCCCGCACGTGCGGGATTATTTAAATGAAATCTCTGATGCGCCACCATTTCTTAGTAATGATTCAATTTTTGATTTGTTTTCTTCTTTCGTTTCAACAATCATCAAAAATTTATCATCTGTTGTTCTTGGATCCGGATTTTTAGCTTTTACACCAGGAAGCATCCAGCAACGTAGGTAATACGTAATCACCATTCCGTGACCAGCACACAATACTGTTGATTCAAACGTGATTGGAATAAACGCTGGTACGTTCATGAAATACGCCATACTTGGCTTTCCACCGATATCGGTAGGCCAGTCACTAATCATCATGTACCACATCATTAAGGTTGCCAATGATGCACCTGTTAATCCGTAAATAAATGCGCAGATTGCAATCCAAGTTCTTGGAACATCAATGGCTGCATCTAATCCGTGAATCGGGAAAGGTGAAAACACATCTTTCACTTTTATTCCTTGCGATTTAAGCGTGTAAGCTGTTTCCAATAAAGGAACTTCATCGTCATAAATTGCGTGTATTGCTACTGTACTCATATCTTATTTTTTAAAATCCTAAATAGTATAATTTCTAAATTCTAAATAAT
>Ga0075163_10006057_pt1 | contig 16046 bp, 12 predicted proteins | sample JI1023141ADNA_FD_71478 | JGI IMG/M metagenome (GOLD analysis project Ga0075163, IMG submission 71478) | Wastewater effluent complex algal communities from Wisconsin, to seasonally profile nutrient transformation and Carbon sequestration -... | ecosystem: Engineered > WWTP > Effluent > Algae...
TGCGGCGGGCGCAGCGGCGGCTCCCAAGGCCCCGGCGGCTCCGGCCGCTCCGGCGGGCGCAGCGGCCCCCGGTGGCGCAGCAGCCCCGGCGGCTCCGGCCGCTCCGGCGGGTGGTGCGGCTCCGGCCGCTCCGGCGGGTGGTGCGGCTCCGGCCGCTCCGGCGGGTGGTGCGGCGGGTGCGGCAGCGCCCAAGGCTCCGGCGGCGCCTGCGGCTCCGGCCGGCGCCGCAGGCGCTGGTGGTGCAGCAGGCGCTGGTGCTGCGGCGGGCGCAGCGGCGGCTCCCAAGGCCCCGGCGGCTCCGGCCGCTCCGGCGGGCGCAGCGGCCCCCGGTGGCGCAGCAGCCCCCGGTGGCGCAGCGGCCCCCGGTGGCGCAGCGGCCCCCGGTGGCGCAGCGGCTCCCAAGGCCCCGGCGGCTCCGGCCGCCCCGGCGGGTGGTGCGGCTCCGGCGGGTGGTGCCTACCCGGGCGGCGGTGCGGCTCCGGCTGGCGGTGCGGCTCCGGCTGGCGGTGCGGCAGCGCCCAAGACCCCGGCAGCTCCGCCCGCCCCGGCGGGTGGCGCAGCGCCCCCGCCCGCCCCGGCGCCCGGTGCCCGGCCGGGTGCGGCGCCCCCGCCCCCGCCCGGCGGTACGCCCGGTGGTGGCGCGCCTCCTGGCGGTGCACCCGGTGGTGGCCGTCCTGGCGGCAACCGCCCTCGCTAGTCCTCCTCGGCGGGGGAGCACGCCTCCCCCGCCACCCAGCCCCCTGGAATTCCCGCCCATTTGAGCTAGAATTTTGCGCTCCGGCCGTGGATGCCCTACCGTCTCCGACGGGGGTCAAGGCAACGCGGCCCGCCGTGTGCACCGCTCATTTTTCTGACCTTGGATGGAGTCCCCATGAAGACCGTGCTCTTCGTGGTCGCCGTGTTGGCAGCGCCCGGGATCCGTGCCCAACCCGCGCCCACTGGCGGCGACGACCGGGTCAAAGCGCTGGCGGCCGAGGGTGCGGCCCAATACGAAGCCGGCCGCTTCTGCGAGGCGGTTCAGACCTACCGTAAGGCCTGGCGCATCGAGCCGCTGAGCGAATTGCTCTATAATATCGCCTACATTCATGATCATCAGCTCGATGATCCCGACGTGGCACGCGTGTACTACCGCCGCTATGTGCGCGCCCGCGACACCGATCGCGAGACGCGCCTGAAGGCGTTTGAGCGCCTCGACGCCCTGGATGCCCTCGAAGAGCGGCACGTCGGGGCGATGGCTGCGGACACCGTGGCGGTGCCCATGCGGGCACCGTTGGCGGGTGCGCCCCCGGCGGCGGTGGGCGCCTCCGTCACGCCCCGCGGTGCGCCGGATTCGCCGGTCAACCTGCGCACCGCGTCCTGGGTGGCCCTGGGCATTGGCGCCGCTGCCACCCTCACGGGCGCTACCTTCGCCCTGCTGGCGACGCAGTCTCACAGCAAGTTTGAGGATGCCGAAGACGCCGCCGCGCGCCGCGCTCTGGGGGACGAAGGCGAGCAGCGCGCGCTCCTGGGCGACATCGGCCTGGGTGTGGGCCTGGCTGGCCTGGCCACCGGCGCCGTGCTCTACCTCATCTCGGAGGATGACACGCGCCTCGGCGCGACGCCCGTCCCCGGGGGCGCCGCGGTTGGTTTCTCCGGTCGGTTCTGAGTGGCAGGTGGTATGCGTTTAGGTCCACCTCAGCGCGGTCACCGGATCACCCTCGCCTGCCTCCTGGCGGCAGGGCTGACGGGCTGCACCTCCACGCTGGATTTCAGCGTCGAGTGCGAGCGCGACGAGGCGTGCACCAGCCTGGGGCCCGAGCTCATCTGCCGCCACGGCCGCTGCGTTGATCCGCCCCCGCTGCTGGATGCGGGTCGCCCCCGCGACGCCTCCCTCACCGATCCCGACGCCCGCGTACCTGGCCTCCCCGGTCTGCTGGGGGAGGGGTGCATGGTGTTGGGGCCATTGGAGGCCGAGCGCCAGCCCAGCCGATTCCTCTTGGTGGGCGCGCTGGTGCCCGCTGACCCGGTTGAGGGCCTGCCCGCCCGCGCTGCCATTGAATTGGCGGTGACGGAGGTCAACGATGCGGGCGGGGTGCACGGTCGGGCCCTGGCGGTCCTGGCCTGCTCGGAGCCCCCCACCCCCGAGGCGCTGGCGGATCGGGCGCGCCGCATGGGGGAGGTGGTCACCGTACCCGCCCTCATTGGCGCCTCCACCCCAGAAGGCACGGCGCAGGTATTCCAGGCAGCGGCCCGGCCCCACGGCCTTGTGCTGCTCCACCCAGGTGGCCCCGAGCCCTCGCGAGCAACCTTGGGCGACGACGGCCTGCTCTGGCACCTCTCGGCCGGTGCGCCTGCGGCCGCGGGGGCCGTGGCAGCGCTCGTGGACCACCTGGGGGGCGGTCGGGTGGCCATCGTGCACCGGGCCGACGCCTGGGGTGAGGCGCTGGCCACTCAAGTGGCCGCTGAGCTTTGCCCTGAGGGGGTGTGCCCCGCGCCGGTGGACCAGGTTGCATTCGCCCCCTACCAACCCATGGAGGGCGTGGCGCGCAGCCTGGCCGAGATGCAAGCGGTCTGGGTGATTCCCATTGCGCAACGCATTGATTTTATTGGTCTCTATGCCGCACTCGCCGACCAGGGCATCACCCACACCCTGGCGGTGGAGGGGCCCACCGAGGCCGAGGACCTCGCCGCCTTCATGGCGCTGGACGCCACGGGGCAGACGCGCCTGCCCATCTGGCGGGCGGATGCGCGTCGCGCACTCCTGTGCGGGAGCGGCAGCGTGAACGCTTCGACTCACGGGCCCGCCTATGGCGCCTGGGCCATGCGGTTCGCCGCCGCCCACCCCGACGTGGCCCTGCGGCCCTCCACCCCGCTCTACGCCGACGCCGTGTTCACCCTGGCCTATGCGCTGGTGGCCGCGGGGGACCGCGAGGTCACCGGCGGCCGCCTCGGCACCGCCATTGGGCGCCTCACCGAGGGCCCGGTGGTGGAGGTGGGTGGCCCCGGGTGGGCCATGGGCAGCACACAGGTGGAGTCCGGGGGCATCGATCTCGAGGGCGTGTCGGGCGGCCTGCGCTTTGACGTGCAGACGGGTGTTGCCGGCAGCGCGGTGGACGCGATCTGGTACGACGATACCCCGGCGGGTGCGCCCGCGGGGGTTGTGATGGACGATCAGGGGCGCTTTTCGGCACCCTTGCCCCGATCGCCCTGCGGCGAGGAGTGAGCCGATGGCCGCGTGGATTTGTCCAACTTGTCGCATCCACTACGGGGAGACCCAGGCGGGGTTCTGCCCGGCTGATGGCACGCGCCTGGTGCTCAACCTGTCCGGGGCCCAGCTCCTCGGCAATACGTTGACCCACCTGCTGCACGTCGGCCATGACAGCTCGACGGTGTGGGAGGCCGTCACCGCCCAGGGGGCGCGGGTGGCGCTCAAGCTGCTCCGCGGCCCGCAGGACGCCACCGCCTGGTCCTCCGCCGCCTTGCTCTCGCACCCCCGCATCGTGGCCCTGCGGGGCTACGCGTCCATCGACGACGACCTGGCCTGTGTGGTGATGCAGTGGTTGGAGGGGCGGACCCTGGCGGAAACGCTGGCCGAGAGCCCGTTGCCGCTGCCCGAGGCGCTTCGCCTGACCGACGAGCTCCTCGACGCCCTGGCCTACATCCACGGCCGCGACCTGGTACACGGCGACGTGCATGCCGAGACGGTGTTTGTGGAGCGCGGTGAGCACATCAAATTGATGGACGTGGGTGTCCACCATGCCCGGCCTCTGGCGGAAATCCTGGGCACCGGTCGCCGCGCCCTCGACTGGTACACGGTGCTCTACGCCTCGCCCGAGCGCCTCGCGACGGGCCGCAGCGAGCCCCGCAGCGACCTGTACGCGGTGGGGGCCCTGCTGTGGCACATGTGCGTGGGCAGCCCGCCTTTTGGCATCGATCCCCAGAGCGTGGCCCGTCACCACCTGACGGCACGCCGCCCACGGTTGGCCGAAGCGCGCCCCGACCTGCCGTGGCCGGTGGGCCTGCAGGCGGCCCTCGATCAGGCCATGGCGCTGCGCCCGGAAGAGCGCTTTGCGTCCGCGGCGGCCTTCCGCAAGGCGTTGGGGGCCATCAGCGCTCAGAGCACGACGGTGCCGACGCCGCCGCCCACGGTGCAAACAGCGGTGGTGCCGATGGTGCCCGCGCGCGCACCGGCCGAGGTGGCGCCACCGCCGCTCACGCCGCCCCCGGCCGCCCGTGCCCCTTCTCTGGTGGGCTGGGTAGTGGTGGCTGCGGCCGTCGTCGCAGGGGCGGGCCTCATGTGGTACCTCAACACCCACGGCCCCGATCAGAGCCCCTCGCCGGCACTGGCGGGTGGAGCCCGCGAGCCCGGCCAAGAGGTGCCCGTGGAGCGGGTGGAGGCCACGCCCGTGGCCCCGAGCTCCATGGCCGGCGGTGAGCCCGCGCGGCCCCCCGTGGTGACGTCGGCCGATGCCATGGTGGTGGCGGCCGAGCCGGTGGTGCCGGAGCCGGTGGTGCCGGAGCCCGTGGCCGTGGAGTCCGTGGCGGTGGTGTCCGCCGAGCCCGTGGCGCCTGCCACCGAGCCGGTGGCCCCCGCCACCGAGCCCGCGGTCGTCGCAGTGGCCCCCACGTCCGAGCCGCCCGTGGCCGTACGGCCTGTCGCCCCGCCGACCGAAGCCGTGGCGCCGCCCCGGCGCGTCGCCCCGCCCACCGAGGCGGTGGCCGTCGGCGAGCCGCGCACCCCCGATGGGTCCCGCCGCCTCCGCACGGGCGCCCTCGTGGGCCGGGTGGGCCGCGTCATCCGGTCCGAGGCGCGCCCCACGCGGGGCGGCTCCACCGAGTCCGGCCGGGTGGTGATCCTCGGCGCCCAGGACGGCGCGGGCACCGATCGCCCGGCGCGGGTGCCCCTCCTGGAGCGCTGATCGCGCGCTCGGAAAAGCTCATTAAATTAATGGGTTGGATGCGTTGGCTGGACGATCAGTCCGTGGACGCAAAGTCTCGACGCGGCTGCGTGCGGGATCGCTTCACCAGGTCGCGCTCGGCGCGGGCGGCTTCCAGCAAGAACTCCGGCTCGATGCCCAGCGCGGGCGGCAGCGCGGCCTGGGCCTGACGGTCAAAGGCAAACTGCCCGTCCGTCCAGCTCATCATCTCGGCCAAGGCGGCCAGCACCTGCTTCTCCAGCACCGGCCGCACCTGCTCCGCCGTCAGTAAGTGACGTTCCACCACCAGCACCCCCAGCGGGCGCGGGTTGCGGGTGGCGTGCTGCTCGGCCACCAGGGCTTCCAGCGTGTTTTCGTCCAGCAGGCCGGCCTGCATCATCAACTGGCCCAGGCGCGGCGAGTGGCTGGTGGTGGCCCCGGCCAGCGAGCCCTCCACGATTTGCAGCTCGCCCGCGGAGGACGGCGAGAGCACCCGAAGCACGCCGCTGCGGCGCTGCTCGGACAAGAACTCCAGCAGCCGGTCCATGCCGAACTGGTGCACATCCCCACTCAGCGCCATGCGGCTGGGGCGCATGGCCACAGCGGTGCGGCCCTCACTGGTGGCCCGCTCGCTGCGGTCCGAGGCCGGATCGCTGTTCTTGACGATGCGCGAAATGGAGTCGCGCACCTCGGGATCATCGGGGGCGATCAGCGCCGCTCGGGCGAGGCTCGAGAGCGCCGCATCCTCATCGCCGGCCTGGTGCAGGGCCTCGCCGAGGGCGCGATGGGCAGCAAAATCGCGGGGATCGCGGCTCACGGCCTCGCGCAGTGCATCCACCGCCTCGGGCAGCCGGCCCGCGTCCTGCTCCAACAAGCCACGCTCCACCAAGGGTGCGCTGTCGGCGTCGGGCAAGGCGGCGGCCCGGGTCAGGGTCGCCCGGGCGGACGCACGGTGCTCGGCCAACCGCTCAGCGCGGCCCAGCGCGGTCAGCACGGCGGGATCTTCGTCGTGGTGGGTGGCCAGCGCCCGCAGCACCTCCACCGCGCGTTCCGTCTGGCCGCCTTGCAGCAGCAGCTCGGCCAGCGAGAGGGCCGCGGGTCGGTGGTAGGGGTGGGCCGCCACGGCGGGCTCCAGGACCCCACGGGCCCGCACGGCGTCCCCATCTTCCCGGTACAGCTCGGCCAGGTGGCAGGCGGCCTCGGGGTGGGAGGGCGCCATGTGCACGGCGTGCTCCAGGTGGATGCGCGCCTCGTCCGGCCGCGACAGCCGCACCAGCGCCTTGCCCAACGCCGCCCGCACACCCACGTCGTCGGGGGCCAACCAGGACGCCGCTGCCAGGCACGACGCCCCAGCGGCCACCTCACCCAAGGCCACCAGGCACGCGCCCAGGTGGCCTTGGGGGGAAGCGGCCTCGGGATCGAGCTGGCAGGCGCGCAAAAAGATCTTGCGAGCGCGATCCAGCAGGCCCGCCCGCTGCACCAGCGCGCCCAGGCGGACGTGGTCGCTCACCTCGGGGGCGGCGCAGCGCTCCGCCGCTTCGAGGGCTTCCACGGCCGCGTCGTGCTGGCCCACGGCGATGCGTGCATCGGCCAGGGCGCACCACAGCTCAAAATCCTCAGGGCTTTGGCGGACCTCGCCCTCGAGTCGAAGGATGCGGTTGAGCACGTCGTGACCTCCGTCGTTAGCCTAGCGGTCCACAACCTGCCGTCAAAACAAATACATCGGCGCTCGGCTGGGTTATACCTCGCCCAGCCGTCGCTCCGGAGTGCCAGGTGGACACATCGCCCGACTACAAGGTGGAAGCGCCGCGCACCGCGGCGCGCTTGCTGGGTCCCTGGACCCGGCTCTTGCCCATGTTGGTGGCGCTGGTGGGTACAGCCGTCACCCTGTTTGTCGCCAGCCTACTGCCGTCCGATGGCCGCATACACGAGCTGCTGCTGGCCCGCGGGTGGACGCAGCCGCTGACGCTCACGCTCTTCTACTGGGGCTTGGGGCACGCGCTGCGCCGCCTCATCGTGCAGGCCGGCGAGACGCGTGCGCTCTGGCGCTGCGAGCTGCTCATCTCCGGCGGCCGCCTACAGCGCGACCACGTGGCCCCGGTGATGGACTCCCTCGACGGCCTGGGCGATAGCCTTGCGGCGCCGGTGCTGCAAGAGGTGCTGGCCTTCTTCCGCGGCAATCGCCCCGCCCGCGATGAGGTCATCAAGGTGGCCAACCAGGCCATCGACCGCGCCAGCGACCGCGTAGAGGACGACTACCGCGCCCTCCATGCCGTGATGTGGCTGCTGCCCCTCTCGGGCTTCCTGGGCACCGTGGTGGGCATGGCAGGGGCCATCTTGGCCTTCGACGGGCTGCTCAGCGCCGCAGGGAACAACCTGGCCGCGCTCACGCCCGCTGTGCAGGGCCTCTCGGTGGCCTTCGACACCACCTTGCTGGCCCTCGTCCTGGTGGTGCCCCTCAAGCTGCTGGAGGTGGTGCTGGGTGGCCGCGACCGGCGCATCCTCGACCACATCGACCGCGCCCTCGGCACCGGCCTCGTGCGCACGCTCGATCTGGCGGGCCTCGCCCAGCAGACGCCCGCCGAAGCGGCCCTGGACCGCTACAGCCGCACGGTCGAGCGCATCGAGGGCAGCCTCAAGGAGATCGATCTGGCGCTCGTCTCGGTCATCGGTCAGCTCAAGACCATGCCCAACGTGGCGGGATCATTGGCAGAAATCACCGACTCGGCCCGCGCGGCCCGGCAGGCGATGCCCCAGATCGTCATGCAGCTCGATGAGCTGCGCGCCCAGGGCGATCGCCCCATCGTCATCTCCCGCGGCGGCCGGCGGGGCGACACGGATCACGACCGATGAGGCGCCGTCGTCGCGCGGATGGAGACAGCTTCGGCGTTTCCCTCGCCGATGTGCTGACCACGGCGCTGGGGTGCGTGCTGCTGCTCTTCCTGGCCGCGGTGATGGTCATCAAGCGCACCCTCAGCGACGAGCTCACCCGGCACGCGGCCACCCGCAGCCAGCTGGAGGTCACCGACGAGAGCCGCCGCCTCGCCGAGCAGGCGCGCCTCAACGAGCACGGCCAGCGCACTGCGGTGGAAGAGAGCCTGGCCGCCGAGCGGCAGGCCCACGCGGAAGCCCGCAAGTTGATTGAGGATTTGGAGCGTCGCCTGGCGGGGGTCACCGCCGAGGTGGACAACGCCCGATCCGCCGAGGCCGAAGCCCAGCAGCGCTTGCGGGGCCTTCAGGACGCCGCGCGGACCGCCGCTCAGGAGCTCGATCCCCGCACCGCCAGCCCGGTGGATGTGGTGATGGTGGTGGATGGCACCCGCTCGATGGCCCCCAGCCTCGACGCGACGCGCCGCAACCTGCTCGGTGCCATGAGCGCCCTGCGGGTGGTGAGCCCTACCGCCCGGGTGGGGGTGGTGGTCTTCCGCGATAAGCGCGAGCCCACCCGCCTTCGGTTGCAGACCCACCCGCTCACCGCCGACGAAATCTCGCTCGCCAAGTTTTTGCAGGGCATCGAGGCCACCAGCACCGACGCCGACGACGATCTGCCGGAGTGGCTGTGTGGCGGCCTGCGGGCGGGCGCCGAGAGCGCGTGGCGACCCGAGGCCATCAAATTGATGATCGTGGTGTCCGACGCCGCCGCCCAGGCCCCGGTGGATCGCTGCTTCGAGGTGGCCAAGTCCTTCGCCGCCGAGGGGGGGCGCATCTACATGCTGTCCAACGAGCCCAAGGGCTACCAGGACCGCAGCCAGGCCAAGATCCGCCGCGAGTACCAGGAGGAGGTGTTGCCCCTCCACGCGCGCATTGCCAAGGAGGGTCGGGGGATCCACGTGCAAGGCGCCGACGCCGATGCGCTGCTCACCGCGGTGTTGCGGGCGGCCTTCACCTCGCGCACCGAGACACCCCTCGACGCGCTGCGGCAGGCCGTGGACGGCGTGCCGCCCGGGGAGCCGGCGCCTTAGCTCTCACGCCCCGACCAGGCCGCAAATGCGCCGCCCGGCACTCCGTGGAAGAGCTCGATTTTTCTGAGGATTTCAGCCGATGAGCGATCAGAGTGGGGTGGCAGCCACCCGCTTGCGGCTCACCAGCTTGTGCGTGTCCTGCACATCGAGGCGGGCGGCGAGCAGCAGGTTTTGGCTGTCGGCGCCGCAGTAGATCTGCTCGGTCTCGCCACTCTGGAACTCCCAGCGGTAGCGGACTTCGCAGGCCTCGGCGCGGCACTTCTCAGTGCGGGTGGCGTCCCAGGTGAGCACGCTGCGCTCGGGGTGCAAGCGCGTAGCCTCTACCAGCACGATGGGCTCCGCCTCGAGATCCTCGACGCCATCGAGGTCGAGCACCGTGAAGTCCACCACGCTCAGGGTGTACACCCCATCGACCGGACGGCACTCCACCAGCGCGCGGGTGATCTCCGGCGACACCGGATCGGGTTGCTTCTCGTCCTCACAAGCGAGCAACGGCACGAGGGCGAAAAAAGGAATGATTCGTCGCATGGGCGGCAGGATAGGGGAGACGATCGGGCGCTCGCAAGCCATGGGGCTCGCGGCCCTGCTCCTGTGGGGCTGCCAGGAGGCCCGTCACCGTGCGACGGAGGCCGAGGACGCCGACCGGGGCGGGGACGCCGCAGCCCTCGATGCTGGACCACCGGACGCGCAGCCCGTGGACGTTGACACCTGGGAGGACGCTGCGCCTGACGTTGACGCGGAGGATGCCGCCGAGGATGCCGCCGAGGTGGACGCGGGGGCCGCGGATGCGGGGCCCGCCCAGCTGATCACGCTGGCCGGCCACGTGACCGCCATCGATCGGCCCTTCACCTCGGCAGGCTTCACCGGCGAGGAGGTGGTGCGCCCCGCGCCCGATGTGACCGTGGAGGTGGTGGCGGCCGCCGGAGGCCGCGCCCTGGCCACCGTGCAGGCCAACGCCGACGGCGCCTTCGAGCTCACCGTGGTGGCCCCGCCCGGTCCCTTGCGGCTGCGCGCCCGGGCCGAGGTGCACGTCGCCGGGCTCTCGGCCGCCGTGCGCGACGCTGGGGGTGCGCTCTATGTGGTGGAAGGACCCGAAATTCCTGGGGAAAGTGGCGAGGGCTTTGCCCTCCATGCGGCCGGACCGTCCGCGGGTGCGGCCTTCCACATCCTCGAAGAGGCCCGCCACGCCCTGGTGGTCATCGCCGACGAAGTGGAGGGCGCCCGCGCCACGTTGACCTACCGTTGGCAGGCGGGGGTGCCCTGGCCGTGTGGCTCCTGCTACAGCCGCGACGCCATCCTGCTGGGCGGCGGCCTGGCCGATCCCGATGAGTTCGACGACGTCATCATTCTCCATGAGCTCGGCCACTGGTTCGTGGCCCACTTCTCCGCCGACGACTCGCCGGGCGGCACCCACCGCGACCTGCTGGTGTCCCCCCAGCTCGCCTACGGGGAGGGCGTGGCCTACTTCTTCGCGGCCCTCGTCCGCGACGTGCCCGAGGTGGTGGACACCTTCATCGACTCGCTGCGCTTCATCGATCTGGAGGCCGTCACCCTCAACGGCGAGACCGACGACGCCTTCTACGGCACCGCCAACGGCCGTCCTTCCGGGGCCCAGCGCGAAGAGCTCACCGCCGCACTCCTGTGGGACTTCTACGACGAGACCACCGACGCTGAGCCCTTCGACGCCGTGGCGCTCGGCCGCGCGGGCATGTTCGGCGTCCTGGTGGACATCATCGGCGGCGGCGCCCTGGTCGATGTGGGCGCCCGCGGCGTGGACATCACCGACTGGCTCAACCTGCTCAGCTGCACGGCCTCGCCCGTGGCGGTCCAGGCCCTGGCCGCTGAGCGCGCGTTTCCCTGGTCGGTCGCCAACGATGCACGGTGCGGAAAAGGGCTTGAGTTACCGCCCTTTACGCTGGTCGAGCACGACGGCGGCGTGTGGATCGACGCCGCCGTGAGCCTCCCGCCGCTGCGCCTGCACCAGGCCAGCAAGGCCAGCAAGGCCAGCAAGGCCAGGGCCCTGACGTGTGACGCCCCCTGTCGCGTGGGCGACGCCGATCCCTGGGGGGCGGTGGTGGTGACCACCCCCGGCCAGCCCTGGGCGGGCCTCGCCTGGCTGGGCGCTCGCAAGCAGGCGGCGCTCGCGGGTGGCCGAGTCACGCATGGGTTGCGTATCCTGCCCTCCATCCCAGCGCCGGCCGCAGCCCGGTAGGAGAACCATGAAGCGGATCATCGCCCTCACGCTGACGACGCTCACCCTCACCTCGCTGGCCGGCTGCATCGTCAAGGACGAGCTGCACGACGGCATCCGTGAGGTGCTGCCCACCCTCAAGTCGGCGCGGCTCGATCGCAATGCCGATGGCAGCGGCCAGGTGGATTTCACCTTCAACTACCTGCTCGGCATCGTGGATGAGCAGGGCATCCAGGAGGTTCGTTGGGAGTATTCGGTGATCACACCCGCCCGCGAGGTTCTGGTGGTGGAAGAGGAGGCCATGCGCAAGCCGGAGCCGGAGAAGACGCAGGTCCTGGTCCAGGGCGACCGCACCCGGCGTCTGGAGCTGCCGCCCGGTGCTTTGCGGTCCGATGGCACCTATGTCCTCAGCGTCGCCCTGTTCTACGACGGCGAGCTCTTTGGCGAGAAGTACAAGAAGCTGGTGCCGGGCGAAACGCTGACCGAGACGGTCGACCTGGACGATCTGCCCAAGTTCTAGCGCGGGTTGCGGTGCGCCTCGGCGCGGCCCACGCTCGCCGCCTCCGCGCACTGCCCGCGCCCTGTCCGCGACGAAGCGCCCTTCATTGCGGGTGGCCCCATGTTCTGTTCGGCGCCTGGGCCGGTCGAATAGAGCAGCGGCGAGAGCGCGCGGTGCCGGGCCTCGTAGGCATCGCCGCCCATCGGTGCGCTGGACGGCCCACCGGGCCTTCGCGGACCCGGGTGCAGATGGGGCCTGATCGGCTTCGTGGGGCCGAAGCCACAAAGGGCGTCCAGTAGACCCCTCTGGGATTCGCCTTGCAATCCGCAGAATTACGGGCTTTGCCCTGCAAGCGAGCCCGCAGCAGGCTGCTCATATGAGTCGCTGCGCCGGTTGGTGAGTGGCCAACTGTCGGATTTTCTTGTACTCCATCCCACATCGGACCACACTGTCCGCGCGATTGAGTAAGGATCTTCGGGCGGGACTGGGGGGCCGGCCCGCAACGAAATAGGGGGATTAGAGGAAGATGAGACTTCGATCTACCAAGGCTCTGGTCACGGCAGCCGCTGCAACACTCTGCGCTTCGACGGCGCTCGCTCAGGACATCCAGAACTTCAAGCCGGCAGTCGGCACCTGGAACATTCTCAGCGTCGAGACCGCCGGGACCGCGGACGCCGGACTCTTCGTACCGTCGCTTTACCTGAACTTCGGCAAGAACCCGCTGGTCCGCCGAGACGCCGACAACAAGGTGACTCAGGAGATTGTCGCCAATCTCCTGGGCATCAACGTCGGCGGTGTTATCGGTTTGCACGACCGCATCGAGTTGGGTGTGGATATCCCCCTCGGCTATGCCGACGGTAGTGACATCGCCGCCCTCAACGGGGGCAATGGCGAGTCTGGCTTTGGCCTGGGCGACATCCGCGCCATCCCCAAGGTGCGCCTGCTGGGCGGCCGCCGCGGCAACACCGTGGGCGTGGCCCTCAGCGTGCCCGTGAGCTTCCCCACCGGCGACGTCAACAAGGGCCTCGGCTCCGACACCGTCGTGGTCAACCCCAAGCTCGACGTCGATCTGCGCCTCGCCGGCTTCACGCTGGCCTTGAACGGTGGCTTCCGCTACCGCGCGCAGGAGGTCCAGGTGGGCGACCTCACCGTGGGCAACGAGATCAGCTACGGCGCCGGTGTGGCGGTGGACCTGGGCAGCGAGCGCGCCCAGCTCCTCGCTGAGGCCTTCGGTGCTGCCCCCGCGGGCGACATCCAGGGCAACAACGCCCCCCTGGAGGCCCTCCTCGGCTTCCGCTTCTTCACCAACTCGGGTCTGGTGCTGACCCCCGGCGCCGGCATCGGCCTCATCTCCGACTACGGCTCCCCCGACTTCCGCGTCCTGCTCGGTCTCGCCTGGCACAAGCTCGCCAGCGAGGATCAGTGCCCGGATGAGGAGGAGGATCTCGACGGCTTCCAGGACGCCGATGGCTGCCCGGATCCCGACAACGACGGGGATGGCATCCTCGACGTGAACGACCAGTGCCCCAATGATCCCGAGGACATGGATCAGTTCGAGGACGAGAACGGCTGCCCCGATCCCGACAACGACCAGGACGGTGTCCTGGACGTGAACGATCAGTGCCCGCTCGAGCCCGAGGACAAGGACGGCTTCGAGGACGAGAACGGCTGCCCCGATCCCGACAACGATCAGGACGCCATCCTGGACGTGGCCGACAAGTGCCCCCTCGAGCCCGAGGACAAGGATGACTTCCAGGATCAGGACGGCTGCCCCGAGCCCGACAACGATCAGGACGGCATCCTGGATGTGGACGACAAGTGCCCGCTCAAGCCCGAGAACTTCAACGGGATTGACGACGCTGACGGCTGCCCCGACGAGGGCGGCGGTGTGACGGTCACCTGCAAGGAGATCCGCATCGGCGAGACCGTGTACTTCGACACCGACAAGGCCAGCATCCAGAAGCGCTCCTTCGCGCTGCTGGACTCGGTGGCCAGCGCGCTGAAGAACGCCAAGTTCATCACCAAGGTGCGCGTCGAGGGCCACACCGACAACCGCGCGGACGACGACTACAACATGAAGTTGTCCCAGCAGCGCGCCGAGTCCGTGAAGTCCTACCTCGAGAAGAAGGGCATCGACGGCGGCCGCCTGCAGCCCCAGGGCTTCGGTGAGACGCAGCCGGTGGAGCAGGGCGATACCGAGGCGGCTTGGGCCAAGAACCGCCGCGTGGTCTTCGTCGTGCTCGAGAACGAGACCTGCAAGAACACGGGCGGCACCGGTGCCGCGCCCGCCGCGGCGCCCTGACGCCGCCTGAGCGGGGCGCCCGGCCCCGCTCGCCCTCTTCGGCCCGTCAACACCCCGTTGGCCGGCCACCCCGCCAACTCACCGCATCCAGGCCAAAGCCCGGCCGGCACGCCGCTTGGCGGTCAGCGCCGGCAAACCCCGCTTTCAATCAGTCGCTTGCGTGCCGGTGGCTTCACTGCCTTGCGGCGGTGGTGCCCCGCAAGATGTGGTCGCCGACCAGGCCCGCGCCCGCAAGGATTCGACTTTGTTGGAGAATCGCCGAGCGGCCCGAGAACTGGATGCCCCGCTCCCACCCGTAGGTGTTGGCCGCCACCAGCGCGGCGGCCACCCGGGGTAGCCGCCACGCCCAGTAGCGCCAGACGTTGATGCCCTGCTCCAGCCACGCGGTGGGGAAGGCGATGGCGTCCAGATCGGCGCCGCGGCACCACGTCACGAAGTCGTCGTCGTTGAGATCCATACAGATGCCCACCCCAAAAGCGCCCGCCCCGGTCTCAAAGCGGCGGTAGCCCGAGTTGCCTGGCGTGGCCCAGGGGAGGTCGGCATCGAAGAGCAGGGTCTTGCGGTAGACAAACTGCAGCGCTCCCCGCGGATCGATGACCCAGGCGCTGTTGTAGAGCCGGCCCCGGTCGCGCTCGGGAAAGCCCGCCACCAGCCAGCAGCCGGCCTGGGCGGCCACCGCGGCCAGCAGGGTGTAGGTGGGGCCATCGGCCTTCTCGGCCACCGCTGCCACGGCGGCCGGGCTCTCGAAGAGGTAGCCGGTGGTGGCCATCTCGGGCAGCACCACCAGATCCGCGCCCTGGGCGGCCTCGGTCGCCAGCGCGAGGAGGCGGTGGCGGCTGCCGTCGAGATCGGCCTGGTCCGCCTTGAACTGTACCGCCGCCACCCGCATGACCTGATCCCCGCGTGTGCCTGCGCGCCCTCCCCAAGCGGGTTGGCGTGCGCCCGCCGTGGAAACTAGAGGAAACCAGGGCGCCGGGCTACACTGTCGGCGTGCGTACCCTCATCACCGTGCTCGTCCTCCTCGTTGGCCTTGGTGCCGCCGACGCGCGCAAGAAGCGTCCCCACCGCGCCGCGCGCGCGCCCGCCGGGCCGCAGTGGCACCAGCTGGACGAGCCCCTGGATGGCCAACCCGAGGTGGTGGGCAGCTATGCAGGTGGGTGCATCGTGGGCGCGGTGCCGGTGCCGGCTGAAGGGGTGGGTTTTGAGACCATCCGCCGGTGGCGCAACCGCTTCTATGCCCACCCGCGCCTGGCTGACTGGCTGGCCGACTTCGGTCGCCGCGTCCGCGCGGCCGGGCTGCCCGACGTGCTCGTCGGCGACATCTCCCAGCCGCGGGGCGGGCGCATGCGCTCGGGCCACCGCAGCCACCAGGTGGGGCTGGACGCCGACATCTGGTTTACCCGCCCGCCTGCCGACCAGCGCGACAGCGATGGCGCCTTCGTGTCGTTGGTGGACCACGAGGCCATCAACCGCAATGTCTTTGCCCCCAACCACGTGGAGGTGCTCAAGCTCGCGGCCGCCGCGCCCGAGGTGGAGCGCATCTTCGTGAACTGGGTGATCAAGAAGGAGCTGTGCACCGCGCCCGAGGGTGAGCGCGCCTGGCTGCACAAGGTCCGCCCCTGGTACGGCCACGACAGCCACTTCCACGTGCGCCTGCGCTGCCCGCCCGACAGCCCCCAGTGCCGCCCGCAGTCGCCCCTGTCCAAGGGTGATGGCTGCGGCGAAGAGGCGTGGTTCTCCCGCGCGGCGGCGGTGGAGCGCCGCAAGGCAGCCAAGGCGGGCAAAGCCGTGGCCTCCAACCGGCGCCCGGGCCGCCGCCCAGGCCACACCGATGTCACCCGCGAGCGCTGTGCAGAGGTGCTGGCCGCCGCGGCGCACCCCGGTGGGGGTGTGGCCACGGCCAGGCGCAAGCCGGGCCATGGCGGCGCTGGCCGTTCGGCCGCTTCCCCGCCCAAATAGTAAGAAACTACTTGACCTTTGTTCAGTGGTTCGGCTATCTTCTCCCTACCCCCAACGACCACGGGAGTGCGACATGCCGAACACCTTGACCACCACCCTATCCGCCGCTGAGCGTCGGCTACCGGCGCTCCACCTACCGGTGCTTCGCCTACTGGGCGACCGGTAGCAGGCGGCGCGTCCCGCGTCCGCGCCTCTTTGGGCGCGACGCGGGCCTTTTTCACACCCTTGAAGCCCCTTT
>Ga0075163_10006058_pt1 | contig 16045 bp, 14 predicted proteins | sample JI1023141ADNA_FD_71478 | JGI IMG/M metagenome (GOLD analysis project Ga0075163, IMG submission 71478) | Wastewater effluent complex algal communities from Wisconsin, to seasonally profile nutrient transformation and Carbon sequestration -... | ecosystem: Engineered > WWTP > Effluent > Algae...
ATATTTAGCAAAAGTGGTTCTAAAGCTCTAATTGGTTGAAAAACCTGAGAATAGTAATTAAGCAAAATATATATTGCAGCTACTATTATAACTAAGCTTGCTTTAAGTTTAGTGTTTTTCAAAGGTGCACTAGGAAAGGTAATTACTAAGCCTAAAATATAATATTGAAAGCCTGAGTTCCAACCTAAGATATAAACACAGAATATTGCATGAGCAATTATTTCAAAAGTACCTAGGCAAGTACTAAATAAAATATGGCCTCGAAAATTTGCTAAAATTGCTAAAATAAATAGCAAACAACTCCCAATATTAAATATTGCTAATGGAGTTATGTTTAAGATGGCAAAGGTAGCTAATAAAGCACTATGTGCCAAAAAAGCTAAAATAAAAACATAATTAGTAAATACAAAATAATGGTATTGTTCTTTAGAAACATTACTAGGCAATGTAGAAATTTTCTCTAAAAACAAATTAAAGTAAGATTTTAAATAATCCATATATTTTATTTAGTATGTTAGGGGCTTTAATTAAAAGGCATTAGTTATTTTAGTTTGTAGTCCAAAAATTAACTAGTCTAGTAATTAATATAACTGCAACATAAATAAATTTGATATTTTTAATTCCTAGGGCTGAATGCTACGTATTCAACCCTAGGCTATCATAATAGACCCTTTCAGGGTCTTAAGATCAAGAGTACTAACACATATAAGCTTACTTATGTTACAGAGTATTTAAAATAATTAAATAAATTATTAGTTATTTTAGCGGCAAAACTTCTAAAGCTTAAAGCAATATATTAAAAAATGTGATAAATAGTGTTGACCAAGAATTAAGAAAATAATTCTTCAAACTCTAACTTCAGCTAGGAGAATAAATTATGAGTGATTCCCCAGTAGAAATCACCATTAATAATAATGGTTCGATTCGTATTTCTGGAAATTTTGTAATTAAAGATGCCTCTGGCAAAGAATTTGGTTTAGCAGGTAGAACTGTTATTGGCCTATGTCGTTGTGGACAAAGTGCTAATAAACCTTTTTGTGATGGTGCACATGGTAAATGTGGTTTTCAATCAGTAACAGAAGCCCGCGAATTACCTCCACCAAAAAAATAGCTCTATAAAATAATTTTTAGGAGGTAGAAAGTTTTCTGACCTCCTGAAAACTTATAAGTTTTTTTAGTGCCTACCTAAATTCGGAAAATGTCTGAAAAATTTCCAAACTTTTTTAATCTATCTTTTATCTAAAAAACACCAAATTTTCGTTTAATAAAAAGTGGTTTAAAGTTGTTATTTTTAACACCTAAAACTTTTTATTTTCTCTGCTAATTAACTATAACTTAATCTATTTAGGTCTTTACTTAAGAATAAAGTTTAATATCTTTCTCAAATAGATGGTTTTAATATAAAAATAAATATTATTCTAAGTTATGAGTACTTATCTTATGAATTTTTCTAATTTTTCTGAACAAATCAAATCTCGAATATCCTTTTATTTGATAATAAGCCTGCTTTCTGGTGTTTTACTTTGGATATTAGAGGGCTTAGAACGATCTACTGTTCTCTATAACAAGTTTATCCAACCTGGTGAAGTATATTTATTTTCTAGTTATTTGGTATTTACTGCACTAGGAAGTTTGTTATGGGGAATGTTTTTGATTATGTGTTCTACAACACGTTTAGCCACATTCCAGTTAGTTAACCCAAATCCTCTTAATCTAAAAGGGTTGACTATTAATGGAAAATGGAAACAAACTCTAGTCTCTTCTTTAGCGCTATTATCTATTTTTATACTTTTATGGATAAGTATTCACACTTATTTTACTAAGCAATTATATAAAATGGTTGCTGGCCTAGTGGAACCGGTTTCTTACCTACGTTCTGTTTTTGAATATCGCCAACTAGCAACATTTTTGATTTTGCTTGGCCTAGCATTTTTACTTACTCTACTAACTGAAAAACTAGAAGATATAGCAGGACTAAAAGAAGAAAAACCCAAAATATCAAAAACACCTTTATTTTTAACTATTTCGGCAATTCTAGTCTTACCAATAAGTTATTATATAGATGCAAATTTTATGGTAACTCGTCGAGATTTAAGTTTTCACCTACCATTATATCTATCAGCTTTAATTGCATCTTTGATGCTAGCTTCTATAAGTTATCAGTGGTTTATAAGTAATAAGTTAGGAAAGACAATAATTAGTATATTTGTAATTGCTATTTTTGTAGCAAGTGGAATTTCTATTCAGTATTTCCATAGTAATCAAAATCTAAAGTCATTATTTTGGCGACGTAGTGTTATAGCTAAACGCTATGGCAATCTAGTTCGAAAAGTTGCTGGGCAAAGACATAAAGATTATATAGCACTCTTAGGAACGACTACAGTCAAACCATTACTAAATCATAATAGCGACAATCATGAAATAGAGGATGAAGAATTATTACCATCTTTATCAACTAATTTATTTACCAAAATTGTTAATGCTGACACCTTAAAGGCAGTAGATTATCGTCAACCTCGTAATATAATTTTTTTATCTATAGACACTTTAAGGGCTGATCATATGGGTGTTTATGGATATTCTCGTAATATTACCCCTAATCTTGATAAATTTGCTAAACAAAGCATTTTTTGTGAGCGTGGTTATAGTACAGGAACCAATACAGGACATTCTTTTGCGTCTATTTTACGTTCAGCATTAGGAGATGGTATTTTTGATTCAAATACCCCAACTATTACACAAATACTTAAGCAGTCTGGTTATCAAACTGCCTTTATTACTAGCCCAAAAACAGAGGCTTGGTTAAATAAAAAGCGATGGATGGATTATAAAAAGATTTTAATGGATGGTTTTGAACAAGTACCTCATCAAGAGTCTAAGTTTTGGAATGCTCAAGAAATGACAGATCGTTCTATTGATATGATTAAAAATCTTAAAGGAAAAGAGCCATTTTTTGCTTGGATTCATTACACTGATCCCCATACACCTTATGAACATCATCCTGAATATGATTTTGGTAAGGGTGATATAAATATTTATGATAGTGAAATTGCTTATACAGACGCTCATATTGGCCGATTACTGCAATTTCTCACAGATTCAAAGTTAATGCAAAATACCATGATTGTCTTTACTTCAGATCATGGTGAAGGGTTTAATGAACATGGTGAGTCTGAGCATGGTTCTTTACCATATGTTGAGCAATGTTTTGTTCCTATGTGGGTTTATACTCCAGAGATGCCTAGTATAAATTTATCAATACCCCTTTCACATATAGATTTAGCACCAACTATGTTGGAATTTGCTAATATTGCACCACCTCAAAACCTATATGAAGGAAAAAGTATTACCTCAATTGTTCGTGGGGAAACAACTGCTCATCCTTATGTTATTAGTGAAACACCTCGTAATATTCCTGAGCCTACTTTTTTTGCTTGGGCATTAACAAAAAATAATTGGCGGCTGATTTATGATAAAGTTGGCAGTAATTGGCAGCTTTATAACTTAGATAAAGATCCTTATGAACAAGCTAATCTAGCTGATTTAGAACCTATTAAATTAAAGGAACTAAAAGATGAGCTTGTTGAATATTTAAATCAACAGGCCTTAAGAGAGAATTATTCTCGTTGGAAGAGTCTTAAATGTATGGCAAAGAAAAAACCTAAACGTTTTAGACAAGCTTTATCAGAAAATAGAAATTAAGTATTTATTTGGTAATGTTGTTTTAAATAATGTTTTCTTTTCTTAACCATTCTTCTGTAAGCTTCATTCCTTCAGCTAAATTAATTTTGGGTTCATAGCCCAAAACACTTTTAGCTTTATGGATATTATAAGTAGCTTGGCGAGTAAGAAAGCCTAGTGCTACACGGGAAATGGCGGCTTTTTTTCCAGTAAATTTTTCTGATATTTCCATTGTTAATGCAGCTAGATAAGCTAATGGCAAAGGGAGTGATTTTAAGTTATTATGTCCAAGCATTTTTCCATAATAACCAAAAAACTCATGCCAGGGAGCACTTCTACCATCTGTAATAATAAAATCTTGCCCAAGAACTTTATCATCTTTTGTTGCCATTATCATTGCATCTATTAAGTTATCTATATAGACATAATTACAAAGCCCTTTTCCTCCAGCAATTAAAAACATTTTTCCTTCTTTAATAGCTTTTATAGGGCGGAGTGTCCAAGCACCTGACCTTGGCCCATAAACTGAACCAGGTCTAATAATTACTGCTGGAAACTTTTCTTTTTCCATTGCTACTTTTACTACTTTTTCTGATTCAACTTTAGTTTCAGAGTAAAACCCGCTAGTAGGGTCATAAGGAAAGGTTTCATCTGTACCATCTTTAGGCTGAAACCCATAGACACTAATACTACTAACTAGAATAAACTTTTGACATTTGGCATTAGTAGAAGCCTTAACAATATTTTCTGTTCCTGTCACATTAGCCTTAAAAAAATCTTCTCTAGTACCTCTATCACTAGCCCAAGCAGCACAATGAAAAATTATTTGACAACCTTGAGCTGCTTTTTTTAGTGATTCTAGGTCGCTTAAATCGCCTATAGCTACTTCTATGGAAAGAGGGGCAAGTTCTTTTTTAAGTTTTGAGGCTTTTTCTTCTGTACGAGCTAAAGCACGTACAGTTGAGCCTTCTTGCTCAGCTAGTCTTTCTACTAGTCTACGACCTATAAAACCTGTTGCACCTGTTACTAAAATGGTTTTACCAGTTAATTCCATAATTTAACCTTTATTTTCTAATAGCTTCATTTGGCGAATTCTTTTTAATATATGTTTTAAGCGCAATTCAATTTCAGCCATATCAAAAGGCTTTGTCCAATAATCTTCTACCCCTTGTGCTAAAGCTTGAAGTTTTTCTTGGCGTTGTGTTCGAGCAGTAAGAAAAATAAATGGTATTTTATTCCACTCAGTATCTGCTTGTAGAATATCCCATAACTTATAGCCGTCTATGTCTGGCATTGTAATATCAGAAATAATTAAATCTGGAATTATTTGCTTAACTAGATTTAGCGCACCTCTACCATCTTTAGCTGTCATAGTACGACAGCCTAAGCTTTCAACTACTTCTTGAAGTAAAAGCAAAATACCTATTTCATCATCAACAATTAAGACTAATTGATCATCATTTTTTCTACCTTCACTAGTGCTTAAAGATTTATTAGTCCATTGTTCGGTATTTGCTGCCACTCCACTTTCAGTAGTAGCATGGGAAAAAGATTCCGTTACCATAGAAGCTGATTTAATTTGTTCTAGTATAGAAGCTGATTCTAAGGCTGTTTCACTAGTGAAGGTACGAAGTAAAAACCTTCCTGATCGTCTAGCCATTTGTGGTATATCATCTAGGTCTACTCTTCCAGTTAAAGCTAGTTCTTGTGCTGCTTCTTTTAATTCACTAATTAATTGTGAGGCTGATTGTTGTCTTGCTTGTGGGGTTTTAGCTAATGCTGTAAGCACACATTTTTCTAGTTTTGGAGTAATAGTTGGACGTATTTCTGTAGGAGGAGTAACAGGGCTTAATAGATGTTGTCTAGCAATAGCTGAAGCAGTTTTGCCTAAAAAAGGTGGCTTTCCTGTAAGCATTTCATAAAGGACTGCTCCTAAAGAATATATATCAGTGCGAAAATCTACTTCCCGGCTTTCAAGCTGTTCTGGAGACATATATAGAGGTGTGCCTAATATTGTTCCAGATAAAGTTATTCCTACTAAATGCTCACTTAATTTAGCAATCCCAAAATCTAGAATTTGTACAAATTCTTCTTCTTGGCCTTCTTCTAAAAAGATATTCTCTGGTTTTAAATCACAATGAACTATTCCTGCACGATGTGCAGTATCCATTGCAAAACAGATTTGAAACATAATATTGAAAATTAATTCAAAAGGAAGCTGTTTTTGTATCTGTAATCGCTTGTTTAAAGGATATCCTTTAAGCAATTTCATCACCAGATAACCGCCTCCACTAGGTAGCGTGCCGTAATCATAGATTGTAACTACATTAGGATGATCTAGGCGAGCAGATGCTAAGGCTTCACGATGCAGGCGTTTTGGTGCAGTTTGATCAGCCATCATTTTAGGAAGTAGTATTTTTATTGCTACTGCCCTATCTAATTCTAGTTGTGTTGCTTGATAAACAGCACCCATCCCCCCACGGCTAATCAAAGTATTAATACGATATTTATTATCAATTAGTAACGGCCAAGGAAGTGAATTAGATAATTCTTGACCATCTTTGGGGCAATGTAGTATTTCGTCATCATAGCAAAAGTGACATATTTGGCATTCTTTCATTGTTTTATTTATCAGAAAATAGTTTTTTGGGGCATAAGATTTCCAAAATTTCTTGCAGAAAGCTTATTTGCTAAATAATATAAGGAGCTTGCCAACTATATATTTTTTATAGAGTAAATGCTTTTTCTTTTGATGAAAAGCCCTATTCCCTTAAAAAAAACTCTAATTAATAGTAAGTAAAGGAATTATTGTGATAATTAAGGCTCGTGCTTATGGCAAAATAAATTGGTTATTAGAAGTAGCAGAGCTACGCTTAGATAAATACCATGAGCTTTCTACTCTTTTTCAAACTATTGATCTTTATGATGAGCTTTCTTTTAGCCTAGCCCAAAATATTTCATTAAAAATAGTTGATAAAGATTTTTCTGCTAATTTACCTATAGATGATAGTAATTTAGTAATAAAGGCCGCTAAGTTATTAGCTAATTACTTAAGTAAACCGTTAGGTGTAGAAATTGAATTAAAAAAATCTATTCCTTTAGGCGGCGGGCTTGGGGGTGGTAGTGCTGATGCTGCTATAACATTACTTGCACTTAATAAGCTTTGGCAAACAGAGTTAAGCCAACAACAGTTAATGGAGTTAGCTAGCAAGCTTGGTTCAGATGTTCCTTTTTTTCTTATTGGTGGGACAGCTTGGGGAAAAGGTCGTGGTACAGAAATAACCATTGCTCCTGATATTGATGCCCCTTATTTGCTTTTAGTTAACCCTGGTGTAGAAATTTCCACTTCTTCGGTATATCTGGAATTTGATCGCTTGACAAACTATGGGCAGATGAGTACACTTGCAACTTACTTTTTTACATCTAAAGAAACGTTATTTCCAAAAATTAACAACTCACTTTCCCCAATGGCAAAAGCTATTTGCCCAATAGTAGGAGTTGTTGAAACAAGATTAGCAGAGTTAGGCGCAGAGGCTGTATTAATGTCTGGAAGTGGTGCTACTGTATGGGCACATTTTCCTTCAGCCATAAGTCAAGAAAATGCCTATCAAGCTTTAGCTAGTAGCGGTTGGTTGGTAATAAAATCCCGTGCAATATCGCATCAGGAATACCAACAAAACTTGTTGCAAATATTATAGATTTTTGATAAATAATCCAATGTTTTAATATTGGGTTTTAGATAAAAACGATTTTTGTTGCCTACATTAGTAGGCGTTGCTGGGAGGTCGTCCAATGGTAGGACAGCGGTCTTTGGAGCCGCTTATCGGGGTTCGAATCCCTGCTTCCCAGCCATCTTCTTTTTTAGAAGCTTAATTTTAAGGTAATGGGGTTTTTGAGGTGAATGGCCTGCTGGTATTTTCCGGTAATGCAAATAAACCACTAGCAGAAGAGATCTGTCGTCACCTTAAGATCCACTTAGGTGAAGCAAATACTTCTCGTTTTAGTGATGGGGAGTTTAATTTCCAAATTTTGCAAAATGTTCGTGGTGCTGATGTTTTTATTGTCCAACCTACTTGCCCGCCAGTAGATTCAAATGTGATGGAGTTACTTATTATGCTAGATGCACTCCGTCGCTCTTCCGCCGATCGAATCACTGCGGTAATCCCTTATTACGGGTATGGGCGCAAAGACCGTAAAGATAAGCCTCGCGTGCCAATTTCTGCTAAATTAGTTGCTAATTTAATTGTTGCCGCTGGTGCTAATCGAATTTTGACTATGGATCTCCATGCTGGTCAAATTCAAGGTTTTTTTGATATTCCAGTTGATCACCTTTTTGCTTCCCCAGTATTTGTTGATTATTTTCTAAAAAAACAGATCCCAAATTTAATTGTAGTTTCTCCAGATACAGGTGGTGCAGAACGTGCCCGCGCTTATGCTAAAAGACTTAGTACAGACTTGGCTTTAGCAGATAAGCGACGTGAAAAAGATCGTGCCAATGTAGTAGAAATAATGAATATAGTTGGAGATGTACGCGGTCGTAATACATTAATTATTGATGATATGGTAGACACGGCCGGATCGCTTACCCAAGTAGCAGTTGCACTTAAACAAGCTGGTGCAGAAGATATTTATGCTTGTTGTTCTCATGCAGTACTCTCTGGGCCAGCAATGAAGCGAATAGAAGCCTCACCTATAAAAGAGCTAGTAGTAACTAACTCTATTCCTTTAAGTAGTGCGGCTTTAGAGTCTTCAAAAATTGTTTGTTTAAGCATTGCTAAACTTATGGCAGAAGGAATCAAGTCTATTCATGATGAAACATCTGTCAGTAAATTATTTATATAAGATTTAAATAAAATTGGAGTAGTAGCCATGATTTCAGATATTACCGTTGAAGCCACTGTAAGAAAAACTACTGGATCAGCAGAATCCCGTCGCTTGCGTCGTGAAGGTTTAATTCCTGCCATTGTTTATGGTGATAAAAAAGATCCTATCTCTGTATCAATCAACACTAAACACATTACTACAATTTTGCGTTCAGAATCTGGTCATAACACCATTTTCAAATTGCAAACCCCTGGTCATGATGTTGATACAGTTATGATTAAGGAATGGGAAATTCACCCAGTAACCGGTAAACTTACTCATGCTGATCTATGCCGTATTTCATTAACTGAAAAACAACGTGTCAACGTTTCTATTCAGTTAGTTGGTGAAGCAGTAGGAGTAAAAGTTGGTGGCGGTGTTCTAGAAAACCACTTACGTTCATTAGATATAGAATGTCTTCCTTCAGATATTCCAGAACATTTTACTATTGATGTAAGCCATCTTAATCTTGGTGATCATATAATGGTAAAAGATGTAAAAGTATCTGAAAATGTTCGTGTTATAAATAATGCTGACCAAGTAATTGTAGCAATATCTTCTCCAACAGAAGAAACTGCTAGCGCTGAACCTATTGCTGAACCACAAGTAATTAAGAAGGGTAAGGAAGAGAAACCTGCATAAGGATTTTTACTTGTTTAGGTAATTACCTGTGAAACTGATAGTTGGACTCGGAAACCCAGGACGCAAGTATGAACATACCCGCCATAATTTGGGTTTCCTCCTAATTGATCGGCTAATAGCTCAAAATACTCTGATTAGTTCTCGTACAGAGTGCGAGGCAATAGTTACAAAAGTTTCTTTAGCCGATCAAATTTGTCTACTAGCTAAACCGCAAACCTTTATGAATTTAAGTGGTAAGGCGGTTTCTTGTTTAGCAGCTAAACATCATATAGAAACAGACAATAACCTTTTAGTTTTATTTGATGATGTCGCGTTACCTGTAGGTAAATTGCGTGTTCGTCCTAGTGGCTCTGCTGGTGGTCATAACGGCATTAAATCAATTATTGCTGAACTCCATAAAAATGTTTTTCCTAGAGTAAAATTAGGAATAAAACCAACAGAACCCATTTTAGAATTAGCAGATTTTGTTCTTTCTCGTTTTGATAGTAGTGAAAAAGACTTGGTTGACCAAATGCTTTCTACAGGTGAAGAAGCTGTAATGGTTTGGTTAAAACAAGGTATTGATAAAGCAATGGCATTTGCTAATGTAGCTGATAAGTAGATTTATTTGATATTAGCTAGTTAGCTTCTTAAAGCCCAATAGGGCTATTAATGTCCAACAGGGCATTAATTAAAAATTTAATCCTTGCTCCAGACAAAATATTAAGGCTCTGGGGCTTTATATCCATAAGGAGAATAAACTTTGAGAACTTACGAAGTACCTTTTATTGTTACTCCAACAGCAACAGATGATGATGTTGAGGGTTTAATTAAACAATTTGAAAAAGTTGTTCTTGATCAAGGCGGTAAAGTAGTAAAAGTTGACCGCATGGGTCGTCGTCGTTTAGCTTATCCAATCCGACGTAGATTCCGCGAAGGAATTTATGTATTACTTGTAGTTGAAGGCACAGGCCGCGAACTAGCAGAATTGCAACGCCGCTTACGTGTTAGCTCAGACTTAGTTCTACGTTTTATTGTAGTCCGAATAGATGAAGACTTAAAACGTGCAGAAAAAGTTCGTGCCAAGCGTCAAGCCCGTAGCTTAAAACGCCCACATAAAGCCAATGTTGGACATAGAGGTAATCAAGTAATTGCTGAAATTCCTAGCGAAGGAACAGGAGATAACGACAATGATGAATAGATCTGGTGGTGGTGGTCAACGAACAGATAAAGGCAAAGGCCCTGGTGGTCCTGGTAAAAAATACTCTAGAAAGCGCAAAGTCTGTCACTTTTGCTCAGACCGAATTGACTATATCGATTACAAAGATGAAAAGCTTTTGCGTTCATATATTCCTGAACGCGGCAAGATATTGCCCCGTCGTATTTCAGGCGTTTGTGCTATTCATCAGCGTAAGTTGATGGAAGCTGTTAAACGCGCCCGTAATATCGCGATCCTGCCCTACACTACACTGTAGGCGCTCAACATCTTGATTTAAAAAAGTGGAGAAAATAAAGCTATGGCAACAATGGAAGTATTATTGCTAGAAGATATGGAGAACTTAGGTGCACGCGGTGCAATAGTGCGTGTAAAAGCTGGTTATGGACGTAATTATTTATTACCCCAGAAATTTGCTTTGGAAGCTACTCCAGCCAATCAAAAAAGGATTGAACAACAACGTAAATCCTTACTTAAACGCGAAGCAGCTGAGCGCGATGCAGCAGCAACAAAAGCTGAAGCATTAAAATCCTTAGAACTTGTTTTTGAACGTAAAGTTGGCGAACACGGTATTCTTTATGGTTCTGTAACCTCTTTAGATATTGCTGAAGAATTAGGTAAAAAAGGCTATGAAGTTGATAAACGCCGTGTAACCTTAAAAGATACTATTAAGAATGAAGGTGAATTTGAAGTTTCTGTTAAATTACACCGAGAAGTTGCTGTTACGGTTAAAGTTGTTGTTAAAGCTGCTCAATAAACCTAATAGAATCTAACACTAACATAATATCAAATGCCTCCTTTTTAGGAGGCATTTGTATTTTAGGGGTATTTATAAATTAAATATTGTTTAAAACAGCGCTTTCTGGATCTGAATTCTCAATCAATATCTAGTTTGTTAGAGCTAGTTATAGTTCTAAGTAATAAATTAAATAGCATTTTAATCCCTAGGGTTGAACGCTGTGCATTTAACCCTAGGCTATAGTAAAAAACCCTTTCAGGGTCTTAAGAATTTTGAGATATCAAACACCAAATTACTTAGTTTATGATGTATTACTTATCCCTTATTTAAAAATAAATTCTATATCAACAGGAATTTTATTTAATTTCTTTAGGCTAGCTTCGGTTTTTTCGTCTAATTTACCTTGTCTATCTACAGTTTGACGAGCAGACTCATAATCTCCTTTACCTTCAACTGTAAGTAAAAACTCAGATAAACCTTTTACTCCATCTCTAAACTTATTAATATCAAGTCCATAAAAACCTGTTTTTTCATCATAAGTAATTGCACCACGCTCACGTAAATAGTTAAATTGAATGATGTTAGCTTTAGCATGATCATCCCCAGAACCAAAACGAATAGAGCGAAATGTACCAGCTAAATAGGTAGCAAAAGATTGTTTTTCTTGTTCAGGGGTAAGAATCCCTTTTTTTGCTAAATAGCTAATTGCATAAATACCAACTATATCGGCTTTTGCTTCTTCAATTGATGAATAGGTATCTTTAAGTGCAATACGGATTGCAGTATCAGTATCTTTTCCTTGGTTACGAACAAACTTTAACCCTAAAGTGTGGGCTAATTCATGACCTAATACATTGTTAAAGAAAGCTTCTTCTGATACAAAAGGAATTAGCTTAGGGTCTACCATTTCTTTAGCAATAGGAACAAGGATTTTTTCAAACTTAGCTAGCATTATATTTTTGTAGAAAAGTTTTTTGGCACCTTTTTCCTTAATTACTAATTCATCATTAGGTAAAGAGGCTGCTACAGTTTTAACCCCTGCATTTCCTGCCCCAGCAGCATAGGCAACATCAAAAATACTAATAGGTGTTGCAGTAGGCTTTTCTTTTGCTACTAAGTCAGGAGCAACAGGGAGGTTTTGTTGTAGGTTAGGCATTTGTTGTTCAAAGACCTTTAGTTTTTCACTAGCAGGAACATCTCTAACTAGTACCATAGCTTCATAAGAAGCTTTTAGTCCTATTAAGCTATCGTCATAAACTTCTATAGGGCCAATAACAATATCTAAAAAGCCATCTCTTACATCAATCCAAGCAAAGTCACTAGGGCGAAAGTCGCCTGATAAAAGCCCATCAGCACGAAGTTGTAAATATTTTTTAAAGTGAACATTTTTAGTAAGGTGGCTTGCTTCTTTAAGTGCTTGGGATGTTTTTGTTAGTTCTGAGCGGAAGATTTGTTCAAATGGTACTGCTACTAACTTATCACCATCACGTTTAATAATAGTATTAACTTTTTGAAATTCGTCTTTAACCTCTGGATGAGCAGCTAAATAACGCTCAAATTCTTCTTTGGTAAGGTTTTCAGGGTAAAAAGTTGCACCAGCAGGCATTGCTTTTTTACCCATAAAAGCTTTATCTCCATCACTTTTATCATATGGGCCATAATTAATTTTTAAGTAATGAAGCTTATCTTTATCTTCTGAGCTACTAGAATTTTCTAATTTAGCTAATAAATCCAAGCCATGATGAGAGCGTTGTTTCCAATAAAGAATATCCAATGCACGTGCGGCTTCAATCATTTTTTCTAAAGCTTTTCGTTCAGATGGAGGCAAGGCTTTTGTTCTAGCCTGCATTACTACTGGAGCATATTTAGATAAGAGAGTTTTTATTTCCTCAGATGAAGCTTCACGGATTTCTTCAGCTCTAACATTGAAAAAAGAAAATATTAAACAAACAACCCAAAAACAAAGCACTAATTTTTTCATTTTTTACTGATCCTTTGAAATGATAGCTAAGCGTATAAAAACAGTTGATTTTAGCTCTTTAACAATAGTTTAGTAAAAACAAAATTATTGTTGTAGCAAATTTATTGCAACACTTTTGCAATATAGAAAAAACATTCTATTAAATAAGTCTAACTCCAAGATAATAAACTAGTTTGTTAGTTTAAGGCTAGGAAGCTTTAACTTGACACTTAGCTAGTTGGTCAGATACCCTAAGCTTATGTTAACTATACGGATATTACTTTTTATTATAACCGGCTTTTTATTTTTAACTGCTTGCCAACTTGCTTCTAAACAAACTATTGAGCAAGGTGTAATAGTGGTAGAAAAAGCAGAAGTGCGTAATTCAACAGGCTTGGTAGCTGCATCAATAAAGGAAGTTAAACGTGGTCAAGTAGTAGATATTCTTGAGCGCCGCACAGCTAACCAACAAGACTATATACAAGTCCGAATTCCTGGTGAAAACAATGTAGAAGGATGGTTAGAAACCCGTTTTGTTATCAGTAAAAGAATAGTTGATGAATGTAATAAACTATTTGAAGAGTGGAAAGATATATCTACACAAGCAACAGGAAAAACTAAAGATAAACTTAAATTACGTCTAAGCCCTGGTCGTGGTAGTGAAGTAATAACTGTACTGGCAGCAAATACAAAATTAAGCATTGTTGGTCGTGCTCGTGCTGAAAGACAAACTGAGGACAAGCCAGCTAAAGACGATGGTAAAGATAGTAAAGATAGCAAAGATAGCAAAGATAGCAAAGATAGTAATAAATATGATGATTGGTATAAAGTACGCTTAGAAGATAATGCTGTAATCAAAGCTGGTTGGATTTATGCAGACTCTGTAGAAATTACCCCTCCAGATGCAATTACAGCCTTGCCTGGTGCAGGAAGGCGTTTTATTGCTTGGGAAGCCTTTGGTGAAGTATCTGACCCAGAAACAAACTCTACAGAGAAAAACTATATTATTTTAGATAAATATGCTTATAGCAAAGAAGAGGAAATTGATTTTGACCGTATTTATATAATTGCTTGGGACTTAGCAATTCATGGCTATTCATCAATCCTAATTGAAAGCCAATTAAAAGGACTATATCCACTTAAAGTTGAGAAAGTTTCTTCAGGTTATTTATTTAATGTTTCTTTATTAAACAAAGAAGGAAAGCCAGTTGTTACCCGTTATCAAATAAAACTAGAAGATGAAGCAACTAACAAATGGTTAGCAGGAAAAATACAAGAGCCTAAACCAACAACTCAGAAACCCACAAAAAAGACAAAATAAGAGCATTTTATTAAGCACTCTGTAACATAAGCTTATATATTAATGTTGCTCTTAAGACCTTGGAAAGGGCTATGATGATAGCCTAAAATTAAATACGTAGTGTTCAATCTTAAAACTAAGATTTATTTGACTTATTTTTTTGTATATCTAAAGAGTTTCTTTCCCAAAATACATTATCTTTATAACCCTGAATGGTTTTATTTGTTTCTGCCATATCAAGCCGTTTTTGTGCTAAACAACAATAGATTTCATCCCTTTCAATACCAACAAAATGCCTATCTAGTTTTTTTGCTACTGCTACTGTTGTTCCAGAACCTAAAAAAGGATCTAAAACTAAATCTCCAGGATTAGAGCTAGCTAGAATAATTTTTGCTAATAATTTTTCTGGCTTTTGTGTAGGGTGATCTGTGTTTTCTGGCATTGACCAATAAGGAACTGTAAGGTCTGTCCAAATATTTGAAGGATGTGTAAGCCTATAATTCCCATCCTCGTTTTCTTCCCAATCTTTTGGCTTTCCATCAACTTTGTATGGAGCTATTACTTTCCTTTTTACTTTTACTGCATCTACATTAAAAGTATATTTATCAGACACAGTACAAAACCAAATATCTTCTGAGCAATTTTTCCAATTAGATTTAGCACCTCTACCTTTATCTCTTTCCCAAGTAATACGATTTCTAATTTTCAAATATTTTTCTGCTATTAGGAAAATGGCAGCGCTAGAATGCCAATCCCCACAAATATATATAGAGGCTGTTGGTTTAAGGGTTTTTAAGAGTAAAGTAAACCAACTTTCTAACCAACTTATATAATCTTGGGTTGAGCGTTCTTTAAAAGAAGTAGTATTAAAAGTTTTTGTTAGGTTATATGGAGGATCAATAAAAAGTAGATCTACAAAGTCATTTGGGAGAAAGTTTAGTAATGAAAAAAGGTCTTGGTTAATTAAGCAATCTATTATTTGATTAGAAGTAGTTTCTTGAGAGAGTTTTACAAGTTTTTCTTGATAATATTTTTTTTCTATAGGGCTAAGGCTAATGGTTCTATTTCTAGCAGACCTTATTTTAGTTGACTCATCCCTCATTTTGCCTAATTAGTTCCTTTTATTTACTAGCAATAGTGTTACTACCTTTTTGTAACACTTCAACATAACTATAAATTCCATTAAATAGTGACTGAGCAATATTTTGGCGAAACTCTTTAGTTTGAAGTAATTTGGCTTGTTCAGGATTACTTACAAAAGAAATTTCTGATAGTACGCTTGGCATATTTGCCCCAATTAATACAATAAATGGTGCTTTTTTTACACCACGATCTACGCCAGCAGCTTGATTAATTTTACCTAGTCCATTAACTAGATTGCCTTGAACTAATTTAGCAAACCCTTGGGATTCTAGTACTTTATCTTCTAAGGCTATTTTTTGTAATAAAGACTGTAGATCACGGGCATTACGGGCTGTTGAAGCATTTTCTCTAGCTGCTACTTCTAGTTCTTCTTTATTTGCGTTGATACTTAAATAATAAGTTTCTACACCGCTAGCATCCATAGCTTGACCAGAATTAGCATGTATTGAGAGAAATAGGTCTGCTCCTTGTGCATTAGCAATTGCAGTTCGTTCTTCAAGTGTAACAAAGTTATCTTTATCT
>Ga0075163_10006059_pt1 | contig 16044 bp, 11 predicted proteins | sample JI1023141ADNA_FD_71478 | JGI IMG/M metagenome (GOLD analysis project Ga0075163, IMG submission 71478) | Wastewater effluent complex algal communities from Wisconsin, to seasonally profile nutrient transformation and Carbon sequestration -... | ecosystem: Engineered > WWTP > Effluent > Algae...
ATCACCACCGCGGTGTCCTCGACGAAGCAGCAGTCGGGATGGAACGCATCGCCCGCGACGCGAAGCACCGTCGCCCCGCACGCCTCGAGCGCCGCGCGATAGGCCGCGTGGTGCTGCCGCGCGAGCTCGACATCGATCGGCTGCGGGTTCGCCGACAGCGCGTCGGCAAACGCCGGAGAGACGTCTCGGATCAGCGCTCGCACGCCTGCAGTGTACTCGCTGCGCGAAAAATCCACGTGATGCAGACCCGAGTTGCGGCACAGTAGGCCGGTGCGAGCGTTGGTTCTCCGGATCGTTCTCCTGACCGCGGCGTGTGGTGGCGACGGTCGCAAGGGCGAGCCGATCGTGGCGGTGTCTCCCCCGGTCGCGACGATGGGCGCGGACGATGCAATTCCGGCGTCGCCGCAGCGATCCGGCGATCCGAAGAAGGGCTGGGACGCGCTGACCGGCGAGGGCTACGTCGGCTGCGGCATCCCGCGCTCGCTGTGGAACACGTTCGGCAGCGCGATGGCAGATGCGACGCGGATCGATCGCCCGCGCGGCGCCGACCTGCCGTACTTCATGAACCCGGGCAAGACGGCGTCCGGCGTCGACGTGGTGACCGCGAACTGCCTGGGCTGCCACGCCTCGTTCCTGCAGGGCAAGCTGGTGATCGGGCTCGGCGAGGTGTCGGTCGACTTCGCGATGGAGGGCACGGCGGACTCGGTGGCGATGGCCGGGTTGATGGTGTCGGGCGACGAGCGCGCCGAGGTCGCGCGGATGGCGAGCAGGATGCGCGCGCTCGAGAAGATCAAGACGCGCAGCGCCGGCGCCAATCCCGCCGATCACATCGCGGCGGTGCTGTTCGCGCATCGCGATCCGAAGACGCTCGCGTGGTCGGACGAGCCGCTGATCCCCGTCGAGGGCGAGGCGATTCCGGTCGACGTACCCGCCTGGTGGTTGCTCAAGAAGAAGAGCGCGATGTTCCACACCGGCGCGGGGCGTGGCGATCAGGCGCGGATCATGATGACGGCGTCGGTGATGTGCGTCGACGACGTGGCGCAGGCCAAGGCGATCGATGCCTACTTCCCCGACATCCGCGCGTACCTGCTGACGCTCGAGGCCCCGAAATATCCGGGCGCGATCGACGCCTCGCTGGTCGCGGCCGGCAAGCAGACGTTCGAGGCGCGATGCGCGAAGTGCCACGGCACGTATGGCGACGGAGGGAAGTACCAGAGCCGGGTCATCGCGCTCTCCAAGGTCGGCACCGACCCGAAGCTCGCCGAGCACGCCGGCCAGTTCGCGGCGCCGTTTACCAGATGGTTCAACGGTTCGTTCTACGGCGAGCTGTCGAAGCTCGAGCCGGGCATGGGCTACGTGCCGCCGCCGCTCGACGGCGTGTGGGCGACCGCGCCGTACCTCCACAACGGGTCGATCCCGAACCTCGCGGCGCTGCTCGATAGCTCGCTGCGGTTGCCGAGGACCGCGATCGCACGGGGTCGCGATGCGTACGATCTCGCCGCCGTCGGCTGGCCGAATCGCGCGCCGTCTCCCACTGCGAACGTCCGCTGGATCTACGACACCGCCGCGCCGGGCTACGGCAACGCCGGCCACACGTTCGGCGACAAGCTCACGCCCGCCCAGCGCGCCGCCGTGATCGAATATCTCAAGACGCTCTAGCGATCCCGCGCGCTTGCAGATCGGGGACAGGATCTACCCCGGAACGATCTCGCGAGGTCGTCTGGCAGCAAACGACAAATCGCGATTGCAGCGCTCCTGTCAGCCAATTTGTCATTTGCTCGGAGCTCGCATTCGATCTCGCGAGCTTGCGACCCCGGATCCTGTCCCCGATCAACGCGCTGGGAGGTCGATGGCGACGGAGGTGTTGTCGGGGTCGAGGGGCTTGCAGGTGATGGGGGCGTCGGGCTTGTCGCTCGGCGCTATGCAGGCTGCGATCGACGTGTAGTCGCCGACGAAGATCGCGTGATGCGCACCGGCGACATAGTGGCGATGGCCGGCGTCGGTGGTGCGCGATCCGATCGGGAGGAGGGGGCTCCAGATGCCTTCGAAGGAGGTCGCCGCGACCTGATCGAGGTGGCTGCGGCGTTCGAACCGCGTCACCAGATCCGCGTCGACGAGCCACGCTGCGGCGCCGGGGCCGATCGCGCCCCGCACGACGACATCGATCGCGCGACCTCCTGGCCACGAGAACTTCTTGTTCGGGGCGTTGCCCTCCTCGAGCGAGATCGTGGCGGTGCCACTCGAGATCCGGCGTGTCGCCGTTCCGGCGGTGCCGAGCGCACCGAGCTGGTAGACGCTCGGCGGCAGGTGGGTGAGATGAATGGAGGGGCCGCTGCCGATCGGCGCGTGGACGATCCACGAGGCCGCGCCGATCGATAGCCTGGCGTAGGCATCGACCCCGGCGGTGACGGTCGAGTCGATGCGTCCGCTGACCTCACCGGTGGGCGAGAGCTGGAGCGTGAAGCCGGCGGCGCCGGGAAGCACGACGGGCGTCGAGCGGAACGCACCACCCGGCGATTCGGCGAGCACGGCCGTGCCGGGGCGAAGGTGGACCGTGAACTTGCCCTCGGCGCTGGTCTCGACGACCTCGCCGTCGAACGTGCGCGCGGTGAACGCACGCGCAGCGTCGCCGTGCAGGTCGCCGACCCACGCGACCACGATCGCGTTCATCACCGGCTTGCCGTCGACGCCGAGCACGACCCCGGAGACCGGCGTTCCGGTGATCGCTCGCGCGGAGGCGACGCGATCGAACGAGCGATGCGCGTTGACCTCATCGCCGCGCGCGAACGTGATCCGCGCGAGCGCCTCGACCAGCGCCGGCGTCGCCGGAAGCCGGGCGCGCTCGAGCGCGCCGAGCGCATCGCGAGCGGCGTACTCGCCATCGCCGAGCGTGGTGGCATCTCCGCGGCGGAGGTGGATGTCGACCACCAGCGTCGCGGCCTGGGCCGCACGCCGGACGTCACCGATCCGGGCGAACAGCACGCGCGCTTCGTCGGCGCGCGCGAGCGCTTCCCCGAACGTGGTCTTGCGCGATCGCTCCGCGAGATCGGCGAGCGCCTGCGCCTCGAGGTACGCGAGCTGCCCGACCAGCACCGGCTCGTCCCCAGCGGCCTTGATGGCGGAGCGCGCGTAGGTGAGGAGCTTCGCGAGCTCGTCGTGCATCGCGTCGGGCTTGCCGCCGAGCTCCGGGCGGACGAGCTGGTGCAGCGACGCCTCGAGCAGGCCGAGGCGAGCGAACGCGGCGCTCCGCGGGTCGGTGGCCTCCGATGCGGCGAGCGCACGCTCGAGTTGCGCGCGACCGCCCTCGAGATCGCCGTCGTGGAGGCGGCGCAGCCCGGCGGTGACCGCGACGAGCGGGACCAGGGATGGCCACGCCTTCGCCTCCGCCTCGAGCCCGTCGCCGGCGGGCAACACGATCGAGCGCGCGAGCACCGAGATCGCGCGCTCGTCGTCGGGCACGCCGAGCGGTGCGGCACCCTTCGCCGCGCAGATCTCCGGCGACACGAGATAGAGCGCGGGATCGAGCGACGCGCGGGTGGCCGGATCCTTCGCGAGCACCGCCGAGACCGCGGCGATCCGGCTGCGGACCGCGCGCAAGCACTCGAGCTTCCCCGCGGGACGCGAGGTCTTGCAGGTCTGGTCGTAGCTCTCGACCCACCGCCGCTTGTGATCGTCGAGTGCACCCGCGAGCCACGGATGCTCGGGCAACGAGACCTTGCTCGCGTTGCTCCACGCGCTATCGACCGGCTCGCACACCGGCGCGGCGGAGGGACGCGTCACCGCGATGGCGGTCGCGATCGCCGCCACCGCGATCGCGAGCCCTCCGGCGATCCACGGCCACCTCCGTTTCGGCGGTCGCCCGGCGTGCTCGAGCTCGCGCAGCAGCGTGGCCATGTCGGGCCAGCGCTTCGCGGGATCTGGATCGAGCCCGCGCGTCAGCACGCTGCGCATCGGCTTGTCGAGCTGCGCGATCACCGCCGCCACGCCTTGGTTCGCGGCCTGGCGAAGCTCGTCGAGCGTGCGGCCATGGAACGGGCGCGCCCCGGTCAGCGCTTGCCACACGGTGACGCAGTACGCGAACTGATCGGTGCGTGGATCGGGCTCGGCCCCGGTGAACTGCTCGGGTGCCATGTACGCCGGCGTGCCGATCAGCGCGCCGGTCTTGGTCAGCGCGGCATCGAGGACGTTGTCGCGCGAGGTCGGCGTCACCTGGGCGTCGGGATCGAGCGATCCGGTGGCTCCCACCGGTGCGGACCAGTCCTCGCCGAGCCCGCGCGCGAGCCCGAAGTCGGTGACCAGCACGCGGCCCTCCTTGCTACGCAGCACGTTGTTCGGCTTGAAGTCGCGGTGCACCAGCCCTGCGGCGTGCGCGGCGGCGAGCCCGCGACCCGCGGCGAGCAGCGCCTCCATCACCTCGGCATCCGGCGGTCCGAACGCGAGCCAGTGATCGAGCGGACCGCCGTCGACCAGCTCCATCACGATGTAGTCGCGATCGGCCTCGGTGCCGACGCGGTGCACGGTCAGCACGTTCGGGTGCTTGATCGCCGCCATCGCCTGCGCCTCGCGAAGCAGGCGCGTGCGCATCGCCGCGGCGACATCCCTGCTCTTCAGCACCTTGATCGCGATCGTGCGGTCGAGCAGCGGATCGTGCGCGCACCACACCACGCCCATACCGCCCTCGCCGAGCACGTGCTGGAGCTCGTAGCCGCCGATCGGCGCACCGGCCATCAGCTTCCCGGGTCGGATCGACTCGGCGCGCGTGTCCTCGAGCGGATCGACGTGCTTACTCACCCGCCGCCACCGTACACGCTAGCGGAGACCGAGTTGCTTCGCGAAGAACGTGAAGTTCGCCGCGAACATGAACGCCGCCTGCTCGTTGTCGGCCGCACCTGCATGACCACCCTCGATGTTCTCGTAGTACAGGACGTCGTGACCCTGCTCGAGCATGCGCGCCACCATCTTGCGCGCGTGGCCCGGGTGCACGCGATCGTCGCGCGTCGACGTCGTGAACAGCACGCGCGGGTACTTCTTGCCCTGCTGCACGTTGTGGTACGGCGAGTACTTCTCGAGCGCCGCCCAGTCCTCGGGCTTCTCCGGATCGCCGTACTCCTCCATCCACGACGCGCCCGCGAGGAGCTTGTGGTAGCGCTTCATATCGAGCAGCGGCACCGACGACACCACCGCGCCGAACAGCTCCGGCCGTTGCGTCAGCAGCACGCCGGTGAGCAGGCCGCCGTTCGAGCCGCCGTGGATGCCGAGCTTCGCGGGCTGCGTGACCTTGCGCTTGATCAAGTCCTCGGCGATCGCCGCGAAGTCGTCGTACGCGCGCTGGCGGTTGTGACCCTTCGCCGCCTGGTGCCACGCCGCGCCGTACTCGCCGCCGCCGCGGATGTTGCCGATCACGTAGACACCACCGCGCTCCATCCACATCGCGCCGCCCACCGGGTTGTAACCGGGCAGCTGCGAGATCTCGAAGCCGCCGTAGCCGTAGAGCAGCGTCGGGTTGTTGCCGTCGAGCGGCGTGTTGTCGCGCGCGATCTGGAAGTACGGGACCTTGGTGCCATCCTTCGATGTCGCGAAGTGCTGCGTCGCGACGAGCCCCTTCGCGTCGAAGAACGTCGGCCCCTGCTTGAGCACCGTGGGTTGCTTGCCGAGCGCGCCGATCGCGAGCGTCGACGGCGTCAGGAAGTCGGTGTAGTCGAGGAAGTAGTCGTCGCCGCCGCTGTACGGCTCGATCGCGGAGACGTTCACGCGGGTGATGCCATCGGCGACCTTGACGCCGAACGCCGACTTCTTCCACGTGCCGCCGACCGGCTTCCACACCGAGAGCTTCGGCTTGATGTCCTCGAGCTCGTTGATCACCAGCCCGCTCGCGAGCTCGGTGACGCCGCCCAGCGAGCGGTTCGCCGCCGGCTCGAACAGCATCGTGAAGTTGCGCTTGCCTGCGGCCCAGTCGGCGCGCGGGATGACGAGGAACGCTCCCTTGGGCCAGGTCTTGTCGCCGATCGTCCAGTCGCTCCGCAGCCGGAACGTCATGAACGACTTCCACACCCCGACCCCGGCGTCGGGCTGCTTGTCGACCTTGGTCAACGTGCGGTTCGCCTCGCGAAGGAATAGCTCCGACGTATAGGTCGAGGTGCCGCGATGCATGAAGTCGACGGGCTTGCCTGCCTCCCAGGTTCGCGAGCCGGTGACCGACACGTCGGTGTCCACGCCCTCGAAGATCACCGGCGCGTCGGCGAGCTTGGTGCCGCGCTTCCACTCGCGGACCTGGCGCGGGTAGCCCGACGTCGTCATCGATCCCGCGCCGGTGTCGGTGCCGACGTAGACGGTGTCGCGATCTTTCCAGCCGATCCGGGTCTTCGCCGCGGGCACCGTGAAGCCGCCCGCGATGAACTCCTTCTTCACGTTGTCGAACTCGCGGATCTCCGTCGCGTCACCACCGCCAGGCGAGAGCCCGACGAGACAGCGCTCGTACTTCGGATACAGGCAGCTGAACTGCTTGTAGACCCAGCTCTGCTTCTCCTTCACCCCGAGCGCGTCGACGTCGAGGACGACCTCCCACGTCGGAGCCGCCTTCTTGAATTCGGCGAGCGACGTCCGGCGCAGCACGCCCTTCGGGTTCTGCGCGTCCTTCCAGAAGTTGTAGTAGTGCGCGCCGATCTTCGAGACGTACGGGATCTTGTCCTTCGAATCGAGGATCGCGCGGATGCGATCGCGGTTCGCCGCGAACGTGGGAATCGCCTCGAGCTCGGCCTTGGTCGCCGCGTTGCGCGCCTTCGCCCACGCCAGCGACTTGTCGGCCATCACGTCCTCGAGCCACAGGTATGGATCCTCGACTTTCGGCTCGACGACGGGTGGCAGCGGCGGCGCGGCCTCGACGACCGGCTCCACCGGCGGCGGGGCGGGCTTCGCAGGTGGACTGGCGGATGGGCCGCACGCAGCACTCGCAGCGGCGATCAGAGCGACAAGCCTCGACATCCGGGGACCCTTGCACGCCGCCCGCGCGCGTTCAATCGCGACGGAGGCGCGCGACCTTCGTCAGGATCGCTTGGACGATCGCCGTGAACACGAGGAACAAGCCCAGCGCCAGCTCCATCCCACCGAGCTTGCTGATCGGGTCGCCGTTGGGAGCCACCGCCACCATGCGGACCAGCCCGAACACCACGAACGCGAGCACGAACCCGGTCACGGCGGAGATGGCGAGCCGGATCACCCGGCCGCTTGTGTCCATGAGATCGATGGGATCGATGGGATCGACCTGTTCGGCGTCGGTCATATCCCCCAGACACGAGGCCGATCGGGTGGTTGCACGTCGGGCTTGGCCTCGAATGCAGCGATCAACTAGTGTCGCGCCGATGTCGCGCCTGGTCTGCCTCCTGTTCGCCCTCGTGGCCTGTGCGCCCAACGTGGCGCGAGATCAGGCGTTGTCCCGAGCCGAGGCCGCGCGGGTCCGCGGCGACTACGTCGGCGAGGCGGTCGCCCTCCGCGAGGCCTGTACGTTCGATCCCAAGAACAAGGACCTCTGCAAGCGCGCGGACGCCACCTGGCAGACCGCCCAGCAGCGCAGCCGCGACGCCGCCCGCAAGCAGTGCACGGACATCGCGTCCACGCTCGACGCGGTCGACAAGTGCCTCGCCGCGGTCGCCGAGATCCGCAAGCTCGCGCCCGATCACCCGGACGCGGCGGAGCTCGCGGATGCCGCGGCCAAGCAACATCTCGCGCGCTGCTTCGCGGACTCCCCGGCGTGGCAGACCGCGATCGATGCCGCGGTCGAGCTCGTCCGGTGCGAGGAGGCGCGCGCAGCGCAGATCGCACTCCCCACGTACTCGCAACAGGTGCAGGCCGCGCGCGTCAACGCACGCGATCAACTGCTGCGCCTCGCCGATCACCCGGCGTACGCCGAGCGCACCGGTGCGGTCGCCGAGTTGCTCGCCGCCGCCACCTGCCTGACGCCTACCCCCGACCTGGTCTCGCGAGGACGCGCCACGCGCGATGCGTTCGTCCGCAAGTCGCGCGCGACGCTCGACCTCCGCACCACCGGCGCGAGCTTGCCGGATCTGTGCAACGTCGTCGCCGGTGCGCTTCCCGACCGCGTCGGCTGTGGTTCGCCGAAGCAGAGCGCACCCACGATCACGGTGAGCGGGGACATCGCGATCGCTCCCGTCGAGCACCAGGTGTTCGAGAGCACCGAATCGAAGGACTACGTCGCCGGCATCATCCGCTTCGACAACCCGGACTATCCGCCGGCGGTCAACGACGAGCGCAACGCGAAGCAGTCGAAGGACTCCGCCGAGCAGGCCTGGCGCCGCGACGAATCGGATTGCCGCTCCGCCGAGTCGGCGCTGTCCTCCGCCGGTAGTTGCAGCAGCTGCCCCGAGCGCACCGAGAAGGAGCGCGCGTGCGAGCGGTCGCGCTCGAGCGAGAGCATGTACCGCTCGCGCACCAGCGACTGGGAGCGCGCGCGTCGGCAGCTCGACAACACGCCCGCGATCAAGGAGCGCGAGGACATCCGCACCGCGCACTACGTCGTCAAGCACCACTCGTGGCGCACGAGCTGGTCGTCGAACCTGCGCAACGAGGGTCAGGCGCTGCCCGTCAACGGCGGCACGCAGACCACCGATCTCGAGACCGCGGGGGCCCCGATCGCCGGCGTGCCCGCCGATCCGATGAGCTATCCCGGCAATCGCTGGTTCGTCGCGCCGGTACGCGATCAGGTCGCGGTCAAGGTCGCCGAGATCGTCGACGGTGCCTTGCAGCGCCGCGCCACCGAGCTCGCCGCGAACTGTCAGGCGCCGCTGCAGTGGACGAACGACTGGCTCGAGTGCTGGGCGCGCGTGCGGTTGTGGGCCGCCGGCAAGCGCGATCTCGATCCGTTGCTGCGGCTCGTCGGGATGCTCAAGGACCAGCGCCGGGGCCCGCTGTGGGACCAGGTTCGCTGCGTCGGTCCGTGAGCGGGATCGTCTCGCCGAGCTTGGCCACGCGGGCGCGCAACTCCGGCATCGGGATCGGCTTCGGCAGCCAGCGCTTGTTGCCGAGCTCGTCGAGGAACCGCTGTGATTCGGTGGAGGACACCCCACCGGTGATGAACAGGAAGCGATCGGTGATCGGGTTGTTCGCCTCGCGCAGGCGCTGGAACAGCTGGATCCCTGTGATGTCGGGCATCATCACGTCGCAGATCGCGACGTCGTAGCTGCGCTCCGCGAAGCGCTCGAGCGCCTCGCGGCCGCTGTTCACCACGTCGACCTCGTGTCGATCGAGCATGCGCGCGAGGGACCGCGCGAGGATCACCTCGTCGTCGATCACGAGGATCCGGAGCTTGCTGCCCGCGATCACGGGTTGCGGCTGGGACTTCGAGACCGCGGTGGCATCGGTCGCCGGCAAGAACACGCGGAACGTGGTGCCGACGCCGAGCGTGCTGTCGACCTCGATCCGACCGCCGAGATCCGTCACGATGCCCTGGCTGATCGGGAGCCCGAGGCCGGTGCCTTGCCCGTTCTGCTTGGTCGTGAAGAACGGCTCGAAGATCTTGTCGAGCATCGCCGGATCGATCCCGGCGCCGGTGTCGCTGACCTCGACGATCGTCCACTCACCGTCGGTGCGGCCGCGGACGCGGATCTGGTGCTTGTCGACCTCGCCCTCGGGGATCGCGTGGGCCGCGTTGACGATCAGGTTGAGGAACACCTGAAACAGCCGACCCTCGTTGGCGCGCACGGGGCGCATCTCCTCGAAGTCCGTCACCACCTTCGCGCGGTGGCGGACCTGGGGGGCCGCCATCGCGATGCAATGCTTGAGGGTCGGCCGGACATCGACCACGGTCTCCTCGCCGCCGCGGTCCCGCGCGAGGGACATCAGGTTGCGAACGACGTCGCGAATCCGCACCGCGCCCGTCATCAGGTCGTCGATGGTCCCGGTCAGGTTGGTGCGAACCTCGGCTGGGAGCTCGAGGTCGGACAGCTCCTCGCCGAGTAGCTCCGCGCTCGCGAGCACGAAGGTCAGCGGGTTGTTGATCTCGTGCGCCGTTCCGGCGGCGAGCGTGCCGACGGCTGCGAGCCGATCGGCGGTCGCGAGCCGGCGCTGGAGCTCGCGCTCGAGCGAGATGTCGTGCACCAGCAGGACGCGGGTGCCGCGCGAGCCGGGCGGTGCGGCGACCGCCTTGATCGAGACCTGCACGGTGCTGCCGTCGGCGCGGATCAGCGCGAGCTCGTAGGGGCCCTCGCTCGCATCGAGGAGCGCGGCGACGTGATCGTGATGGTCCCGCGCGACGAACCGCGAGAAGTCTTGGGCGCGAAGCTGACGGGGATCGACCTGCTCGCCGTGTCCGAAGATCCGGCAGGCCGCGTCGTTGACATCGAGGATCTGACTGCCGGAGCACAACACCACGCCCTCGCCGGTCGCGGCCGCGAGATGGCGATACCGTTCGTTGCTCGCCTCGAGGTTTCGCATCGTCCGCGCGAGCGAGCGCTCGCGTCGCTCGACCAAGGTCCGCTTCGCCTCGAGCCGGAGGGCCAGCTCCTCGAGCGACACCGCCGTGACGCGGAGCTCGTACTTCGCGGACAGCAGCCCGAACGCGAGGAACGCGTAGTCGAGGAGGAAGATCGACGGGAGGGCGCCCGACCCCGTGAGCGAGTCGTTGATCCCGGCGACCACGAAGAACACCACGCCGACCTGGAACGCGCGCCGCTGGCTCCTCAGCTCGCGAGGGATCGCGAGGAGGCGCTTGCGGATCGCGAGGAACGTGGTGACCGACGCGACCGGAATCACGAGGAACGTCAGCCAGCCCGGCTGCGCGCCGAAATGCGCGTGACCGAACAGGTCGAGGTGCGCTTCGATCGGGCCGTGGACGATCCACGGTGTACCGACCCCGATCGTGCACAGCGCGAGGCCCGCGATCAGCGCGCGGCGGGCGGTGGTGCTGATCTGGCTCGTACACATCAGATCGACCGCGCCGATGCCCAGCCCGGGTAACAGGAAGGTGACCCCGTACTGCACCCGGATCATGACGAGGCTCGTCGCCTCGGACGCGTCGGACAGGTGCACCACGCGCGTGGCCACGAAGACGATCCCGACCAGCGTGATGCCGAAGCCCGGCCAGTGGGTCTGGCTCTGGTGGATGCGCCACGCGATCAGCTGACGCGCGGCCGCGAGCACCAGCGCTCCGAGCACGGCGATGCTGCCGATGATCTCGGGATGCGTTTGCGCCACCGGCACTCACTGTATCGGCCGGACGCGGCGCGCGTGGATACGGCTGGGGTGTTAGACCAACAGACATCGAGGATGACGAGTAGGCAGGGGTACGCTCTCGGTTCAGAGCCCGGTTCAGAGCACCGGCTCGGCCCACCAGGACAGGCCGATCCCGCCAGCCACCGCCGCAGATACTGCGTATCCGGTCAGCTCGGGGGTCGCGACCGCGACTCCGACGAGGGCGCCCTTCGTCGGATTCGTGATCACGAGGCTCTCCACACCGCGGTCGCGATCGCGTGCAGGAAGCAGGTCGCGAACAGGTAGCACCCGAGCGACGGTGCCAGGATGACGAACACGCTGGAGAACCCGAGGGCGAGCGTGATGATCAGGAAGGCCTTGAGGATCGGGCCTGGCGTTCGATCGCCGAGGATGGAGCCGATGGCGATCCCGTAGGCGATGCAGAACGGCAGGGCGGGCAACAGGCTGCCGAGAAACCGCAGCGCCACACCGCCGGGGCGCGTCTCGAACCACATCGGCGGCAGCTCGTGTGGGTCGGGCATCGGAGCGATGGCTTGCAGCGCGGCTGCGATGCAGGCAGCGACGATCGCGAGGAGCGCACCCTTCGTGCGCACGCAACATCGATCCTTCACAACACGATCGCTTTCGGCAGCCGGATGCTGCGTGGGGCGGTCCACCGCGCGAGCGCGATCGCGTGGAGGATCGTGATCGGCACGCTACAGGTGGCGAGCCCTGGCCAGAACGGCAAGCACAGCGTCAGGAACAGCAACGCGATGACGACGTAGAGGAACGTCCGCGCGCGCGGTCCGAACCCGGGCGTCTCGAGCCTCGCGAGCAGGATCGCGAAGGTGGTCGAGACGGGGACTCCGAGGACGATCAGCCCGAAGAGGGCCCCGCTCGCGCGGGGTGTTCCCAGGATGGACGGGCCGGGGCGGTTCCCGCACGCGATCGAGATCCCCATCGCAACCGCGATCACCAGCGACACCGAGATCCCGACGAACGCGCCCTTGATCCATGACTGCACGCGGAAGCGGTCGTGCAGGCGACAGGCCACCCCGGGCGTCGACGAGTTAGCGCCCGGGCGGCCTCAAGAGTGGTCAAGCTGGCGCGCCTCGGTCGACCGCGCGTGCCGAACGGTCCTCCCTCATCGCCGGGTCCACGCGGCGAGCACGACGGCGTGCAGGCTCGCGATCGGGACCGCGCAGATCGCGAGGTCCGGCCAGAACGGCACGCCCAGCCCGACGAACAGCAGGCCGACGAGCACGAACGTGAACGCGCGCGCGCGGGGCGTGCCTCTGATCCGCAGGCAGCCGAGCAGCGCGCCGAACCCGACACCCGGCACGAGCCCGGCGCCGAGCGCGATCACGAACGCTTGCAGCGGGTCGAGCGGTCGCTCGAGAGGCATGATCGGGGTGGCGGTCTGCATGCCGCCCGCCACGGTGAGGGCCATCGCGAGCGCGATCAGGATGGTGGCCGAGAGTCCGACGAGAGAACCTTTGAGCATGTTGGTCATCAGCGCGGCGCCATTGCAGCGGCTGGACCACACGCGGTCTCGCAGGGTTATCGCGCGTCGCGCGTCACCGTGGCGCCATCGCGATCATCCCCGCTGCCGATCCGGCGAGCCGCGTGCTAGCGTCGGTTCATGTTCGCGTCGCTGCACCACCGTTGGTGGCGCCCCTCGTAAGAGGCGGCGAGTAGCGGATCCTGCGTTCCACTTTGCCGCCGAGGTTCTCCTCGACGGTCAGACGCGTCCTTGGAGCCTCGGCATCCGGAGACGGTCATGACCCAGCGACAACGAATCCTCACCGGCGATACCCCGACGGGTCGCCTCCACCTCGGCCACCTGGTCGGCTCGCTCGAGAACCGCGTGCGCTTGCAGGCGATCCACGAGTGCTACTTCCTGATCGCGAACATCCACGCGTTCACGACGCGCGCGGATCAGCCGGCGACCATCCGGCGCGACACGTTCGAGATCATCCGCGACTACCTCGCGGTCGGCATCGATCCCGCGCAGGCGACCTTCGTCGTGCAGTCCGAGATCCCCGCGATCGCGGAGCTCACCGTGCTCCTCGCGATGCTGCTGCCGTACCAGCGCGTGATGCGCAACCCGACCCTGAATCACGAGCTCGAGACCAAGGGGCTCGCGGAGCACTACAGCTTCGGCTTCCCGCTCTACGCCGTCGGGCAGTGCGCCGACATCCTCGCGTTTCGCGGTCAGCTCGTGCCGGTCGGCGAGGATCAGCTCGCGCACATCGAGATGTGTCGCGAGGTCGCGCGGCGGTTCAATCAAACGTACCAGCGCGAGGTGTTCCCGATCCCGGAGCCGCTGGTCGGGCGCGTGCCTCGTTTGGTCGGGACCGACGGCAAGCACAAGATGTCGAAGAGCCTCGACAACGCGATCTTCCTGTCCGACGACACCGCCACGATCAAGGCGAAGGTCGGCAAGCTGTACACCGGGCGGCAGTCGATCGACGAGCCGGGCGATCCGGACAACGCGCTGTTCCAGTACGTGCGCACGTTCTTGCCCGAGGACGCCCCGGAGCTCGCGGCCCGCTACGCCCGTGGTGGGATCGGCGACGGCGCGATCAAGCAGCAGGTCGCGGCGGCGGTCGATCGCTTGCTCGCGCCGATCCGCGAGCGCCGGCGGGCGAGCCCCGACGAGGCGCGGTTGGTCGAGCTGCTGCGCGAGCACACGCGGCGCGCGAACGCGGTCGCGGACGTCACGCTGCGCGAGGCCAAGGCCGCGATGTGCCTCGGGCTGTGATCAGCCGGCGCGGCCGACCGCGAAGTACTTCGCCTGCGGATGCGCGAAGTACAGCCCCGACACCGACGCCGTCGGGTACATCGCGAACGACTCCGTCAGCGTCACCTGGTGGTGCGTGGCGTTGTCGAGCAGCGCGAACAGCGTGCCCTTGGGCTCGTGCGCGGGGCAGGCGGGATAGCCGAACGCCGGCCGGATGCCGCGATAGGTCTCGGCGAGCAGCTCCGTCGTCGACAGCTGCTCCGCCGGGGCGTAGCCCCAGTCGAGCGTACGCACGCGATGGTGGAGCCACTCGGCGGCGGCCTCGGCGAGCCGATCGGCGAGCGCCTTGGCCATGATCGCCGTGTAGTCGTCGTGGTCCTTCTCGTAGGCCGCGGAGATCGCGTCGGTGCCGATGCCCGCGGTGACGATGAACGCACCGAGGTAGTCGTTCGCCTGGCCGAGCGGCGCGATGAAGTCCGCGAGCGAGTAGCAGATCTCCTTGTCCTCGAGCTGGCGCGGCAACGGGAAGCGCGCGGCCTCGGCGTGCGTGGTCGGATCGAACACCACGACCTGCTCGTCGGTGGAGTTGGCCCGGAAGAAGCCATAGGTGGCGCGCGCCTGGAGGAGCTTGCCGTCGATGATCTTCGCGAGCAGCGCCTTGCCGTCGGCGAAGACCTTGCGCGCGGCATCGCCCTTCTTGGGGTCGTCGAGGATCGCCGGGTAGCGACCCGACAGCTCCCAGGTGTGGAAGAACGGCGACCAGTCGATCCACTTCGAGAGCTCGGAGATGTCGAGCTCGAGGTTGCGCGTCCCGAGGAAGTTGGGCGCGGCGATCGTGGTGTCGTCGAACACGATCTTCGGCTTGCGCGCGCGCGCCTGCTCGAGCGTGAGCAGCGGCCGCTTCTGCGCGGACACGTGGGCCTCGCGGACCGACTGCTGCTTGGTCTGGACCTCGGCAATGTACGCGTCGCGATCCGCGGAGAGCAGCTTCCCCATCACGCCGACGGCGAGCGACGCATCGGGGACGTGGATCGTGGGCCCTGCATACGCCGGTGCGACCTTGACGGCCGTGTGCTTGCCCGACGTGGTGGCGCCACCGATCAGCAGCGGCTGCTTCATCCCACGGCGCGTCATCTCGGTGGCGACCGAGATCATCTCGTCGAGCGATGGCGTGATCAGGCCCGAGAGCCCGACCAGATCGGCGCCGAGCTCGGTGACCTTGTCGAGGATCGTGTGCTGCGGAACCATCACGCCGAGGTCGGTGACCTCGTAGCCGTTGCAGCGCAGCACGACGGCGACGATGTTCTTGCCGATGTCGTGGACGTCGCCCTTGACGGTCGCGATGACCATCTTCCCCTTCGCGGTGGTGATGCCCGACGCCCGCTTCTCGGCGTCCATCAACGGCTCGAGGATCGCGACGGCCTTCTTCATCACGCGGGCGGACTTCACCACCTGCGGGAGGAACATCTTGCCGGCGCCGAACAGCTCGCCGACGATGTTCATGCCGTCCATCAACGGGCCCTCGATGATGTCGAGCGGCTTGGGATAGGTGGTCAGCGCCTCCGCGACGTCGGTGTCGATGAAGTCGGTGATGCCATTGACCATCGCGTGCGCGAGCCGCTTGCCGAGGGGCTCGGAGCGCCACGCCAGCTCGTCTTCCTTGCGGACCGACTCGCCCGAGAACGACGCCGCGAGGACCAGCAGCCGCTCCGTCGCGTCCGGGCGGCGGTTCAACACCAGGTCTTCCACGTGCTCGCGGAGGCCGGGATCGAGCTGCTCGTAGACCGCGAGCTGACCCGCATTGACGATCGCCATGTCGAGGCCGGCCTTGATCGCGTGATAGAGGAACACCGCGTGGATCGCCTCGCGGACGCGCGGGCTGGTGCGGAACGAGAACGACAGGTTGGAGACGCCGCCCGAGATCTTGGTGCCCGGGCACGCGCGCTTGATCTCCTTGATCGACTCGATGAAGGCGACGGCATAGCCATCGTGCTCCTCCATGCCCGTGCCGACCGTCAGGATGTTCGGGTCGAAGATGATGTCCTCGGGGGGGAAGCCGACCTGCTCGGTGAGGATCTTGTAGGCGCGCTTCGCGATCG
>Ga0075163_10006062_pt1 | contig 16041 bp, 13 predicted proteins | sample JI1023141ADNA_FD_71478 | JGI IMG/M metagenome (GOLD analysis project Ga0075163, IMG submission 71478) | Wastewater effluent complex algal communities from Wisconsin, to seasonally profile nutrient transformation and Carbon sequestration -... | ecosystem: Engineered > WWTP > Effluent > Algae...
CCCAGTTGGAGCTGCACGTCGCCGCCGCCCTCGCGCCGGGCCACCGGCATCGTCTCGAAGTTGACCGATCCGGCAAACGATGCCGTGCCAGCGCTGCTCGTCCCCACACCGCGTTGCACCTGCACCGACTGCACGCTCGACATCAGGTCGGCGAAGTTGGCGAAGTAGAGGACCTGGTCCTCCATGTCGTTGAGCGGGATGCCATCGATCGTGATGTTGATCCGCGTCTGGTCCATGCCGCGTAAGCGCAGGTAACTGTAGCCCCAGTTGGTCCCCGTCTCGGTGTGGGCGCTCAGGGCCGGCGTCGCCCCGACGAGCAGGAGCGGGACGTCCTGGCCGAACTGCCGCTGGCGGATCGTCACCGCGGGAATCGTCGTCTGGGCGATCGGGGCCGCGTCCGAGGCACGGATGGCGGTCACGAGGACGCGCTCGATGCGGCGCACACTGTCGGCGCGCGCGCTATCGCCGCGGGCGCGGAGCGTATCGGCCACCTGAGCGGCGGCAGGCCCGGCGACGAGGAGGAGTGCGGGGGCAATCGCGAAGCGGGCGAGGCGCCACGCACGCGAGAGACGAGGAGTGCGCGACAGGTGCGCGAGGCGCGACGAGCGCGCGAGGCGCGACAGGCGCGCCCAAGGCAGGCAGGACATCGTTGGACTCCCTACGCCGGTGCGAACCGGATCAGGTTCTACGGGACTCTCTCAGCCGACGATCACTCGCGTCGCCGGCACCCCGGTCATGTGCGCGTACGTTAACCGCCTGCTCCCGGTCGGCGGTAGCCCTCGACCGAGCAGCGCGCCCGGTGCCGCGTGCCGCACACCACGCGAACGCTTTGTCGCCCTGACGTATTGATCAGGCATGGAGCGTGGTGATGCCATCTGCGCACCACCAAGCACCGCCACGCACGCACCGCCCCGCACGCACCGCCCCGCACGCACCGCCCCGCACGCACCGGCCCGCGCTCATCATCCGCGGCACGCTTCCTCGGGCACTCACTGGAGCACTTCTCGATGGCCACCCGCGGCTTCGTTGGACGACGACCGGCGAGCGATCACGCCGACCGCGTTCCCCCTGGACAGCATCTCGTCCCCGATTTTCCCGTGCTCTCGGCGGGGCCGACGCCGCACGTCGCGACGGCGGACTGGTCGTTCACGCTCAAGGTGGGTCCCAGGCCGGTGCAGGTGTGGACGTGGGATGAGTTCAACGCGCTCCCTCGTACGCGCTATACCCGCGACATCCATTGCGTCACCACCTGGTCCAAGCTGGACACACGATGGGAAGGGGTGCTGGTCGACGACATCCTCGCCGCGGCCGGCATTGCAGCTCCGACCGCCTACCTGCTCGCGCACTCGTACGACGGCTACTCGACCAACGTCCCGGTCGCCGACGTCATCGGTGGAAAGGCGATGGTGGCGACCCACTTCGACGACCGGCCTCTCGAGGCCGATCACGGCGGCCCCGCGCGCCTCGTCGTCCCGCACCTCTACTTCTGGAAGTCGGCCAAGTGGATCCACGGGCTGCAGTTCACCGCGCACGACGAGGCGGGCTTCTGGGAGCTGCGTGGCTATCACATGTACGGCGATCCGTGGCGCGAACAGCGCTTCACCCATGACTGACGGCGCCAGCACGACGGGCGAGCGCGCGCCGAGCGTCGCACGCGAGCCGTGGCAGCCGGCAACGATCACGGCGGTCAGTCGCCTGACGAGCCGGGTCGTGAGTGTCACGCTGCGACCGGAGCGGTGGCGCCCCTTTCTCGCCGGGCAGCACGTGGACGTCCGCCTCACCGCGGAGGACGGATACCGCACGCACCGGAGCTACTCCATCGCTTCCCCCCCCGCGGCCGAGGGGACCCTCGAGTTGGTGATCGAGCTGCTGGGGGATGGCGAGGTCTCTCCCTTCTTCCACGAGGTCGCCGCCGCCGGCGACACGGTTGAGATTCGTGGTCCCTCCGCCTCGCACTTCGCCTGGCGCCCCGAGGAACCGGGGGCGGTGTTCCTTGCGGCTGGCGGCTCGGGGGTCGTGCCGTTCCTCTCGATGGTGCGCCAACGGGCGCACGTCACCGCACCATCACCGATGGCGCTCCTCTACTCGGCCCGCAGCTGGGAGGATGTCATCGCTGGGGAGGAGCTGCTGGCACACGAGCAGGCGCAACGGGGCCTCGTCGTCTCTTTCGCCCTCACGCGGCAGGCACCGCGCCGATCGTCCGACTTCGCCGCGCGGATCGACGCATCGATCGTTGCCGAGATGATGGCTCGCCTGGGCGAGCCGGTACGGCACGCGTTCGTGTGCGGTGCCCAGCGATTCGTGGGTTCGGTCGCCGACCTCCTGGTCGGGGCCGGCGTCCCGGCGCAGTCAATCCGCACCGAACGCTACGGCGGGAGCTGATCGACGACGTTCGCACCCAGACATGGTGGGCGGCTCGCCTGACGAGTGCTGCGTTGGAACGAGCGCCGTGCGTTGCGCCGCCCGACCCGCGTTAGGCGATACGCTGAGCGCGTGGGGGCGCGGCGCGGCGCCGGCCCCCACGACTCGTGCGTCAGTCCACGATGCGACGTTCGATGGAGCGCTTGATCTCGTCGTCGATGACCGGCGACTGCAACAGGCATCGCACGCGTTCCAGGTGCGTCATCGCGAGGTCGTGGCGCTTCACCTTCTGCCACAGGATCGCCGCCTCGAAGGTCGCGCGCAGCTCCATGCTGGGATCGCCGAAGCGCGCCGCCTCCGCCGCGGTCTCCTCGAGCGTCCGGGCCGCGTCCATCGTCTTGCCTGTGAAGAGCTGCATCGCGGCGAGGCGCCAGAGCGCGGTGCCGGCGTACACGTTGGCCGATCGCTGCTCCTGCGCGAGGGTGCGGTAGATGCGCTTGGCCTGGGCATCACGCCCGTTGACGCTGGCATCGTCGGCCTCGGCGAGGAGGCGTTGCAGCTTGACCGTGTCCGGGGCCGGGCGGAGGGTGGCGGCGGCGGGGACACGGCCGAGGGCGACCATCGCTTGGTCGGCGTGCGCGGGAGCAGCGGCCACGGAAAGGGCGATCGCGCTGAACAGATAGCGGAAGGCAGGGCGCATGGCGGGAACCTCCATATAGGGAATCGTCGTCGCACGTCACCTTGCGTGCGCCGGCGTCGTATGCGGTCAGACGTCACGGCCGCGCGCCGGGATTCACCGCGGGGACGGAGCGCCGCCGGGGCGTGACAGGGAGCGACAGGCGACGACGTGCAGTGGCGCTGCCGTCGACGCGGGGCGTGGTGTACGTCCCTAACTCCCGGCAGTGGGCTTCCCGGCACCACGACGCGTGAAGGGCCGCCCCGAGGGACGGCCCTTCACGTCGTGGTGCGCCTCGTCACGCATGGCGAGCGGTTGGCCCGCACGCCGCCCCGCGGGGCTCGTCGGCCGGGGCCGCCACGGACTCAGGAGGCGATCTTGTCCTTCTTCTGCCGGCTCTTGAGGTGATCCTCCATCTTGAGGCGCGGGACCCCGTTCACCATCCAGTCGGGGGCTGGGGCCCCCTTGAGGTAATGGTCGAAGTACTCGCGCATGCGGATGGTGTAGTCCTTCTGGTTCTTCGGCAGCTGCAACCCGTGGTTCTCGCCCACGTACTGCAGCAGGATCACGTCCTTGTCGAGCTCGCGCAGGTGGTTGAACCAGGTGATCCCCTGGTTGAAGTCGACCGCGCCGTCCTTCTCGTTATGCAGGATCATCAGCTTGGTCTGCACCTGGTCGGCATGGAACGCCGGCGAGTTGCGGAGGTAGGCCTCCATGTTCTCCTGCACGCTTCCCTTGAAGCGCCCCTGCGAGCTCTCGAAGATCGCCATGTCGGCGGTCCCCGTGTTCCAGTAGATCGAGGCGTACATGCTCACCATGTCGGTGAGCGGGGCGCCGGTCACGATGCTCTTGAAGAGCGTCCCCGTCTGCGTGGCCAGGAACGACGACTGGTACCCGCCCCACGAGTGCCCGTGCAGCCCGACGTTGGTCGGGTCGACGATCCCGGTCGCGATCGCCGCCTTCACGGCCGGCACCACGCACCACACCGATGACATCCCCGGGTCGTTGAGCTTGTAGACGATGTCGGGCTGCAGCACCGCGTACCCGCGCGACGTGTAGATGCTCGGGTTGAAGGCGCGCGTCTCGTTGGGCACGGCGTACTGGTGCAGCCCCTGCGACAGCTTCTCGTAGATGTAGACCACCGTGGGATACTGCTTGCCCGGCTCGTAGTTGGCCGGCAGGTACAGCGCCCCCTGCAGCGTGTCGCCCTTGTCGCTCACATAGTCCACCAGGCGCGCCCCCGACGACCAGGCGAACTCCTTCTGCTGCGGGTTGGCCTCCGTGAGGCGGCGCGGCGACGCGAGCGTCTTCTCGCTCACCCAGTAGTCCGGGAAGTCCTTCACCGTCTGCCGCGTGAAGACCCACGTCTCCGCATCGCGGGCGCGAGAGACGAAGTACTTGGCGTCGTCCCACAGCAGCGACTGCGCCCCCGCTCTGTCCGGCGTGACCACCGACAGCCCTTCCTTCTTGGTCCACTCGCCGTACGTCTGCAGGTACATGGGGCGCGCGAGGTCGATCCCCTTCTCCTTCGGGTTGAAGACGAGACGGCGCGTGTAGCGGATGCGGTCCTTCTTCCCGTTGCCGGTCAGGTTCACCAGCGCCCCGCCCCGCACCGGCGCCTTCCACACGTCCCAGTTGTCGAAGAGGAGCACGTGCTGGTTGTCGCTCGCCCAGCCTAACGGCTGTACCGGCGGGCGGTCGACGTTGTGGTCATCCTCGGTGTCGACGAACGTCGTCGGGGCCCCCGCCGTCAGGTTGCGCGTCGCCTTGGCCACCAGGTCGTACACGTGGTAGTGGCCGTCGTCGTAGTAGAGCGCCTTGGCACCATCCGGCGACGGCTGCCAGTTCCAGCGCGCACTCTTCACCGCCAGCGTCCGCGCCCCCGTCGTGAGGTCGATGACGTAGAGGTCGCGCCGCTGACCGCCGTCGATCGCATCGCGACGCTCGTAGGCCCGGCGATCGCTCCCCACGGCGAAGCGCTCGCGCGGGGTGAGCGTCACGTCGCGGACCTCATCGTCGGCGAGCCGGATGAACTTCCGCTCCGTCACGCGATACTCGGCGAGGTACGAAAACGTCTTGTCGCGCTGCTCCTCGACCTGCTGCTGCGATTGCAGCCGCGGGTCGCCCTTGCCATGCCAGATCACCAGCGAGGGGAGGTCGTCGTCGGTTCCACCGACCCCCGCCGGAGTCTGCATCGCCCCGGGGACCCCCGCCACCGGGCGCACGTCGGGGCGCGGCGTCTTGGAGTCAGGGCCGGTGCGACGCGTGGCAATCCCGAAAAAGAGCGCCGAGCGATCGGTCGCCCAGCGCGGGGCCCGATCGGGCGAGATCCGCATCCCCAGCGGAAAGCCGGTCGAGTCGGACGCCGCCGCATACGTCACCTTGCTCGGCGCCGCGACCGTGGCGTTAGGCCACCCCACCACCGCGTACGCCGTGTCGCTGGCGGCGCTGTCCGGCCGCCCGCGCAGTGCCGAGAGCGCGAGCCCGCTGTCGCTCCACGCCAGGCGGCGATAGAGCGCCTTCTCGCTGTCGAGCGTGCGTACGACGTCGGTCGCCAGATTCCGCAGCTGCAGGCCGTTGCCGACGAGGTCCTTCGTCTCGCTCGACCACGCGAGCCAGGTGCCGCTGTCGTCGAGTGCAAACTCACCGACCCCTCCCACGGTGCTCAGCGTCCCGCTGCGCAAGTCGGCCAGGATCATCTCGGCGGCGTTGGTGCCCTCCGCGTTATAGCGATGCATCACGACCCAGCTCGGACGCTCGCCGGCGAAGGTCGCGCGACGCACCCTCTCGAAGTCGCGCTTCTCCCCCGTGGCGAGGTTCACCAGGACGGCGCCGTTCTGCAGCGGCTTCTTGTCCTTGCGGAGCTTCTTGGCCTCGACCGACTTGGGATACGTAGTGAACAGCGCCCACTTCCCGTCACCCGAGATCGCGAGCGGCGGCTCCCCTACCGCTCCGAAGCCGGCCGCTGCCGGTGGTTCGCCGATGGGGAAGCGCCACTCCTTGCCCCCGTCGGCGGTGGGGCGAATGATGACCTCGGCGTCTCCCTCGTTAGGGGCGAGCACGTAGGCGAACCACTTGCCGTCGAAGGAGGTGGTCGCGTTGCGAATCGTCTTCCAGAACGCGACGTCGGACGGGTCGAGCTCCCGCAATGGGCCGCGGGCGCCCGACGCCGCGGACGTGGTGGGCGTCCCCTGCGCGCGCGCGGCGACCGGCGAGAGGAAGGCGGAAGCGCCGGCCAGCAGCGCGACGACACGCGGCATCACCGCGCGACGGGAACGAGCGTACCACATGTGACCACCCCGGTTGGCATGACGACCAGCGATCGCCGGCGCCGATGACCTGGCGTCGGGGGCGCGCGCCCTGCCGCGCGCCCAACGGGCCCGGAGAAGTTGACGAGCGACTCGCGGAAGGACCAGAGCGAAGGGCGACAAACGACGGATGCCGGATGTCCGCCGGCCGGGGGACGACGCCGGCTAGCGCCGCCCCGCCTGGCGAATCGTCCGTCCGATCCCTTCCGCCTCGAGCGCGTCGGCCCAGAACGGCGAGTTGTTGTTGTCCCAGTTCACCAACCAATTGTACGTCAGGTTGGCCTCGCGGAGGGCCGCGGCGCGACGCGCATCCGAGCGTGGCGCGCGTGCGAGGAAGTCGGCATAGCCCTTGATCGCGTGATACATCTCGAAGCCGTCGCGAAAGTGCCGCCCGATGGCGCGCGTTTCGTCGTCGGCGCTCCACGGAAGAATCGGGTTGAAGCCGCGGTAAACCGTGTCGCCGACCGAACGCAGCCGCCAGTTGAGCGAACGGTACCAGACCTTGTCGTTCCCCCAGAACAACTTCCCGTTCTGGGCACGCATGTAGCGCGCGAAGGCAAGTCGACCGGCGAGCGTGCTGTCGGCCGCGAGCGGTTGGACGCGTCGCCATGCCGTGGCCTTCGTCGACTCGCGCGGCCCCAAGGCCGTGGCGCCGGCGCCCCACGCCCTGAGCGCCGCGAGACGCGTGGCCGTGGTGCGCCGCGCCTCGAGCGCGAGCGCGGGGTTGCCGCCACGCGCGAGCGACGCCAGCACCGAATCGGGGGCGAGGACTCGGACCAGGTACTGACGCGCCGACGGGTCGATGCCCGGGGCATCCAGGGCATCGCGCCAGCGCCGCGCCGCGAGCAGCAGCTGGATCCGCATCGGGGCAACGAGCGAATCGCTCGCCAACGAGTCGCGGCCGAGCGAGTCGGCCTGCGCGATCGCTTCAGAGACCCGCCCCGCACGTACCAGGGCCACCAGCCGCAACACGCCGCCCAGCGGGGTCAACGCCGCCGCGGGGGCGCGGAGTGCGGAGGGCGGCAATCGCAGCGCATTGGTCGAATCACGGGCCGCGTGCCACATGAGTCGGTCGCGCGTCGCGAACGCCCACGGCGCGCGCGCGGTCGCGGCGCGATCCCATTCGCGTCGCCAGCGTTCGCCGTCGATGCGGACTTCACCCAGCAGGGCGGCGCGCAGCACGTCGTCGATCCGCGGGTCGTCCAGCGACGGGGGGTACATCGACCGCCGCAGGAGGTAGCGCATCTCGTCGAGGGCGCGCGGCGGGTGTGCACCATACATCGCGAGGGCGGTGTTCCAGGCCGTCGCCGTGTCGCCCGCCAGGAAGGCCAGGCGGAGGCGCGAGAGCGTGACCCACGGGGCGAGTGGGTGCTGGGGAAAGCGCCGCATCCATGCGTCGTGCATCGCCGAGAAGTCACGCCAGCGCTCCGCGGGGACGGAGTCGCGAATGTCGTGCGCCCATCCGTCGGGGATCCCGCGCTTCATCGCCAGCTGCAATGCGACGAACTGCAGCGAACCGGCGCGCGCCGACTGCGGGTGGGCCTCGCCCCACGCGGGGAGCGAGTCGCGGGCGAGGGCGCGCACCGTGAGCGCCTCCTGCGCCACGGCGGGGAGCGCGCGCGTGTCCGGCGCCGGCAGCGAGTCGGCCGAATACAATCGTTGCACGACCGCCGGCCTCAGGGCCGACGCTCCTCCCGGAGCCGCCAGCAGTTCCAGTGCCTCCACCGCGCGACGCACCGACGGTTGATACTCGTCGGCCACCACCGCCGGGAGGTCGAGCGCGGCGTCGACCAGGGCGCGAGCGGTGCGCGACAGCTCGCGCGCGTCGCCACCTCCCCCCGCGCGCTCGAACGCCGCGACCGGCCCGTCGAGCGACAGCGCCTCCAACGTGTCGAGTTTCGCGGGACGATTCCAGGCACCGTCGGCGTAGGCATGCGACCACATCGCGCTCGCGCGCGGCGTGCCCGCCGCGAGAAACGGATAGAGGAAGCGCAACTCGGCGCGAGGACGGAAGTCGAAGTCATCGACGACCTCGACCGCCTGCAGATGCGCGTCGGCGGTGAGGAGCGGCGCGTCGATCTCGTAGAACTCCGGCCCGCCACACGGATAGACCGGCACGGCGAGGGCGACCAGGAGGCACGTCGTGCGCGCAGCGAGCGCCCGCGCGGCGAGCCATCGTCGTCCGGGCGCGCGATGCGGCGACGCAGAGGACGTCGACTGGGGAACGCGGGGCATGGGACTCACGGGGTGCAGCCTCGTCATGCAGTGCCTGGGTCGTCAGCGGTGCAGGTACGTGCGGTACGCCGCGCCGCCGGGGAAGATCCACGCGCCGCGATACCAGCGCGAGCGCTCCGCCCGGGGGAGCACGTCGAACCAGGCGCGGTGCGTCGTCGGGCCACTCGTCAGGCGCCGTTCGAACGCCCCAACCCCCAGCTGGAACGGCATCGCCGCCCGCTCCGCGCGCGCGAGCAGCTCGCGCTCCCGCGCGATGGTGTGCCGCTCACCGGTGTCGAAGAGCTGGATGATGTGGCCATCGACCAGCGGGCGGAAGCGGGCACCATAGCCCGGGTCGGCCAGGTGCGCCACGAGCGAGGTGATCCAAAGTGGGTGATCGTGCAGGACCCCGCCCGGTCGGCGAAGGCGCGCGATGAGCGCCGCATACTCGGCGAGTCGCGCCACCGGCGCGTCGTGGTCGAGTTGCACGGGGCGCGCCCCGCCGCCGCGCTCCGCCAGCTGCAGCAGGCGGGCGATGCGGAGCTCGAGGCGCGCCGCGAGGGTGTCCGGGGACTCCGTTCCCCACCAGGTCGAGAACGAGTCGTCGAGGCGGATCACGACCGCCGCGTCCGCCCCGACGCTGGCGTCGAGCGGGCGCCCGAGGGCGGTCACCAGCGAGTCGCCGCGCCGCGAGAGCGTGGCCACCCAGACACCGGCACGCAACGCCGGGAACTCCCTTCGCGACGCGACCAGGAGCGCCGAATCGCGCGTGCTCCACACCCATTGGCCCAGGGTGGCGCCCTCCGTCGGGACGGCCGGTCGGGGATCGCGGCAACCGAGGAGCCCCGCCAGCAGCAACCCCGCCCCGCGCCACCGACGGCGCGCGTCGCCCGCCCTCGCCGTCAGCCGCAGGCGGCGTCCGGCCACTAGAACTGGTCCGGGATCCGCGCGGTGATGCCGTCGAAGAGCGCCTTGATGCGCACGATGTCGCGCTCCCACGCCCCCGTCGGGGTGAACGGCGCACCAAGGATCACGCGCGACAGGCGATAGTCCAGCGCCACCGGGATCACGGGGACATTCGCGCGCATCGCGATGCGATAGAAGCCGCTCTTCCACTCGGCGACCTTCTTGCGCGTCCCTTCGGGCGCGATCGCCAGGTACATCTGCGGGCGCTTGGCAAACTCCTCGGCGAACAGGTCGACCACCTGCGTCGCCGACTTGCTCTCGCGATGAATCGGGATCCCGCCAAAGCGCCGGAACAGTCCCCCGAATGGCCAGGCGAAGATCGTGTGCTTCCCGAACCAGTTGCAATGCAGGTCGAGGGCGAGGTACGCCCAGAAGCCGGCGATGAAGTCCCAGTTGGACGTGTGCGGGGCGACGATGATCACCCCCTTGGGCAGGTCGGGGAAATTGCCGATGACCTTCCAGCCGAAGAGGCGGAGTCCCACGCGCCCGATGAGGCACGTCACGGAGCTGCCGCGCCTCGGGATGCTGGCGGGGAGCGTGGGCAGCAGGGGGGTCCCGGGTGCCTCGCGTTCGGCGATGTCGATGAGGGGGGGAGCGGGGGCGTCTGAGGCGTCCATTCGTCGGGCGGAAGGCGGGGCGAGGCAAGGCCTCGAGGTTCGGCGACGCGCACCAGCGGTTGTAAAGTAGCCCACGGCGACGCCACTTTCACGCATGCCGTCTCCCGATCGTCGCGACCTGCGCGGCGCACGCCACAGCGCCCCGCTCGGGTGCACCCTGCCAGGTGCGCGTCAGCGCACTATGCCAGGTGCGCGTCAGCGCACTATGCCACCTGCTCGCCGAAGCCCCGGCCGGCGCCCGGCGCCCGCGCGAGCAGGCACCACGTTCGTTAGGCGGTGGTCGGAATGAGCCGCGACGGGACGCCATGGCGCGACCGCCTCGCCCGGCGCTGGCTGCTCTACTTCCTGGTCGCCATCGCGACAGGCGGGATCGTCCTCCTCCGGCAGCAAGCGCGCCGTGCCGACGCGGGGCGAACGGCGACGCTCGTGGCGGCCGCGCCGCTGGGCGGCGACCTGCACCTCACCCTCGAGGGCGGGCGGCGCTACCGCGTGGAGGTCGTCGGAGACCGCGAACGACTGGCGCGCCTCCCCCTCGACCGCGCGCGCGTCATCGACATCAACTCGCGCGCCGCCACGCCCATCGCCGCGTCGCCCACGGGGCAGCCGGCGCGCGACGTCGGCAACGATCGCATCCGGCAGACGCTCGGCACCGTCGTGGCCCCAAACGACGGCGAGTTCCTCGTGCGGCTCGAAACGACCGCGGCGCTCGAGGCCGTGGCGATCGACTCGCTCCTCGTGTCGCAGTTGCCCACGGGACGCGCGCTTTCGCAGTCGTTCGGAATGCTGGCGCTGGGCGGCCTGGTCTTCCTCGTCGTACTCGCGATCGGCGGTTTGCTCGGACGATCGGTGCTCGACGCCGACGCGACCTGACCGGGTCATGAACCGATTCGCGGGCCCGCCGACGGGGCGACCGGCGCGCGCGACAAACGCAGGATATGTCGAGAGTGATCGTAGCGCGCCGGGCGCCGGTGCGAGCGCACGAACGCAAGAAGGCACGAAAGCGCGCGACACCCGATCGCCCGGCCGCACGTCGGGGCGGCCGGCGCGGGGAGCGACGCGTCGGATCTAGCCGCCGCTCGGCTGGGCGCGGCCCGTGTTGTAGCGGAAGGTGATGCGGCCGCGCGCGAGGTCGTAGGGCGACACCTCCAGCCGCACCGCGTCGCCCGCGAGAATGCGGATGCGGTGCTGGCGCAGCTTCCCGCCTAACGTGGCGAGCACATCGTGCCCCCCGGTGATCGTGACGCGAAACGTCGCGTTGGGGAGCACTTCCGATACGGTCCCTTCGAGTTCGATCGCTTCCTGCTTGGCCATCCACACCTCGCAATTGCGGCGAACCGGCGGCCAAGGCCGGGGCAGACTCCTCCCGGACGACCCGTCGCCTGGATCACTGAAAACGGGCGCGACCGAAGTCGCGCCCGAAATCGGAACGCTTGAAACTGTGGACGACTTTCAGGGCGTGCAAGGGAGTCGAAATCCCCCAAGCGGTGGTGTGCTCCCCGACGTCAGCGCCCCGACGTCAGCGCCCAGCCGGACGCAGGCGCTCGGGCATGTCGGCCACGATGTACGTCATCACCGCCAGCGTCGCCACGCACTGCGCCACCTCGCGAGGGTCGAGCTTGTCCACCGTGTCGGCATCGGTGTGGTGGAACCAGAAGTAGCGCGAGTCATCCACGTTGAGCCCCATCCCGGGAACGCCGAGCGCCATGATGGGCCCGATGTCGGCGCCACCGCCCCCCTTCGTGATCTGCCCCGCCCCGATCGGGTCGAGCAGCTTGCCGATGTCGCGAAGCGTGGCGAAGGCGGCGTCGGGTCCCGTGAAGCCGAAGCCCAGCGGCTTGAAGACGCCGCCGTCGGACTCGATCGCCAGCAGGTGGTTGTCCAGCTCCGCCTTGTGCGCATCGCGATAGGCGTTGCCACCGCGCATGCCGTTCTCCTCGTTGGTCCACCCCACCACGCGGATGGTGCGCTTGGGTGTGAGGCCGAGCCGCTTGAGGACGCGCAACGCCTCCCACGCCGCCACCACGCCGCCGGCGTCGTCCATCGCACCACGCCCCACGTCCCACGAGTCGATGTGACCGCCCATGACGATGACTTCGTCAGGGAACTGCGACCCGCGGATCTCCCCCATCACGTTGCGCGACTGCACGTCGGGGAGCGTCTGCGCCGACATCGTGAGCTTCACGACGACCTTCTCTCCGCGCGCCACCATGCGCGCGATCATGTCCGCATCCTCGGGGGCGAGGGCGGCGTGCGGGATCTTTCGCACGGTCGTGTCGTAGGCCATCGACCCGGTGTGCGGCGTGCGCATGGAGTACGGCGTCACCGAGCGAATGAGCGACGCGAGCGCGCCGGCCTTCGCCGCGGCAATCGCCCCCTGCCGGCGGTAGGCGCCGGTCTCCCCGTAGTTGGTCCACGGGAAAGTGAAGAGGACGATCTTTCCCTTGGCCTCGCTGGCGCGCTTCTCCAGATCGGCGAACGAAGAGGCGACCATCACCTCGGCGGTGATCCCCGACGCGGGGGTCCCGATGCTTCCACCCAGCCCCAGCATCGGGAGCGGTGCCCGGCGCGGCAGGATCATCTCGGCCGACTCTTCGCCACGCACCCAGCGCGGCACCATCACCGGCTCGCCCTTCACGTTGTCCAGCCCATCCTCCTTCATCCGGGCGATGATCCAGTCGATCGCCCGCTCCAGCTGCGGCGACCCGCTCAGCCGGTGGCCGTGCGTCTCGGTCAGAAGGGCGACGCGGTTCCACGCCGCGCTGTCGCGCATCGACTCCGCGATGATGCGATCGGCGACGGCCTTGTAGCGGGAAGCGACGGACTGCGCCGGCAGCGGCAGGGCGACGAGGGCCACGGCGCACGCCGCGGCGAGCACGCGGTGGTGCCGGCGCGCGGAGAAACGGACGATCGGCATGACGGAACGGGGTGCGGGGGCGTGATGGCCAGGGAGAACCCGCGCGCGATGCGCGGCTCCGCGGGGGGCGCGCCGACAGGGCGCGACACCTCAGGAACGGGCGAGCGCGCCGATTCGCTGTGCGACTAGAATACCACGCCGAGCGTCGCGACGGAGCGGTCGAGCGGCTCGTGGTGCCGCAGCTGGCCGAAGAGCCCCAGGCCGCCAAGCTGCAGGCGCACCCCGGCCCCGTACGAGAGGCCGCGCTCCTCCCCGCCCTTCCCCCAGTCGTAGATCCCGTACCCCGCCATCGCATACGGCTGGATCACCGGCAGCCGCAACGGCACGACAGCGCTGGCGATCACGTTGCGGCGCCCCTCGCGAAAGTCGCCACCCGCGAAGGTCACGTCGCCGCGCAGCGCCACCGGGAAGAGCGGAAGGTCGAGCTGCACCGCCCCATGTGCGTCGAGATTGCGCGGCGAGAACGAGATCGAGTCCTTGTACACCGTGCGACCGGCGCCTAACCAGAGCGAGATCGCGCGCGATTGCGCGTGCGCGGCGGCGGGAAAGGCGGCGCACATCAGCAGCGGCAGCAACAGCCAGCGACGGGTCCTCGGCATGTGGGCTCCGGGGGGAGGAGGTGACCCGCGTTCATACCCCGCGCCGCGATGGACGATCGCGCCAACGACGAGAGGGGCGACACGGCGCGCGGTATCGCGCGTGTCGCCCCTCAAGCTAGCCCGTCTGGTCGGCCGTGGCCGACGGTCGGCTAGAAGCGGATCCCGAAGCCGACGCTCACCAGGAACGGATCGACCTTCACCGCCGAGACCTTGCTGCCACCGGTCAGGACGTCGGAGCCGATCGTCACCTTCTTGATGTCGATGTTGAGGAAGTGCTTCGGCCCGACCTTGATGTCGGCACCCAGCTGCCCGACCACACCAACGCTCGAGTCCTCGAGGTCCAGCGCGCCAACGCCCGGAACCGCCAGCTGCACATCGGAGATCAGCGTCAGGTTCGCGCCGGCGCCGACGTACGGACGGAAGGTCGCATCCGGGAGGAAGTGGTACTGCAGCAGCAGCGACGGCGGGAGGTGCTTGAACGTCCCGATCTTCGTCCCCGACAGTTCGACGTCATGCTGCTGCGGATACGTGAGCACGAGCTCCGCGGCGATGTTCTTCGTGAAGAAGTACGAGATGTCGATTTCCGGGAAGATCTTGCTGCTGACCGTGATGGCATCGGTCGGCACCGAGAGCGACGGGATCGCGTCCGACTTGTCGGCCGGCGTGAGCGAGAGGGCGCGAAGGCGCACGAGGAACTTCCCTTCGGCCGGCTGCTGCGCGGCAGAGGGGGCGGCGGCGAGCGCGAGGGCGCCGAGCAAGGCTACGACGTAGCGGGATTTCATGAATGCTCCAGAGGTGAAAGGGTTCGAAGCATTTCATGAATACGACATCACCCCACCCGGACGGGTGGGGTGATGCCAGCCAGTTGTGTGGGAGGCGCCGCCGCGCCGAGTCAGGTGCAATGCCGCTTGCGAGACCGCGACGCGCCGACAGGTGAGGCGCTACCGTCCGGCGACCCCGTACTTCCTCAGGATTTCCTTTACGCGATCGAGCGGGAGCGCCTCGACCGTGCGACCGTTGCTCGTCACTGTCGTCGCCGCAAAGAGCGAGTTGTAGATCGACTCCTCCGTCGCTTCCACCACGCCCTGAAAGAGCGCCGACATCGCGTCGTTGGCGAGGTCGTCCAGCTTGCGAACGTTGCTCCCCCCCGCCGGCCCCCCTGAGGGCGAGAGCTGGCGCCGCACGCCGGTCGCCGTCGAGAACGCCAGGACGTAGTCCCCGCTCCCATTCGACGCCGCCGACCCGGTGCGTGACAATCCCATAATCGCCCGTGCGGCCAAACGCTCGAGGTTGCGGTCCGAGAGCGGCGCGTCCGTGGCCACTACCATCATGATCGAGCCGTCGCCGCGCTCGGCGTCGACGTCGCCCTTGAAGGAAAAGCGCCCGAGTTCCTTCCCCACCGGTGCCCCCATCACCTGCAGCACACCGCCGAAGTTCGACTGCACGAGGACGCCCACCGTGTAGCCGCCTAACGTCGCGGGCAGCACGCGCGACGACGTCCCGATCCCTCCCTTCCACCCGAAGGCGATCGTTCCGGCGCCAGCACCCACCGCCCCCTCGGCCACCGCACCGCCGCTCGCCGACTCCAGCGCCTGCCGCACGTGCTCGGGGCGAATGGCGCGTTCTCGAATCGCGTTCAGCCCACCGTCGTTCGTCTCACCGACCACCGGGTTGATCGAGCCCACCCCCTCCATCCCCGGTTTCGCCAGCATCCACTCTGCCATGGCGTCGGCCGCCTTCCACACGCACAACGTGCACGTGAGCAGGATCGGCGTCTCCAGCTCGCCCAGTTCACGCAGCTGGGAGACGCCGAGCAACTTGCCGAAGCCGTTGCCGACGTGGAGCGCGGCCGGGACGCGGTCGAGGAACGGATTGCCGTCGTGCGGCAGGATCGCCGTCACCCCCGTGCGCACGCGGTCTCCCTCCACGACGGTCACCTGCCCGACACGCACCCCCGCAACGTCGGTGATCGCGTTCTGCACGCCGGGGCGGAAGATCCCCGGTGCCACACCGAGGTCGCGGGCGCGCGCACGCGCCGCAGGAGCGGAAGGTGGAGTCTGTGCATCCATGCGCGGCGCGAGCAGAAGGGAGAGCGCGCCGCCTAACGCCAGCGCACGACGAGATGAAGGGCGCATCACACGCCGGGTCAGCGAGAGAAGGTGTCGCAGCGGCGCGCGTCGCCGCCGTCGAAGCCGCGGCGAAACCACTCCATGCGCTGTGCCGACGACCCGTGCGTCCACGACTCGGGGCTCACCCGCCCGGTCGCCATCTTCTGCAGGCGATCGTCGCCGACCGCCGACGCTGCACCGAGTCCCTCTTCCACGTCACCCGCTTCGAGGATCCCCTGCCGCGCCGCCGTCGCGGCCCAGACCCCCGCATAACAATC
>Ga0075163_10006063_pt1 | contig 16040 bp, 7 predicted proteins | sample JI1023141ADNA_FD_71478 | JGI IMG/M metagenome (GOLD analysis project Ga0075163, IMG submission 71478) | Wastewater effluent complex algal communities from Wisconsin, to seasonally profile nutrient transformation and Carbon sequestration -... | ecosystem: Engineered > WWTP > Effluent > Algae...
CCCAGACGCGAGGTGCTGGTGCTTTCCTTGGAGTAGTCGATGTCTTGCGCAGCCTCGAAGCTCATGTCCTTGGCCTTGAGATCGATGTCACCTTCTGCTTCGATGGTCGAGCCCACCGTGCGCAGCTTGTCTTCGACATTGATCTTCATGTTGCCACCGGAGCGGATGGCCGATCCGGTGTTGGTGACCTTGAGCGATTCGCTTTCCTTGGTGTCGATGCGCAGCACGTCCACCGTGTTGTTGCTGCTGGCGCTGGCCTGTGCATTGGCCTGGGCGCTGGCGCTGCCTTCAGCCGATGCATTGGCACCCGCCGATTGGCCGGAGCGCGATGCATCCGCATTGGCACCGGCTTGGCCGCCAGCTTGTGCCGAAGCAGAAGCGCTGGCATCGGCCTTGTTTTCGGTCGTGGCGTACAGACCCAGGCGTGTCGTGGTGCTGCTGAAAGAATGCTGCTCGATGTTTTGAGCTGCCAGCAGGTCCACGCTCTTGGCGTTCAGGTCCACATCGCCGCCCGCGTTCAGCTCAGAGCCTTGCAGGGTGACGTTGTTCTTGGCGTTGATCTTGACGTTGCCGCCCAGGTTCAACTGCGAGCCCACGCTGCGTTGCGACAGCGAGGATTCGGTGGTTGTGGTGGTCTTGGCCAGCGTCACGCCAGCCGAGTCGGAGTGGCTGGCACCGGCACCAGCCGATGCGCCGGCACTGGCGCTGCCAGACACCGATGCAGATGCGGATGCATCACCGCCACCTGCACTGGCTTGCGCGCCCTTGCTGGTGCCAGATTCGCTGCCAGAGCTGCTACCTGAATAGGAATCGCTCTTGGCACCATCGCCCACGTTTTCGATCTGCAAGAAGCTGGTCGTCTTGGTGGTGCTGGTCGTGCGGTCCACATCCTTGCCGGCCAACACCTTCACATCGGTCGCGGTGATCGAGGTGTCGCCACCCACGTTCACGTTCGAGCCTTGCACCGTCATGGTCTGGCCAGCCGTCAGGTCGGCATTGCCGCCCACGTTGAAGCTGGAGCCCACATTGCGGCTGGAGAAGGAATTGGTCGTGGTCTCGGTCGTGCCATACAGGCCACCGCCCACGCCCATGCCGGCCATTTGCGACTTGCTGTCGGTCGTGACCGTGTTTTCACGGGCGATGACGTTGAAGTTTTTGCCCGCATCGACCTTGGCGTCGCCGCCCACGTTCACGTCAGTACCCGCAAAGGTGATGTCGTTCTTGGCTTGAGCCGTCAGGTTGCCGCCAACGGTCAGGCCCGATTTGATCTGGGTCGTCGTGCTGGTCGTGGTCGTTTCCGTGCCCACGGCGGCGCCTTCGCTGATCAGGCGTGTGCTGCGGGTCGAGGTCTTGTCTTCGATGGTGTCGAAGGTGATGTTGTTGCCAGCGACCAGCGTGGCATCGCCACCCGCGGCCATCTGCGCACCACGGTTCACGATGTCGTTCTTTGCATCCAGGGCCAGGTTGCCGGTGGCGGTGATGCCAGCCGTCTTGCCGATCGTGGTCTGCATATTGCCGACATCGCCGGATGTCTGCGCAAAGGTTTCGTTCTTGATGCTGCCTTCGGTCGAGGTCAGCGACACGTCACCGCCCTTGATGTTGCCCGACAGGTTGGTGATGTCGCCCTTGGAGGCAATGGTCACGCTGTCTTTGCCGGCAATGGTGCCGCCGGCATTCATCATATCGGTCACGTCCATGGTGACCTTGTCAGCCGCAATGACAGCACCCTTGTCGATGGATGCAAGCGTGCTGGGTGCCAGGTAGACCACAGGGGCCAAGACCTTTTGGCCCTCCACTTCCACCTCGACCATCCAGACGATGTTTTCTTTCAGGTTGGCGATCTGATCAGGCGACAAGGGCGAGCCATAAGCCAAGCCCAAGTCTTTGGCCTGGTCGGCCGCGTTTTCCATCAAATTCTTGTAGACATCTGCTGCATTGGCTTGGCCATTGAGCATGCTGCTACCGGTCTGCTCGATCAGCTGCTGCTTGACCAGATAGGCTTCGTAGCTGCCATCGCCCAAACGCTTTTGCGTGGTGTTGATGTCAACACCAATCTTGCCTGCCAGGAAATCCGAATCGATGCTGGAGCCAGCCGATGTGAACAGCGGGTTCGATTCAACCAGATAGCGCGATGCAGGGTCGCGCGAGGTCACGAAGTAACCGTTCGGGTTGCTGGGCAAAGTCAGCGTCAAACCTGGGAAGGCCGAGGCTGCAGTGCCCGACACGCTGCGTGTCGAGGGCGTACCAGGTGCGGACGCATGGCCGGTCAAGACCGGGCCATTGTTCTGCAAGCTCACGCCGCTGATGTTGACCGAGCCCACAGCGCGGATGCTGGCACCCACATTGTCAGAGGCAGGAGCGGAGGTTGGCCAGAAGTTGACGGCCGAAGCAGACTTGCTGGTGGTAGGGCCAGACCAGTCGTCACTGTACGTCAGTGGGCCCAGGGCGATGTAGTGCACATCGTGGCTGGTCACGCGGGTGTAGTCCTCGCGTGACAGCGTCAGCGCATCGTTCACAAATGTGGCGCCAGACCTGGTGGTTGTGATGTTGACTTGGTTGCCTTCGATCACGCCACCCAGGTTCTTGCCCGTGGTGAAGTCCTGCAAAGTGATGGTGCCAACAGCCTTCAACTCAGGCTTCAGGATGGGCGTGCCGCCTGAGAAGTATTGAGAGCGATGCCAGGTCTCGGTGTAGGTCGTGCTTTCGTATTTATCCGGGAAGCTGTAGTACGAGCCTGGACCACCCACATCCAGGTTGTAGTCCAAGCCTTGCGAGCTGCTGGATGTGCTGTTGGATGCGCCGGACATGTCCGCCCCACTCCACACACGCGTGTCGCCGCCCTGCACCTGGTTCAAGATCGTATTGGCCGTGACAGTGATGTCATGGCCCGCATTGATCTGGCTGCTGTTGATGACGGTGTCGGCCGTGAAGGTGATGTCATGGCCTGCGTTGACCGTGGCCGTGGTGTCCAGCACCTGCTTGGTCGAATACAGGTTGCCAGCTGTGCTGCGGCCCGAATCTTTGTCGGGGGCGCCATTGCGGTTACCCAACAACTGGTCGGTCACCGTGTGATAGGTGATGTAGTTCTGGATCTGGCCCGATGTGGCCGTGGCCGTGATGTCGTGGCCCGCATACAGTGCACCATAATTGACGATGTTGCCGGTGGTGGCCGTCAGGTTCAAATCATGGTTGGCACCCCACAAGCCGGTGGTGTTGTTGACCATGGATGGCGCGGTGATGCTCAGGTCATTGCCCGAGAACACGGTGGCGATGTTGCCGCCGCCATCGTTGTAGGCCGCGCTCAGTGTCACGTTGGTGGCGCCTGTGCCCGACATCGAACCCAGCACAGCCGCGCTGGTGATGTTTTGCTTGATCGTACGCGCGACGATGGTCAGGTCATAGCCTGCTTGCACCAAAGCGCGGTTCGTCAAGTCTTGCGTCAGGGTCAGGCTGGATGCCAGGTCCGTGTCGCTGGCGGTCGAGCTGGTCGCGGCCAGGGTCTTTGCTCCCGTGTCCGTCTGGATGAAATTGCGCGCGGTGATCTGTGTACCGCCTGTGGATTGCAACAAGCCGTGGTTGGTCAAGTCGCCCGAGCCCAGGTTGTAGACCACCTTGCCGGCGCTCAGGATCTTGCCCGTCGTTTGGTTCACGACGTTGCCCGTGGTGGTCACGGTATCGTTGCTGCTTTGCGTGCGCTCGGTCGACAGGATGATGTTGCCGCTGTTGTCGATGGTGCCCGAGTGGACGCTGCCCTGGTTCTTCGCCTGGATGCTGCCGGTGTTGGTGAAGGCCACGCCAGCGGTGATGTCCATCGAACCATTGGTCGATTGAATGCCCTGGCCATCGCCATTGCCCACCGTCAGGCTCTGATGCGAATCGATGGTCAGCACGTCGACGGTTTGCACCTGGGCCTTGCCCAGATCGATGTCGCCCGTGCGCGAACGCAGTGTCAGGTCGTCGCCTGCGCCGAATTGGGTGCCCGCTACCGTGGCGGTGATGGCACCAGCTTCGATCTGCAAATCTTGCTTCACGGCCCAGTTGGTCTCGGCAATGTCCGCCAAGCCGGTCACATCGGCCGTCAGGTTGCGCACGGCAAAGCGTTGGTTGTTGCCTTGCTGTGGGTCGGTGCTGCTGCGATCTTTCAGCGAGCCCAATGTCAGTGTGGCATCGCGGCCGGCGTAAAGCTGGCCACCGCTCATCCACATCTGACCTGCCGCGTTCACGGTCAGGTCACGCGTGGCGGTCAACGCCGAGTTTTCCATGTTCAAGGCCGCATCGGTCAGCACGCCGGTCGATGGGTCGGCCGTGCTGGTGGCCGGCGTTGTGACCATGGCGTCGCGCGCTGCGGTGATCTTGCCAAGCAACCGGATCTGGCCATTGGCCGTCAGTTGGAAGTCGCCAATGTTGGTGGCCACGTCATTGCGCATGCGCACACCGGCACCCACTTCGCTCGACACCAGTCGGATGCTGTCGGCGTACATGCCACCCAAGGCACCTGCGTCAATCGTCCAGGTGGGCACTGCGCCCTCGCCTGTCACCGCGCTGGAGCCGGTCACGTTGAATGAGCCGTCCAAGGTGTAGGCCTGCGCGCCGGCACGCACTTCCAATTGCTTGGCGTTGATGGGGCCATCCACCGTCAAGGTGCGGCTGAACAGGTTCAGCAGCGGCACGGCGTCGTTGCCACTTTGCCCTGCAACACCTTGGGTATTGATGCCCGCGCCCACAATGGCGATGTCGCCACGTGTCACGGTCAGGCCGGTCAGCATGCCGCCCGATACCGTGGGCACGCCCGTCGTCAAAGTGGCGTAGTTGGTGTTGATGAAACCGCAACCGCTACAGGTGATGCCATTCGGGTTGGCCACCACCACGGCAGCCTGATTACCCGCCACTTCGGTGAAGCCGTTGAGCAAGCTGCGCTCGGTGCCCACCACTTCGTTCAAGATCGTGGTGGCGGACTTGGTCAGGTTGCCGTTGGTCAGCAACTGCCCGGCCAGCGAGGTTTGCACGGTCAAACCCGTGGTCACCGCCGCGTTGTTCAAGATCAGGCCACCGCCATTCACGTTGTACGTCGTGTAGGTGTTGTGCGACAGGCCTTGCGACGAAGGCGCGTTGATGTTGACCACGGTCGTACGGCCATTGGGCGCCACATAGGCATCCGCCGCCTGACCTGGTTTGACGACCACCGATGGTGATGTCTGCGCCCAGACTGCGCCCGAGGCACCCGACATGGCACACGCCACAGCAGCCACCACCACAGCAGACGCGCTGCCACCGGCCCCCGTCGACCTTGCGGTCTCCGAGGCCACCATCCAGAGTCCGGTCTTCTTGTTTTTGACGATTCGGTAAATGCGGTTCATAGCGGCCTACTCAAATATCAGTTACGGAAGGACAGGCTCAACAGCACACGTCCTGACTCGCGCGTCATGCCAGTGGGAACGGAGACGGGGTGGATCCATGACAGGTCGACATCGAACTGGCCCACCTTGGCAGCCACGCCCAGCACCATGCCGGACATGGTTCCTTCGATGGCTTCCGCATTGCGGCTGCTGACATGGCCGAAGTCATAGCCCGCGTAAAAACGGGTGTTGACCGAGCTGCCAGCCACATCGAATTGCTTTTTCAGGGAGATGTCGTTGCGCCAGAAGTAACCTGTGTCGCCCGACAAAGTGGTGTCGGCAAAGCCACGCACAGAAGGCTGACCGCCGATCAGGAGCTGATGCATGGACAGCAAGCTGTCGCGGCTGTACTGACCCTTGAAAACACTGCCCCAGACCATTTCATGCTGCCCCAATTGGAAGCCCTTGTTGTAAGCGACGTCCAATGTGTATTTGGAAAACTCAGGCTGCTCCCGACTGCTTTGGGTATTGCCTGCCAAATAGCTCTTATCGTCCACACCGATCACAACTTGAGGCGTCACCGTCAGCATGGCGTCCGGCAACAGCCAGGTGCTGGTCGTGCCGGCCGACAACGTCGTTGAACGGCGGCTATTGGCCGTCAAAAATTCCGATACCGAGTTTTGGGGCTGCTCGAAGTAATTCTTCGAGTTCATGGTCGACAACTCGAAAATCGCCTTGTGCAGCGTGTTCTGGTCACGCGACAAGATGCGGTCATATGTCACACCCGAAGTGACCGACTTACCTTTGACGTAAGACTGCACGGGGCCGGAACCGTACTGCACCATGAAGCCGGTGCTGTAGTTGGACTCGGCATAGTTCAAACCCACGGTCGAATACCCCAGCGGCAGGCGGAAGTACGCGCTGGCGCTGTCTGCCGATTTTTCAGGCGTGTGCGGAACCGTGCGACGAGCGGTCAGCCCAATCGTTTCGTTCAAGCCCAGCAAGCCACCTGCCGTGAGGCTGGCGCTGACCGCGTTGCGACCCGTTGATTTCCAACCGCTGTTGTCGGCACTGACCAAAACGCCGATGGGCGACGAAGCCGTGTTGTTGAACACCACGATGGTTTGACCGGGCTTGCTGCCGGGCACCAGGTCCAGCTTGACCTTGTTGCCGCGCACCGAGTTGATCTGGTCGACGGCTTGTTCCAAGTCGCGGATGTTGAGTAAATCGCCCTCGCGAACCGGCAGGGCCAGGCCGGCGTTGATGCGACCAGCGTCATCGCCACGCACTTCGATTTTTTCGATGCGGCCCTCTTGCACCAGCACGCGCAAGGTGCCTGAACGCAAGTCTTGTTCTGGCAAATAGGCTCGTGTCGTGATGAAGCCATGCTCCACATACAGCTTGGTCACCTCGCCCATCAGCTGCTGGATGTCGGATGCAGCCAGGCAACGCCCCGTGAAAGCGGCTGTCAGCGCTTCACGCTCATCGGGGTACAGCTCATCGGCGCCGGACATTTGCACGGTCTTGATGTCCGAACAAGGGCCCTTGGCCACATTGGTGGGGGTAACAGGCTTGATGGTGTTCAGGTCGACACCTGATGGCACTTGCTTCTGCTTGGCACGCTCTTGCTCATAGCGCAGGCGTTCTTGCTCTTGACGCAGCTGTTGGTCGGCCGTCAGTGGCACGTTTTGAGCCCAGGCGGATGTCAGCGCAGCAGTCAACAGTGCGCATGCGAACGGAATTCGTTTCATGGTCATGGCGAATCTCGGTAAAAGTGGGGGCGCAGGGCTACTTAGAACACCCAGGTGGCTTTGGCATGGACGCCAGCGCTGTTGTAGCTACGGCGGTGTTCCATTTCGGCATTCAGTTGCACGCTGGTGGTCTTGTTCAAGCCCAGCGTCACACCGCCGCCCAGGTTCAGCAGGTGGCGGTCGTAACTGGCCACAGGCGTGGTGAAGCTGGTGTAGTCACGCGAGGTCGAGCCTGAATAGCGCGCCGTGACATCCAGGTTGTTCAAGCCTGAATCGTTGCCCACACCAATGTGCAAGGTCGTGAACGTGGGCAGACTGAAGATGCGGCTTTCGGTCTGGTAGCGCACGCCTGCAACAGTGCGCACGCGGTTGAAGTTCTTATCGTCGTAGTTCAGGCCGAAGTCGCCCGCATCGGTTTCGGTGTATTCAGGCTGATGCATGCGCGACGAGGTCACGTCCAGATAAGGCGTGATCACCGTGCGTGGGTCATTCAAGCGGAAGCGGTAACCCACACCCAGCTTCAGGAACGATTCGTTCACCTGGAACTGGTCGTGCGCCACGCGGTCGATCGCGCTTTGGCGCGAACCGTTGTAAGCATGGTGGCCCAGGCCAGCCATGCCGTTCACATACAGTGGGCCAAAGTCGCGTGTGGCGTACAGGTTCACCTCATGGCTGTGGATGATCGAGCGGTCGCCATTGCGGAAGCCCACTTGGCGCAGGCTGGAAGCCGCGAAGCTGGCCGTAGCGCCCACCCAGGTTCCGGCAAAGTTGTGGTCAAAACCGACCATCATGCCGTTGGTGCCAAGGCGATAACCATCGTAGTCGTCCACACCGCTTTGCTTGGCCACATTGCTGAACAAGCGGATCCAGGCGCGTTGCTGCTCGTCACCCTTGGCTTGGCCGGGCGACTTTTGGCGCAGGCTGTACAGGCGGTTTTCAACGATCGAATTCATCACATCCGAGATCGTGTAAGCGCTGCGAATGTAGGAGTTGTTGGCAATCGGCGCCAGGCGCTGTACCTGCACAGCCAAGTGATCCTTGGTGTCGCCAAAACCGTAGTCGTCCAGGTCCAGCGTAGAAATCGCATTGACCAGATCGCCCTGCTGGTAGCCGTTCATGGCGATGTTGCCCAGCGTCTTGGCAGCGTTGTTCGAGAAGTGCCCTTGCGTGTAAGACGCGGTCACATACACGTCCGCAGTGCGGGTGGCTTGGTAGGTGATGTAGCGCCAGCTGCCTGGGGTGGCATCTTCCGCATACAGATGCGAAGTGATCACGTAGCTGTTGTCGGTGATCTTGCAAGTCTGGCAGTTCGATGTGCCTTGCGAAGTCACATCGTTGAAATCGGGCTTGGCTGACGAGCTGCCGATGTCGGTGACGCTTTCGATCAGGTGGTAGGTGGCACCGTTCTTCAAACTGCCGGTCAAATGGGTGTTGAAGGTTTCGGTGGAGCCCATGAACATGGACTGTGTGTTGATCTTGCCGGACCCCACGCCATCCTTGACATTCAGATAATTCGCGTTGGATACAGGCACCGACACATTGGGCGCGATGGTGAAGCGCAGGGCTTGGCCTTCGGTGCTGAGCAGGCCAGTCACGGTGTTGCGCGACTCGTTCACGCGGAACACGGTGGAACTGTTGACCACCACGTTGCCCAGCGTCAGGTTGCCGTTGATGGTGACCCCTGGGCTGTACACAGTGACGTCCACCGGGCGATTGGTCACACCGATGTCCACATTACCCGTCGCAGGCGCGATGGTCGTTCCGTCGTAATACCAAGTCGTGGGGCCAGACGAATACAGCGATTGATTAACCGTTTGCGCCTGTGCGTCCAGTGCGGACGCCACAGCCAGCGCGCAAGCACTCAAGCGAAATGCGCAATGCAATGCATGTTGTTTACCCGATTTGTTCATTTCGCTGCAATGCCTAAAGAAGATGTTGCGACTGGCCGACCCTTCTCGACCTCCACGCATCCCTCCATGTCAGTCACTTGAAGGGACAACAGCAGAAGGTTAAAGGGGCCACGCAAATCCCATAACGCGGAATAAACGGGAATTTGGCCCGTTTCATTGAATACAGCGGGTATTCGGTCCACGCTGCGGCGGCTTCCATGAACCCAAAACCCAAAATAAAAGCCCCGCCAGACAAGCTGGAGGGGCCATTTATCAACCCGTCAAGAATCAGCCGGGCAGGCGACCTGGGCTACTGACGAGCCTGCGCCAACACCTTTTGCATGATCGTGTGGATGGCATCCACATCCACCGGTTTGACCAGATGAGCGGCAAAGCCTGCTTCGTCTGACTGCTTCAAATCTTGCTCGAAGCCATAACCACTCAGGGCAATGACGGGCGTGGTCCCGCGCAGCGCCTTGCCAATGTCGATGCCACTGCCATCGGGCAGACCCAAATCCGTCACCACCAAATCAAATTGACTGGATTGAACTTGCCGCAAGGCATCGGCGCAGGAGTGAACCGTGGTCACCTCATAGTCATGGACCTGCAGGGACAAGCTCAAAGCGGTCGCGGCATCCGGGTTGTCTTCAACCAGCAAAATACGAGGAAGCTTGCGCACGCCATTCGTTGCACCGGGACTGCGTTCGGGCCTCAGCGCTGGCGTGGGCACCTTGGCCTTCACACCCTTGTCAGTCCTGGCATCTTCCTCTGCATCCACGCAAGGCAAGGACACCGTGAAGGTGGCGCCTTTTCCTCTGCCGGCACTGTAGGCAGAGATCAAGCCGTTGTGCTCTGCCACCAAACCGCGGGCGATGGCCAGGCCCAGACCCAGGCCGCCAAAGCGTTTGGAGATGTCCTCGTCTGCCTGTTCAAACGCCTGGAAAATGCGTGACAGCGCATCCTCCTCAATGCCGATGCCTTTGTCAGCACAAGTCATCTGAAACACACCCTGGCTTACCGAGGTTCGCACCTTCACCTCGCTACCGGCAGGCGTGAACTTGATGGCATTGCGGATCACGTTCCACAGCACCTGTTGAATCCTGGCCTCGTCTGCCCATACGGTGGCTTGGCCTTCGGCCAATTCGACCGACAGCACAACGCCTTTGTCTCGCACCTGATCGGCCAGCATCTCGACCACGGCCAGCAGCAGGCTGTGCATGTCCACCCACGCCTTCTTGAGCACCAGCTTGCCCTGGGTGATCACCGTCACGTCCAGCAGGTCGTCGATCACCCTGGCCTCCAAGGCGACATTGCGCTGGATCATCGGCAGGAGATTCTTGAATTTGTCAGGCACCTCTACTGCGTTTTGCAGAATGTGCGCCGCCGAGGCAATCGGCATCAAGGGTGTACGCAACTCATGCGACAGCACCGCCAGGAAGCGGTCCTTCGCACGGTTGGCCTGCTCGGCATCGTCCTTGGCCCGCAGCAAGGCAATGCCTTGTTCATGGCCCGCAGTGCCATCGCGCACGATTTTGCAAAAACCGGTATGGCGGCCTTGCGCATCGGTCAGCTTGGTCAAACTGCCCTCTGCCCCCCCCAAAGTGCGTGCGGGCCAGGGCGTCTGCCTGGCGCCATGTTGCGCAGAAGCTAAGCAACCGGTAAGGGTCTTCTTCGAGCTTCTGAGCCGTCTCGGCGCCAAAGAACTGGAGCACCTTGCGGCCGAGCGCCAAATCGAATCCCTGGGACTGCAACCACTGCAGCGTACGGCTATCGCCGTGCTGCGCCCAGGCCTTGACAACTTGGGCTGCGCTGTCTGGAGTGAGAACCTTGGCCAGCTCGGCGACTTTGCCTGCGTCCAGATGCTCGTAGAGCCGCTCTCCGAAGACTTCCCAGAGCTTGCGAGCCTTCACCTGTCCGATACCCTCGAAGGCCGGGCTGTCGGCCATGAATGCGACGATGTGCTCGCCAGACGGGCGCAGCAGGACCGCGCTGGACGCGTCGATCTGGGTTTCGGTAACCTGATAGCCATTGACATCCAAAAGGCGCTTGGAAGGCTCGCCAGCCACCTGCCACCATTGGCCAGGTTCTACACGAGCCCCGCCCAAAATCGAATCTGATGCCTTGACGACGACATAACCCGTGGCATCCTGCACACTGCCATGAGCATCAATGGACTTGGCGGAGAAGATGTAGCCGCCAAAGCCACGGGGGTTCTGACTGCGGATAGAGGTGACCCGTAGGGTTTGCTCGACGGTCAACGCGGCAGCCTCCCGGTCTGGGCCAGAGCGTCGCGGAGCACGGCGTACTTTTCTACCGTGCGCTTCAGCTCGGCCACCTCGGCCTTGAGGCAGGCGTTCTCTTGCTCCAGGCGTCGGAGCCGTTCGGACTCCTCCGCTGCACGAGGACGGCCAGGCTCGCGCATCACAGGCGACGAGGCGGCATCGGGGTCACGCTCGACAGCCGGCGGCAGGACGCCTCGCATACGCAGAGCGTCCTCCAGCTCGCGCAGCGCTGATTTGATACGAGGGTTCTGGTCTAGCGCGGACTTGGCGAAGCCGCATTCTTTGGCCAGATCCTTGCGTGAAAGCACGCCGCGATTGGCCATCGCGCGGAAGTCGTCGTCGGTCTTGCTGGCGACCCATGCAGCGAAGATTGCGACATTTTGCGCACCTAGTAGTCGCCCACTACTCATGCTTTTGAACCTCCTCCGGCCTGCTTGCTTGCCTTCAATTCAAGCCCCCCTTGAGATGCCAGCCATTCAAAGAATGGCCCGGCAACCTCTTTGTCAACGATGATGTTGTCCCGCCGTTTTGACATATCGAGAATGCGTTGAGTGCTTGTGTCCACCTGAACCACCATGTTCAAGTGGCTGAGCAATGACCTAAGCGCCTGGCAGGTTCTGACGAAACGGAACTCGTGGTCAGATAGCGGGGCACCAGAACCGGCGGAATCTGGAGGGCCCGGTAGCTGCCGACCTTGGCGTTGAAGTTGGTCGACTTGTTCCTCGAGCGACGTCACATAGATGTTCAATCGCTCCAACTCGCGTTTCAGATTTCCGCTCTCTAGTTGAGCGCTGGTAATGAGTACTTTGGCTGTTGGGTCGGTAACGGCTCGCGGGTTCAGCGCCTTGGCGCCAGGAACGAGACTTCTGGCCTGGTAGGTCAGGATCTTGGCCTTATACCTAGCATTACGTAGGAGCGTGGCCTTGTTGCAAGGTTCACCCTCCACTTCAGAGATGTGCTTAGCAACCAGGTCCGCCAAGTCGGTCGGATTACGTACTTTGACTCGCGTCTTTGCCAGGAAACCAAGGTAGTCATCAATAATGGTTTCACGGCGAACCTGTTTGGCTTCTTGCCATGCTGCAAATCTGCTAGGTGCCTTCGCGGTCATGCCACCTCCTCATTCGACAGCAGTCGAAGGTCAGTCTCTGGCAGGTTCCTCATGTGGCCTTCGCTCTCAAGCAGGCTTGCAACCTGCTCCACGGTCAAACCCCTGGATAAAACTATCGACCTGAGCATGCCGGCACATTCCCCCGCAGGGTCGACTGGACTCAACGCAAAGGCTTCACGAATCTTGCCCGCGCGAGCCAGGAGCTCACGACGCAACAGGTCAAATCGTGCACGAACTTGAGGGCTCTCCAGCATCGGGAAGGCGATGCATTCGCCGAGCCGAGCTAGCAGATATTCCGAATCACTGGTTTGCACGGAAACGCGCCGAAGGTCTCGTTCGATTATTTCCGGCCGCTGGACCGTCCAGTTTCGCGTGTCTTGGCCGGATGCAATTCGTTGACGCATGAGCTCAAGTACCTCTTCATTCAAAATCCACCCACTTAGGTCTTCACACAAACGTGCCCTGTCAGCGTCCAACGCGTTCAATTCTGTTGGGGTGTATTTCGCGTTCAATGTTCGCGCGTCACATGCAAGCACGCCTTCGAGCTCATCCACAGCTTCGGCGACCTGCCGCTTCTTTGCCATCACAGCGGGGAGATGATCAATGAATCGGACAGCGTATGGGCACAAACTGCAGCGACGAAGGCCGTTGAGCTCCTTGACTACGTCACGCGGGCAGTTGTTACCATAGGGGCACACCTCGGTCTTGTTAAAGGCGACGTCAGCGCACCCTGTTTCACGCAGTAGGTCCACACCTCCTTTGATCCGCTCGCTGAACGAGATACTCATTCCTCCGTAGGCGGTGATGGTTTCCTCAAGATTGGCCTTCAGATTCCGTGCAAGGTTGGAATTGACATTGTCGGCATGAATGAAGGTTGTCGACGCGCCCCCGCCTTTCAATACAGGCTCAAAAGCACCTTTCAGGGCAGCATCGCGCATTCGAGCGGCCTGGTGAACCTGTTCCGCCTCCACGGTCTCTCGGTCCAAGTGTACGTAGTAAGCAACCGTGCCCGGCTTTTGACCGGTGATGTACTTGCCAATCAAGTCCGTCGGAAGGAAGGTGATGTACTGAGACACCACCGCAACCCGGGCTGCGTGGGGTGTTGAAGCTGTATTGACTCTAAGAGGGCAGAACTCGCCCATCTTGGTGAATGCTGCGCCATAGTCGGTGAGTTTCTTTTGCAAATCGGCGTCGCCCGAATCCAGCCCTGGGGGCAGCAAACTCAGCAGACGCCGACTATGTCCAAACTCCTGCAACTCCGGCAATAGGCCTTGAAGCGCGCAAAGAACGGCCTTCCAGGCGTTTCCATAGACGTCATCGCCGTGCGGCTTCCCTTGGCGCGTGTAGGCAAACAAGGGTTTGAACTTTGGCCACTTGGTGCTCGGGTTGTCGTTGTAGAAGTGTTCTGAGTGAAAGGCTGGCTCATCAATGAGCTCGTACCAGTCACGCTGGGCGCGCAGATGCTCAATTACACGAAAGCTCACATGCGGGGACCAAGGCTTTGTCTTTTGCTTATCAGTGTTGACAAACAGGGTCGAGAACTCTGTGTCGCCGTCATCGACAAGTGAGTCGAACCTGTCTACGTCAAGCCACTGGAGGTGGTTGTGTCGGATGCCAGTGTGAAGCGCCACAAGGTTCTGGTGCAGCGCGTGAGGATGAGGCAGTAGCAGTGTTCGACCGCCACGAACGGTTCTCTGTCGGAGCTCCAAGAGGTTTGGAATGAATTGAAGTGCAATTGTCTTCGTCCTCGTAAACAAGATGGGGACGAAACCAACAATGTCGCCAGTCGCGAACGTGTCGATGACACTGTCGTTGGCCACAAGAATCCGCAGCTCTTTGGCCGAGAGCTCGCCATCAAGGACCTTGTTCAGAACGACAGTGTGGTGTGCAATCAGTGCTTCGTGGTAGTCCAAGTAGACGCCAAAGAATCGACGCGGTACCGGCTGCTTGTTTGTGTGATTGGGGCGCGAGCCCCTTGGAAAGTCATGAGATGCCAAGGGCTGAGTGAAGCCTTGGCAACCGGGAATTTCCTCAGAGTAGCGCTCCACGAACTCAAAGAAGACTTGAAGTTGCAGCACTGTGGCGTAGAAGCTGTTTCCACGCCACTCGTGCCTCTCAGCCTGGGCGTTCATGAACTCCATGAACGTCATCGGTGTCTCCTCTTCCAGCGGAAGAAGGCGACTCACGAATACGCTTTTCACGAGCAGATTGGGAGACGAGGGGAAGCTCCACGAACTCCTCGGGTTTCTGTCAAACCAGTATGGAAGATAGTAGAAGAGGTAAACATTCCACCACCCGACCGCCTTGTTGAAAGGCTTGTAGCTCTCCCTCGCAACTTTCTTAACATAGAGGTCTTCAAGGTCCAGCCAAAGCTTGGATATTGCAGCGACATCAACATCCAAGCCAGGCAACCGGGTCAGCAGTCGAACTCGCTCAGGCTTACCCCAGGCCGCCTCTAAGTGCAAGACCTCATCGAGCAGGTCGTGGTCAATGCGAGGTCCGTCTTCAAACAGATGGTGCAAAGCCGTCGCGACGGTGGCTCTCTTGCCCCTTAGCTTGACCGTGGTTGAAAGGGTCAGCTTGAGCGCCTCCGCCCAATCGTCAGACGTGACCTTTATTCGGCCAGGGAATGCAAGGTTCAGAACATCCAACAGTGCGCCATAGGCAAGCGGTACTCCGTTCTTCGAGTTAACTTCACGCTCTGCTGCTTTGATTTGCAGCAGGTCGGCGACGTTTGCGTCCTCAGGCTTGTGCCAGCCGGATGCCAAAAGCAGCTTGGACGCATAGGTCAAGAACCATTCTCGGCGTTTGCGGTCTCCACCAATAGCTTCAAACGCTTCATGCGGCAATTCGTCAGACTGTGTGTCCAAGCTGCGCACGAACCCTAGTAGTTCAGATGCGACATACTTTCCAACTTCAAATCGGCGGCCGTCGTTTTCGCGCATCTGTGGCCAGGTGAACGTGGAAGGCAGGGTGACTGCTCCACTGCTGTGCAGCGCCACAAGGAACAGTCCCAATCCTATTTTGATGTTGAGCGCGTAGGAGCGCTTGTAGCTGTACGGCCCATCTTCGTCAGCGGCCATCACAACATCAAAGAGATCCTTTGTGAGGTGCCCCGCCTTTGCCTCGTAGGCCTTCAGCACGCACTCGACGTAATGCTTATCGAATTGCTTGGCTGCATCGGACAGAACTCTACCCTTGACAAACTTTGCGAAGGCCGCTCGGATGTTCGTCTTCGTAGTCACCGTCTCGAGGCGGATGTCTTGCATTCCGCCTAAAATCATTTGCTGCTCAACTGCCGTCTCAAGGGCAGCCTTCACTTGTACCGACAGCTCAGCTCCAGATACGTTGAAGACGACACTATTGGGGGTCAAGTTAACCATAGGTAATCGCATCCTCTCCCATCTGACTCCGAAGTCGAATGACCTGAGACTCAAGAGCGGCCAACTTCAACTCAATCAACGTCTTGGGCACGCCATTGCTAAAGAGCACTCGATTGGCGTTTTGAATCTCAAGCTTGAGCAGGTCTTGGTCGTAACGGGCGTATTTGAGGGTGCTCTTTATGCTTGCATGTCCCATCAACTGTTGCACCATCGGAGCTGGTAGACCGTAGTCTCCATTTGCTCGGGGAAAGTAGTTCAGCAGGTAGGTGCCGTACATGTGGCGTAACGAAT
>Ga0075163_10006065_pt1 | contig 16032 bp, 14 predicted proteins | sample JI1023141ADNA_FD_71478 | JGI IMG/M metagenome (GOLD analysis project Ga0075163, IMG submission 71478) | Wastewater effluent complex algal communities from Wisconsin, to seasonally profile nutrient transformation and Carbon sequestration -... | ecosystem: Engineered > WWTP > Effluent > Algae...
CGAGCTGATCGCGTCGCTGCCGACGATCCTCGACGGCGCCTGGCGGCACCTCGCGCCGTGGCTGGCGCCGGCCTGAGCCGCTACTTCTTCTTGCCGGCCTTCTTCGCCGGCGCCTTCTTGGCCGGCGCGGCCTTCTTCGCCGGCGGCGGCGGCGGCGGCGGGACCGACTCCCAGATGCCGACGGTGGCACCCTGCGGATCGGTGAACAGCGCCAGCCAGCCCATGCCCGGGACCTCCATCTTGGGCACGAGGATCGTGGCGCCGGCCGCCGCCGCCTTGGCCACGGTCTTGTCCACGCTGTCGACGCCGACGTAGGCGGTCCACGTGGTCGGCTGCTCGGGCATCTGCTTCGGGCCGAGGCCGCCGCCGACGCCCTCGCCGACGCGGATGCCGGTCCAGTTCATCGCCGGAAAATCCTCGAACTGCCAATCGAAGATCGCGCCGTAGAACTTCTTGGCGGCCGCCACATCACCGGTCGTGAGGTCGAGATGGACGAAAGGGTTCCCCATATGGGCCGCGATCATACGCGCGGCGCCAGCGCCGGGGCCCCGCTGGTCGCCGAGTTTTCACGACGCACCTCGCCATGCGGAACCGCCCCGGTCGCGGCGCAACCTCGCGTAGGATCGAGGTTCCCGCACCTGGTGCGCGCCCTCACGAATTGTTGAGCCATCCGGCGCCGCCGCGGGCTCTCTCCAACGACCGTGTCCGTGACCGCCCTCCGCTCCACCCCCGCCGTCGGGTCCCGCGTCGTCGTCGACGTGACCGGCGCGGTGGCGATCTCCGACGCCGAGCTGGTGGCGCGGGCGCGGGCGCGCGACGCGTGGGCCGAGGAGATGATCTATCGGCGCCACGCCCCTCAGGTAGCCAGCGTCGCGCGGCGGCTGCTGCGCGATCCGGTCGAGGCCGCCGACGTCACCCAGGAGACGTTCTTGATCGCGTTCCAGAAGCTCGGCGCGCTGGCCGAGCCCGCCGCGCTGCGCGGCTGGCTCGCGCGGATCGCCGTGTCGCGCGTGCACCGCCGCTGGCGCTGGCGCAAGGTGCGGTTCTGGGCCGCGGCCGTCGACGACGAGTCGCTGGCCGATGTCGCCGACGCGGGCGTCGCGCCCGACCGCAAGGTCGAGCTGGCGCTGATCGACGAGGCGCTGCAAGCCATCCCGGTCAAGCTGCGCGTGCCGTGGGTGCTGCGCCACGTGATCGGCTACTCTCTCGACGAGGTGGCCACCGCCTGCGATTGTTCGCTCGCCAGCGTCAAGCGCTACCTCGGCCGCGCCGAGGCGGCCGTCGCCGCGCACACCCAGGAGGTGGCCCATGGCTGAGCGACCGATCGACGCCGAGCTGGCGCCGGCGCTCGACGAGGCCGAGCTGGCGCAGGTGTGGCGCCGCGTGCGCGACGCCCAGGCCGAGCACCGGGTCGCGCCGCGTCGCTGGCGCTACGCGATCGCCACGGGCGTGGCGGTCGCCACCGCCGCGGTGCTGCTGGTGGCCTGGCCGCGCGGTCACCGCGCGAGCGGCGCGCTGGCCGGCGACGTCGCGCTGACGCCCGGCGCGCAGATCGACGCGACCGCGCCGCGGGCGATCGCGATGGCCGACGGCTCGCGGGTGACGCTGGCGCCCGAGGCCCGCCTCGAGGTGCTGGCCAACGAGGGCGACAAGTTCGTCACCGCGGTCCGCCGCGGCAAGGTCGGCTTCGACGTGCGCCCGGGCGGCCCGCGCAAGTGGATCATCGAGACCGACCTGGCCACCGTCGAGGTGGTCGGCACCGCGTTCGCCGTCGAGCGCAGCGCGGTCGAGCTGTCGGTCACCGTCGAGCGCGGCGTCGTGCTGGTGCGCGGCGAGCGCGTGCCCGGTCGGGTCGTGCGGCTCACCGCCGGCCAGCACGTCGAGGTGGCCGCGGCGATCGCGACCGCGCCGCCGCCGCCCGCCCCGGTGCTCGATCGCGTCCCGCCGGTCGCCCCGGCGATCGATCGCGTCCCGCCACCGGCGCCGGCGGTCGATCGCGCCCCGCCACCGACGCCGGCGGTCGATCGCGCCCCGCCGACCGCGCCGGCGATCGATCGCACCCCGACCGCGCCGGCGATCGATCGCACCCCGGAGATCGCGCCGCCGCCCGTCGCCCCGCCGCCCGTCGCGCCGCCGCCCGTCGCGCCGCCGCCGGTCGCCCCGCCCGTCGACATCATCGCGCGCGCCGACGCGCTGGTCGCCGCCGGGCAGCACGCCCGCGCCGCCGACGCGCTCGAGGCGTACCTCGCCGACGCGCGCGGCGACGCCACCGCCGGCCTCGCCGCGTTCTTGCTCGGCCGCCTCGCGCAAGATCAGCTCGCGCAGCCGCAGCGCGCCGCCGAGGCGTTCGCGCGGGTCCGCGCGATCGGCAGCCCCCGGGCGATCCAGGAAGAGGCGCTGGTGCGCCAGGCCCGCGCGCTGGCCCGGGCCGGCCGCGCCGCCGACGCGCGCGCCGCGGCCCGCGGCTATCTCGACCAGTACCCCGGCGGCGCCCGCGCGGCCGAGATGACCGCGCTGCTCGCCCCGTGACCACGCCGCGCTGGTCGACGCTCGCGCTGGCGCTGGCGTTGCCGGCCACCGCCGCGGCGCAACCGTCGCTCACGATCGACGGCTGCGCGTTCGCGCCCGACGAGCTGGTGCGGGCGCTCGCGCAGGAGGGCGCGCCGCCGCTGGCGATCGACGTGCGCTGCGCCGCCGACGGCACCGCCGCGCTCACCGTCGATCCCGCCGGGGTCGCGCGCCGCCGCGAGGTCGATCTGCGCGACGTGCCGCCCAGCCTCGCGCCGCGGGTGATCGCGCTGATGGTCACCGCGGTCGCCGGCGAGCTGCCGCCGCCCGCGCCGACGCCGACTCCGCCGCCCGCGCCGCCGCCGGTCCTGGCGCCGCCGCTCGCCGCTGCCCCGCACGAGCTGCCGATCGATCGCGGCCCGCGCGCCGACCATCGCCCTGCGCTGCTCGATCGCGCCCGCGCGTGGCCGCGCGCCGCGGCGGGCCGCGTGCTGGTCCGCAGCTACGGCGGCGTGCCGCTGTGGGGCGGCGGGGCCGGCGCCGCGCTCGGGCCGGTGACGCTCGGCGTCCACGCCGCGGCCACCTCGCTGGTCCATCGCCTCGGCGACGCGACGCCGTGGCTGGCCGGGCTCGACGTCGGCGTGACGCTCGCGTGCGCCCACGGCCGCCCCACCACCTGCGTCGGCGCGCGCGGCGAGCTGTCCCGGCAGGCGGTCGCCGCGACGGCCAGCGATCCCACCGTGATGGCGACGGCGATCAGCACGATCGCGGTGCACGGCGACGCCGAGCTGTCGTTCTCCTTGCCGATCGCGGGCGTCGAGGTCATCGCCACCGCGGCGGTCGGCGTCGGCTCGGGGCTGGTCGCGCGCGCCAACTCGGTCGAGCTCGCGCGCCTGGCCGGCTGGACGATGGGCGCCGCGGTCGAGGTGCGCCGATGACGCGGACCGCGTCCGCGCTGCTCGCGTCGCTGGTGCTGGCCGCCTGCGTCACCGAGGACGCCGACGTCCTGCAGCAGGGGCCACCGCTGACCTCGTGCGCCGAGCTCCCCGGCCGCATCAGCGATCAGCAGGCGTGCCTGTTCGCCGACGCGTGCGTGGTGCCGACGCCGACCGATCCGACCTGCTGCCAGACCATCGCCACCTGCGTCGCGGGCACGCTCAGCCTCCAGAGCTACTGCCAGCCGGGCTGCGCCGCGTGCATGGACGACACCGGCTGCGTCGCCGGTCGCCAGGTGTGCGACGGCAACGTCTGCGTCGCGTGCCCCGACACGACGAACTGCGCGCCGTGCGGCCCCGGCCTGGTGCCGCTGGTCCGCAACGGCTGCCCGACCTGCACCTGCGCGCCCGCCAGCCAGTGCGACCTCGCCGATCCCACCGCGTGCAACGGCGACGAGTGCTACCCGGGGCTGGTGTGCGCCCCCGGCTGCCTCCCCGGCGATCCCACCTGCTGCGCCAACGTCTGCGCCGCGCCCGGCTGCCCGAGCCCGGCGCCGCTGGGCTGCGACACCGACTGCGCCACCAACCCGATGTGCACGAGCTGCGTCACCGGCGCCTGCGAGTGCATCATGGGCCAGTGGAGCTGCACCGCGGTGTGCGGCGAGCGCACCGGCGTCTGCTTCCAGCCGAGCGTCTGAGCGCGGCGCGTGGTCCTTGCGAAATCCTTGAGCCGTTCGCGCCAGGTCGCGGCTCTCCCCACCATCACCCAGGAGGTTTCATGTTCGCCGCAACCAGACTCCGCTACGCCCTGGCCCTGGTGGCCTCGGCCGGCCTCGCCGGCTGTTCGCTCTACGCCGATGGCTCCGACTCGGCGGACACGACCGGCACCGATCCGGTGTCGCAGTGCGTCCACGACGTCATCGCCGACTGCTACCTGAACCAGCTGCCCGCGGACGTCTGCGCCAACAACGTGCTGACCCAGTGCAACCTGGGCAGCGGCGATCCCACCGATCCGGCCTGCTACGACGAGGTCCTGCGGGCCTGCCTCGAGAGCGGCGGCGATCCGATGCTGTGCGATCTGCGCGCCAGCGAGAGCTGCGGCGGCCCCAGCCCGGGCTGCGATCCCAACACCGATCCGACCTGCACGCCCGGCTGCCAGCCCGGCGACCCGAGCTGCGACCCGTACAACGACTGCTTCCAGCGCACGTTCGACGAGTGCCTGTCGATGAACGGCGATCCCGAGCAGTGCCGGCTGTACGCCGATCAGATCTGCGGCGGCACCACGCCCGGCTGCGATCCGATGGTCGATCCGACCTGCAACCCCGGCTGCCAGCCCGGTGACCCGAGCTGCGATCCCGGCGGCGACTGCTTCGATCGCGTCTTCGCCGACTGCCTCGCGCAGACCAACGACCCGATGGTGTGCATCGACATCGCCACCCAGACCTGCGGCGGCGGCACGCCGGGCTGCGATCCGATGACCGATCCGGGCTGCGTCCCGGGCTGCGATCCGATGACCGATCCCACGTGCGGCGGCCCGTCTTGCTACGATCAGGTCTTCCGCGACTGCCTGCAGCAGGGCCTCGATCCGATGACCTGCGACCAGGAGGCGAGCGCCGCGTGCGGCGAGCCGCCGCCGCCCCCGCCGTGCGACCCGAACGATCCGATGTGCGTGCCGCCGCCGGGCTGCGACCCCGCCGATCCGATGTGCGTGCCGCCGCCGAGCTGCGACCCCAGCGACCCGAACTGCCCGCAGCCGCCGCCGCCCCCGCCGTGCATGCCCGGCGATCCGATGTGCAGCTACCCGTGACCTGATCCACCCGTCACGCTGCTCCCTCGACCCGCCGCGCCCCGCTCGGCGGGTCGCGACGTTCCGGACCGCGCGCTCACCCGGGGCCGATCACCAGGATCGTGATCTCGTCGAGCGTGCGCCCGTCGACCAGCCCGGCCGCCACCGCGCCGAGGGTCGCGTGGACGCGCAGCGCCCCGACCGCGCCCACGCCGTACACCACGGCGGCCGCCAGGAGCGCCGGCGCCAGCACGACCCCGTCGTCGAGCGCGGTCACCAGCGTGCCGCCGCGGATCCACTCGCGCTCGATCGCCACCGGCCCGCGCGCCACCACGACGTCGCACGCGCACGCCTCGGTCAGCGACGCCACCCGCCCGCCGACCGCCTCGGCGATCCGCGCCGCCGCCACCGGATCGGCGTCGAACACCCGCAGCTCGCGGGGCGCCGCGTAGGCGCGCTGCGTGGCCACCACCGCCGGCGCGAGATCGCGCAGCCCGACGAGGCCCATCGTGCGCGGCGTGCCAACCGCGAGGAACTTCGCGGCGACGCCGGCCAGCCCGGCCAGCTCTTGCGGCCGCGCCAGCGGCGGGCCCACCGGACGCCCGAGCGCGAGGGCGCCCTGGCGCACCTCGACCGCGTCGAGCCAGGCCCGCGCCGCAGCGACGTCGATGACCGGCGGGAACGATCGTTCGGGCGGGATCTCCATCGCGGCAGGCTACACCGCCGCCGCGGTCGCGGTCGCGCGCGCGCCGCTCGACGTGATCACAGCGCGGCGCAGAACCCGGCCTCGGCCGTCGCGCCCGGCGCCACCGTCGCGTTGTACGGCGCGCCGGTGAACGTCGCCCGGCTGCCGCTGGTCGTGACCTGCGCGTTCCAGTAGTTGTTGATCGTGCCCTCGACGGTCACCGTCACGCGCCACGTCACCGGCGCCATCGACACGTTGCGCACGAGCAGCTTGGCGCAGTAGCCCGTGGGCCACGCGTCGGTGCGCTCGACCGTCGCCGTCACACCGGGGGTGTCGGCCTCGCCCGTGCCCGTGCCCGTGCCCGTGCCCGTGCCCGTGCCCGATCCGGAGCCCGATCCCGTGCCCGTGCCCGTGCCCGTGCCCGTGCCCGACCCCGTCGCCCCCGCCACCGCCGCCGCCCGCACGCGGAAGTGCGCGGTCTGGGTGATCGCCACGATCAGCTCGTCGATCCCGTGGCTACCACCCCCCACCGCGGTCGCCAGCTCGGCGCTCAGGCAATCCAGCCGCGCCCGATCGTCCTGCCCGGTGGCCCAGCGCAGCCACTCGGTCGAGAAGCACGCCGCAACCTCCGGCTGCGCGGCGAGGTGCGCCTCCAGCCCGCCGACGCCGACGAACGCGCCGTCGCTGCTCACGCTGCCGCGGATCTCGCCCGAGTCGTCGATCGGCCGCCCGCCCTCCGTCGCGCGCGCCCGACCGATGCCGTCGAACGTCTCGAAGCCGAAGCCGATCGGATCCATCAGCGCGTGGCAGCCGCTGCAGGTGATGAGCTGGCTGTGCGCGGCGTAGCGCTCGCGGGTGGTCAGCGTCGGATCGAGCGCCGGCGGCTGGGCGTTCACGCCGGGCGGCGGCGGCGGCAGCGCCTGGCACAGCAGCCGCTCGCGCACCAGCTTGCCGCGGTGGATCGGCGACGACGAGTTGGCGCGCGCGTGGACCGTCAGCACGGCGCCGCTCGCGAGCAGCCCGCCGCGGGCGCTGGCGTCGACCGCGCCGAAGCCGTGGGCGTCGACCGTCGTCGGCGCCGGCAGGCCGTAGTACTGCGCGAGCGGCGCGTCGACGAACGTCGTCGGCCCGGTGAGCAGGTCGGCCAGCGTGCCGCCGCCTTGCACGACGCGCGCGACCCGCTGGTACAGCTCCTCGGTCATCGCCGCGCGCACCGTCGGCGTCAGCTCGGGGTACGTCATCGGATCCTTGGCCACCGTCGCCAGCCGCTCGACGTCGAGCCATTGCCCGGCGAAGCGATCCAGCGACGCGCGGGCCCGCGGTGACGCCAGCATCCGCCGCGCCTGCGCCGCGATCACCGCGGGGTCGCGCAGCTGATCGGCCACCGCGGCCTGCCACAGCTCGTCGTCGGGCGGCGCCGCCCACAAGAAGTACGACAGCTCGCTGGCGAGCTCGTACGACGTCAGCGGGTAGGTGCCGTCGGCCGCCAGCTCGCCGACCTCGCTGCGGTACAGGAACGCGGGCGACTGCAACAAGCCGCCGATCATCAGCGCCATGCCGCTGACGTGCGCGGCGACGCCTTGCTCGGGTGACGCCTGCCCCACCGCGTACACCGCCAGCCAGCGATCCAGCTCCGCGTCGGTCAGGGGCCGCCGCACCACCCGCGCGCCGGCGTCGGTCAGCCACGCGCGCGCGCACGCCGCGCCGTCGCCGCTGCACGCCAGCGCCGGCCGGGCCGCGACGGTCGCGGCGACCTCCTCGGCGGCCTGGCGCAGCTGCTCGGCGAGCAGCGGCGACACCTCGAGCGCGCGGGCGTTGTTGTCGAAGCCGGCCACGACCACGTCGGCCACCAGCGCCGGCGCGTAGCGCGCGTCGACGTCGAACAGCGCCGTCAGCGTGTTGTCGTACTCGGCGCGCGACAGCCGGCGCAACAGCCGCGGCCCCGGCGCGCCGGGGGTGCACACCGGCCCCGCCGCGGCGCAGGCGGTCGCGTCGCCGCGCACCTGCCCGACGAACGCGACCAGCGCCTGGTGCTCGGGCGAGCCCTCGCTCACCAGCGCGCCGCCGGGGTGATCGACGCCGAGCGGCCGACGCAGCAGCAGCGGCTGGCCGTCCTCGGTCGTGCGCGCCATGCGCGCGGCGGCCGCGAGGTTGTCGCCCATCGCGCCGCTGGCCGAGCCCGGCGCCGACAGCACGAACCGCGAGCGCCGCGCCAGGCCGGCGGGGTTGTGGCAGATGTTGCAGCGGTTCTCGAGCACCGGCCGCCACACGTCGGCCTCGAACGCGGCGACGTCGGGCGGGCACGGCGTGCCGCCGTCGTCGGCGCAGGCGGCCAGGGTGAGCGCGAGCGTGATCGCGGTGAGCGTGCGCATCGCGGACCTCACAGCCCCGCCAGCGGACCGCTGCCGGTCTGCGGGTTGCCGAACGTCGTGGTCGACAGGCCCATCGCCTGACAGATCGACACCAGCAGGCGCGCGTGGCTGGCGCCGCCGGTGCGGAGATAGCGGCCGGGCGTGAACACGCCGCCGCCGGCGAGCACGAACGGCACGTCGGTGCAGACGTGGGCGCGGCTGTCGCCCATCTCCTTGGCCCACACCACCAGCGTCGAGTCGAGCAGCGTGCCGCCAACGGGATCGGGCGTCGCCGCCAGCTTGTCGACCAGGTAGCCGAACTGCGACGCGAACCACCGCTCGGCGGCGACGAACGCCGCGACGCCGGCGGCGTTGCCGTCGTCCATGTGCGACAGCGCGTGGTGCGCGTCGGCCACGCCGGCCCAGGTCAGCACGTGCGGCGACACCGTATGCGCCCACTGCAGCGACGCGACGTTGGTCGCGCCGCACGCCAGCGCCGCCACCAGCAGATCCATCTGCGCCTTGCCGATGATCGGGAAGCTGGCGTTGTCGTGGATCGGCACGTCGGGGACGGTCATGCCGCCGCTGCAGGTGCCGCCGCCCAGCCCGCGCTCGAGCTCGCGCAACGACGTCAGGTGCTGATCGAGCTTGTGCGCCTCCTCGGTGCCGAGCCGCGTGCGCAGCTCGCCGAGGTCGCCCTTGATCGCGTCGAGCACGCTCTGCCGGCGCGCCAGCGTCGCGTCGGCGCCGCCGGGCGCCGCGTCGCCGTACAGCCGGGCGTAGACGCTCCTGGGGCTGTCGTCGGGCGGCGCGTACTGGCCGGCGCCGCTGTAGCTCATGCGGGTCTGCACGCTGCCGCCCCACGCCGAGGTCTCGACGCCGAGCTCGAGCGAGCGCAGCCGCGTCGCCCCGCCGATCGCCGCCGCGACGTATTGATCGACCGACATGCCGCGCGACGCGCTGGCGGCGTCGCCCGAGCCGGTGAGCATCGCCGCCATGCCGCCCTCGTGGTTGGTCGCGCCGACGAACTCGAGGCCGTCGATCACGATCAGCCGCTCGCGCTGCGCCGCCAGCGGCTCGAGGATGCTGCCGGCGGGGAAGCTGAACGTCGCGCCGCTGCCGGTCGGGCGCCAGCGCGCCGGGATCGTGCCGTTGGGCGTGAACACCACGACCAGCCGCTTGGCGGTCGCGCCGGCGGCGGCGCGCGCGCGCGGCACGTCGGTCACCATGCGCACGAACGGCGCGGCGACGGCGGTGAGGCCGAGGCCGGCGAGGAAGCCGCGCCGCGAGACGGTGCGGCGCGGTGGCGAGGAGGGTGGTGAGGTCATGCGAGCTCCACCTGACACAGAGGCGCGCCGCGCCGGATCGGGTCACGCGCGATCGCGATTTCTCGACGGCGATCGCGCACATGCGTGGGTGGGACTGTCCCCCTCGATCGCGGTGTCGGCGCGGCGTCGGCGCGGTGTACGCGCGCTGACACGCGTTGCAGACGGCCGCGATCGCGGGCCGCGCGAGTACAGTAGGTGCGTGCTCGCACGCGCCCTCGCCTGCCTCGCGCTGTCGCTCGCGCTGGCGCGCACGGCGATCGCGGGGCCCGGCGCGCCGCTGCGCGTGGTGGTGCTCGCCGGGCGCGACGACGACGCGATCATCGCGCGGGTCGAAGGCCAGGTCGCCGATCTGCCGGTGACGCTGACCCGCGGCCCGGCGCCCGCGGCGGCGCACGATCTGTCGCGCCAGCTCGCGGCGGCCGGCGCGATCGCGCGGACCACCGACGCCGACGCGATCATCTGGTTCATCGCCGACGGCGACGGGTGGATCGTCAACGTCGCCGATCCCACCGCCGGCCGGGTGCTGGTGCGGCGCATCGACGGCGGCGCCGGCGCGCTCGATCGCTCGGCGGCCCTCGAGGCGGCGGCGCTGGTCGTGCGCACCGCGCTGCGCGGCCTGGCCGCGGGCGGCGAGATCGGCGTGGTCGCCGAGCCGCCGCCCACCGCACCACCGCCCGCGCCGCCCACGCCGCCGCCGATGCGCGCGACGCCACCGCACGCCGCGCCGGCCGCGCCGCCGCAGCTCGCGCCGCTGGCCGAGGTCGGGTGGATCGCCGCGCTCGACGGCGACGCCGCCGCCGGTCACCACGGGCTGGCCGCGGCGCTCGGCGTGCGCCGCGGGCGCTGGCAGCTGGCCGCGACCGTCGCGCACTTCCCGGCGACCGCGCGCACCTCGGCGCTCGCGACGATCGCGATCGATCGCCAGGCGCTGGGCCTCGCCGGCGCGCACACGCTGCTCGCGCACCCCGCGTGGCGGCTGCAGGTCGGGCTGGCGCTCGCGGCGACGCGGTTCGGGCGCGCCACCACCGCGACCAGCGGCGCGCTCATGGCCACCGCGGATCGCGCGACCTGGAGCGCGACCGTCACGCCGACCGTGCGCATCGACCGGCGGCTCGGTCGCGCGACGTGGCTCGCGCTCGACGTCGGCGCCGCCGCGCTGGCGACCGTGCCGGCGTTCGAGGTGCGCGGCCCCGCGGGCGCGGCCGAGGTCGGGCGGCTGTGGGCGGTCGAGCCGACCCTCGCGTTGTCGATCGCGGTGACGCCATGATCTCGCGGGCTTGCGACGAAGTTGCGGGCGGCGTGACCCGATCGCGCCCGCCCCTGCCTCGATCGTCCATGAGATGCGCGCCACCTCCGTCCCCGGGTCGCCGATGAGCGCGGTCGACGCGCGCGTCGCCGCCGCGGCGGCCGGCGATCGGCGGGCGCTCGAGGCGCTGGTGACCGAGCTGTTGCCGCGCATCCGCAACCTGGTCCGCTATCTGGTGCGCGGCGACGCCGACGCCGACGATCTGGCGCAGGAGGCGATGGTCGCGATCGTGCGCGGCCTGCCCAGCCACCGCGGCGAAGGCACGTTCACCGCCTGGGCCGACCGGGTCGCGGTGCGCGCGACCTTCGCGGGGCTGCGCAAGGCGCGGCGCGCCCGCGCGCAGCTCGACGACGGCGCCGACCTCACCAGCGTGCCGCACCCCGACGGGCCGCCCGATGTCTACGCGCAGCGCCGCGCCGCGGTGCGCCTGCTCGACGGCCTGCCCGACGATCAGCGCCACGTGCTGGTGCTGCATCACGTGCTCGGGCTGTCGGTGCCCGAGATCGCCGACGAGCTGGCGATCCCCTTCGAGACCGCGCGCAGCCGCCTGCGCCTCGGCATGACCCGGCTGCGCGCGCTGCACGACGCGCCGCCGACCGGAGGCCGCCCATGAGCCACCGTTTCGAGACCGACGACGCGACGCTGGTGCGCGAGCCCGGCGTCGACGCGCTGGCCGGCGTGATGCCCAAGCTCGACGACGAGCCCGGCCCGGCCCGGCGGCTGCCGACCGCGCGCACCTCGCGCATGGTGGCCGACATCCTCGCCGCCGCCGCGGCGCCGCCGCTCGAGTCGGCCGCGTCGTCCGAGGCGCCCGAGACGCCAGAGGCGTCCGAGGCGCCCGCGCCATCGACGACGACGGCCAGCGCGCCCGCGCCGCGCAAGCGCTGGGTGCCGCTGCTCGCGGCCGCGCTGGTCGCCGCCGCGGTGGTCGGCGCCGGCGCCGCGGTGATCACCACCCGGCTGATGGCCCGCGCGCCCGCACCGCAGGCCGCGCCGCCCGCCCCGTCGCCGATCGAGGTCGCGCCGCCAGCGCCGTCGCCGTCGGTCGCACCGCCCGCACCCGCGCCGATCGAGGTCGCGCCGACGCCGACCGAGGTCGCGCCGATCGACGTCGCGCCGCCAGCGCCGCCGCCCCGCCCGCGCCCGGTCGCCACCGACGACGCGCCGGCCGCCGACCTGCTCGCCCGCGCCAACCAGGCGCGCAAGGATCGCGCGTGGCGCGACGCCGACGCGCTGTACCGCCGGGTGGCCACGCGCTTCGCCGGCAGCGACGCCGCGGTGGTCGCGCAGCTCGCGTCGGCGACGCTGCACCTCGAGCACCTCGGCGACGCGCGCGGCGCGCTGGCTGGCTATCGGCGCGCGCTGGCGGCCCGCCCCGGCGGCGAGCTCGGCGAGGAGGCGCGCTGGGGCATCGCCGAGGCCACCCGCGCGCTCGGCGATCGGGCCGGCGAGGCCGCCGCGCTGCGGGCGTTCGTCGACGCGCACCCCGGCTCGGCGCTGGCGCCGGCCGCGCGGCGCCGCCTGGCCGCGCTATCGTCGGCGCCATGATCGCCCGAGCCCCGGCGCTGGCGCTGGCGCTGCTGATCGCCGGCTGCGTCGCCCACGACACCGTGGCCACCGGCGACGGCGACGATCGCGACACCTACTGCCTCGGCAGCGGGCCGCCGGTGCTCGTCGACGACACCTGCACCGGCGACGTCGCCGCCGCCGTGTTCCGCGCCGCGGTGTGCGCGTGCGGCGATCTCGGCCTGGCCGCGGCGGTCACGCTCGACGGCTTCGACTCGCGCACCGGGCCGTGGGCGCCCGGCGGCGCCGGCGGCGATCTCGCGTCGAACCGCGGCGTCGACACCAACGCCGCGCTGACCGTCGGCGGCAGCGTCACCGCCACCAGCCTGGCCGCCGGGCCGCGCGCCGACATCGCCGGCGACCTCGCGCTCGCCGCGGACCTCGGCCGCGGCTCGTCGACGATCTCGGTCGGCGGCAGCGCGCGGATCGGCGGCGACGTCGCGGTCGGCGCGCTCGACGTGCGCGGCACGCTCACCACCAGCGCCGCCAGCGTCGTCACCGGCGCGGTCACCGCCGGCACCCGCGCCACCGGCCCGGTCGCCGTCCCGCCGCCGTGCCCGTGCGACGCGGCGAGCGCGCTCGACGTCGCCGCGGTGATCGCGCTCCACGCCACCGCCAACCACGACGCCGCGATCGGCCTTCAGCCCGATGCGCTCGCCGCCGCCAGCGGCGATCAGACGCTGACCTTGCCGTGCGGCCGTTACTACCTCACCGGCGTGCAGATCGACGGCGGCGGGTTGCGCGTCCGCGCCGAGGGCCGGGTCGCGCTGTTCATCGCCGGCAACGTCACGATCGACGGCGATCTCACCGTCGAGGTCGCGCCCGACGCCGAGCTCGACCTGTTCGTCGGCGGCGCGCTCAACCTGCCGGGGCTGGTCACGCTCGGCGATCCGGCGCGCCCGCGCGCGCTGCGGGTCTACGTCGCCAGCGCCGGCACGCTCGCGCTGTCGGGCGGCTCGACGATCGCCGGCAACCTGTACGCACCCGCCGCCGACCTCGCGTCGTCGGCTGCCGTCGAGATCTTCGGCGCGGTGCTGGTGAACCACTGGAACCTCAGCGCGCCGGCCGCGGTGCACTACGATCGCGCGATCGCGACAGCCGGAGACAGCTGCGAGCCGTAGCACCGCGACCGCGGCGCGGTACCATCCGCCGCGATGGCCTACCTGTTCGAGACCGATGAGCACGCGGCGCTGCGGACCCAGGCGCGGCGGTTCGCGCAGGCCGCGATCGCACCCCACGCGCACCGCTGGGACGAGGACGAGGAGTTCCCGCGCGCGCTGTACGGCGAGCTGGCCGCCGCCGGCCTGATGGGCGTCGGCTACCCCGAGGCGGTCGGCGGCAGCGGCGGCGATCTCGGCCACGTGCTGGCGGTGGCCGAGGAGCTGGTGGTCGCCGGCACCTCGGTCGGCGCGGTGGTCGGCCTCGGCAGCCACGGCATCGCCGCGCCGCCGATCGTCAAGTTCGGCACGCCGGCGCAGCAGCAGCAGTACGTCGCGCCGGTCCTCGCCGGGACCCAGGTGTGCGCGCTGGCGATCACCGAGCCGGGCGGCGGCTCCGACGTCGCCGGGCTCACCACCCGCGCGGTGCGCGACGGCGACCACTACATCGTCACCGGCGCCAAGACGTTCATCACCTCGGGCGTGCGCGCCGACTGGGTGCTGACGGCGGTGCGCACCGGCGGCCCCGGCCACGGCGGCATCTCGTTCCTGGTGATCGAGCGCGGCACGCCGGGCTTCCACGTCTCGAAGAAGCTGAAGAAGACCGGCTGGTGGGCCTCGGACACCGCCGAGCTCGCCTTCGACGGCTGCCGCGTGCCGGTGGCCAACCGCGTCGGCCCCGAAAACGGCGCGTTCCCGATGATCACCGCCAACTTCGCCAACGAGCGACTGATGCTCGCCGGCCAGTGCGTCGCGATCGCCGAGCTGGCGTACCGCGAGGCGCGCCGTTACGCCAAGGAGCGCATCGCGTTCGGCAAGCCCATCGCCGGCTTCCAGGTGATCCGCCACAAGCTGGCCGACATGGCGACGCAGCTCGCGGCCGCGCGCGCGCTCACCGGCGAGGCCGCGACCCGCGTCATCCGCGGCGAGTTCGTGCCGGGGCTGTGCGCGATGGCCAAGAACGCCGCGACCGACATGGTGGTCGCGGTGTGCGACGCCGCGGTGCAGATCTTCGGCGGCGCCGGCTACATGCGCGAGTCCACCGTCGAGCGCCTCTACCGCGACGCGCGGCTGTACCCGATCGGCGGCGGCACCCGCGAGATCATGAACGAGATCATCTCCAAGACCGAGGGCTACTGATGCTGGCCCGCGTGCGCGCTGCCATCCCGCCCGCGCTCGTGGTCGCGTTCGCGGTGGCGCTGATCGGCGACACCGCGGTGTCGCTGTACCAGGCCCACCTGCGTGGCACCCACGACTACGCCGCCGCGCGCGGCGACTTCGCCGCGCTCAACCTGGCCGGCATCGCGCTGTGGCTGACGGGCATGCTCTTGGTCGCGCTCGGCTTCGGCGAGCTCACCGGCCGGCTGCGCGGCGGCGCCCGCGCGATGATGACCGTGGCCACGGTGATCGCCGCGCTCGCGCTCGTGCGGCCGATGATCGCGCTGTACATCACCTACGTCGACGCGCCGAGCCCGGCCTGGATCCGCACCTATTATCTCTGGGGCGGGCGCGCGACCTTCGCGCTGTGGCTCGTCGGCGCCGGGTGCATGGGGGCGATCGTCGCGCGCCGAGGCGCGCGCGGCATCGCGGTCGCGGCGGCGCTGATGCTGGCCACGCTGATCAACCACCCGCTCCAGACCATCGGTGGCTGGCTGTACTTCGACCATGGCCACCGCTGGGCCAACGCGCTCCTCGGGACCACCTACCACTGGGCCTACGTCGCGGCGCTCGCCGGCGCGGCGTACCTGATCGGGCGCGAGGCCCCTGCCGTGCCGGCCGAGCCGGTGCGGGTGATCGATGGCCTCGAGCGCATCGGCACCGCGCTGGTGGCGCGCGTCGTGCTCGCGATCGGCGTCGCGACGTTCACGATGATGGCGATCGGCGCGAAGTCGCCCGGCCTGGGCAAGCTCCTGGTCACGGTCGCGCCCGTCGCGCTCCTGGCCACCGCGATCGCGCAGGTGTCAGGGGTGTTCACCGCCGCCCGGGACGGCGCCGGACCGCGGCTGCGGCTGGTCGGCGCCGGCGCGCTCACGCTGATGGCGATGACCGCCGGCGCGTGCCAGGCGATCGCCGTGTACCGGCTCGCGCGCGATGGCTGGCGCCACGGCGCGATGGACTCGTGGGATCGCGATCAGCTCGCGGCGGTCGCCACCGCGCTGCCGTATCTGGTGCCGCTGGTCGGGCTGGCCGGGCTGCTGTTGCTGCTGTCGGCGATCGCCAGCGTCCGCGCGCGGCGCCCGACGATGACCGCGGCGTCGCCGGGCGCGGCGGCCGCGTGGCTGGTGTGCGGCACGCTCGCGGCGATCTACCTGCAGCACTACACGATCACGCACATCCGCGGGGCCGGCACGTTCGTCGCGTTCACGCTCGTGGTCGCGGCCGCCAACGTGATCGCGACGATCGCCGTCGC
>Ga0075163_10006066_pt1 | contig 16032 bp, 14 predicted proteins | sample JI1023141ADNA_FD_71478 | JGI IMG/M metagenome (GOLD analysis project Ga0075163, IMG submission 71478) | Wastewater effluent complex algal communities from Wisconsin, to seasonally profile nutrient transformation and Carbon sequestration -... | ecosystem: Engineered > WWTP > Effluent > Algae...
CTATCCGGTTTTCCTGCTTGCCCGTATGGAGGCACTGCTGCTGGCGGGTCAACACTTTGGACAGGTCGCGGGAAGCAGGACTGGTGCGGATTTCCTCAATTCTGTTGATCGCGTCTTCCTTGCTCACCAGGCGCTGGTCGCGGCCTTCAAAGTCATTGGTGAGTATTTGAAACCGGTCCTCAACCGCGAAGGCATTCACGATGTCGCGGGCGCGTTGTTTGGCGAGTTCGAGCAGGGGCGCCTCCTGCGACAAGGCATTCATACTGAACGAATTGTCCACGTACACAGACACGGCTTTTTCGCCCTTTTTCACACCGGCCGACAAGGGTATGAACGGCTGCGCAAAAGCCAGCACCATGGCGGCAATGGCCAGGCAACGCATGAGCAACACCAGCAGGTTGCGCAGTTTTTGGCGGTTGCTGGTCTCCTCCTTCACCTCTTTCAAAAAACGCACATTGGTGAAATACACCTTTTTGAAGCGGCGGAAATAAAACAGGTGGATGATGACCGGAATGGCCAGAACGGCCAGTGCTGCCAGGAAAGCGGGGAATACGAATTGCATATTTCTTTGTCGGGTTAGGGGCGTATTGGGTTGAAAGAGTTGAAGGGGTTGAGGGTTGAAGGGGTTGAAGGTTGAAAGTTGAAGGGGTTGAAGGTTGAAGAGGTTACAGGGTTGGTCAGAAATCCTATTTTTTGAAAAAATAGGATTTCCTGGTGCCCAGGATTTCTCGATTGAGGGTTGTTTGGTGAATGGCCCGGCGGCAAAGTTCAAAGTCCAGGGAAAATCAACCCTGCAACCTTTCAACTTGCAACCCTTCAACTTTCAACTTTCAACTTTCAACCTTTCAACTTTCAACCCTCCAACCCTCCAAGTACGTTTTTTTAACGCGATTGTTTTGGGAGAGGCAAAAATGCCTGTTTTCCGGGAATTGTCGTGAGGGATTTGTCAAACGTTGTGAAATGAGTTGCGGACAACCGGTCAGGAACCGATGAACACCGATTTTTAGATATAAGCCGGCTTGCCCTATCTTCGCGCCAAAGAAGGAAACATGCAAGCATACCACGATCTTCTCCGGCACATATTGCGGCACGGCACGCAAAAATCCGATCGAACCGGCACCGGCACCATTTCGGTGTTCGGATACCAGATGCGGTTCAATCTGCAGGATGGATTCCCGCTCGTGACCACCAAAAAGGTGCATTTAAAAAGCGTCATCCACGAATTGTTGTGGTTTTTGCAAGGCGACACCAACATCCGCTATCTCAAGGAAAACGGCGTGAGCATATGGGACGAATGGGCCGATGCCGGGGGCAATCTCGGCCCGGTGTACGGGAAGCAATGGCGCTCGTGGGCAGCGCCCGACGGCCGCACCATCGACCAGATCAGTGAGGTGGTGAACACGCTGAAAAAGAACCCCGACAGCCGCCGCATCATCGTCTCCGCCTGGAATCCGGCCGATATTCCCGACATGGCCCTGGCGCCTTGTCATTGTCTGTTCCAGTTCTACGTCGCCGACGGCAAACTCTCCTGCCAACTTTACCAGCGCAGCGCCGATGTCTTCCTGGGCGTACCCTTCAACATTGCCTCCTACGCCCTGCTCACGTTGATGCTCGCGCAGGTTTGCGACCTCAAGCCCGGCGATTTTGTGTGGACGGGCGGCGATACGCACCTCTATGTCAATCACCTGGAGCAGGTAGACCTGCAACTTTCCCGCGCCTTGCGTCCCTTGCCGGTGATGAAGATCAACCCGGAAGTACACGATATTTTTGCCTTCCAATACGAAGATTTTGAACTGCTGAACTACGAACCCTGGCCGGGCATCAAGGCACCGGTGGCTGTGTGAGCGGTAGCCGAACAATTGGTTCTTTTAATGGCCGCTGTCAGCAACCATACCGAAGGTGTGAGGGGCTGAATCGATTCAGTTGGCCTGCTGCCCGGTCCCAACCGAAACGCCGGTTCGAATCTCAAGCCCCAGCGGCACTTTTACCCTTTTGCCCAGCCAGTTAAAAAAACGTCCGGACCAGGTCGGCGATTCGCCTGTCGCTTTGGCAATTCGATATTGGGCCTGGTGATAGGCTGGATTGTACCGCAGCCAGCCAGGCAGCCATTGGTACAATCTGCTGATCCGGCCCAGCCATTTGTCCATCCGCGCTGCCGGGTTTTCACCGGCATCGATACCCAAACGCCGGCACAGAGGCGCCGGCAGCCAGCCCGCCGCAAACAAGGCCGCCATTTTTTTCGGCGCCCGCGGATGCCGCACAATGGCTTGCGCCATGTCGCGGCACGTCGGTGCACTGCCAAGCAATTCGCCCTTCAGAATGGTGTCCATATACCGTTCAAACGCCGGCAAATCAGCGGGATACACTTCCGCCGGGATGCCGAGCAACCGCGCGGCCGTTTTGCTTTCTTCGTAAAATCGCTCTTTCCAGTCGGGCGGCAATCCGGGCAAAGGCACCTTTTCGTACACGCGAAAAGTGGTATCGGTCAGGGTCGCCAGCACCCAGAGCAACAGATCGGGATCATTGGCCGAGTATTGAATTTCGGATGGGGGCATTGGATAGGCGCCCCGTATGGCGGCATGGATACGCCAGAGCCGCCGTGCTGTGGCTTCGGCCTGGTCCCTGGTACCAAAGTAAATCATGGCCATGGCCGCAAAGGTGCGGTAGCCACGCCCGAAGGGATCGGACTGGAAACTGCTGAAATGCGCCACCCCGTCGGCTACAGCCGGATGCGCCACCTGAAGCAGCAAGGCCCGGACCCCGCCGAGCACAAAAACAGGCTCGCGATATATTTGCCAGGTGACGGTATCGGGACCAAAATATCCAATGGCATTGAAAAGTTGGTCGGTATCGGAATGATTCATTTTCAGCGCTTTAGCATTCGGTGTATCTGATTTTCCAACGTTTGCCGGTCGCGGGCAGTCACATTGACCAGGGAAAAACCGGGCGCGCCGCCTGCGTCGAGCCAGCGCCAGCGCGCCTGGGCGATGGTTTGTTCCCGACCGTTGTCGAACCACCAGGCAGTGAACAGTGCCGGCTCTGTTTTTTTCTCCAGTATGCCCGCATAGCAGGTAGTTTCGCCGGTCTTTTGCTCCCACACCTTGCCGAACTCATAACCGCTGCCACGCCAGCAGATCAAAGGTGTATGTTCGGTGCTGTACCAGCCCGGAATGGGTTTGACGTACACCAGCAGGCTGTCGTTGGAATATTTTACCACCCCGTCCTGCAAGGATTCTATCCGGCATCCGGCAGGCAGCCCGCCGGGAACGATGGCTGTTTCGAGACCCGGGTTTTCTTGGTATTTTCCGGTTGCGTTGATGGCAAAATAAAGCAAAAAAGCGGTAAAAAGAAAATATAACACAAGGCGGACCGGCCGGGCCTTGTTTTGATTTTTTGAACAACCCGCCACTGTTGTTGAAGGCATCGCAATGCGTGCGACCTTGCTGCCGTACAGCCGGCGCAAACCGAACCATACCGGCACAAAAACGTACAAGGCCAATCCCGCCAACCCGGCTACATCGTGCATGGGGTTGCCCGGAACGATGTTGAACAGCACCAGGAATATGATCCGCAACTGATTGAAAATCAAATTCAGTGCGGCAACGACCAGCACAACCGCACCCAGTACGGGCAGCGACAAATACCGGCCCGTCCGTCGTTCGAACAAGCCAAGCAGAAAAAAACAAAAAAGAAAGGAAATCTCCACCATTTGCAGCCCCATGCAGGCCGGGTCCACTGAAAAATCCCGCCCTTCCATCCAGATGATATTGCCCTCGGCGCGGGCATCATGCCCCAGCAACCGCAGGGAAGCCGCGGCGTGTTGGCTCAATTCGAGCCGAAGCGCAAAACCGAGGATGATGCTCATCGTTTTGACCACAGCCGTCAATAAAAACGCAATCAAAACCGGCGATTCGTTGATTTTTCCCTTCAAATTTTCGAACACAAAAATGGCTGCAAACACCAGCGCCATAAAATGAAAGGTGCGCGCCGGAACGGCCAGCCCCAGTCCGATGCACAACAGGGCCGGCAGGGCAAAGCGTCCACTGCCCACGCCTTCCTGCCTGACCACCGTCGCCAGCAGCAACACCGCCAGCCCGGCCACAAAGGTCGCATCAGAACGGAGATAACCCGTCCACATCCAGTACAGGACGATGGCCCCGTACAATGCCAACAGGAACCACGAAACTATTCGTTGTCGCCTTGTTTGTAAAACCTTCATTTTATGCACTATATAGTCATTTTGCGGCGCCAGGCCAGCCAGATTCCAAGTGCCAGCAGGACGATCAGGGCCCACTCGTGCGGTTCCGGTACCGAACCCGCGCCACCCGACCAGGCATTACCGAGCGAGGGCAGGTTCTGGGTCGGTTTGATGTCGAAGCGTTCGTAGTCTGCTTTCGTTTCGAGGGTCACCAGGCTCGTTACCGGTGTCACCACATAAGCCTGTTCGGCGAGGCGCAGCAATGCCTCCGGCTCCTCCCCTGCCCCACTTTCCCAGCTCCGCATCACCTGGTTGTAGGCAAAAAGCCGGAAAAGGTGGTCCGGCGCTTTTCCACCGGCGGCCGTATCCATTTCCGAAATCACTATGTTGGACGCAGGCAGGGCGACCGTTCGGGCATTTTCCGGGTTTTTCGGATAACTGTCCGATTGCAGGTGTTTTTTCAGCAAATCCAGATCGCCGGACACACAGAACAAGGCGCGGCGTTCGCACAAAGCGCGCAGATAAGCCGTTCGGTTGCCGGATTCACCGAGATGGAAAACCCGCAAGGAGCCTCCTTTCCAATGCCGGATGCCGTCACCGAAAGCCGAACCTTCCAGTTCGGAGGGCAAGGGCGTCGGGGCTGCGCTTTTAGTGATGACAAGGCTGGATGCCGGCGCGTCGATCTTGTGGTAAGGAAACAAACTGAAGCGCCATTTTTGGGCATTGCGGAGCAATTGCAAGGCATTCTGATCAGTCAAAGTCGCAAAACCGCCGGGGGTGCTGGCGGAAATGACGCGGCCTTTCGCCAGGGATCGAACTGCATTCAGGTCATCCGCTGTCCAGGCCGCATTCAGGTCGAGATAAATGACTTCCGGCCGAAAATTTTCATTGTCATTGTACCAGGGTGTGACGTGGTAGGTTTTGCCATCAAACGAAAAAGTGGTGCCGGACAAGGGCGTTGCGGCACAAGTCAGCGCCCATTGGTGCCGGTAAAGCCCGTTGAATGTCAGGGCATTGTTTTCGTTTTTGAACAAGGCAGGCGATTCTCTGAACAAGCCATTCCCTTCAAAAAACACGGAATCCGTTTCTGAAGCCGTCAGTGCCGAAGGTCCGTCAAACGATACGTTTTCGTACACCAGCGTTTGATCCTGAACCCGCAGCGGAGCCGTAATACCTATCTTGAACTGCCGCGGCAGTTCAGGCGTGACGGGAAACACCCGCACCCGCACCTGATTGCCTTCTTCCCAGAATACAACCGCCGGATCGCGCCGCTCCCGGCCGACAATCGTGTTGTACGCCTCTTTTGCTTTCGATTTGGCGGTCAGAATACCCCGTTCCTCCTTGCCGTCTATCCACAGGGAAAGTGCAGTCGCCACGCCACCTTCGGGCAGGAAAAAAGTGTAAATCGCTTCCTGGGTCCGGGTAGAACCCGAATTATTCAGTGTTTTTTGGGCCACCGTCAAGGTTTTTTCGGTGTAGGACAGCCGGTGCCCGGGATCGAGCATCACCCTGGATTGTACCCTGGTTGTCACCAGGTCGTGACCAGACCACAGCCGCTCCTCCATGACATTCCGGCTGTCGTATTGGGCGGCGTAAATTTTTCGGCAATCCAGCCCGTTCAGTTTGGGCTTGGGTGCCAGGCTGGCGGCAATTTGCAGCACAGGGTCGTTTTCCACGACGCCGGAGCCGGACAACCACATTCCTTCGCCGAGCATGCCCCGGCCAGACATATTGCCTTCCGCCACCGCTTTCAGCAAGCGGGCATTGAGCCAGTTGCGCTCCAGTTCGCGGCTCACCCGCACCCAGCCCGGAAGGCCATCATCGGGCGCCGTACCCTGGGCGTTCATACTGGTAATGATCCGGGTACTCAACTGGAGCCAGGCTCCCGCAAACAACACCACGATGCCTATTGGCAGACCGATGCCCGACCAGACCGCCAGGCGCTCTGCCCGTCCTTCCCGAACGGCATTTTTCAAAATCCGAAAGAGGTAGATGCTGATGACCAAAGGAATGAACGCATGCAGCGGCAGGCCAAAAAACCAGAAAACCAGGACACTTAACATCGTGATGGGCAACAGCGCCAGGGTGAAATAAAGGAACAACACCAGGGTCGCAGCCAGCACAAACCACAAAATCCAACGCAGCGGCGGTGTCATGCGCTCATGCCAGGCGAAGGCAACACAGGCAATGCCGGATGCCACCAGATGCGTTGTCAGCCAGGGTACGCTGGGCTGGAAAACGCTGACTTCGCGGTTGAGCGCAAAACAACTCAGGAGCCACAGCAGGAGCAGCAGCAACATGACCGGAAAGTCCTGTCGGCGGGCGCCGAACATCCACCAGCGGAGGCGTTTGTCGATCCACAGAAAGATCATATAAAGCCAGACCAACAGATAGTGCAACATAAAACGGCCGAGCACGTGGTTTTCAAACAGGTGCTTGTCGTCGGCGATAAACAATCCGGCCGAAACGGCCAACAGGATCAAGCCGGCGATGTAACCCTTGTCTTTCAAAGGGTTATACCGTTCGGGCGCCGGCTCGAAAGAACCCGGCTGATCGAGAAATGCAGGAGCGTGAGGAAGATTTTGATCCATTGCAAATTACTTTGAAATGCAAAGTTATTCGCGTTTCAATAAAATGCAAAGAAGCCTGCGACATTTTATCCAATTTTTCAGTCAATGCATTGTTGGAATAAGGCAACAACGGCAGCCGCGTGCCCATTTTAGCCCGGTCACCCACAGGAGTCATGACCGTTTTCTTTTATCCGACGGCCGCTTACCCGGGTATTATTCCGGATTTTGCGGAACTTCGCACCTTCTCAAATTCAATTTCAAAAACTGCTTATCCATGAAAAAAACACTGTTCTCTCTTTTAACTGCCCTGACATTCAATGCATTGCTGCTGGCGCAACCTGCGCTTCAAATGAATGTGGTGCCCAACATCGGCGATGTGGTCACCTTTTATGAAGCCGACACCCTCATTCAGCCGGGCAATGCCGGCGCCAATCAGGTGTGGGATTTTTCCGGCCTGGCGCCGCTGGCAGGCACTACACCGCTCCAGTATTATTACCTGGCTCCGGCCAACACACCGCCGGCCTATGCCGCCAATTTCCCGGCTGCGAATTTTGTCATCAAAGTGGATTCGGACACCGCCATTTATTCCTACTGGAACAAAAGCAATACTGAATTTGCCAACCTGGGTGTTCAAAGCGAGGCTTATCTGCAGTTGTACCCCAACACGGATATTCAGTTGAAACCACTCAGTTACAACGGCTCGTTTCAGGATAACTTCACCAACAGCACCGATGCCGGCACCGGCTTTATTTTTTACGGAACCGGCGAACGCGAAATAAAATACGATGCCTATGGGACTCTGAAAACCCCGGCCGGCACCTTCACCAATGCCATGCGCATCAAGGGTGTATCCACCCAGGTTGATTCCGTTGATATTGGTGTGGGCCAACTGCTGAACTACACCGACTTCACGGTGTACGACTGGCTGGTCGCCAATGAACCGGGCGTGCTGGTGTCCATCATTTACACGCACCTGGTCACGGAAACCCGTTTCCCCGGTCTCGATACCATTGTCGAAGATTTCGGCACTTTCAAATCGGTCAATTATATTTCCAATTTCGCGGTGAGCACCTTCGACCGGCCCGACCAACTCGCAGGCATCGAACTGCACATGGCGGGCGCCAACCCGGCCATCGACGAATTGTCCGTCCGGATAAGCGCTGCCGAAAGTCATGAAAACCTGCAATTGCTGTTGACCGACCTCAGCGGCCGTGTGATCGGCGCCCAAATCCTGTCGCTCTCAGCCGGCGACAATGCGCTCAACCTGCCGGTAGCGCAGCTGGCTGCAGGCACGTATTTCCTGACCCTGACGGATGGGAAAGCCGCCAGCACATTGAAGTGGCAAAAATTCTAAAGAAAACGCTTGTTCCCGCTTATTTGAACAGGATGACAGGAGCCACCCCGAAGTGGCTCCTTTGTTTTTTTAATTGATTTCCAGCCAATACGAACCGCCGTGTCGCTCCACGCCTTCCAGGTTGGGGTGTTGCCACAGCGGTTCCAGCAGGCCGCTGAGGGCGGCGTCTTCCGAAATGAAATAGTTGGGCAGTATGGTTTTGTATCGCTTCGGATCGGCCAGGAGGAACATCGCCAGGCCGTATTGTTCAGAATAAAAGCGGTCGCACATGAACTGCGGATAATCGCAGGGCAGGTAAATGTCGTGGATGTGGACAATCACCCCTTTTGGCAACCGGGGCAACACTTCCATGTAAAAGACCATCGCGTCCGAATTGGGCAGGATGCGGTGCGAATTGTCGATAAAAAGGATATCACCCGGCTTGAATTCTGCCAGCAGCGGTCCGAAGTCAAAGTTTTCAAAAGGTTCGCGGATGATCCTGTTGGCAAGGTGATCGATTTCAGCCCGCGGGTACGGGTCGATTGAAATGATTTCGGTGGACAGGTTTTGTTCCTTTTTGGCTTTGAACGCTACCTTCGTGGAGTTGCCGGAGCCCACTTCCACATACCGCGCCGGGCGGTGGTGCGCCAGCATAAGGTAAATGGCTGCAATGTCGAGTCCGGGCAAAAAACCGTTGTTCCAGGCCGGGGCATCGGTGCTGGTTTCGGCTTTGGACGGCCGGATCGATTGCAGGTTCTCTTTGTATTCCAGCATTTTATGCAGTAAAGTGGCGTATGCGTCGCGGTGCGCATCGATCAGGGCGTACAACTGCGGGTGTGGTGGCCGGCCATGGCCGTATCGGGGTTTGAAGTCCACTTTGTATTCGAGGAACAAGGCCTTGAATCGGGGGTGCAGGAAATGGTATATATCTTTGAGCATGGTGTAATTACCGGAAAACTTGTTTCTCCGCCGCAAAGACACGGCGTTTGTGTCATTTTCCATTAAAAAAATGAGGACTTCGGTCCTCCACTTCTTTTTACCGCACAGGCTTTCCTACTTTTGCGGCGAATTTTCAGCGACACTATGTTTACGATCAATATTTATCTTCGATTTGCCCTCATTCTGGGCGGCTTTGTGGGCGGCATCGGTTTGTGGGCGGCCTACGGCTTCTGGTACGGATTCCCTTTCCTGCTCATCGGTATTTTTATGCTGACGGGCTACCTGATGCTCGGCACCATTCTTTCCACCAACCAGTTGCTCAGCCAGCAACGCCTCGACGAAGCGGAGAAGCGCCTCAAACTCACCTTTTTTCCACAAATCCTGCTTGTAGGATACAAGGGCGTTTATTTCATGACCCACGGCGCCCTGGCCATGCAAAAGCGCGATTTCAGCACCGCTGAAGCCTGGATCAAAAAATCGCTGGATGCCGGCCTGCCTTCCGAAAATGAAAAGGCCACGGCTTACCTGCAACTGGTGATGATCGCCGCCAACAAAAACAACATCAAACAGGCACAGGCACATTTCGCGGAGGTGAAAAAACTCAACGTGACCGAACCGATGCTCAAGGAGCAGATCAAAGAGGTCGAAAAACAAATGAAACAGGCCAGCCAGGTGATGAACCCCTCCATGATGGCCATGATGGGCGGCAAGGGATTCCGTCCCGGCAGCAAAAGGCGTCAGCCCAAAATGCGCTAGACCCATGACTTACGAAGTCCGGCTCGATTCCTTTCTGATTTCTACGGACAAAGCCAGGATCGACCTGGCGTTTGTTCACGATTTTTTGAGCAATTCCTCCTACTGGGCAAAAAACATCCCGCTGGAAGTCGTCAAAGCCTCCATTGAAAACTCGGTTTGTTTCGGCATTTATGAAGAGGATCAGCAGGTTGGCTTTGCCCGTGTGATCACGGACAAAGCCACCATTGCTTATCTGGGTGATGTTTTTGTAGCGGAAACTTACCGGGGCAGGGGTTTGTCCAAATGGCTGATGGCGAGCATCCTGGCGCATCCGGAATTGCAGGGGTTCCGGCGCTGGCTTTTGGCTACTGCCGATGCGCACACGCTCTATGCCCAATTCGGCTTCACGCCGCTCGCCCGGTCGGCCCGCTGGCTGGAATTGCACAACCCGGATGTGTACCCGGCACCTTGATGCGCGTTTATTGTTTTTTGCCTTCCGTATCGTACACCACCACTTTTTTCCAGAGGTGTGAGTAGTTCTCCACGAATTTCAGGTGAATGGGGTGTTTCTGGTACACTTCTTCCTCTTCGAGGTTGTCGAAAAAGAGCAACCAGGACACCGAATAGGATCGATCGATCACTTCACGGTTGGTGCTGGCCGGCGTGCCGATGTGAGCCATTTGAATGGCCGATATTTTGAGCAATGTCTGAAGCCCTTCGATGAGTTTGTTCCGGTCGGCTTCGCTGTCGGGATTTTTCAGCCAGAAATAAACGTGGTGCACGAATACTTCCTTTTTTTTGGCATCCATGCCTGAAGCAGTGAGTGGTGTGGCAGCAGCGGCCACAGCAAATGCGCTGTTTTTGACGAAACCTCGTCTGGAGAGTTTTTTCATGTTCGATGTGTCAAGATTGTTTTTTCAAGAACAGGACCTGTTCGCGGTCCTCTTTTTTCATTTGAATTTTCAGGGTATCGGCCGACAAAAACAGGACGTTCAACACGTGTTCTTTGGCCGGCTTTTCGGTGGTATCGGTCAGAAAAAGATTCGTGCCGGAAATGCGAAAAGGTCCGCGCTCGCGGTAAAAACCCGCAGAGCGAAATTCATACTGTCCGTCGCCGGAAAAAATCAGCGCAACCGAATCCAGCGGCACGGACATCGACTGCCCCTTTTCGTAAAAAGCCACGGCCTGCCAGCGACCCGGCAACACCGTGGTATCGAGGCTACACCCGATCAGCAGCAATGGAATTATGGCAAGAAAGTACTTCATATTTTCTAAAATCAGGGCGAAAATAGAAAATCTGCCGGCCGGATTGGGTCGCTGCGTTTTTTTCAAAATCTTTGCCGCCCCGGCTGTAAAATAAATCCGGGCATTCGGCAGTCTTTACCGCTGCTATTAAAGCCCGATTCAGCCCTTTATTCAAATCCGGTTATCCTATGCTAAAAATCCGATTTCTGACCCTTTTTTGCCTGTTTTTCGCCCTGCCAGCCTGCGTAAAACCCAAGATTTACAAAGCGGAACTGGAAGCCCGCCAGGCCGCCGAAGCCCGCGAAACGGTGCTGGTGAAAGAATTGCTGGACCGCAAAAAGGAAAGTGCCGAACTCATCAGGCAGGTGGGCGAACTCAACCGAACCCTCGGCAACCAGGAAACGGAAATCAAAGACCTGAAGGAAGAACTGAGCAACCGAACCCAGAAAATGGGCGAATCGTCGAGCAAATTAGCCACCGAGAAAGCGGCACTGGAAAAAGAACTGGCGGCCACGGGCGCTGATCTCGACAAAAAAAATACGCTGCTGTCGCGCATCCAGAAAGCCCGGCAGGAACGCAAAACCATCCTCGACGACCTGCTGGCTGCCCTGACCAAAGGTTATACCGGCCAGACTGATATTGCCCTCAGCATCGAAAATGAATCCATACTGCTCACCCTGCCCGACAAAGCGCTTTTTGACTCCAAAGGGCTGGAAATCAGTGCCGGCGGCAAAACTTTGCTCAAGCCCCTGGCCGATCTGCTCACCGGCCGGCCCGAACTGGATGTGGACCTCGTTTGCTACACGGATAACGCGCTGCCCAGGGACAAATCCCTCATCGATACCTGGGACTGGAGCCTGCGCCGCGCCACCAACCTCACCCGCCTGCTCATCACAGATTTCAATGTGAACGCCAACCAATTGACACCGGTCGGCCGCGGCGAATACTATCCGCTCACTTCCAACGAAACGGCCGAAGGCAGACAAAAAAACCGCCGGACAACCCTGGTCATCCATCCCGTTTTGCCGGCCATACCGGCAGCAGAATAGCGCTGACCAATCCGGCCGCTTTAAGTTATTGTAAAGTTTGACCGCGGGTGTAGAAAGTGAACAGGCAGGTAGCCAATTTTGGCTCCTGATATGAAAAACGGTGAGCGGGTCATTCCCTTTTCCAAAAAAGACAAGCGGCTGCTGCAGCGGAGACTGAGGGCGCACATCTTGCGAACTTCACTGTATTTGCTCGCGGTGATCCTGCTTCTGACCACACTTTTTATCGCCTACGACCATCTGCTTTTTCGTTTTTTTGCCGGCGCGGCAATGGTGTGTTTTGCCATCATGCTCGCACTGCAATTGTTCAACAAACCCTCCAACCTCACATTGCGGCTCCTGCGCGACCTGAACAATGGCAAAAAAAGGGTCATCCACGGCCAGGTGGAGCAGGTTTATTTCCAGCAGCAAAATGGTCAGGCCCCCAACCAGGTGTACGAAATTGGCCAGTATCGGTTCGAATTGGGTCAGTTGTCGCCCGTATTGAAAAAATTCCGACAGGTGATGCCCGGCCAGACGGTCGAAATACACCAGTGCCTGCATTCCGGACTGATCCTGCAAGTGGAAGTCGTGGACCACAAGCCTGTCACCTGACAAGCATACCCGAACAGGCGCCTGCCCGGAGGATGTAGCAGCCGGGTGGCAATGCAGAAACGTCCGCCGAAAACGCCCCGGAAGGGCTGAAATAGTGGTAAGCAGCCCGTTTCCCTCCCGTCAGGTCATATATTTCCAACACGCCTTCGGCCGGATGCCCGGCCGGGAATTGGACAGTTGCGGTTTCCGTGGCCGGATTGGGATAAACGGAAAGCACGCGAGTCGGCAGGGGCTCGGTACTGGTGGAAGCGGCACAATTTTCGGCAGGATCGGTGATTACCACCGGCAACGAGCCGACAAAACCTTCACCCTTCGGAACAAATACGGCATAGGTGCCGGGACCGGTGACCGCGATGGCCTGTGTCACAGCGCCATTGGACCAGCGGTAACTGGCGTGGCCGCTTTCGGCTTCCAGAAAATACTGGCCGTTGTTTTGAAAACAGTTGATCGCCGGCCGGGCTATTTGCCAGGGCAATTGCGGGTAAAAAAACGAGCGGTAGGAGGTGAGTGAGTCATCAAAACGGATCTCAAAGGTTTTGTTGCCCGCCGAATCCACCACGTTGAAAACCACATTGCCCTGGGTCAGCATTCCGTAGTTGACGAGGGTGTTGCCGTTGTCGAGGCGTTGCACACTGCCCAGTGCACGACTGAAAGCAGCCGGGTTTTCCACATGATTCCAAACCAGAGTTGCGGTGAGCGCCGTCTCGTCGAGCAGGTATTCCTTGGCGGCAGCCGGGTGTATGGATTGGCCGTTGAATCCGTTGTCGAACAAGGTCAGGTTGCCGTTGGCGATGCGGCGTGGGTCGTGCTGGGCCACAAATGCGGCAGGGTCGTTGACGAATTCGAACTGGTTGGCCTTGCCGCCGAGGCGCCAGATGACGGAACCGTCGGCGCGACTGATTTTGGTGACTTCGTTGAGGTGCCGCGATGACAGCAGGATGTTTCCGTCACTGTCTGCCGCGACGGCGTTGAAATGCGTCCAGTCCACGTTGACCGGGCTGTTAAGTTGACGAGGGTCCACATCGCCAAAATCAAAGTGATCCGCTGCATGCCATTCAAATACGACGTTTTTATCGGCATCGAGTTCCTGGATAACGCCACTTTTTACCGTTGCATTCGGGCTGCCCGGGCTGCCGTTCTGGTTGAAAAACGGGTAAGCACTCAGGTTCATGGTCAGATTCTCAAAGCCCGGGAGCAGGTAGTGACCGTTGGGAAGTATTTGAATATCGTGGCCGTCGGGCAAAATACCGTTCTGGCTCATCACCGAATCCACCCGGGTAAAGGTGCTGTCCATGAAGAAAAAGCGGGCGAGCAGGGAGTAGGACATCCAGCCATTGGGTTGCAATTTGAAATCGCTGGAAGTAAGTCCCTGCGGCAGTCGCCGGTAATACACCACACTGCCGTTGCCGTCCAGAATGAATTGCGTATTGCGATAGACACCGCCGGGATTCGGCACTTTTACCGGGTTCAAAAAGTAATAACCTGCAGCAGGTGCGTCATTGAAGGTGATTTCGTAGGCCGGCAAATTCTGGGCGGCCAATGGCGCAGTGAAAACAAAAACGAGCGTGCAAGCGGCGAAAAATTGAGTCATTCCGATTTTTTCCCAAAAATCATAAAATCGCGATAACAGGAGCATTCTTTTTATGATTTCGCCCGAACGAGCCTTTTTTTTTAAAAAAACAACCCCGTCCCAAATTGCTTGGAACGGGGTGATTACAGGCCGCCAGGTCTGGTTCAGGCTTCAGTTGAATCTTCTTCAACTTCCTCTTCAGACGCTTCGGACTCTTCAGATTCCTCTTCTTCTACCTCTTCCTCTTCACTTTCTTCTTCTGTTGCTTCTTCCCCTTCTTCATCAAGTTGTGCCATTGGGCTTTCAGTAGTTTCGTCGATCAGAACATCGAGTTCCGCGACTTCAGATTGTTCTTCAAATTGCATGGCTGGACGTATTTTATTGTTAAAAAACGGGTGAACTGACCACACAAAGGAAGGGGGAAATCGTGCTGCTAAGCCCTTTCAGACAGCTAAGTTGTGATGAAGAAAATCCCGAAAAAGTTACAAAAACGTCACCTTGCCTATTTGAACCGGATCGCCTTGACAGGCGCGATTTTGGACACCAGCAGCGAGGGCAACACGAGGAAAAGCAGTGTGACGATCAGGGTGCCGATGTTGACGCCGAGCACGGCAAACCAGTTGATTTTCACCGGAGCATAGGAGAGATAATAATCGGCCTCGTTCAACTGGATAAAGTGGAAGTTGTCCTGCAAAAAACAAAATCCCAGGCCGATCAGGTTGCCCCAGAACATGCCGACCAGCGTGATGACCGCGGCATAATAAAGGAAAATACGGCGGATGCGGCGGTTGGTTTCGCCCAATGCCTTGAGCACGCCGATCATGGTTGTGCGTTCGAGCACCAGCACCAGCAACGCCGTGATCATGTTGACAATGGCCACAGCCAGCATCAGGCTGAGAATGACGATCTCGTTCAGGTCCTGAAGTTCGAGCCATTCGAAGATGGCGGGAAACTTGGATCGGATGCTGGTGCAGAGCAATTCGGGCGGCAGCACTTCCGAATAAATGTATTCGTTGTAGGCTTCGAGGTCGCGCAGATCGTCGAGCCAGATTTCAAAGCCCGCCACCTCAGTGGAGGTCCAGCCCAGCAATTCCTGCGTCTGGCGGATGTCGCAGAGCGCAAATTTGCGGTCGTATTCTTCCAGCCCTGTTTTGTAGATGCCGCAAATCTGGAATCGGCGGCGCAGTTGTTCACCCGTCTTTACAAAATGTACGATAAACTTGTCGCCCACCCCCACTTGCAGCCGGTCGGCCGTCTGACGGCTGATGATGATGTCGCGCGAGGCGGAATCGCTCATGGCGATCGGGCGGCCCTCCAGCAGGTAGGGTTTCAGGTTGTTCCAGTCAAAATCCTTGCCCACCCCCTTGAGGATGATGCCTTCCATCGCTGTTTTGGTCCGGATGATACCTGGCTTGTGGGCAAAAACCTGGATGTGGCGGATGCCTCCGCGTGAGGACACTTCCTCTTCCTTTCCGGTTTCGTAACCTAAAAAAGTCTGCAACCGGGCAAAGGTGATGCCCCGTACAGTATCGAGCGAAGGGTAAAAATCCTGATCGCTCTCAATGGGCATGGGCTCGAACGACAGCGAATAGGACGTGTCGGAGATGTGGATATGCCCCCAGAATTCGAATATTTTCCGGCTGATCTCGCTTTTAAAACCTGCAATCAGGGCCGTTGCCGCAATCATCACTGCCACGCTGAGCGCTACCGCCACCGTAGCGATGCGGATGATGATCCGGGAAAAATTCTTTCCCCGGGAGAAGGCGATGCGACGGGCAATGAAAAAAGGGAGATTCAAAATG
>Ga0075163_10006067_pt1 | contig 16030 bp, 18 predicted proteins | sample JI1023141ADNA_FD_71478 | JGI IMG/M metagenome (GOLD analysis project Ga0075163, IMG submission 71478) | Wastewater effluent complex algal communities from Wisconsin, to seasonally profile nutrient transformation and Carbon sequestration -... | ecosystem: Engineered > WWTP > Effluent > Algae...
CCAGGACAGCCGACAACTACGCAGCGCTTCTGCCCTGGCGAATCGACCTGACCTCGGGTTGAGCGGCGCCTGCCGCACCAGTGCCGCAGGGGCAAGGGCGTGGTTCATTGACCGCTTACACGCATCGGATGTCTACGAGTGTGACCGGAAGGCAGTCGGAGCGATCTGGGCGCCGGACAGCAAGTACCTGTGGCTTGTGCGAGAGAACGGGTCGCACCTGTCAAGGGTGGGCGTTGTCGAGAAGCAGGGGGATGTGGAGGCAGCGCTTCGTTGCCTAGCGCGTGAACTCGACGCGCAACGGCACTGCATCTGGCTCATCGAGACGGATGCGGTCGGCGCGGCGTCACTGAAGAAGGTGTCGCGGCAGAAGGCGCTGGACTGGTGTGCCTGGCGCCAGTACGAGGCGCGCGATGGACGGGTGAGCCGCAATGGTGTGGCCGTGGCGCACGTGAAGGTCGAGCAGGAACGAACCTGTCCTGGCATCTGGCGATGCGACATGGACGTCCAGACGCTGGCGCAGGAGCCGCGAAGGGTTGATGTGTTGGCGGCGTACTGCCACGGGTCGGAGCTTGCGACGAAGATGCTCGGGCTGTTCGTCAAGATTGGTCCGGTCACGGTGAATGGGCGACCGATCGACGAGGTCGCACCAGTATTCGAGATCGACCAGAAGGTGCGAGCGACGGCAGAAGTGCTCGCATGAAGGCGGTCGGCGGCGAATTGACCGCAGCCGTCAAAGGTGGTCCGGAAATAAGGGTCAGGCTGGTGGAGCGCCTCTGCTATCACGGCACCTCAAGCCAGTTCACGGGGTTCGAAGATCGGCTGGCGTTCTTCACGACCGACCTGGAGGTTGCGAAGGGATACGCGGCCAGAGCAGGATCGGGGGCAAAGATCGTCCGGGCAAAGGTGAAGCTGGAGAACGCGAAGGTTCTAGGCTTCCTGCCGCCGAACACGCGTGCCTGGTACGCACGCAGGCGTATGGCGTGGTTGGGGCAGGGGTACGACGGGTTGCTCATCGGGCAGAGCGTCGTGGCGGCGTTCTTTGCGTGGCAGATCAGCATTGAGACCGTTGAGGTGGTGCCTGAGTGAAACCCATCTGAGGGTTGAAGCGGTGGTCGAGGCAAAGAACGCTTGGGGCAGGGGCTGAGGCTGTCAATCTACAGGGGTGGATGGGCCAAGGGTTGGTCTTGATGGGGTGGTGATGGACTGGGGCGAACACATGGCGGCGATCGTGGTGCAGCAGGCGAGAGCTGAGGATGCTGTGGTGCTTCGGTGTGTCCTGTGCGGTGTTGCGCTGGGAGGCAGCCGCGACGACGACGAGGCTACGGGCACCTGTGGCGATTGCCGAAAGCGACCAGAAGCTCGGAGGCTTGGGATGAAGGTGGGTGCTGGACAGTTGAATGCGCGCAAATCGGCGCGGGAGTTCACTGACGCGGAGAAGTCGTTGATCCGCAAGGTGCATGGGTACATGCAGCCTGCGCAGCTGCTGGCCATCCTCAACGAGCGACTGGCATGCGACCTTGGGCCGGATGCTTTGCCATACACGATGGAGCAGTTGCACGCGGAGATCGGCGTTGCAGCGGATATGCCGAAGGGCGGGTCACAGGACTGGGCGAGTCTGCGCAAGCTTCTGGCGGCGGCGAAGCGCAACGGTGTGCTGGACAAGATCAACGAGCAGGTGGTGCACGACTTCGCTGTCGTGTTCCAACTGAACGCGAAGCAGCTCATGTCCATCAAGGACATCGTGCTGCGAGAAGGCGAGGAGTCCTGATCATGGGTGCGGTGATTCGTCGGGAGGAAATGGTGGGCGCGACGCTCGACCTGGGTGGCGTTCCTCTGGACCTCAGCGACTACGCAACAACGGGCCTCATGGCGGTGGCAGTAGGACCGCGAGGGAACGGCAAGACCAACGCCGGGCTTCTGATGGCAGAGCAACTCAGCGAGAAGGGCTGGGTGAGTGTGCTGATCGACCCGGAAGAGGAGATGGAGTCCCTGTACGGCGAAGCCGTGGCCGACGCTGAGGACCTGCGACAACGGCTGACATCGCGCAACGAGCAGATCCTGGTGGTGAACGCGAAGGACGCGACGGAGTTCATCCCGTATGGGCGCGTGATCCTAGAGGTGGCCGAGAAGGTGAGGCAGCCTCTGTTCGTGGTGATCGACGAAGGCCAGCTTTTCAGCGCCGCCAAGAAGCGAACGGGCGACATCGGCGAGGCGGGGGACATCATCAATGAGTTCGTTGGGCGAGGCCGCAAGCGGGCGCTGGATGTGTTCGTGACGGCGCTGCGCTACACGGGGACTCTGCACCGATCGATCTTCGGCAACAAGAACCTCACCCTGATCGGTTGCCAGGAAGATGCCGCGGCGTGGTCGGCCCTGGCGCCGCAGTTCAGGGCGTCGAAGATCGAGTTCTCGGACCTGAGCGCGCTGGGCCCGGGTGAGTTCTTCTGCATGAGCAGAAGGGGGATCGAGAAGGTCCGCATGCCGATGGCAAAGGCGTTGGCAGAGGTGGCGATGAAAGCCAAGGTTGTCAAGAAGACGCTGCCGGCGACGTTCACGCAATGGGATCGGGCGATGCGCGCCATCCCCAACGAGCGCCTGGATGCGCTGACGGACGAGGTCGTGAGCCTGCTGGGGACGGTCGCCGGCCTGTCGGCGCAGCAGATGCTGGCTGGACAACGGGCGCTGCAGGACGAACTGAAATGCAGGTGATCGGCGAGAGGGCGAGCGGAATGGAGCCGTGGGAGCGCTTTGTGATGGAGCACGGGTACCGTGCCCGCGCATCCGAACTTGCTCGCGTTCTGGGACGCACGCGCGAGGAGATCGTGCGAGCGCGGCTGGATCGGCCGTGTCGTACTGACAGCGCCGCCAAGCAGTTCCAAGAACTGTTCTCGCTGTGGCACGGTCGTGCTCCAGTGGAGGCCGATTGGCCGGCGCCGGACAGGGCTGGCCGAGAGGGCTACGAGTGGCAGAGCCCTGAGATCGCACTGATGGCGTCACTGGTGGGGCGGCTGGCAGTTCCAGAGATCGCCAGGGTGCTGACGGCGAGGCTCCAGCGAGTCACGGGCGACAAAGAGGCCAAGCGAACGGAAACGGCAGTGCAGGTCCGAATCAACAAGATCGGCATGCAAGCGAGCGATGTGGTCGGGGGTGTGACGACGAGTGAGGCGGCGCAGGAGGTGAGCTCGCTGGCACTTGTGCAGAACGCGATCAAGACGGGTGCGGTCAAGGCGTACCGCGTGGGGCGCCTGTGGGTCATCCCCTACGCAGAATGGGAGAGCTGGAAGGCTGGGCGAGTGCTGCCGCCAGCGGGATACGTCCAACTCAGCACGCTCCGAGAACGACTGGGGATCGTGAGCGACAAGCTGAGCGAGTTCGCGCGGATGGGGTACATCCCATCAACTGTGCGGTGCACGCCGTTCGGCGGTTCGGCCGGATCTACTCAGTTCGGGACCTGGTACATCAGCCAGGAGCAGGGCGACAAGCTGCTGGCGGATCGGAAGGCAGGGCGGCCGATGCCATGGCACGGAAAGCCTCTGGCAGACAACCTGAAGGTGACCTACAAGCGTTGGACCTTGCGGCAGCACCCGCAATCGTGCGAGACATGCCGGAAGATTTGGGGGGAAGCGGGAGCGCCGTCGAGCTTTGAAGAGTACGAGAAGCGCTACAGCCCGCTCGACCGCGGCGCCAAGAAACACCTGACGATGGTGTGGACGCCCGGGATTTCCGTGGCGGAGGTGGCGAAGTGCTGCGGAGTAGCCGAATCCAGGGTGAAGGAGGCGATCGAGAACGGAGCACTGACCGCCTCTGCCCACGATGGAGAGGTCTACGTGACGCGGACAGCGGCTACGCGCTGGAAGGCGCGCAAGTGCCCGACTGGGGACAACGACATGTCGTGGATGTCCTTGGAGTACGCGAGCAAGACGTACCTGTTCACGGTGGCGGAGATCAAGGCATTGATCGCTGACGGGACCTTGAAGTCCAAGACAGGTGATGCTGGAGCGCAACGTGGTGTGGTCTACGTCCTGCGGAATCAGTGCGCCGAGGTGCGCGCCAGGATGGGGTTCACAGAGGAGGTGGCAGCCAGGCGAGCGGGCGTGACAGTGGAGCGTTTCAGGGTGCTTCTGGATGGGGTGAACTGGCGCAAGGAGGAGGGGATTCCACTGGACACCGTCAGGGCCGTGATCAAGCGACTCGAGTCTCGCCAGGGTTACACCCTGGATGAGTGCGCCGCAGAGGTGGGGATGCCACTGAAGTGGGTCAAGGACAGGGTTGCGGACGGCACGGTGCGGGTGGCCAGGGCGAAGTGGGACCGCAGGCGGCTGTACCTGACCGAGCCGATGCTGCAGAGACTGAGGGAATCGGCGCAGAGGCCCTACGAGAGCAAGGATCTGGACGCGTCGAACTGGATGCGGCTGGGGGAGGCTGCGCGCGATGCTGGTGTGAGCGCGTCGACGTTGTGCAACTGGGTCGAGGAAGGGTGCCTCACCAGGGAGATGGCGTCAAACGGATGGCGATACCAGAAGGAGGACGTGCGTGCGCGAGCCAGGCTGTACTGGCAGACCAACAGGCGAGTTCGCGCGAAGCCGCCAGCGTGGCTGGCAGCAGAGGGCGGAGAGCAAGCGCGCTGACGAGAGGTGGGTCTAAGTGGGTGAAACCGGCTGCACGCCAACGGCAAGCAGTTGTTGCTCCAGCTGGTGAACGCGGCCGGCTGCATGGCTCCAGTTCCTCTCAGCGTCGATCAAGTCCTGAATCGAGGCGGGTTCCACCATCCATGCCTGCCCGAAGAACTGAGGCTCAAGGGTGTCGGTGTCAACCCTCTCGTAGCCTGAGAGGGTCCACACGGGGCCGGACGCTGCCACGATGGCCACGTCATAGAGGGGAGGGATGGCTGGCGGGCCACCAGGCGTGGTCAGACGGGCGACCAGTACAGCACGGTGACGGACAGGGTCGTTCTCCTGCCGGATGTGCAGGACGCCGCGGAATGTGCGGGCAGATCGGATGTGCCGTGGGGCGACCTTTCCGGCCTGCATCAGGAGCTGCACTTGGTAGTCCACATGTGATTTTATACAGCGTCCAGCAGGGGTGGCGCCGATGGGGATGCGATGAGAAACCACTGCCTGGCGGGCGCGACTGAGTTGCAAGGCGTGGCGCGGGGGAAGCGGCAGGGTGTGATGAAGGATGTTGCGGGGCGGGAAAGCGGCTTGGCGCATGGGGCGACAAGCGGACGATGAGTGATCCCAAGGTGGGATGAGGAGAAACCGATGTTGGCAGGCAAGCAGGTGTCCGGTGAGCGGGCGAAAGCGCTGGAGGCGGCTCTGGCGCAGATCCAGAAGAGCTTCGGCAAGGGCGCGATCATGCGCATGTCCGACGGCGAAGTGGCGGGGAAGATCAACGTCGTCTCGACGGGCTCCATCGGGCTCGATCTGGCGTTGGGAGTAGGTGGTCTGCCCCGCGGGCGGGTGGTGGAGATCTACGGCCCCGAAAGCTCAGGCAAGACGACGCTGATGCTCCAGGTGGTGGCGCAGATGCAGAAGCTGGGGGGCACGTGCGCATTCATCGATGCGGAACACGCACTGGACGTGCAGTACGCGGAGAAGCTCGGCGTGAACATCGGCGACCTGCTGATCTCCCAGCCGGACAACGGCGAGCAGGCGCTGGAGATCGTCGACTCGCTGGTGCGCTCGGGCGCGATGGACCTGGTGGTGATCGACTCGGTTGCCGCGCTGACGCCCAAGGCCGAGCTCGACGGCGAGATGGGGGACGCCCTCCCGGGTCTTCAAGCGCGCCTGATGAGTCAGGCGCTGCGCAAGCTGACTGCCTCGGTGCAGAAGACGCAGTGCATGGTCTGCTTCATCAACCAGATCCGGATGAAGATCGGGGTGATGTTCGGGAGTCCGGAAACGACGACCGGGGGCAACGCACTGAAGTTCTACTCCTCGGTTCGCCTGGACATCCGGCGTACCGGCACGCTCAAGCGGGGTGACGAGGCGATCGGCAACGAGACCAAGGTGAAGGTCGTCAAGAACAAGGTTGCGCCGCCGTTTAAGACGGCTGAATTCGACATCATCTTCGGGCGGGGGGTCAACCTCGAGGGCGAACTGATCGACCTGGGGGTGATCCACAAGGTGGTCGAGAAGTCCGGCGCGTGGTACGCCATGAACGGCGAGAAGATCGGCCAGGGGCGCGACAACACCTGCGAGTACCTGCGGACAAACCCTGACCTGCGGGACGAGCTCGAGCGTCGGATCCGCCAGGCGGCAGGGCTGGTGGTCCAGTCGGCGGCGGAGCCAGGCGACAGCTGAGCAGTAGCCGCGAGCGGCGGCGGGCAGGCGGAGAGCAGTCCGGAGCGCTTGGGATTCGGCGGGCAAAACGCAGGGGTCCTGCGCTTTTGCTGTCCAACCGCGACCACGGGGCCTGCCACAGTAGCTGACATCCATTTCGGTCCTGAGAGATCGGGACACAAGGGGATGAGGCGATGTGGCAAGGCAGTGTTTCAAGAGGCGGGAAGACCAGCGCGGACGTGCTGGTCGGCCTGCGGATGAGGGTCGTAGAGGACGAGCAAGGGCGCTCATTCAGGGAGGGTTCAGTCACCAGGGTCAAGCGGGTGCGTGGCGGCGGAGCAGTGGTTCGGCTGCGGGTGGATCGACGGGTTGTGGAGCGGGTCGAGATGGCTCGGTTCGAGAGGACGTTCGAGTTCAGTGCGGACGTCTTGATGAGCCGTGTCGAGGTCGACTGGAACGGTGCTGGACTGAGTCGGCGCCCGGCGTTGGAGGATGTGCGTGAGCCAGCAGCCGCCATCGTTTGACGCCGTCGACACGGCCGCGGCCGATCTGGAGCACCCAACGGCAAGGGCAACCCGAAGGCGGGTGAGTTACAGACCTGAGGCGGGTGAAAGCGCAAGCGCGGGTACGGGCGGCGCCGACGGCCAGCCGGAAGAGAGCGCCATGGCCGCGGCGGTGAAAGAGATCAGGAAGCGGACAGGCCACAGCCAGAGAGGTTTCTGGCCCCTGTTCGGAGTGACGCAGACGGCAGGGTGCCGTTACGAGAAGGACGGCCGCGAAGTGCCGACCCCGGTGCTGATGCTGGTGCTGGGGTACGGCGAGGGAGTGATCAGCAGGGCTATGTTGGCGGACCTGAAGGAGCTTGTGCGGCGCAGTGGGAAGAACAAGCAGTGCTAGGAGACGGAGTGCCAGATGTTGCGCTCGTGTGTGAAGGGGTAGGCGGAATTTGGCTGGTGAGCAACGAGGGTTGTGCGCCGGGTGTGGTATCGCTGATCTCGGTGATGAACGCTAGTGGAGCCGCGGGTCTGACGAAGGTGAAGCGGCTGATGCAGGCGAAGAAGGACGTGAGCGGTGACAGCGAAAGGGACCACCTGGTGAGGGCGATGTTCCGGCTGCCAGAGGGTTGTGAGGTGTGGACCGTTCCGAAGGTCGGTCCCATCAAGCGGAGCGAACCTGCTGCGCGGCGGGATTCGCAGGCGGAATGTTCTGGCGCTGTTGAAAGCGTCTTGGTTGGGTGACTGGCGGGTGGAAGCTCGTATCAACGCAAGAAGGAGAGCAGCGTGATGAACCGGCGTGCAAGTTCGATGAGCGAGATGGGGATCTTTCTGGTGTTGGGGGTGCCTGTGCTCGTGGTGGTGACGGCTGTGTGTGCGATCGGTGCAGCGGGCTTCTTGGGGTACCGGGCAGTGTTCGGGCGAGCGCGCGGTCGCGCGTGATGCGTGTGATGGCGAACGGAGTGGTCCGGGCGCCGTGTGAAGAGCTGCTTCGGGGTGGCAGCAGGCGGGCAGGAGGTGAAGAGATGAGGGAACTGAAGGACGTGCACCGGAAGCTGATCGAGCTTTCGAAGCAGAAGCTGGGCTACTCGACAGACGAGCTGTCTGGTCACTCGGTCGAGGAAGTGGGGCGGGCGACAAGCGACCTGCGGCGCTGGGGATACGTGCACGCAGGAAAACGAGGACACCGCACGGTGCGGTACTTCGCTTGCCCACAGGATGCGGCAGAGTGGGCGGAGGCAGGTGCGAAGCAGCAGACGGTGAAGGTGCCTGCGCTTCGTGCACCCTGGGACTCTGCCACCGAGGCGGTGCTGACCGAGAAGACGTTGTTCACCTACGGGCCGTCGCCTCAGGGGCGTGTGCTGCGCTCGAACACGTACAGCCAGTGGTGAGACTGCTGTGAGCGACATCGCGGCGGATCGAGTGGCTAGCCTGGACAGCATGGCAGCCGAACTTGCCAAGACAGGCGAGTACCGGGTTCTGCGGAAGTTCGAGCCCTGGGATCGCTACGGGAAAGCAACAGAGGGATGCGAGACCAGCGTGTCGTTTCTGGATGTGGAGACGACGGGTGTCGAAGTCCAGGACGTGCCGATCGAGATCGGGATCGTCAGGGTGGAGTACGACGCGAAGACAGGCGAGCTGGGCAAGGTGCTGGAGCGGTACGCGGGCCTGGAAGATCCTCTGCGCCCACTTCCGGAGCACATCGTCAAGCTGACGGGAATCACCGACGCGGACGTGAAGGGCAAGACCTTCGACGGAACCGCGATCAAGGGAATCGTCCAAAGGTCCTCGCTGATCGTGTCTCACAACGCGAGTTTCGACCGAGGCATGACTGAGAAGCGCTTCAACTTCATGATGAAGCGGGCCTGGGGCTGCACGATGGCCGACGTGCCTTGGGCAGAGGTTGGCGTGGCCAGCAAGAAGCTGGAATTCATCGCGATGACGCGGGGGCTGTTCTACGGTGCGCATCGCGCGCTGGAGGACGCGGAGGTTGCAGCGACAGTGGCCGGCATGCCGCTGGTGGATGGCAAGCCTGCATTCCTGTGGGTGCTGGAGCAGGCGCGTAGCGACTGGTACAGGGTCTGGGCAACAGAAGCTCCTTTCGAGTCGAAGGCGAAGCTGAAGGAGGCGGGCTACGAGTGGTGCGACGGTACGAAGACCGAGCACAAGGCGTGGCGCAGGCTGACCAAGGACCCGACAGAAGAGATGGACTTCTTGGCGAAGGAGGTCTACGGGTACCGCGGCAAGGCGTTGCTGCAGGAACTCGGCAAGCTGGACCGCTTCTCGGAACGGTACAAGGCCCAAGAGTGGGTGTCGATGGCGCGTTGCTGAGGCGCGCAAGGAGGGCCCGAGGCAATGGGTCCCGATGAAATAGACAAGCGGAAGGCGGGATGGATGCGAGGCGAACAGTTCAAGGCGATCTACGACCAGGTGGGGCCGGCGGTGATCGAGTTGTTCAACCAGGCGGGTGGGATGCAACCGATGCTCTTCTGGGTGAAGCTGGAAGAGGTCGAGAACACGACGGTGCAGGCAGCTGGACAGGTTGCGGCACAGGAAGCGGTAACCCGACTGTTCAAGGAGGGGGTGGCTCAGGAGCTGCTGCCCCTGATGGTGCGTGACTTGCTCGACACCGCGTCGGTGCCGGACGAACTGGGCGGCGGCCGCATCGATGCGGTGGTGGTCGTCGGCGAGACCAGTGTGAACCGGAACGAGGGAGCCACTGCCGTGAAGCAAGACGCACTCGGAATCTGGGTGCACTCCCGCGACCGAACGGAATGGAGCCTGCTGCCAGTCGAGAAGTGCGAAGGGGCTCGGACGTGCGCATGGCGCGAGATGGAAGTCAGCGAGAGCGGACGACGGGGTCGGATGACGATGTGCCCGTGATGAGCGATCTGGCTTGGCGCGCAGACGCTTGGTGAAACAGTAAGGCCTCAGGAGGAAACGGACATGGTTGCAGCGGTGGAGAAGAAGGCGGGCTCGGGCAAGGATGCTCAGGAAGCGCCGAAGGAGGAACGCAAGGCGGGCGCGAAGGTGGAGCTCTTCAGGGCTGCTGCTGGAGATGTGGTGAAGGCGCTGCAGAAGATCTCGGGCGCGGGCGGGCGGAGCCGAACCATGGCGATCCTGACGCATGTTCTGATCGTCAAGGACGGCGCGAAGGTGCGCTTCACGGCGAGCGACCTGGAAGAGCAGCTGAGCGTGGAGGCTGAGCTTGGCGGATCGCCGGGCAAGGCCACGGTCACGGCAGAGCTGCGGAAGCTGATGGACATCCTCAAGGCGCTGCAGGCGGACGTGATGGTCTCCATGGTGAGCGACGGCGTGAAGTCGACGATCACCGCGGGGCGCTCGAAGTTCACGGTGGCCTCGCTCGAGGCGTCCGACTTCCCGCTGATGACGGAGGCCGCTTACGACTGCGCAGTGGTGCTCAAGCAGGGCGTGCTGCGCAACATGATCGACGACGTGAGCTACTCCATGGCGGTGGCCGATATCCGGTACTACCTGAATGGCATGCTGCTAGAGACGGACGAGACCACGGTGTACGCGGTCGCAACGGACGGGCATCGGCTGGCGATGTCGGAAGCGCGCACCGAGAAGACGATGGACAAGCGATCGATCATCCTGCCCCGCAAGGTCGTGGGTGAGATGGCCAAGCTGCTCTCCGACGGTGCAGAGGATGTGGAACTGCGGCTGGCCAGCAGTCAGGCGTGCCTGACCATCGGTGACGTGAAGATGGTGACGAAGCTTGTGGAAGGGAAGTTCCCGGACTACCGGCGGGTCATTCCTCAGCGCGTGAAGGAGTCGGTGACCTTCGACCGCGTGGAACTGGCGTCAGCACTGCGTCGTGCGGCCCTCATGACGTCGGAAAGGTTCAAGGGCGTTCGGCTGGGTTTCGACGCGTCTGAACTGCGGCTGAACGTCGAGAACGATAGCGGCGAGTCGGCCAGCGAGGTGGTTGCCATCGAGTACGCCGGTGAGAAGCTGGAGATGGGCATGAACGTCAACCTGCTGGCCGAAGCGGTGGAGAACCTGGCGTGCGAGAAGGTGACGCTGGGAGTGCGGACGGGTGCGGACAGCATCCTGATCACGTCACCGAGCAACGCGAACTTCCGCGCCGTCGTGATGCCGATGCGGATCTGACGGAATCACCGGACGAGAGGGGGAGAGGATGGCTGTCGAGAAGACGGAGCAGGTGGTCCTGGACGCTGGCACGTTCGAGGCCATGAGCGCGAAAGCAAGGCGCTACGAGACGATCCTCGAGCATCTTCAATCGATCGTGCTGGTGACGCCCAAAGGGTCCACCATCACGATGAAGGCGGAGAACCGAGGGGCGGAGTACACGCGCTTGGGGATGGACGCGGCACTAGATGGGCTTGCGTCAGGCGTCTGCCAAGAGGGGCAGGTGCACGAGCAGATCGAGTCAGCGCCGGCAACTGCGTAAGACGCAAGGGAGGCACGCCTGGCGAGGTGTCAAACCAAGGCGCCGAAGATGGTCTCGACGACGTCAGGGAAGTAGATGCTGACGAGAGTGACAGAGATGGGGATCGGCAGACGCTGGGTCTTGATGGCCAGGCACATGCCGATCAGCAAAGATCCAATGCGGATGACAGAGCCGATGGTGCCCTGGGTCCACGAGCGGATCTGATCGGAGACAGCGACAAAGTCGGAGTCGGTTGACACTGTGGCGGCAGCCATGCTGGCCAGAGTGGATGCGATCAGCAGCACCGCGATGTGGCGGAAGCGAGTTCGTCGGGAGGCGATGAGCTGATCAGCAGACATGGGGCGCAATCGTAGCGGTGGGTTGGGATGGTTTCGGCCAAGTTCATGCGCCGGGAGGCAGCTTTTACTGGGCAAACGCGCTCTCAGGGTCGGCGAGGATAAGGCCATCTCAATGGCCCCGCAGGGGCGCTCACAGGAACCGGCGATGTACGGGCAGGAAATGAAAAAGGCGGCGCTGATCCTGCGCCGCAACGGCGTCCTGGTGCAGGACGTGGCCAGAGCGCTGTCGGTCTCAGCTGGTTGGGCGAGCAAAGCAACGGCCGAGGTTCGCGTTGAGGACTCGTCAGGTCGAATGCTGGTCGCCAAAGAGAGGGATTTGCAGGCTGACGTCAACGCCAACGCCGCCGGCCGTCAGAGGCGCTTCTCGACGCTGAGTGCAAGGCGTAAAGCGTCGATCGACGAAAGGCTCAGCGAACTTCGTGAGTGCATGAAGGGGGAGGCGAACACTCTGCCTCACTGGTCGAGCCCAGAGTACAAGGTGGTGGACCGGGTGCAGCAGGTCTTCGCGAAGGATGAGCAGCACCCGTTGTTCGGCCTGATGAGCAGCGAGTGGCCAGAGATGCTGTCGCACCTGGTCGAATGGAAGCGCGTTCGCCAGCCTCAGGACAAGAGCGAAGCGGCGTTCCGAGCAACGGCACAACGGGTTCACGACCGCGTACTGGCGACTGGGAAGCCGCTGAGCACTTCGGACGTTGACTGGCAGGTGCAGCAAGACGCTCGCTGGCTGTGGCGGTGGAAGTGCAACGCCAACGGGAGGATCAAGCGCAAGCGCAACGTGGAGAGAGCCCAGGTGTTCTCGGAGATCGCAATCATCGTGGAGCTGCTGAGTTCCCCTGTGCCGTCGATCTACGCGGAAGGCAAGGCCCTTCTCGACGGTGGCCGGTGGACGGCTCTCTTCAACTCTCTGCGAGCAGCGGATACGCACGAACTGGCCGGCATGACGCAGCAGTAGCGGAGTTGAAAGAGAGCTTCTGGCTGAGGTCGTTCGGAGAACGATAGGAAGTAAGCAGAAGGAAGGGGTGGACTGACATGAGCCTCGGTTCGGTTTCGATTGCAGCAAGGCGCAGAACGGAGTCTCTCGTGGGTAGTGTGGTGGTATTCGACGGAGATCGAATCGAGTCGAGGCTTGGTGCGGCGGCGGGAATGCTCGCGATGAGCGATAGCTTCGACGACTGGAGCCACAAGGACAGCAACTACCTGCAAGAGATGCGCGGGCGAAGGGCGCTGCTGGTTGACGTTGGAGTGGACGCGGCGCTGTTGCAGTCGATGCAGTCCAATGAGCAGGAAATGGTCCTTGTGGAGTCCTCCCCGGCTTACGTCTCCATCGCCAAGCGAGCGGCGGGGACGAGGACACGACTGGTCAGTGGAATGAAGAACTCCTCCAGCTCGATGACATGGCTGACCGTCGGGGGTGGAACAAGCTCGGTCCCAGACCTGATGCGCGGCATCGACTGGATGACGGTCGGTGAAGAGGCCGACGATCGCGCGGTCAAGCTGGCACTGGGAGCGTCGAAGCTTGGTGCTTCGGTGCAGGAGCTTGCCGCGTGGCTCAAGCAGGACGCATGCAGCGGCACGTCATGGGAGGCGGAGGGGTGCAGAGAACTGCAGCGCCTCTTGTCCTACTGCGAGATGCAATCCAGGGCCGGCAAGACGGTCAGCCTCGGCGGCGCCAAGGTCCACCTGACCGAAAGCAGGCGCGGGGTGGAGGGTGCGGTGGCCTTGCGTTGCCAGAAAGAAAGCGGGTACATCGGCGCAAGCTGGGTCAAAGCGGGCAGGTGGCGAGAGTTGACGCTTCGGGGCGGCAAGAACCTGAACCTGGCGGGCCTGTGCAATGCGTACGGGGGCTACGGAGTCGAGGGCTTCGGGCGGATCAGCCTCAGCAGTGAGGCGTTCGATGCGCTGATGAAAGGCCACATCGGTCCGATCCAGGCTGCGCGGCTTTCGCAAGCGAGCCCCGACAAGGCGGCGAGGAGGCTGGCCTGCGTGATGCGTGATGACGTGTGCCTCACGGGGAACACGCTGGTGATGGCTTGAGGAAGACAGGGAGGGGATGTGGAACGTGCAGACTGGATGAGCGAGCGTGGCTACCAGAGCGGGCTGGCCGCAGAGAAGAAACTGGTGGCATACCTGGCAAAGCAGGAGCGGGAGCAACTGCGGCTTGAGGGGAAGCTGGACGAGTGGTGGACGAACGGGATGCTGGCCATGCTGTCACTGTGCCTGGCGTTCGGTGTGATCTACGGCATGGGCATCGCGGCAGCACACGCGGGCGCGATGGACCTGGTTGGGATCGATGGGACCCGCGCTCTGAAGGAGGGCGGGGCTGGCTGGCGAACGTGGCTCGCAGGGGGAGCAGTGTCCGGCGTGTGCGCAGTGCTGGGAGGTGGTGTGCTTGCGCTGCGGTGGCGGCTGAAGAAGCGTCGGCAGCAACCTTGATCTTGGCGCCGTCGGGTGCGGGGAGCGCTGACTCCATCGAAGCGGCTTTGGATGAAGGGCTCGCAGGCGAGACTAGGCCCTGGATCTGACGAGTGGGTGGGTGAGAGATGGCAGACATGAAGGCGCTGACGCAGAAGGCTTACTTCAAACTGCGCGAGTTGCGTAGCGACCTGGTGGCGCGGCAGGGGCAGCGGGTGATGATTGGCCGCGTTGCGCAGGCTGTCATGGCAGGCATCTACCGCGGTCAGAGCGCTCAAGGGGAGCGCTTGATCGCAGTGCATGCGCCAACGGGAAGCGGAAAGACGGTGGCCTACGGGATCGGTGTGCTTCCGAGCGCCAAGGCGGCCGGCAAGAAGGTGGTGATCTCGACGTCGACGGTCGCGCTGCAAGAGCAGATCCTGCGGGAGGATGCTGGATTCCTGTCTAAGGCGGTCGGCGGTGTGAAGTTCGGGATCGCGCTGGGGAGGGGCAGGTACGTCTGCACGGCGAAGCTTCGGAGGGCCGTCGAAAAGTCGAGTGGGGATGAGAAGGCGCAACTGAATCGGGCGCTGAAGGCGCTCGACGAGGGGGTGTGGAACGGTGTGCGCGACTGCCTCACAGAGCAGGTCCAGGACGGGGTGTGGGGCTCGGTGACAACCGATGCGAACGGATGCCAGGGTAAGAGTTGCGGCGACCGTCAACGGTGCCCGTTCCTTGTGGCGCGAGAGGGGCTGGCCGGGTGCGACGCAATCATCACGAACCACGACCTGCTCATCTCGGATCTGACCAAGGAGAGCGGCTCCTTCCTTCCTGATGCGAAGGACACGGTGTATGTGCTGGACGAGGCGCATGGTCTGCCGGAGAAGGCGGTCAAATCGCTGTCGAGCAACTTCACTCTGCTCGAGTGTGTGCGGTGGCTTGGACGACTGGCCAAGGCGTTCGATCTCGCCGGCGCGATGTGCCGGGACGAGGCCACGCGGCACCAGTGCCAGGTCGGCGGTGAGTGGGCGTCGGTGGCCAAGATGAGTGTGGCGCGGGTGGGCGACCAGCTGGTGCAGTGGGCGGGTGACACGGCAGGCGAGGTCCTGATCGACGAAGTGATGATGGAGGGCATGTTCGGCAGAGACGCCAGAACCTGCCTGCAACAGGTGAACAAGGCAATGGAAGCCGCGCTGGCGGTGCTGGCGGCTTTGCGCGGGAGGGTTGGCGATGCGCTCAGCCATCGCGAGCGGACAGACCTGGTGGCTGAGTTCGGGGACGGTGCGAGCGCCGTAGGCATGGCGGAGGACACGTTGGGTCTGATCTGCTCACGCTCGTACGGGGAGGCGCCGGTGGCGCGATGGCTGTCCGTGGAGGTTGGGGAGCGCGGCAAGGGAGTGCGCCTGTACGCGAGCCCCACGACGGCCGCACAGATGCTTCAGGAATCGCTGTGGAGCAAGGCATGTGCGGTCGTTCTCTGCAGCGCCACACTCAAGGGGGTGGATGGGTTCAAGTCCTTCCTGAGGGACAGCGGTCTGGACAGCAAGCAGGTGCCGCAGACACTCGAGGTGGAGTCGCCCTTTGACCTGAGTTCACAGGCGAGGCTGATGGTGCCGAAGATGGGCGCCAGCGCGAAGGATGCGCAAGCGCACACGCGGTGCCTGATCGAGATGGTGCCAATGGCCTTGAGTTCACTGCGCACTGGGTCTGGGGCCCTAATGATCTTCTCGTCGCTCAAGCAGATGCGGGAAGTGGCTCAAGGGATGCCCACGGAGGTCAAGGAGATTCTTCTGGTGCAGGGGGACATGCCGAAAGAGGCCCTGCTGACCGAGCACAAGAAGCGTGTGGCGGCAGGGAATTGCAGCGTCATCTTCGGTTCGCAGTCAATGGAAGAAGGCGTGGACCTGCCGGGCAGACAGTGCGAGATGGTGCTGATTGCCAAGCTGCCGTTCAGCGTACCCACGGGTGCGGTCGAGTCGGTGCGCAAACGGTGGATCGAGAGCTGCGGTCGGGACTACTTCCGCGAGGTGGCGGTGCCGAATGCGTGCAGGCGACTGGCGCAAGAAGCGGGGCGTCTGATCCGTACCGAGA
>Ga0075163_10006068_pt1 | contig 16028 bp, 12 predicted proteins | sample JI1023141ADNA_FD_71478 | JGI IMG/M metagenome (GOLD analysis project Ga0075163, IMG submission 71478) | Wastewater effluent complex algal communities from Wisconsin, to seasonally profile nutrient transformation and Carbon sequestration -... | ecosystem: Engineered > WWTP > Effluent > Algae...
GCAAGCGGATGGTTATTCATTGGATGACAAGCGCACAGAGTTAGACCAAACCAAACACGAAACAAACAATATACCTGATATTATTACCCGTTGGCGCAACCTAGAAGGTGAACGAGAACGCCCATACACAGCACAATCTTTTATGGTGGCAAAAGAGGATATTGAGGCAAATGGCTATGATTTAAGTGTAAACAGGTATAAACAAGTTGTTCATAAAGAAATAAAACATGAATCACCAAAAGAAATTTTGTCTCAGCTAAAAATCATAGAGACAGAAATCTTGGAGGAATTGGAACAACTGACAAGGATGCTTTCTTAAAATGAAAACTCTTACACAGACTGATTGGATAAAAGCAAAATTTGGTGATGTAATAGGTAAAAAAGGGTTCATATCTGATGGAGATTGGGTTGAAAGCAAAGACCAGGATCCCAATGGTGAAGTGCGTTTAATCCAACTAGCTGATATAGGAGAAGGTATTTTCCTTGATAAGTCAAAACGTTTTTTAACTTTAGAAAAAGCTAAAGAATTAAGATGTACTTTCTTACAACCAGGGGATTTATTAGTAGCAAGAATGCCTGATCCACTTGGACGTGCTTGTATATTTCCAGTCATTCAAATACCTTCTGTAACTGTTGTTGATATATGTATTGTGCGACCAGATTCAAATATAGTTGATGTTAACTGGCTTAAACACTCTGTTAATTCTTTACTATTCCGTTCTCAGCTAAAAGTTTTTATCAGTGGAGCTACACGCGAGCGTATTTCAAGAAAAAATCTTGAAAAAATTCCCATTGCTATCCCCCCTCTCCCCGAACAACAACGCATCGCGGCAATTCTCGACAAAGCGAACGCGCTTCGGGAAAAGCGGTGGCGGGCTATTGCCAAGTTGGATGAATTGCTCAAGTCGGTATTTTCGGAGATGTTTGGGGATCCGGTAACTAATCCGAAGGGATGGCCAACGCTCGGAATTGAAGAAGTTTGTGGACTTGTTGTAGATTGTGTTAATCGAACTGCTCCAACAGTTGAGAACCCGACACCCTTTAAAATGATTAGGACATCTAATGTAAAAAGTGGGCAAGTAAATCTTAACAATGTTAAGTACGTTACAGAAGATACTTTTCAACGCTGGAATCGTCGAGCAATACCAAGACAAGGAGATGTTTTACTCACTCGTGAAGCTCCTGTTGGAGAAGCAGGTATTCTTGAAGGCGATGAACTAGTATTTTTAGGCCAACGCTTGATGCTTTATCGAACAAATACAGAAAAAATGACTCCTGAATATTTGCTCTTCTCATTTCTAGGAGATTTTTTACAACAACAATTCGCAAAAGAGGGATCTGGATCAACAGTTAAACACTTACCTTTACCTGTATGTCGAAATTTACAAATTAGAGTTCCACCCTTAAAAAACCAACAAGCTTTTTCTAGCTGTGTCTCAATAATCAAAAAACTTAAAATTAAAAATCGTAGCTCATTACAAAAACTAGATTATCTCTTCCTCTCCCTCCAACAACGTGCTTTTTCTGATGAGCTTTCTTCTGAATCTGAAAAAGAGCTAGAAAAGCTTATAGAAAAACTCTCAGAAGAATCCGTCATAGAAAAACTGCTAGAAGAATCTAGTCCAAAACAACCGGAACAGCTTAGCCTATTTTCTTTACTGGAGTAGTTTGCTATGTCAAATTTTAGTTTCCTTGCTACTGAATGGCCAGAATTGCGTGAACCTGCAACTAAGGCAGAAAGCTTTGTTTACACTGATGTTAGGAGTTGCTGCTTTTATGCTAGGCGTGCTTTGGAACTGGCGGTTGAGTGGCTTTATAAAAACGATTCTGATTTAAAACGGCCTTATGATAATAACCTTAGCGCTTTAATTTATGAGCCAACTTTTAAGAATAATTTGACTAATGACCTGTTTTTGAAGGTTAGAACTATCAAAGAAATAGGAAATATTGCCGTACACAGCAATAAACCAATAACAGAAAACGATGGCCTACGCACAACAAAAGAGCTTTTCCATTTTCTCTATTGGCTGGCAAGAATGTACACACTTAAAGATCCTAAGCACTATCAAGGGATCAACTTTGATGAGAAAAAAATCCCTGCTCGTCAAGCTACCACTTCAGTCAAAAGTATTGAACAACTTCGTAAGCTAGAGGAACAGCTAAAGCAAAAGGATGAACAGCTAGCAGAAAAAACAAAAGCTATTGCTGACACAGATGCCGAGATTGCCCAATTACGTAAGGAAATAGCAGAAGCTAAGAAGCAAAACCAACTTATTCCAGATGATCATGATTATTCAGAAGCAGAAACCCGCGATTATTTTATAGACTTGATGTTAAAGGAAGCTGGTTGGCCGTTAGATAAGCCCGAAGATCGAGAATATAAAATTGTAGGAATGCCTAATAATTCAGGAAAGGGTTCTATTGACTATGTATTATGGGGTAATGATGGCAAACCACTTGCAGTTGTTGAAGCAAAGCGTACTAGGAAAGATGCTCGTATAGGACAGCAACAAGCTAAACTTTATGCTGATTGTTTAGAACAACAGTTTAACCAACGGCCTTTGATTTTCTACACAAATGGCTATCAAACTTGGTTTTGGGATGATTTGAACTATCCACCAAGAAATGTCCAAGGGTTTTATAAAAAAGATGAGCTTGAGCTAGTAATCCAACGTCGTAGCATTCGCAAAGATATTAAACAAGAAAAGGTTAATGAAAATATTGTAGAACGCTATTATCAAAAAGGTGCTATTCATAGTATTACAGATCAATTAAGTAACTTTCAGCGCAAAGCTTTAATAGTGATGGCAACAGGAGCAGGGAAAACTAGGACAGTTGTAGCTCTCTGCGAACTATTGCAACGCTGTAATTTGGCCAAGCGGATATTGTTCTTAGCTGATCGTGTGGCACTAGTTAAACAAGCTGTTAATGCCTTCAAAAAATACTTACCAGATTCTAATCCTGTAAATCTAGTAACAGAAAAAGATGAAGTTAATAGCCGTGTTTATGTCTCAACTTATCCAACAATGTTAAAGATGATTAGCGAAGTTGAAAACGGAACTAGAAGTTTTGGAGTAGGACACTTTGACTTAGTAATTATTGATGAAGCCCATCGATCAGTTTATCAAAAGTATAAAGCAATCTTTGAGTATTTTGATTCTTTGCTGATTGGCTTAACTGCTACACCAAAAGATGAAGTTGACCGCAATACTTACTCACTTTTTGAACTAGAAAAAGGTGTTCCAACCTATGCTTATGAGCTTGAACAAGCTGTAGCAGATGGGTTTCTTGTTCCTTCTAGACCTGTAGAAGTACCGCTTAAGTTTTTGCGTGAGGGAATAAAGTATGATGAATTAAGCGAAGAAGAAAAAGAGGAATGGGAAGCTCAAGAATGGGATGAATCAGGAAATATTCCTGATAAAGTAGATGCTGGAGCCTTAAACAAATGGCTCTTTAATATCGACACAGTAGACAAAGTATTACAAACGCTGATGACACGCGGGTTAAAAGTTGCTGGTGGTGATGTACTAGGCAAAACAATTATCTTTGCTAAAAGCCATCAACATGCGGTTTTTATCCAAGAACGTTTTGATAAAAATTACCCTAATTATAAAGGTAATTTTGCTAGGGTGATTGATAACTATGAACCTTATGCAGAAACTCTATTAGAGGAGTTTTCTACACATAATAAATACCCACAAATTGCAATATCTGTTGATATGTTGGACACTGGAATTGATATTCCTGAAGTAGTTAACCTAGTCTTTTTTAAGGTAGTTCATTCCAAAACAAAGTTTTTTCAAATGATAGGACGTGGAACAAGGTTAAGACCTGATCTTTTTGCTCCTGGTAAAAAGAAAGAATTTTTCTATATTTTTGATTACTGCCAAAACTTAGAGTACTTTCGACAAAATAGCAAAGGCACTCAAAGCAGTACACAAGAGCCATTAAATAAGAAGCTATTTAAGAAGCGGCTAGAACTAATAGAGAGTGTTCGCAAGCTAGAATCCTCTGATGAAACCCTTATTGACTTAACCCATAGCTTAACTAGTAGATTACAAAAGGAAGTGGCAGCAATGAACCTAGAAAATTTCATTGTTCGCCCTCATCGTGAACATATAGAAAAATACAAAGAAGAACCTGCTTGGGAAAACTTAAAAGAAGAAGACTATTCTGAAATAGCAAATATTCTAGCAGGGCTACCTAGTGAGTTAGAATCAGAGAATGAAATAGCTAAACGCTTTGATTTACTAATCTTACGAATACAACTAGCAATTCTTCAATCAGATAAAACTTTTCCCTCTCTTTCTAAACAAGTTAAAGAAATAGCTAACCGCTTGGAAGATAAAGCTAGCATTCCAATGGTAAAAGACCAACTAGACCTAATTAGAGATTTACAACAAGATGAATATTGGGCAGATATAACATTGCCAATGCTTGAGCAAATACGGCAAAAGATGCGTGATTTAGTAAAATTTATAGACAAAGAACAGCGTAAAATTATTTATACAGATTTTGAAGATGAACTAGGCGAAATAGTAGAAAGTTCTTTAGATGGTTTAATTACGGTAACAGATCTAGCACAATATAAGAAAAAAATGTTGCATTTCCTAAGAGAGCATGAAAACCATATTGCTATACATAAGTTAAAGTATAACGTCCCTATTACCTCAACAGATATAGTTGAGCTAGAAAAAATTCTCTTTGAGTCTGGCGAAATTGGAACAAGAGAAGATTTTGAGAAGACTTATGGAAAACAAGAATCATTAGGATTATTTATTAGAAGTTTAGTTGGGTTAGATCGTGAAGCAGCAAAGCAATGTTTTAATGAGTTCTTAAATGACAAATTGTTTAATGCTAATCAAATTCAATTTATCGATCATATAATCAATTATTTAACTCAAAATGGTGTAATGGATGCTAAGTTGCTCTACACCCCTCCTTTTACAGATTCTAGCCCTAGCGGATTAGATGGAATATTTCAGGACAAAGAAGCAGATAGGATCGTTTCTCTATTGGATGAAATCCAGAAAAACGCCGCTGCATAGGGCTAGAGCATAAATAGCTAGTTTAGGCAGTTACATACCTATATTGCTCTGGATTCATTGCATTAATATAAAGTTCTGGTATAGGTAAGTTTTCTTCTTCAGCTAAGTTGCTAAAGTGATTTAACATGTGTTCTTTGAATAGTTGGTTTTCTTGTTCTTCAAAAACTCGACAATAAAGCAATCTAATCAAGTGATCTAAAGACTTGCTAGGCTGTTTCTCTTCATTCTCCCATCGTGATAAGGTTTCTGGTTCAACTCCTAGCAAGGCTGCCCAATCTTTAGCTTTTTTACGGCGCTCTTTGCGTAGAAAACGAATTTCCTTACCTGTTAAATGTCTAGGCTTTAACACTAGGACTGTTGCTATAACTTTGTGCAATAGTGCCATCCGTGGAATATATGGAGTAACTTGACCGCAAGACTCACACACTTCAGTTTGGATATTCTCAAGATAGACATTATCTAAACCACTCATAATGTAGTGATAGTTTTGACCAGTTTTTACAACAACATTGCCATTGCAATTATCGCAAATCATAAGTGTTTCCTCAAAATACGCTTAATATACGTAATAGATGATCCTGCTCTATAATTATGGTAATAACAGTTAACTCTTCCCCTTCAACGTCTGTTCCTTCAACTCTATACTTCCAGTTGTTATACCTATCATCCCACTCAGCAGGGCGTTTTATTTCGCCATTGGCTAAAGCTTCTTGTATGTCATCATCCATAACATCGCGTTGTTTCATCCGTTGTGCTGCATGATACCAAGTAGGGATAACCTCACCTGTTTGTAAGATTTGCAAGATCTTAGCCTTTGCTTCTTTTGGTGATAGTTCTTTAGGAGCATTCATTTTCTGCTATCTTAACCCTACTTTAATTTAATACTTATTAGTACAATAAAGAAAACTTGATCCTTGGTCAAGTTTTAAGAGAAAACTATTATTTGATAAGTAAAATTAAACTGCTTACAGATATCTACTTATATCAACCCACTTTATTACAAGACGAAACCATCCTTGACGGCCTAACGCCTCTACTTCCTTACAAGTGAAAGCCTTATTCTTTGGATCGGCTTTTCCGTCACATCCTCGGCAAGCGTTACGATAATCAATACTAGTTGGCCTCATTGGGCTAATAGCTCCTGTTAGTACTGTACTTTGGTAATAATAGGTGTGATCATCAAAAGCATAGAAATATTTATAACCTTTATTTCTGATAGACTGAGAATGTAATTTATTTTCTAATTTCTTCAGTCTAGAAGCTAAATTTATAACCATTACTTATAATTACCAGCCTTTTACCTCTATGGTTTCAATTATATCTTTCAAGAAACAATATTGATTTGTTTCCAAACAATACCAAGACAGTATTAAGTAGAAGTCTAATTTTCCATGAATCTCCCAAGCTACACTAAACAGGTTATTCTTGATGATCGAGCCGTTTACGTTTTCGTCAAGAGTTTCACCAGATAGCAGAATATCATTATCTTTTCTATTACTGCTGCTAGTGCGATATTGCCATACAACAAGAAATCGTTCTTTATATTGCTTAATTTTTAACCATACTTGGGCTAATAGATCCGGTGGTTTAGTAAAAGCAAAGTCTATTTCTCGTGGTTGAGAAACTATAGATAACTCTTTCTCTATTGCTTCTATTAACTCAGCAATATATTGCCGATACAATAAACCAATTATATTAAGAACAAATACATCTTCTCTCTCATACTGCAACATATGTTCTGCTTGATACGCTGCTTGGGAAGGTGAGTCAATTATAAAACCTGATTGAAGCACTATAGGATGTAGAGATGAAACTATCTGTTTATACTCTGTAGCCAAAAAAACTTTTAATCTATCTTTATAACTATCTAAGTACCAATAGGGTAAAGTAGGGTTTTCTAGCCATTTCTTCTGTGCAAGTTCTTTACGCTCAAGCTCAGACATCATCTTTATTTCAAGGGGTTTTAAGCGTTTATCTAGTGCCTTTAATGATGTCATAGTTTTTATAATTAAATCTTCTATTCTGTTTTATTTACTCACTTGTAAGTATTTCTCTAGTTGCATAGTGCTTAATCCTTCTCACCTAGCACTTTTTTTATAGTTTCTGGGTTATAGCAGTCTTCGCTTATATTCTTTAGTTCTGATAGTCGCTCTGCTCCAGATTCTAAGGCTTCAACACGTTTTATTAAATCTTCCTCTAGATTTAAGCCTAGTAATTTGTTTAATTCCTTCTGCACTCCTAAAGCAACATTAAAGTTTTGAAGGGTAACACTCATAAAATAGAGATTATTTAAGCGAGCTATAGCACGGCCTAACTCGGTTTCTCGATGGGTTTTGCCTACTTCAATAAGTCGCTTATTAGCCTCTGCAATATAAGTATCAATTTGACGGTCTGTAACTTCCCACTTACCTTTTTCTGAAGCATATTGAAGTATCTGAGCGCGACTAGCTCCTGCTACTAACAAGTCATAAACCTTATTAACTCTAGTTTCTATTTCTGCACTAGTGGATTTAGGCTTATTTTCTTTGCTCATCAAGCTACCTTCCCTTGGGTTAATCCTTCAAACCAGTTGCGATAAAAAAGGAATAACTCTTGATCATTGCTATAACAAAATTGCTCTGTTCTAGGATTTGAAGTTAGGTTTGCACTAGATTCTATGACTATGTAATTATCCTGATTATGGAATAATAAAATTTTAAGATGGTGTTCCCCTACAATAAGCTTTTGATGGCGTTGTAAAAGATGAGAAGCTAAGAAGTTATAAACAGCCTGCTCTCTACTTTGAAAATATCGGCCTACAACAAAAGTAATTGCACCTATCTTGCCATCATCAAAAACCTGGATTAACTCTTTTGTATTAATGTTGTTAGTCGTCCAAGTAGCACAATAAAGAATGCTGGTGTAATTGCCAAGATAAGTTATTACTGCTGGTATAAATGATGCAAAGTTAAAGCGGCTATTACTAATGCAATGCCAAGTTTCTCCTGGTGATGGCAGTCCAGTTAATACTTGATGCAAATATTGATTACTTGCTACTGCTTTTAGCTCTCGTTTTGATGGTCGATGATCCTTATAAATTAGGGCTTCTGGTTGCTCTCCATCATTAGAATCTTTTTCTTTAGTGGTAGTGATGAGACTATTGCCACAATCAAATAAATCCATTGTAGAAAGAGAAAATAAGCTGTCCATCATTTCTAATGGATCAAAATTAACTACTTCTTTTTTGGTGCCAATTCCTGATCTTTTACCCATAAATCTATAATATACCTACTAGTAGATAGATGAAAAGGCAAAAATATTTTAATAATAAAAATGTGGGTACAAAACTATATTTTAATATGAATGTGGGTATGAATGTGGGTACAGACTAAAAAAGCCACTTTGTTAGTGGCTGTAACTTATTGATTTTATTGATGGAGCTAAGCGGGATCGAACCGCTGACCTCTTGAATGCCATTCAAGCGCTCTCCCAGCTGAGCTATAGCCCCAATTATAAAAAAACTACCTTTGTTTCTTGCAAAGTTTTACTTATACACTTTTTCAAAAACACATGGCAAGAATTGTTTCCGGCTTCTTTTAATTTACTTGATATTACTTATCTTTAAATTAATTTTTATAGTTTGACTGTTATCATAACTTGCCTTTATCGCTAACTGCGCGTTAGACTGCCTCTTTGGTTACTTAACATCAAACATGCTATCTATAGAATACTAGATTTTTCACCTAGGGGTAACACTATGTCTGATCAATATATTCTTGCCCTTGACCAAGGGACTACTAGTTCACGTGCTGTTATTTTTAATAAAAAAGGCGAAATTATCTCCCTTGCCCAACAAGGATTTACTCAACATTACCCCCAACCAAGTTGGGTTGAACATGATGCAATGGAGATTTGGACAACACAGTTAGATTCAGCAAAAATGGCTATGTCTAAAGCAAATCTTGCTGCTCATCAAATTGTTGCTATTGGGATTACTAATCAACGTGAGACAGTAGTTTTATGGGATAGACAAACAGGTAAGCCACTACATAATGCAATAGTTTGGCAATGTCGCCGCACTTCTAGTTTTTGTGATGAGTTACGTAGGCAAGGCCATCAAGACTCTATTCAAGCAAAAACAGGGCTTTTAGTAGATGCTTACTTTAGTGGAAGTAAAATTCGTTGGTTATTAGATAATGTTCCAGGGGCACGAGAGCAAGCAAAAGCAGGTAAGCTAGCTGTAGGAACTATTGATAGTTGGTTAATTTGGCAACTTTCTCAAGGAAAACTACATGTAACTGATCCATCAAATGCTAGTCGAACTATGCTATTTAATATTCATAAAATGGCTTGGGATGATGAGCTATTGGATCTATTTGATATTCCTAAATCAATTTTACCAACAGTTGTTGCATCTAGTGGAATAGTTGGGCAAACAGCACCAGAAGTTTTAGGTGCAAGTATTTCTATTGCAGGTATTGCAGGAGATCAACAAGCAGCGCTCTTTGGTCAAGGTTGTTATATGCGTGGTCAAGCCAAAAACACTTATGGTACTGGGTGTTTTATGCTCTTAAACACTGGAGAAGAGGCTGTTAAATCTACTCAAAAACTACTAACTACAGTAGCGTGGCAAATTGCTGATCAAAAACCACAATATGCTTTAGAGGGTTCTGTATTTATTGCTGGAGCAGCAATACAATGGCTAAGAGATGAGTTACAGATTATTAATTCAGCAGCAGAATCAGAGGTTTTAGCAGCTTCTGTACCTGATACAGGGGGAGTTTATTTAGTCCCTGCTTTTGTAGGATTAGGCGCACCTTATTGGGATCAATATGCTCGTGGGACAATAATTGGTATTACTCGCGGAACAACTCGTGCTCATATTGTACGTGCAGCACTTGAATCAATTGCTTATCAGACTCGTGATTTAGTAGAAGCTTTTTGTATTGATGCTAATTGTGAGGTAAAAGAGTTACGAGTAGATGGAGGAGCAACAGCCAATAATCTACTTTTACAACTACAAGCAGATATTTTAGGGGCTTCAGTAATACGCCCTAAAATGGCAGAAAGTACTGTAGCAGGAGCAGCATATTTAGCTGGGCTAGCTTGTCATTATTGGGCTGATTTAGAAGAGTTAATTTCACTTATTGGTTCAGAAGCAACAAGGTTTAACCCTAATTTAACACCAGAAATACGTGAGGCTAATTATAAACAATGGCAACGTGCTGTAAAAAGATCCATTAATTGGGAGATATCAAGCAATACTTAAGGTTATATTTATGAAGGTTATTACTTTAGGAACAAGTTCTGGAACACCAACTAAGGAGCGTAATGTTTCTTCACTAGCAATTTTTATTAACGGTCGTTGGTTGTTATTTGACTGTGGCGAAGGTACACAGTATCGACTTTTAAGAGCACCTGTAAAAATAGGTCAATTAGAAGCAATATGTCTTACTCATGTGCATGGCGATCATATTTTTGGCTTACCTGGACTGCTAGCTACATTAAGTATGCAACATCGTCCTGATCCGCTTCATATCTATGGCCCGCGTGGAATCAAAGAATTTATTACAATGAGTTTAAGATTATCTGTTACTCGACTAAGTTATGAATTAAAAATTACTGAAGTTGAAGCAGGAATAGTTCGCAAAGCTAATGGTTATACAATTTCTTGTCTACCTCTAGATCATCAAGTTCTAGATTTTGGTTATGCAATAACTGAAGATGACCCACCAGGAAAGTTTGATTTAGAAAAAGCACGTGCCTTAGGTATTCCTGCTGGCCCTTTATATGGAAAATTACAAGCTGGTCAGGACATTATTTTAGATGATGGTAGAGAAATTAAAAGTAGTGAAGTAGTAGGATTACCTAGAAAAGGGCGTAAGGTTGTTTACTGTACAGATACCCGGCCTTGTCAAAATAGTGTTGATTTAGCATATGGAGCAAATTTATTAATTCATGAATCAACCTATGCTGAAGACCTAGCTGAAGAAGCACCCCCTAGAGGGCATTCTACTGCAATGCAAGCAGCTAGTATTGCTCTAAAAGCTCAAGTTGAGCGTTTATTAATTACTCATTTTAGCCCTCGTTATTTAGACAGTAGTGTTTTACTTTCTGAAGCACGTAGTGTATTTCCTAATACAGATGCTGCTAGGGATTTCTTAGAAATAGAAATCCCTAGAAAAGAATAAGAACTAAGTTATATAGTTATTATTCCCCATACAGAAATTTACGTATGAAGGGATCATTTGAATGCCAAAGCATTGAAGGGCTATCATCAAAAATAATTTTGCCATTGTTTAACACTAAAAACTTGATATGGTTTGAGTAGTGTTTTTTGTGTTGACCTTGGGCAATAAAAGTTTCTCCTTCATATTTAGCAGATAGATATTGAATATCATCAAGTTTATGAGTAACAAATAAAGATGTTACAGAGTTAATATCTCTAAGTTTAACTGCCATTTCACAAATCATTCGGGCTGTAGGAGGATCAAGCCCTGAGGTGGGTTCATCATAGAAAATAACTTCAGGACTATCTACAATTGCTCGTGCAATTGCTACTCGCCTACGCATCCCTCCAGAAAGGGCATCTGGTAGTAGTTGAGCACTATCAAGTAAACCAACAAATTCCAACACTTTTTTTACTTCAAAGTCAATTTTTTCTTCTGTCCAACGTAGTTCCCTAGGGCGAAAAGCAACATTTTCATATACTGTTAGGCTATTAAATAATGCACCACTTTGAAAGACCATTCCCATTTTACGTCGAATTTGATTAAGCTCTTCTTCATCTGCTTTAGAGATATCACAGCCATCAATAAAAATAGCGCCATCATCAGGTTTAATTAGCCCTAGAGCTAGTTTTAGAATAGTAGACTTACCACTACCAGAACCCCCTAAAATTACTTTCATTTGCCCTGGTTCAAGAGAAAAACTAACTTTATCTAGTACTACCCTATCATCATAAGCCAAGGAAACATCTTGAAAAGAAATTTTACTAATGATTTGTTTATCATCAGTAACCAAATTAGAAGATTGTTCAATCTGAGAGGGTTGGCTAACTTCAGAGTACAAGTCAACTTCAGAGAATTGGTCAACAACTGGTTCTTTTTCTAAAATTTCTTCTGCGTCTAAGAGTGTTGTTGTCATTGTGTTCTCTCCTTCTATTCATCACAGGGAGAAGGTTTTTTTAAGCTAACTTTGGCTTTTTGGGTACGTTCTTCTTTAGCCACTTTAGTTAGTTTTTCTTTATTAATATGAAACTCTTTAGAATCCATTATAAGTTCGTCTTTTGATGGTAAATAAGAGATTTCACTAAAAGTACTGACAATTCGGTCAAAAAATGCAGGATGGGTACGAAAGAAGCTAGCAGAACGGATATAGCCTTTTTCACTAGCCATTCTATCAAAGAAAGTTATAAAGCCTCTTGGGTCATAACCTGCATGCCAAGCATATTGTGCTCCTAACTGGTCTGCTTCCATTTCATAATCACGACAAACACCTAATAAGGTTAGATCTAAGACCAGCCCTAAGCCAAAAAAGCCATAGTTAAGTGCATAATACATACCAATACCAGCAACTCCACCAGTGAGAATAACAGCAGCAACTTGGGCAGCTTGATAGAAAATACTAGCAATAGTGGCTTTTTTCATTAAACGAGCACCATGACGAGCAGAAACATGTGCTAATTCATGTGAAATAACCCCTACTAATTCTGATTCATTGTTTGCCTTTTCAATTAGTCCTCGATTAATAAAAAGAAATCCTCCAGGTAGTGCAAAAGCATTTATTTCATCGCTGTTAAGTAAAAACACTCGTACTGGAACTTTTAAATCAGAGTTGGCTGCCACTATATCAGCTAAAGTTTGCAGATAAGCAACTAACTCTTTGTCTTCAATCTCTGGAGGCATTAAGCCTATAGACTTTAGCTGTTGAAGAGATTCTTCACCTAAACGAATATCTTTTTCTTGACCTTCGCCTACTTTACGAATACCAATATCTTCAACATCACCAAAGCGACGCTCACGAGCATTACCACTAGCAATTAATGCTGCTATTTCTTTTTGCTTAGTTGGCCATTTTTGGATTAACTCTAGCTTAGCTAGTTTATTATCATAAATTACAGACAAGCCATGAGTGTGTTCTGTATGTTTTTGTTTTAACTTTCTTTCTAGAGTTAGAATTTGGCAATGTAGGTTTTGCCGGCGAGATTTCATGACCTCTGTATCACTAGAAGACTCTTTATTAAGCTTACTTAGTTGTTGGCGCAAGACTTCGATTTCTTTTTTTAGGACAATTTCTTCTTTTTCTAAACGTGCTTTCTCAGTTGCTTTTTCCTTTTCTAAGCTTTCCTTAAACTCATTTACTTGTATAGTAGAAAAGCTTACTTTAGGAGCTATCTCTAGTAATTCAATATATGGTTTATTTACTAGGTTAGCCAAAGTAGCAACATCTATCGAACTAGCAAAGACTGCTATAGTAGTAGACCAAATCATCAGAAGGGATAAGCCAAGGGATAAAATTTTCTTTAACATAATTCCCTCCTAATTATTAATTTTTACAATTTTTATTAGGGCAAACTCTGTGCCATGATATTAAACGGTAATTTATTGGAATATAGAGTAGTTAGACTATTCATAAACTAATTATAGTGGGAAAATACGCAGTATTAACTAACAGGTTTGCGAACTATTACCAAAGTTTTACTTTTAACCTATCCATTTGCCAGGTGCTAACATATCGGCCATTGCAGATGGATTTTTTATTTGTTGATTATTCATCCAAATATTAGCATTATCGACTAGTGTTTTTCCTTGATCACCTCCAATAAGCTCTCCTCTACGACGGCGTAGAACTGTAGAATAAAGAGCCATATCTACTGTATCAAAATTTTCTTCAGCTTTAGTAAGTAAGGTAATAGCTTTTTGCTTTTCACCTTCTATTAAAGCAATATTAGCCCTTATTTGTAGAGCAAATGCATTACCCCAAGGCATATTTTCTTTTTCAATTAATTGAGCATAATGTTTGATATTTTTTAATAGTGAGGTGTGGCTAGAAGACTGTGCCATTAAAGCTAAAGCACTACGAGCACGCACATGTAAAGCTTGGATATAAAATGACTGAATACGTAGAAGAAATGATTTGGTTACTATAGGCCATTTTTCTGTAATTAATTGCCAAGCTGCATGTGCTTCTCCTGCATAAAGTAGAGTTTGCATTTGACCAAATAAATGCCAAAAATGTTGCATCTGAAACCCTGATTGTGACCAACGTTTAATAGTTTGGTTAAGTTCTTCTTTAGCATTATTTACTTCATCATTAGCAAGAAACCTAATATATGTGGTGCGAAGGCGTAGATTAGTTTCGCTAAAGAGGTTTCCACGCTCACGAATATCTTTTAGCATTTTTGGTAAACGGTTAAAGAGTTCTGTAAAATTGCCCATAAAATAAAGTGATGTAGATGTCCAATAATTTCCAGTATCAAGCTCTGAAGAAACTCCAGTGCAATTTTGGCGGAAAATAATTTCAGCACGTGCAAATTCTTCAACACATCGCTTCCACTCACCAAAACAACCTGCGGTAATACCACAAACAGATGCTGTAATTGCTGTTGTATAGGGGTGTTGAATGCGTTCTGCTAAAGCTTTGGTAGTAGCTAAAAGCTCTTTGGTGCGTTTTGCCTTACGTCCACCAGCACTTGCAGTATAAGCAGTTTCAGCAGCAAGTGCACGTGCAACTCTTTGGGGTTCACCTATTTTTAATGCAAACAAAAGATGTTGTGCTTGGAGTTCTATTCCACGAGTAGCATCAATCAAAGATAACCCTGATGAGACTGACCAAAAAGTATCAAGGCGTAATAAGTCTTCTACTGCAACCTCACTAGCAGCATGTTCTTGAAAATCCAAGCCTCTTAGCCAAATCTTAATACGTTGTAGTAGAAATGATAGAAGCGCTCGAAGTGGTGTTTCCGCAATCTTAATACCAACTTTATCTGTGATAATACGTAGTTCAGCAAAGGCTTCTTTAACATAACCAGAGCGTAGAAACTGATCAGCAGCACGTTGACGTAATTCTAAGACTTCAAGATCTTTAGCTGTTTTAGCTGCTATTAAATAGATTTTGGCAGCATCATAACTTTGTCCAGCATTAGTAAGTGAATCAGCTAGCTTAACTTGTAAGCTATGAGTTTCAGAATCTTCTTGATTTCCTAGTTCAAGTGCAAATTGATAAAAACGTGCAGCACGGTCAAAAGCAAGTGCATTATAAGCTTTTGCTGCTGCATCAATTGCATATTTAGCCGCTTGTTTATTATTACCAGCTTTATAAAAATGGGTTGCTAAGCGCTCAGCATCAGCTTGATTAGTTGATTCTAATAGTAAAGCAAGTTGATTATGGTGAGTTTTTAAGGCTTCCGAAGAAAGATTAGCTACTACGGTTTCACGGATTCTATCATGATAGGTTTCAATCTGTTCTTGCTGACTTGTGCTAGTTACCCGAATCATACGATTTGCCCGTAGAAGTGCAAAAGAAGCCTGTTCTTGAGTATCAAGATTAGCTGCTTGTTTGGCTATTGCTCTTTCTAAGGGTTGACCAGCAACAGCAACAATCTCTAGCAACCTTTGTGCATCCTGAGGCATAGACATTACTCTTGCTTGAATGACTTGATCTAGTCTAGTAATTCCAGAATCTTCCTGACTTAAAGAGTTTGTTTTATTAGTCTGCTTTGTTAATAAATTTGCATTATTTATTGAGGTTGAAGGATTTGCTGGATTAGAACTAGTAATATTAGAGATAGAATCAATAGTTTGTAGAGTAGATGTTTCACTTAATTGTGTATAGCGTACAAGTTCATCAACAAAAAAAGGACTACCTTTTGACTCTTGAGCAATTCTTGTAGCACGAGCTAATAACTCTTCATCTTCCTTACCTAACAAAGCAATAGCTAATTGATGTGATTCTTGCTGGGAAAGTTCTTTAAGAGCTATTTCTTTTACTTCAATCATT
>Ga0075163_10006070_pt1 | contig 16026 bp, 14 predicted proteins | sample JI1023141ADNA_FD_71478 | JGI IMG/M metagenome (GOLD analysis project Ga0075163, IMG submission 71478) | Wastewater effluent complex algal communities from Wisconsin, to seasonally profile nutrient transformation and Carbon sequestration -... | ecosystem: Engineered > WWTP > Effluent > Algae...
TTCGACCACGGCCGTCAGTTCGCGCAGGCCCAGGCCCAGTCCGCCTTGCGACTCGGGAATCAGGATCGAGGTCCACCCCGCGTTGGCGATGGCCTCCCAGACACGGCGATCGAAACCAGGCTGGGTCAGGCGCAGTGAACGCAGCCGCGCGGGCTGGGCCTGATCGGCCAGAAATTGTTTCGCACTGTCGCGAAAGGCTTCGTCGATCGAAGCGTCAGCGGTATTCATGGTCTGGCCCCCTCATGGCAACACTCTAAGGTGCCCGGTCCCGTCCTCGTAGTCCGCTGGTTCACAAATCAGGTATGCGTCGTCCGCCATGCGCCGATCGGCCCTGCGGCCAGTCAGGGCCGGTGTCTTCCGGCGGCCATGAAGCGAGCATCGCGGGGGGCGTGCGGGTCGCGCGATGAGACAATGGACGACTGGGGAAACGGAATCCGGACTTCGATGCACGGCAAGGCAACCGATTTTTCGCTCGATCTGGCGGCGGACCTGCAACGGTGGCGAACGTTTCTGGCCGTGGCGGAGCTGGGCAGCCTGACGCGGGCGGCCATCTACCTGGACAGCAACCAGTCCTTGTTGAGCCGGCAGATCAATGCGCTCGAGCGTGATTGCGGGGCCCGCCTGTTTGTCCGCACGGGTCGAGGCGTGGCCTTGTCCGAGGTGGGCGAACGCATCCTGGTCCGGGTCAAGTCCCTGCTCGTCGATGCCGAGCTGCTGGAGAGCGAGATCCGCGGCACAGCGCGAGAGCCGGCCGGGCGGGTGACCTTGGGACTGCTGCCCTCGATTGGCGGAACGCTGGTCCGCCGGTTGTTCTCGGCCATGCGCACCCGGCTTCCCCAGGTCCAGCTCAAGGTGCTGGAGGGCTCCAGTGGCCAGGTCGAGGAATGGCTGGCCGATGGCCGGATCGACATTGCCATCCTGTACCGCTATGCGAGCTCGCTGCCCAGCCATGAAGTGGCCCTGGCCACCGTGGACAGCTACCTGATCGGCTGTCCGGGCGACCGGATGACGCAGGGCGCCGAGGTGCCATTCGCCAAGCTCGACAAGCTGCCCTTCATCCTGCCCAGTGCACCCAACGGACTGCGCACCTCGCTCGATGTGCTGGCCCGTCACCATGGCCTTCAGCTCGAGCCGGTCATCGAGGCCGATTCGCTGCCCCTGCAAAAGGCCCTGGTGGCCCAGGAGCGGCTGTATACGGTCCTTCCCCTGCATGCGGTCTGGGGCGAGCGGGCAGACCGGCAGCTGCAGGCCTCGAGAATCATCGATCCGACGCTGCAAAGAACGGTCTCGATGGCCGTGGCCAAGTCCAAGGGGCCCGCGCGGGCCGTCGCGGCGCTGGCCGAGCTGACCCAGGAGATCGTCGCCGACATGGCCAGGCACGGCATGTGGAAATCGGGGGCGGAATAGCAGGCTTGACGCTTTGCGCATGACGCGCCCGTCTGATCGCCCCTACCATGATCCCATCGCCTCGATGGAGCACTCATGCCGCGAATCAACCTTCCCGCGCCCGAAGCCATGGACGCCGATCAACGCCGTGTGTACGACAAGATCGTCTCGGGCCGGCGAGGCCGCATCGTCGGCCCCTTGCGTGCCGCCCTGCACAACCCGGAGCTGGCCGATCGCTGGCAGGCCCTGGGCGAGCTGCTGCGCTATCAGACCAGCCTGTCACCCCGGATCTCCGAACTTGCCATCCTGGTCACGGGGCGGGCCTGCAATGCACCGTTCGAATGGCATGTGCATCGAGGTGAAGCCGAAAAAGCAGGCATCGAGCAGGCCGTCATCGAGGCCTTGCTACGTCAGGAAGTGCCGCAGGGCTTGAACGAAGCCGACGAGACGGTGATTCTGTTTGCCCGGCAACTGAACCAGTTCAAGGCAGTCGGCGATGCGGTCTATGGCCGGGCCCGCAGGGCCTTCGGCGACAAGGGGGTGGTCGAGCTGGTGGCACTGGTGGGGTACTACACGCTGGTGGCCATGACGCTCAACAGCCACCACATCGCCTTGCCCGATGGTGCCGAGCCGGCCTTCCCGTGGCCGCAACCCGAGCGGGCATGACCCTGGAGGCCTGGGATTGTCATGCCCACGTGTTCGGTCCATATGTGAAGTTTCGCCTGGCGTCAGATCGAAGCTATACGCCTCCCGAGGCACCGCTCGAGGCGTTTGTTGACCTTCAGAAGCGGCTTGGAACCCAGCGCGCGGTACTCGTGCATCCGCGTGCCTATGGCGCCGATCATCGCCTCCTGTTCGAGGTGCTTCAGAGGCATCCCGTTGGCGCGGTGTCATGGTCAGCACCGCGGGCGACTTTCCGAAATACGTGCGGGTGCGCGAAAAGGGTGTAAGAGCCGCGCGCTTCTCACATCGGAGCGGGGTGGCCGCCAATTTCGCAGGCAGCGCGGGACTGGACGACCGGATCACCATGGCCCCCTGACTCGCCGACCAAGGCCTGCACGCAGAGCTGTGGACGGATTGCGAGGCGCTGGTCGGAATCGCCGCAACGATCGAGTCCCTTCCGGCGCCCGTGGTGATCGACCACACGGCGGGCTTCGATGCGCGCGCTGGCATCGATCAACCGGAGTTTCAGCGCCTGCTCGGGTTGCTCGCCTGCGGAAAGATCTGGGTCAAGCTGTGCGCCAATCGCAATCTGCCGGGCGACCCGAGCCTGGAACAAGGCCGGGTTTTCACGACGCCCTGCAGGCCTGCAATCCGGATCGTCTGCTCTGGGGCAGCGACTGGCCCCACCTGAGGATGGCTCCCGCGCCCAATGCGCTTGAACTGCTCAAGACCTGCCGACGCTGGACGGCGTCAGAGCCGGTGTTCGGGCGCATCATGAAGCTCAACCCCGCGGCGCTCTACGGGTGAGGGCGTGATGGACGCCTGCCGTCCACCCCTTCATCATTCCAGTGAGATCTTGGCCTTCTTGACGAGGTCGCCCCATTTCGCGGACTCGCTTTGCATCAGTTCGCGATACTCCTGCGGCGTCGTACTGACGGCCGTGGCTCCCATGGTGAGGAACTGCTGCTTCAGGGCCGGCGTGGCGAGCGTTGTCACCAGAGCGCTCTGCATCTTCTGGACAATGGCGGCCGCTGTGCCCTTGGGCGCGATGATGCCGTAGTTCGATTCAACGTAGACGCCGGGCAGGCCAAGTTCCGTGGTGCTCGGGACATTGGGCATAGCCTCCACCCGCTGCGGCCCTGACACCGCCAGGATTTTGACGCCCCGCGACGTGAAGTTGACCACCGCGGGAAGATCTGCCGCGAGGACCTGGATCTCGCCGCCAATCAAGGCCGTGACCGCGGGTGCGGCGCCCTTGTAGGCGACGTGGACCATCTTGATGCCAGCCTCTTGCGCGAACAGTTCCGCCCCCAGATGGGGTGTAGTCGCATTGCCGGCCGATCCATAATTGATCTTGCCCGGTTCTTTCTTGGCCAGTGCAATCAGCTCAGGCAGGGTCTTCGCCGGAGACTGCGGGCCGACTGTGATGACCTGGGGAACTCGCGCCACCAGGGAGACGTAGTTAATCTCCTCGACGGCATAAGGCAGCTTTTGAAGATGAGGCATCACCGTGATGCCTCCGGGTACGCCGAATCCGAAGGTGTGGCCATCGGGGTCGGCCTTGATTGTGGCATCCATGCCAATGGTGCCGCTGGCGCCAGCCTTATTCTCGATGATGACGTTCTGTCCAAGCACCTCGCCCAGACGCGGGGCCATGGCACGCGCCAATAAATCCACTGGGCCGCCGGGTGGGTAGGGCACGATGATGCGCACCGTCCTGCTTGGCCAGTTGGCCTGCGCCCAGGCAGGGCTCAATGGCAGGCTCAGGCCCAACAGGCCCAACAGTCCGATCGCGACGAAATGATGTTTTTTCATTGGCAATTCCTTTTGCTGGTGGTGCAGGTTCCCGTGGGAATCAGGCGGGTGTGGGTTCAGGCTGGCAGTTCCAGCACCGCCTTGGCAAGGATGTTCCGCTGGATCTCGTTGCTGCCCGCAAAGATCTTGGCGTTCATGGAGTTGAACAATGGTGCGAGGACATGCAGATCGATTTCATCCGAGTGGCAATGGTCGCGAAAGGTGCCGTAGTCCTGGGCCGAGTCGATCAACAACAGGGCCAGTCGTTCGTACGTCTCGGTGGACCAGATCTTGAGCATGGAAATGGTGGCGGGAATAGGCTCGCCGCGCTTGGCGATATCTGCGAAGGCGGTATACGCGGACCCAAGGTCGACACAGTCGAGCTGCAATTGCACCAGGCGTTCGACAAAGGCGGGATCTTCGAACAATCCCCGTTGCCGCGCCAGCTTCTCCAGCTGTCGCAAGGTGTGCTGGGAATGCTTCGGGCTGCCAGTGAACAGGCGCTCGAAGCCCAGCAGGGCCTTGGCCACTGTCCAGCCCTGATTCATCTCGCCCACCAGGTTTTCGCGCGGCACCCTGACCTCATCGAAGAACACTTCGCAGAAGTCATCCTCGCCAGCGAGGTTGCGAATCGGCCGGACCGTGACGCCTGGGCTCTTCAAATCCACCAGCAGGAAACTGATGCCAGCCTGCTTCTTGACGGTCTTGTCGGTGCGGACCAGCATGAACATGTGAGTGCCGTCCGCGCCCCAGGTGGTCCAGGTCTTTTGGCCATTGACCACAAAGCAGTCGCCATCGAGCACGGCCGAGGTGCTGACGGCGGCAAGGTCCGATCCGGCGTTGGGTTCCGAATAGCCTTGGGTCCAGACGTGTTCGCCTGCGAGAATGTTGGGCAGAAAGCGCTGGCGCTGGGCTTCGGTACCAAAACGCATCAGGATCGGTCCGACCATGACCAGGCCCTGGTCCGGCGCCCGTGCAATCCCCCAGGCTTCGCTCTCCTCGATGTAGGCGATCAACTTGTCGGCGGGAAGTCCCATGCCACCGTGCGCGCGCGGCCATGCCGGAGCCAGCCAGCCAAGGCGTGACAAGGTCATGTACCAATCGCGGGATTCAGACCAGGTCTGGCGGTAAGGCATGTAGCGCCGCCGCTCCGGGTAATGCTGCGCGAACAGTGCGCGCACCACGGCTCTGAACTTGCGCTCGGGCATCTGCTCCCAGGCCTGATGGGGCGAAAAATCCGGACGTTCGCCCAGGGTGTTGTCTGACGGCTCCAGCACCTGCCTCCCGATCTGCTGCGCCCAACGCCGACGATGCGCGCCTGCGTTTCCCCATCGGCTGGCCAGAGCCATTGCGCGTTTGAAGTAGAGGCCCGCGTCGTACTCGTTGGTGGTGCCGATGGCGCCGTGCATCTGTATCGCCATCCGGGTCATCTCGGTGGCGGCATGGGCGCATCTGGCCTTGAGCCTGCTGGCGAGTGCCGCGAGAGGAGCCTCGCCGATTGTTTTCATGCCATCCAGCAGGCTCGCCTCGGCCAATTCAACGTGGATCAGGCCGTCAACCAACCGATGCTGCAAGGCCTGGAAACTGCCGATCGGGCGTCCGAACTGGACCCGCGTGTTCAGGTAGTCCCGCGTCAACTCGAGGCTGCGCCTGGCAATACCGGCCAATTCAGCCGCCTGTGCGATCCGCGCCAGATCATTGGCGGCCTTGAGCGCGTCAAGTGCCGTGCTGCCTTTGGCGAGCAGGCGGCCTTCGGCCTGGTCGAGCGAGAGCCTCGCGATGCAACTGCCGTCCACGCCGGCATCCAGGCCCACATCGAGCCCCGAAGCCTGGGCCGCGAGCCAAAAGAGCCCGCATTCGTCGCCCAGGTTGGCGCTGACGATCCAGCCGTCGGCGCCAAGTCCTGGCCTCACGAAGCGCTTGTGGCCCGTGAGGCGGGCATCGGCACCGACGAGCCCGGCGTGGGTCATGCCTTCGCCTGCCTCGAGATCACCTGCGCTCTCCTGCCAGGCCACGCCCATGACGAGATCGCCGGTTTGCAGCCCGGCCAGAAGCTCATCGCGCAGGCTCCCGGCGGGTAACCGGGAGAGCAGCGCCGCGGGATGTACGCCGGCGTCCACCACAGGTTCGGGCGGCAGCGCCCGGCCGACCTCCTGAGCAATGACACAGGCTTCGGCAATCCCCAGACCCAGGCCTCCCGCCGACTCGGGGACCAGCACGGAAAACCACCCCAGTCCGGCCATCTGACGCCAGACCGTTCGGTCGAAACCGCCGCCGGCCCTTTCCTGCTCGCGTACCCGCTCGCGCGTGTCGCCTGCAGACAGAAAATGTCTTGCACTGTCGCGCAGCAGGTTCATCGATTCGGTGTCTGCCACGTCAGATCACCCTGCCATCCTGCAGGTCGGCAATCCGGCGCTCGTCAAGCCCCAGGACCTCTCTTAAAACTTCGACCGTGTGCTCGCCCAGCACGGGCGGGGCGCGATGATACTGCACAGGCGTACGGGAGAACTTCACCGGATTGGCCACCTGCGGCACGCTCCCGGCGCTCGCATGGGGCATGTGCATCAGCACCTCGCGGTGTTTTATCTGGGGGTCTTCGAACACCTGGGCAAAGTTGTTGATCGGACCACTGGGCACTCCGGCTGCATCGAAGGCTTCGTACCAGGCGCTCACGCTGCGCGACTTAAAAGGCACCTCGAGCATCGGGACCAGCTCGAGCCGATTCCGAGCCCGCAGCGGGTTGGTCAGGAAGCGGGGGTCCCGCGCCAGCCCGGGCAGGCCCAGGACGTCGCAAAAGGCCTTGAACTGCGTATCGTTGCCAACGGCGATGACGATTTGGCCGTCCTGGCACTCGAAGGACTGCCAGGGGCAGGTGATGGGCGAGGCATTGCCCAGTCGCGGGGGCTGATTGCCCGAGACCAGGTACATCATGGCGACGTGCGAGATCGCGGCTACCTGGGCATCGAGCAAAGACAGGTCGATGTGCTGACCTTGTCCCGACACCATGTCACGGTGTCGCAGCGCCGCCAGAATTGCCGACACGGCATAAAAGCCCGCCGTGATATCGCCCACCGAATACCCCACCCGCATCGGCCCCCCGCCGGGCTCGCCGTCGCCATGACCGGTGATGCTCATCAAGCCGCTCATCGACTGGAAGATCGGGTCGTAGCCTGGCAGATGGCTGTAAGGGCCGGTTTGCCCGAAGCCGCTGATCGAGCAGTAGATCAGCTTCGGATTTACCTGCAGCAGGCTGGCAGGATCCAATCCGTAGCGCGCCAGATCGCCGGCCTTGAAATTCTCCAGCACGATGTCGCTCGCCAAGGCGATGTCTCGAATCAAGGCCTGGCCTTCAGGTTTGGCGATGTCGACGGTGATCGAGCGCTTGCCGCGATTCATGGCGATGAACGAGGAGGTCTCGGCCGTGTCCTCGCCCTCACTGTTCCTGACCCGCAGGCCCTGCTGGCGCACATCGTCGCCGCGGCCCGGACGTTCCACCTTGATCACGTCGGCGCCGAAGTCGGCCAACATCTGCGAAGCCCATGGGCCAGAGAAAACCCGGCTCAGGTCGAGTACGCGAACGCCCGCGAGGCTGCTCATCAGTGCACTCCTGTGGTGTAGTGGGGAATCTGGAAAGACGCAAACCGTGCTGTCGTAGCGGGTTCATCAACCATCGGCAGGCTCAGTCAGCTGCATTGAGGGACGGGCCGAAAACGTCTTGTGCCAGGCCGCCAGCCCCGCCGACCGGGAGCGCCATCCGAGTGTTTCAAAACGGTAGTCGATATAGCCCAGTGCGCACGCAATGCTGATCGCGCCGATGTTCAGACCGGACTCCTGCAGCGCCGTGGCCTCGGCCTCGAGCAGGCCGAGTGCGGCATCGACCTTGAGCGCGAAGGCACCCATTAATGGCTCCAGGGGGCGTTCGCGTTCGCGTTCATTGCGCCACAGGATCAGGGCGTCGAGCAGGCCATCGCCGAAGCTCTGCCAACGCAGCGCGTCCCAGCGTGCCTGCCCCTGCTTTGGAAACAGTGCGCCAGACGCTCGATCATTGAGGTACTCGCAAATGACTCTCGAGTCGAACAAGGGCCGCCCCGACTCGGGCATCAGGGTGGGGATCTTGGACAAAGGATTGTCTTGCATGATGGCTGGGTTCGGCGCGAGCATGGCCGCGACCGATCGAACTCTTTCGATCTGGTTATCCATTCCCAGCTCAATGGCGCACACCATCACCTTGCGAACGTAGGGCGACTTGGGCGACCAATGCAGTTTCATCATCAAAGCACTCCAGTCTGTTTCAGGTGCAAGGCTTCTTCGGGGGTGTAGCCCAGTTCTTCCAGGATCTCGTCGGTGTGCTGGCCGAGCAGGGGCGGCGCGCGGCGGATGGGCAATGGCAGACCGTCGAAGCGCATCGGGCTTGCAACCAGGGGAACGTCGACGCCCGAGGGATGAGGCACATGGCGCAGCATTTCGCGCGCCTTGACCTGCGGGTCTTCGAAAACCTCGCGCACATCGTTGATCGCGCCGCTTGGCACGCCGGCCTTGGCGAGCGCGGCCAGCAAAGTCTCCCGCGGCCACCGGGAGAATTGCTCGTGCAGCAGCGGTGCGAGCACGCCAAGATGATTCACCCGCTGCTCGTTGCGCGCGAAGCGGGGGTCATCGGCCCATGGTGCGCAACCGAGCACCTGGCAGAGCTTCGCGAACTGCCCGTCGTTGCCGACCACCAGGATGATGGCGCCGTCGGCGCAGGCGTAGACGTCCTGCGGCTGAATGTTGGGGTGGGCATTGCCGGTGCGGGCCGGCACCTTCCCGGAGACCAGATGATTCATGGCCTGGTTGGCGAGCGTGGCCACCTGGACATCGAGCATGCCGATGTCGATGGCGCAGCCCACGCCGGTCTGATCGCGGCAGGCGACCGCGGCGAGGACCGAGGTCGCGGTGTACATGCCGGTCATCAGGTCCACGATGGGGATGCCGACCTTTTGAGGTCCACCACCAGGAAGGCCGTCGCGCTCGCCGGTGACGCTCATCATGCCGCCCATGGCCTGGATGAGAAAGTCGTAGGCCGGCTGCTCGCGCCGGGGACCGGTCTGACCGAAGCCCGTGACAGACACGTAGATCAGACGGGGATTGATCGCCCTGAGGCTGGCGGCGTCCAGACCATAGCGCGCGAGCGTGCCGGTCTTGTAGTTCTCGAGCAGGATGTCGCAGTCCTTCACCAGGCGGCGAACCACCTCCTGCCCTTCGGGCCGATCGATTCTCAGGGTGATGGAACGCTTGCCCCGGTTGACCGCGAGGTAGTAACCCGCTTCGGTCGTGTCTTCTCCGTTGGCATCCTTCAGGAACGGCGGGCCCCAGGCACGGGTGTCGTCGCCGGCGCCCGGCCGTTCGACCTTGATGACCTGCGCACCGAGATCGGCCAGGACCTGCCCCGCCCACGGTGCGGCGAGGATGCGACTCAAGTCGAGGACCTTCAGATGGGACAGCGGTCCGGGTGGCGTGGGCATGGGCGGGCAACTCGAGGGGACGATCGCGGAAATCCACTGTACTTCCCGTGGCCAGCGGCCGCCTAGCGCCGCAGCCGCAAGACAGACTTGCCCCGGCGCACATACCGATCCCCTGTCGACTGCGCGGGTGCGTGCGCGGGTGTGTGCGCATCGCAGGCACGGTGCTGGCGTGGCCTGCGCGACGCAGCCCAGAGATGCGCAATTGCGCAACACTGCCTTGCAGGCACCCGCCTGGCATCTTTCATGGCGCCCGATAGATTGAGCGCCATGAGGTCCACACCGAAGACCTCGCGATTCGACAGGAGACCTTCGTGGCCATGTGGCAGACACGCGCAGTGGGATGGTGGGCCTTGGGCACTTTGCTCGCGTCTTGCACGGTGGCCTCCGGACCGCCGTCGAGCGGGCTCGGCCTCAGCCGACCCTGTGCCGAACTGGCAGGGATGGCCTGGACGGCCGAGACGCTGCAGCGGCCCGAGCAGCCTGCCGAACTGCGCACCGGGGGCCTGAGGCTGACCTCGTCGCAATGGATGGCTGCCGCGCCGGCGACTGCCCGGACCCAGGCCGTGGCGGCCCACTGCAAAGTCATGGCCGAGGTGTTGCCAGTGGATCCTCTGGCGCCGGTCATTCAGGTCCAAGTCAACCTCCCCGAGCAGTGGCTTGGCGGGGCCATTCAAGTGGGTGGCGGGGGGCTCAATGGATCGGTCCCGCGCAATCTCGCGATCCTGAGCGCATCGGGTTCACCGGTCAGTGCGGCCCAACCGCCCGATGCGCCTTACCCGATCAACCTGGGTTACGTGATGTTCGGCGGGGATTCCGGCCATCGGGAGTCCGACCGCCATTGGGCCCTGAATGGCGAGGCCTGGGTGAACTTCGGACACGCCGGTCTGAAGAAGACCCGCGACGCCGCCGTCCTCGTCATGACGGCCGCGTACGGGCAAGCACCCCGGCGCAGCTACTTCATGGGCCAGTCGCAGGGCGGGCGGGAGGCGCTCGAAGTGGCGCAGCGCTATCCGCAGGACTATGACGGCATTGTCGCGACCGCACCGCTGATCGGGTATGGCGCTCATGTGGTGGCCAAGGTCCTGCTGGCCGGGCACCAGCAAGGCGATGCGTGGATCTCGCCCGAGAAGGCAAAGCGGATCGGGGCGTCCGTGCTCGAACAGTGCGACCACCTCGACGGACTGAACGACGGCGTCGTCTCCAACTATCTCGCCTGTCAGCAGCAATTCGATGTGCAACGGCTTCGGTGTCCCGGGGGCGTCGATCTGGGGCCGGGCTGCTTGTCCGATGCGCAGATAACCACTGTGAACATGATGCGTGCACCCACCCGTTTCGCCCTGCCGCTGGCCAATGGCTGGTCCTCGTTCCCGGGCTATGGCGTGGGCCGCGAGGCCTTGGGCTGGCTGAACATCACGCCCAGGCCAAAGGCCGGCGAGATTCCCAATCTCGGGCAGCCGGGCTACACCGTGCAGTTCGGGATCCTGAAAGATCCCAAGGCCGATCTGCTGCAGTTTTCCATCGAGCGGCATGCCCGGCAGATCCAGGCCGCCTCGCAGTTGATCGATTCCACCAACCCGGACCTGACGGCCTATTTTGCCCGTGGCGGGCGCCTGATCGTCAAGTCGAACAGCGCCGACTATGCGGTCAATCCGCAGACGCTCGCGCAGTGGTTCGACCGGGTTCGAGTGCATTCCGGCCAAGCCAGCGTCGACGCCCAGGCGCGGTTCTTCGTGCTTCCCGGCGCAGGGCACAGCGGTGACGGGGTGAGCGAGTCCACCGGACAGCCCATAGCCTCCTCGGTCGACCTGGTGGGCATGATGCTGGACTGGGTCGAGCGCGGCGTGGCGCCTCCGGAGGCCCCTGTTCTGCGTGCCATGCAGCGCGAGGCGCCGCATCGCATCACCGCCACTCGACCGATGTGCCGGTATCCCCAATACCCTGCCTACCTGGGTGGCGACGCCCAGCGGGCCGAGAGTTTCCGCTGCACCGATCCGCAACCCTCGAAGGAGCGGGTGTTGTTGCAGGATGGCGGCCGCAGTGTCGATGTCCTGATCAATGGCCGAGGGCCTGGCGTCGTGCTGCTGCCCTCGTCGTTGAGAGACTCTTTCGACTTCGATGAAGTGGCGGAACGCATCGCCGGCCAGGGATTCAAGGTACTGAGGCCGCAGCCCCGCGGCATGGGACGAAGCAGTGCGCCCCCGGCCGACATGACGCTGTCGACCCTCGCGGCCGACGTGGCCTTGACGATCGAACGATTGGGCGACGGCATGCCCGCGGTGGTCGTCGGTCATGCCTACGGGCATTGGGTCGCGCGGGTTGCCGAGGTCAATCATCCCAACCTGGTCCGCGGTGTCGTCGTGCTGGGCGCTGCCGCACGCACCTTCCCGCCGGGCATGGCCGAAGCCCTGGCGATCGCCTCCAATCCATCGCAACCGGAAGGCAAGCGCCTCGAAGCCCTGATGAAATCGATGTTTGCGCCCGGCAACGACCCCAGGTCGTGGTTGACCGGCTGGCATCCGCCGCTTCGCCAGGCTTACCGCAGCGCGTCCCAATCGCCACCGAAGGACGCCTGGTTTGCGGCGGGCAAGGCGCCGATCCTGGATCTGCAAGGGGCGCAGGATCCGTGGCGGCCACCGTCGAGCTCGAACGAACTCAAGGCCGTGATGCCCGGGCGTGTCACTGTTCAGCGGATAGAGCGGGCAAGCCACGCACTGATTGCCGAACAGCCCGCGGCGGTCTCGGAGGCGATCACCGCGTGGATCCGGGGCCTGCCGGCCGTGCCGGTTGCGCGCTGATCATGTGCTGATCACGCGGTGACCGGGCGCTGGCCACGCGGTGACCGGGCGCTGACCACGCGGTGACCACGCGCTGACCATTCGTTCGGCACGGCCTGAGCGCGCGCAAGACCGGCGGTGGACTTCGCGGGCGAAGTCCACGCCGTGCATCATCGACCGGTGAACACCGGCGCGCGCTTTTCCCGGAAGGCAGCCTGGGCCTCCTTCGCATCATCCGTCTTGGCGATCTGGGCGGTCATGTCCTGCTCATAGCGATAGCCGTCGCGCAGGCTCATGTCCTCGATCACATTGAGCGTGTGCTTGCCCATGCGGGTCGAGACGGGACTCTTCGATGCAATGGTCTGTGCGATCTCCATCGCGGTGGCCATCAGGTCTTCCGGGGCGACGCACGCTTCCACGATGCCCAGCCGATACAGCTCAGGCCCGTCCACCCGCATGCCGGTGAGCGCCATGCGGCGCAGACGCGAATGGCTGAACAGGCGCATCGCATGGCGGCAGCCCCCGAGCAGGCCGACATCCACTTCGGGCAGGCCCAGCCGGGTGGCGGTGCTGGCCACCAGGATGTCGGCCGAAGCGGCCATGGCCACGCCCGATCCCAGGGCCGCGCCGTTGATGGCGATGACCACCGGCTTGGCGCACTCGCGGATGGCGTGGAAGCATTCGCGGGTGCGACGCGAATGGGCGGGCAGATCGCCCGGTCCCTTGATGACCTCGGCGCGGCCTTTCAGGTCGGCGCCCGCACAGAACACCTTGCCGGCGCCGGTCAGCACGACGGCCCGGATGTCGTCGATCTCGCTGATCTGGTCGAGCGCCCTCGTCAGTTCGTCATTCAGGGTCCGGGTCAAGGCGTTCACCGGCGGGCTGTTGAGTGTCAGGGTGGCGACGTGGCCGTGGATTTCGACCAGCAGCTCGGAAAAGGATTGCATGAGAAAGGCCTAGCGGGAGGGGGTGGAAGACGGAGGGCGCGGACAGATCGCGGTCGGGATCTGCACGGCACGAGAGCGCCGCAGATGGCGCGGACCTGTTGCGCTTGAATATACGATCTGCCAGCTGGCACGGCCGAACGCTCGCGACATAGCTGATATGAGGAAATCTTCATTTCGAAGGCCGGCCGCGCCGGGCACGCGCCCGAAGGGCCCAAGCGCACGAAATATCAAATCGACGCACTGGCGCATCGCCATCATGCGGGCTCCCCCCTTCGCTTTGGAGTTCTCCATGAACCCTGTCGAATCCGCACCGGACCATCATCGGACCTGGACCACCTACACGCTGGCGTGGCAGGCGGAATCCGCCAGCGACCGGCTGGCGTTGCTGGCCCGTTCGCTGCATCCCGAGTGCCGCTATGCCGATCCGCTGGCCGACGTGATCGGATGGCCGGCGCTGTCGGCGTATATGCATGATCTGCAGCAGCAGATTCCCGGGGTGCATTTCGTCGCCACCCGGTTCATCACTCATCATAGGTGCAGCATGGCGCAATGGCAGATGCGTGATACACACGAAGCCGTGCTGAGCGAAGGCGTGAGTTTTGGCGAATACGCGGCCGATGGCAGACTGATCCGCATGAACGGATTTTTCGACACCCCGCCCGCCGGCTGACCGTGCAATACCTCGAGCAGGTTCAGCGCGGCATCGACTTCATCGAGGCTCGACTCGATCAGGAGGAGGTTCCCTTCGAGGCGATTGCGCAGGCCGCCGGCCTGAGTGCCTGGCACTTTCAGCGGATCTTCAAGGCGATCACCCACGAGACCCTGAAGGGCTACATCCGTTCGCGCCGCCTGGCGCACGCCTGCGCGAGCCTGGTGGGCACGAAGCGGCGCATCCTGGACATCGCACTGCTGGCCGGGTACGACTCGCAGGAAAGCTTCACCCGCGCCTTCAAGCTCCAGCACGGCGTGACACCGGGCGAATTCCGGAGAGCCCGCGCGCTGCGCCAGGAGCACAAGAAGGTGAGCATCGATGCGGCGTATCTTGCCCACCTGCAGACGGGCGTGGTGACAGAGCCGGTGTTCCGGCATTGGCCGGCGCGCCGCTATGTCGGACTGCAGACTGCTTTCTATGGTGTCTGCTCGGACAAGAACGACCTCGCACTGCGCATCCCGCCGCTCTGGGATGCCTTCCTGCGCCGCCTGCCCGAGGTGGCCTGCCCGGTACCCGGCGTCTGTTACGGGCTCGTGGATCAGGATCCGCGGGACGCCGAGCGGCTGTCGTACTGCTCGGCGATCGAAGTCGACGCGATCGAGCGCATTCCCGACGGCATGCGGGTCGTCGCGATCGAAGCCCAGACCTATGCGGTGTTCCGGCACGTCGGCGCGCCTGAGCAGCTCGACAACACCGTCAACTACATCTATTCGAACTGGCTGCACACCGCCGGCTGGCGCCATACGCAAAGCGCCGACATCGAGTGTTATGGCCCGGACTATCTGCCCGGTACCGACACCTGCGTCACCGAATACGCGATACCGGTTTCGCGCTGAACGCGCGCTTGAAGGTTTCGCCAATGCCGCGGGTACTGACCGCGATCGAACCGTGGGCTAGGCTGCCGGGCCGGGTCTTGGACAGGTCGATGAATTCCTTCAGCGTGTTCACCGGCAAGCCCGCATGAACGCCGAAGCCGATCGGCAGCAGGCAGGTCATCGCGATCGGGGCGAACTGGTTCAGCTTGAACGGGACCTCACGGCTGAACACCGAACTGGTGACCATGGTGATGCCGCACATCAGCAGGGTGTCGTCGTCGGCCGTGGCATTGGTCACCGATTCAGCTTGACCGGCCGGGCAGGCCATCCGGCGGCTTGGGCCATCGTGCGGCCGGCCAATGGAGTCAGTGCGGCGCCGGATGCCAGTCGCAGCAGGCGCCGCCGCGTCAGCGAAGCGCTGGCCGGGGCAGCTGCACCCACTGCTGCACGCTGGCGCGCGCCCACTGCGAGCGCGCGTAGTGCGCCAGACGGGCCGGGACCGGATCGCCGTTGAGCACCAGGCGGTTGAGCATCAGCGCCAGGTCGGTGTCGGCGATGCTCCAGTCGCCGAACAGATGCTGCGCGTCGGGCGGCAGCAGCGTGTCGACCGCGGCGAACAGCTTCAGCGCGGTCTCGCGCGCGGCGTTGGACAGCGGCATGGGCACAGGCCGGTAGAACACCACCTGGGTGTTGCGCTCTTCGCGCAGGGGCGTCAGATCGCTGCGCAGCCAGGCCTGCAGTTGCCGCGCCCGGGCGCGCGCCTTGGGGTCGCGCGGGTAGAGCCGGGTGCCGGGGTACATCTCGTCCAGGTACTCGGCGATGGCGGAGGATTCCGACAGCGAAAACTCGCCATCGACCAGCGTGGGAACGCGGTGGCTGAGCGAGGCCGCCGCGTACCACGCGTCGTGCTGCGCGCCTTCGGCGAGATTCACCTTGGTCAGCTCGACGGGGATGCGCTTTTCAGTGAGGGCCACGAACGCGGACATGGCGTAGGGGCTGGCGTACTGGGCATCGACGTACAAACGCATGGCGGTGGCTTTCATGTTCAGTCGAGCATCGCCAGGGCTTTGGCAAAGAAGTCGGTGCTGCCGAAGTTGCCCGACTTCAGGGCCAGCGCCAGCGGCGACCCATCGGCCGCGCCGCCATCGGCGACCATCCAGGGCACTCCGGGGTCGATCTGCGGGCCGACCCGGAGCTGTTCGATGGCCAGCGCCTTGACCACGGCGCCGGAGGTTTCGCCGCCGGCCACCACCAGTTTGCGCACGCCGGATGCGACCAGGCCGCGCGCAACCTCGGCCAGGGCGTTCTCGACCAGCTCGCCGGCGGCTGTCACGCCCAGCTGGGCCTGCACGCGGGCCACGTCTTCAGGCGCGCTGGTGGCCGAGATCAGCACTGGCACGCCGGCCTGCGCGCGTGCCCAGTCCAGCGCCTGGC
>Ga0075163_10006071_pt1 | contig 16023 bp, 7 predicted proteins | sample JI1023141ADNA_FD_71478 | JGI IMG/M metagenome (GOLD analysis project Ga0075163, IMG submission 71478) | Wastewater effluent complex algal communities from Wisconsin, to seasonally profile nutrient transformation and Carbon sequestration -... | ecosystem: Engineered > WWTP > Effluent > Algae...
GTCCTGTGGGGCGGACTGGCCGGCGGGAATCACGGTCGGGCGGGCTTGGGCGGGAGCGACCTGCTGGAGGCTGACGATGCGTTTCTCGGTTTTGTCGTGGAAGGCCTCGTAGGCGTTCATGGGCACGAGCCACGGGTTGGTATCGGGCAAAGGGGCCGGAAAAATATTAAGCACATTAACCGGCGGATAGAAATTGGTGAAAGTGGTTTCGTTGGTCAGGGAAGCGGCGTGGCCGGCGTAGGTCCACCCGGTGAGAACTTTGGCCGTTTCCGAGATCATCGCCTAGTCGTAGGTCGGGATCGGCTGGCCCGAGGCGTCGAGGAGGAGCGTGCCATCGGGCTGGAGTTGCACGAGGCCGATGGTGAAGAGCTGCTGGAGTTCGCGGGCGTAATTTTCGTCGGGTGCGGTGCCCTTCACGGGGTTGGCCTTGGGGTTGCCGCGGTGGCTAAGCCAGAGGCCCATGGCGGGACTGAGGGTGACTTCCTCGAGGAGGACGCGGTAGTTCCCAAACGCGCGGCTCACGAGGAGGTCGTAATACTTCGCCTTCGATTCCAGACTGAAGTCGAGATCGTCCTGCTGGCCGACGACGAGGATCTGGCTGAGGGCAAAGGCGACGCGGTGGCGTAGTTGGTCGGGCGCGGTGGCGGCAATCTTCCACCACGCGGCGTGCCAGTTTTCTTTGAACGCGAAGCGCTCGTTGCCCAGGCTCACGGGCACCGGGCCGTTGGGGAACGTGGTGACATCGGCGCGCAGGGCGGCGAGGGCGGAGGTCACGGGCGCGGCGAGTTGGTCGTCGATCCAGCCGGGGATGCCGCGGGCCATGAGGGCGTTGATCGTGGTGGTCGACGGGCCGAAAGTGGCCTGGGTGAGGAAGCGCGCGGCATCGGTCGCGCTGGGATTTGTGAGCGCGGTGGCGGCGAGGGCCGGTGGTTCGGCGGGAGCGGTGAAGGTTTGTGAGCCGGTGGCGGGGACGAAGTTGCCACGGAGTTCGCCGCCGGGGAAACGGGCGGAGTCGAGGCCAACGAAAATGTTTCCGCCGTTGAGGGCGTTGATGAGGTCGTTGGTGGTGAAGGTGCCGGCGGGCGCAAAGGTCCACGGGCGGCCGGCGACTTGGCCGAGCGGGAGGTTGAGCACGTAGTCGCGGGAGGTGCCGACCTGAAGATGCGCGGCGGACTGTGCAGTGGTGAGGTTGGTGAAGGAGACGTTGACGGAGGCAGTGCCGTCGGCGGCGACGAGGACGGTCGCGTAGCCGGAGGCGCTGGAACCGGTCGCGTTGGGATCGGGGCGGAGCTGGGCGACGTAGAGGGCGGAGGTAGGAATGGGGCCGGTTTGGTTCGCGGGGGTGAGATCGTAGATTTCGACAAGGGCGGCGCCGGTGGTATCGGCGACGCCGCTGACTTGCAGCGTGTAGCTGCCGGCGCCGAGGTTGAGGAGGAGGGCGGCGTCTTTGGAATTGGGCGTGAGGGCGAAAGCGCCGTTGGCGGCGAAGGCGGCGGCGAGGGTGGGGGCGTCGGCTGCAGTGGCGGTGGTGGGCGTGGACCAGTTGTCGTTTTCCGCGACCTTGGTGGAGCCGGAGTAGAGCTCGAGTTTGGGATCGGCGATGGTGCCGGGCACGCCGAAGCTGCCGAGGGTGGGGCCGACGGCGCGGAGGAGGAGGCGGCGGGTGCCGGCGCCGGGGGCGACGGTGATGCCGGGGATGAGGATATTATCACCGCGACCGACTTGGGCGCGGGTGGAGAGATTCACGAGGCGGGTGATGCCGCCGCTGACTTCATAGACTTCGACGAGGGCGACGCCGCTCGCGCGGCCGATCCCGCTGACCTGCGCGGTGTAACTGCCGGTGGGAAGCGTGAGGACGAGGGCGGCGTCCTTGGCACCGGGCCCGAGGGGGAAGGCGCCGACGGAGGAGAACACGGCGGCATCGGCGGCGTTGAAGTTGTCGTTTTCGGCGATCTTGGTGCCGGCGGCGTCGTAGACTTCGAGTTTCGGATCGGCGATGACGCCGGGGACGCCAAACGCGCCGAGGGTGGGGCCGACGGCGCGGATGAGCACTTGTTTGCCGGGGCCGGTGCCGATGGTGAAGCCGGTGATGAGCGTATCGGCGCCGCCGGCCGAGGTGCGCACGGAGACGTTGGAAAGGCGGGCGTCTTGCGCGGGGAGCGCGGCGGCGCCGAGGACGGCGAGCCAGGCGAGGAAGGAGAATTGACCGGGGCGGAGGGTGCGGAAGAGGCGCATGAGGAGAACGGAAATCGGGTGGGAGCAGCGGCGTATAGCGGTTGCCGTGCCGAATGAGGGCGGAGCGTGAACGGCGGGCGTTGGGGCCGTGTGATGGGCCGGTTGGGGAAGAAGATGGCAAACGCTTTCGGCTGGGTGGGCGGTGAAATAGCGGTGCCGGGGAGAAGCCGCGAAGCTGCGATGAGGAAGCGTGGCGCGACACCACGCTGGCGTTCGCGGGCTGCGGATGGGTGCGAAAAGGCCCGGGCTTTAGCGCGGAGGGAAAACTGCGGTTGGGAAACCGCTCTCGGTGCCGATTGTGGCGAGATTCATTCGTTGGAACCGGCGCATGCGAAAAAACCCGGGCGGGTGGCCCGGGCTTTTAGGTGTGGGTGGGGGCGTTCATGGGAAGCGCCGGACCCTGGGGAGGGCGGGTCGGAGACCCGGCCCTACTTTATTTCGCGAACATTTTGTCGTTCGGGTTGCCGCCGCTGAGGATGTAGGCGGTGAGGTCTTTGAGTTCTTCGGGGTTGAGGCCGTTGATGAGGCCGGGGGGCATCATCGAGACGGGATAGGTTTTGCGGGACTTCACGTCGGTGGCTTTCACGCGCATCTTTTCGTCAGGGACGAAGGGGTTGGTCATGATGAGAAGCTCGCCGTTCTCCTCGCCGACGATGCGGCCGACGAGGGTGGCGCCGTCGGCGAGATCGAATTGTTGGCTGTCGTATTGGTCGCTGATGACTTTCGACGGCTCAATGATGTTTTCCATGAGGTCCTTCACACTGTAGCGGCTGCCGGCGCCGGAGAGGTCGGGGCCGATGCCGCCGCCGTCGTTGTTGAAGCGGTGGCAGATCATGCAGGCGGTGGCGGTGAAGAGGCCTTTGCCTTGCGCGAAATTGCGGCCGGTGAGCTGGCCCTGCAGGAGGGCGGTGGCATCGGCGACGGTGTAATCGCGGCCGGGGCCTTTGGGCGTGATGGCGCCGGCGGCGAAGTTGGCGGCGGCGGGTTTGGAGAGGGCGTTGAGCGCGGCGCGTTCGGCGGCGTCGGGGACGTTAGCGAGTGTCTCGTTGCGGATGTTTTGGATGAAGCCGCTGAAGCTGTTGCCGCCCTTCCACGTGGCGGTGCGGGCGAACCAGGAGAAGAACTCAACGCGGAGTTTGGGCGTCCAGCCGACGGTGGCGTGGCGGAGATTGTAGGCGTAGATGATCTGCTGGCGGTCAGAGCGGCCGGAGCTGACGCTGTTGACGACTTTGCCGTAGTTGTCGTTGCGGGCGACGAGGCCGGCGCCGCCGAGCTCTTCGGGCGTGGTCACGATGGGTTCAGAGACGCTGAGGAGCGGGACGGTCTTGGCGACGACGGTGGGCGAATCGAGATAGATGAGCAGGGAAACCAGTTCGCGGTTTACGAGGCGGTCGGCGTGCGGGAAGAGCGGGTCGAGTTTCTTCGCGAGGGTGGCGCAGGTGGCGGCATCCGGTTTGCCCATACGCGTAAAGACGAGCTGCCAGGCGCGGAGGAGCGGGAGCTGGAGGGCGGCGGGCTGCTTGGCGAAATCGAGGCGGCTGAGGGATTCGATGATGCGCGGCTGGTAGAATTTCGGGCCGACGCGGGCGAGGGCGATGAGCGCCTCGATGGAAGCCTGGGGATTCTTTTCGGCGAGGGCGCGGCTAGCCCAGTTGGAGGGGAACTGGCGCTCGATGGCGGCGCGGGCGGCGAAGCGGACGAAACGGTCGGGGCTCGCGAGGTGCGGCCAGGCCGTCGCGATGGCCTCGGGGCCGGTGCCTTCGGCGTGGAGGGTTTCCAACATGCGGCGGGTTTTCACTTCGGGCGTGAGGGCGACGGCGGTGGCGGGCGCGGTGCTGTCGGCGCCGGTGTAGGTGACGCGGTAGAGCGCGGCTTGAGTGCGGCGACCGCCGACGGTGAAATACATGGCACCGTCGCCGGGATGGATGATCACGTCGGTGAGCGGGAGGGGTTTGCCGGTGATGAATTCTTCCTTGGTGCCGCGGTAGGTGCCGCCGTCGGGCGCCATGTGGACGGCGTAGAGGGTGCCGTAGGTCCAATCGGCGGCGTAGAGGGCGCGCTGATACTTGGCGGGGAATTTCGCGCCGGTGCCGAAGGTGGTGCCGGTGGGGCAGCCGGGCCCGATGTCGAGCGTGGCGGGGAGGCTGTCGGCGTAGTAGTCGGGCCAGCGGCCGGCGCCGGAGCGCCAACCGTAGTCACCGGCGTCCACGACGTGATTGATGCGCGTGGGCATATACCACGGGGAGCCCTGGTCCCACTCCATGTCGGAATCGTAGGTGAAGAGTTCGCCGTTTTGGTCGAAGGCGATGTCGTAGTGGTTGCGGAAGCCGAGGGCGAAGAGCTCGACGGTCTTGCCGTCGGGGTCGGTGCGGCCGACGTAGCCGCCGGGGGCGAATTTGTTTTTGGCGTGGCCGCGGGCATCCCACATGCGCGGGAGGAGGTGGTCTTCGTCCCAGGCGACGGCGCGGGATTTTTCCATGCGGGTGGGGAGGTCGGTGTGGTTGCCGTTGGCGAAGTAGATGGACTTGCCGTCGGGCGAGAGGACGAGGGCGTGAGGGCCGTGCTCGCCGCTGCCCTTCATGTGGCGGAGGAATTTGATCTCGTCGAATTGGTCGGTGCCCTTGGTGTCGCGCAGACGCCAGAGGCCCTGTTTGCCGGGGACTTCGTCGACCATGACGTAGAGGCTGTCGAAGGCGTAGAGGAGGCCGTGGGCGCCGATGGCGGGCGGTTTGCCGCTGGCGGTTTGCGCGCGCTTCGGAGTGGGCGCGGGCTCGAAGTCGGGCATGTCGGGGACGGCGGGCAGGGCGGCGGCGAGTTGCTCAACCTTGGTGCCGGTGGAGGTGCCGAGGGCGGGCGGCGTGATGCGGTAGAGGCTGCCGTATTGGTCGGCGGCGATGATGCGGCCCTTGGGGTCGACGGTGAGGGCGACCCACGAGCCTTGGTCTTCTTTCGGGACGGTGTAGAGGAGCTCGACTTTGAAACCGGGGGCGACGGTGAGCGCGGACGGCTCGGTGGCGGAGGCGATCGCGGCCATGGCGGCGCGGGCGGATTGGCCGGGGGGCTGGGCGGCGGTGGCGTCGCCGGCTTTTTGTTTGGCCTTGGATTTTTCTTTGGGCGTTTGCGCGGGCAGCGCGACGGCGGTGAGGCCGAGGAGGAGCAGCGTGCCGAGGCGCGCAAGTCGGGAGTGGAAGGGGCGGGATGGTGTCATAGTTGGGAAAGGGGGAGGGAAGGAGGGCAGAAAAGTTTGGAGGTGGAACCGCTAATCTTCGCTGATTTTTCTGAGGTGGTGGGTGGAACGGACGTGTGCGGGCCTCGCCTAATCGGCGAGGCGCGGGCGGTGGTTGGGGATAGGATTGGCGGAGACTAGCGAAAATTAGCGGTTAAAAACTGTGGGCGGATGGATCAGAATTTGTAGGTGGAGGAGAGGAAGTAGGCGCGGGGTTGGACGGGGACGTATTGGAGCATCGTGTCTTGGCCCGTGGCGGGGAGGGAGGTGAAGCTCTGGCGGTCGCCGGGATTGATGCCCCAGCCGCGCCAGGTCATGACGCCTTCGCTATCGGTGAGGTTGTTGATGTTGAGTCCGATGGACCAGCGGCGGGAAAGCGTCCAGCCCATGCCGAGATCGAACTGGTTGAAACGCGGGAGCATGATCACGTTGGCGGCATTGCCGGCGCGCTCGCCCATATGGCGCCAGGAGAGATTCGCGAAATAAGCGGGTGTCCGGTAGGTGAGCGTGTTGTTGAGGATGAAGTCGGGATTGTTGTCGGCGGGGCGGCCGGAGAGGTCGAGGTAGGTGTCGTCGGTGCGGCCATTGACGCCGGCTTGGAACACTTTCCAGACGTCGTTCTTCGCTTTCTGCGCGGTGAACACGCTGCGGACGCTCCAGCGGTCGGAGAGGCGGAACGTGCCTTCGAGTTCGAGGCCGTAGGCGGTGGTCGAGTTGTAGACGGGGTCGGGGAAGTAGAGGGTGACGCCGTCGGACTCCGTCGCCTGCGTGATGGCGAGGATGTTATCGAGGTGGCTGTAGAACGGTGTGGCGGTGAGGGTGGCACGGCCCCACTTCAAGCGATAGCCGAGCTCGGCCTGCTGGATGGTTTGCGGGCGCGGTTTCAGGTTGTTGAGGCGGAACTGCGAGTTGTAATTCCGGAAGAAGCCGTAGTCGGGCGCCTTCTCGCCATCGGCGTAGCGGACGTAGAAGGAGTTGTTGTTATCGATGACGAAGTTGGTCGCGCCGGAGAGGGAGAAGCTGCGGACGTTTTTATCGAAGTCCCATTTCGCGGCGGGATTCGGAATCTGAAAACGATTGTCGAACAGGGTGAACGGATCGCCGTCGGCACCGCCGTAGGTGGCGTCCCAATTGCCGCGCGGGTTCTGGACGCCGGCCTGGTTGTAGCCCTTGACGAGGTAGTTTTCGGCGCGGAAGCCCCAGTCGACGCCCCAGCGTGGCGAGAGCTCCCACTTGTGGCCGAAGAAGTAGGCGAACTGGCGCGCGATGGCTTCATCGCGCACGTAGCCGACGCCGAGGGCGGTGAAGCCTTCGGGATTGGTGAGTTGAACGGCGCGGCCGCCGTAGCCGGCGACGGCCGTGAGGGCGGCGGCGGGCGTGCCGGCGGGCGCGGTGGCGGCGGTGGCGGGTATCCAGGTGATGGCGACGGGCTCGGGCTGCTCGGTGAGCGGCGACGCGGTGCGGCCGCCGCTGGACTGGCGGTCGGAGATGTTGGAGTAGCCGAAGTAGCCGCCACCGACGAAGGTGTGGCTGCGCCACTTCTTGGTCACGGTGAGATTGTCCATGAGCTCATCCATGTGCTCGTTGGCGACGCGGCCGTTGTTGGTCCAGAGGGCGGCGGGGACGATCTGGCCGTTGGGGAGGTTGGCGGAGCGGACGATGAGGCCGACGTTGTTGAGAGCGTTGGCGTTGACGGTGAAGTTGCCGTTGGACGTGACCTCGGCGAGCACGGCGCCGGTCTGGCGATTCGAGAAACGGTAGAGGCCGGCGGGCACGCGGCCGTTCTGCGTGCCGCCGCTGAACTGAATCGCCATCGTGCTGAAGAAATTCGGCCACTCGAGGGAGCGCGGCGTGACGCCGGAGCTGGAGTTCCAGTCGGCCCAGTTGCGGCTGACGCGGAGGTTGTGATTGAGGGACCAGCCGCTGCCGAACTCGTGCTTCCACTGCGCGCCGACATAGCGGGAGCGGGAGCGGACGGCGTCGGTGGTGTCGAAGGTGGCGAACTTGTCGTCCGCCTCGCGCGGATACTGGTGCGAGCTTTTGGGAAACAGGTTGGTGCTGAAGCGGCTGAGGCCGGGATACTGCTTCGGGTTCTGCGGGTCGCGGGCGAGCAGGTATTCATACCAGTGGTTTCGGTCGTCGAGATACTTGCCGTAGATCTTGAGCGAGCCCTGGCCGTAGTCCTTGAAGATGTTTCCGTGAAGCCCGAATCCGTTGTTCATCGGGTAACCATTCGCGGGGCGGTGGCCCTCGGCGTAGCGGTAGAAACCGCCGACGTTGTAGACCCAGCCCTTTACGAGGGGGCCGCCGACGGTGGCGTCGGTGCGGTATTGCGGCGATCCGCGGCCCTCGAGGCCGAAGCGCGTGCGGATCTCGCCGCCGAAGCGCGACGTGCCGGTGCGTGTAATGTAATTGAATACGCCACCGGGGGAATTGGACGACGTGATGGAGGCGCTGCCGCCGCGCACGGCTTCGACGCGCTGGAGCGTGGCGTCGGGGCGGTTGAAGTAGCCGGCGCCGAAGTTGCCGAAGTTCACGTTGGTGAACGGCAGGCCGTCCTCCTGCATGGAGACGTAGTAGGTGCCGTTGGCGCCATCGGAGCTGTCGGCGGAGATGCCGCGGGAGTAAACCATGCCGCGGATTTCGCCGAGGGAGGAATTGACGAAGACGCCGGCGACGTTGAGCAGCATGTCATCGGCGCTGAGGGCGACTTGCTCGGCGAGCATGTCGGCGGTGAGGGTGCTGATGGCGGTGGTGGCCTTCTTCGCCTCGGTGGCGCTGAAAACGCCCGTGACGACGAACTGCTCGAGCTTCAGGGCATCGGCGGCCTCGGCGGAGGTGGGCGTTTTCGCGGTGGCCGCGGGAGCGGGGGCGGTTTGGGCGAGGAGGGCGGGGGCGGAGACGGAGAGGGAGAGAAGGAGAGAAAGAGCGAGGGGGAGAGAAGCGGGGATTTGGAGGCGCTGGGGTGGGCGTGGGGTTTTCATTGGGCGGCGGCTTTGAGTTCGGCGAAGCGGGTGCGGAGGGAAGCGAGTTGGGCGGCGCGGGCGGGGTCGGCGGCGAGGTTGTTTTCCTCGAGGGGATCGGCGCGGAGATCGAAGAGCTCCTCGTGTTTAAAATCGGGCCAGTAGATGTATTTCACGTCTTTGCGGACGAGGGCCTCGGAGGACGGGATGAAGTTGATGTTTCGAACGGTAGCGTGTTCGTAGAAAAATTCGTCGCGCCAGGCGGGCGGCTTCGCGGCGAGGTAGAGCGGCGCGATGTCGCGGCCCTGCATGCGGGCGGGCGCGGGCGTGCCGGTGGCGGCGAGGATCGTCGGCGCGAGATCGACGCTGAGCGTCATGGCGTCGCGGGTGGTGCCGCGCTTCGCGGCGGGGAGGCGAGGGTCGCGGATGATGAGCGGCACGCGGATGCTCTCCTGATAGGGATACCATTTGTCGGCGAGGCCGTGCTCGGCGTGAAAGTAGCCGTTGTCGGTGGTGAAGATGACGAGCGTGCGATCAAGCACGCCTTGCGCGCGCAGCTCGGCGAGCACGCGGCCGCAGGTTGCATCCGCCTCGGTGGCGAGGCGGTAGTAGTTCTTCATGTATTCCTGGTAGCGCTCGGGCGTGTCAAAGCGCCACGTCCAGCGGTTGCGGCCCTCGTTCTTGGCGTTGGCGATGAAGGGCGGGAGGCGGCGGAAATGCGCATCGGTGGCAGTCTTCGGCACGGGGACGGTGACGTCTTTGTAGAGCGCCATGCTCTCGGGCTGCGGGAGGTATTGCTTCGGGTTCTGATCTTCGGCGTGCGTGGCGACGAACGCGAGTGTGAGGACGAAGGGCTTGTCCTTCGGGCGCGTGCGGAGGAACTCCATCGCGTCGTTTTCGTTTTTCCGTGTGACGTGAATCTCGGTGCCGTCGGGCTGCTTGAGCCAGTGGCGCATCGGGGTGATGCGGTCGGCACCGAAATCCATCTGGTCGGCGGGGAAGCGCCCGTTGTGCCACTTGCCGACGTGGCCGGTGTGGTAGCCGCGCGCGCGGAGGACGCCGGGGTAGGTCTCGGCCCACGGGGTCGCAAACATGCCGTTTGCCGGCTGGCCGTTCCGCGACATCCACTGGCCGGTGAAAAGATTGGACCGGCTGACCCAGCAGATGGAGGTCGTGACGAAGTTGTGCGTGAACCGCACGCCCTCGCGCGCGAGCTGGTCGATGTTGGGCGTCTTGACGACGGGATTGCCGGCGACGCCGAGCGTGTCGTGGCGCCAGTCGTCGCCGTAGAGGATGACGACGTTGAGCGGGGGCTCGGCGGCGGCCGCGGCGGAGGCGGCGAACGCGGAGAGTGCTGCTGAGAAGGGGAGAAGGAGAGAGAAGGAGAGGGGGAGAAGGCGGCGCATGGGGGAGGACGAATTTTAGAAGCGGCCGTTGATGCCGAAGGTGAGGGTGGTGCCGTTGAGAATCGTGTTCTGCATCTGGGCGGTGACGCCGCGGTAGAACGACTGCGGCTCGTTGGTGAGATTGCCGGCGTCGAGCGTGAGTTGGAGCGAGGGGCGGACTTGGTAGGAGATGCCGGCGTTGATGGTCGCGTAGCTGAAACGGTAGAGGTTGCGGCCGGGCGTGGCGGCGGTGAACGCGGTGATGTAGCTGCCGGTGAAATTGTAGAGGATGCGCGTGCTGAATTTTTTGTAGCGCCACGAGAGTGTGGCGTTGCCGGTGCGCGGGATGAAGCCGGGGACTTCGTTGGTGCTGCGCGAGGTGGCGCCGCCGAAATCGCCGCTCGTGCTGATCAGCGTGTAGTTGGCGGACGCGCCAAAGCCCTTCAGCAGGCCGGGGAGAAACGTGAATTGCTGTTGGTAGCTGAACTCCCAGCCGGTGACTTTGGCGGTGCCGGCGTTGGAGGAAGTGAGGCGCGTCCAGCCGGGAAATTCGCCGTTGTAGCCGTTGTCGGTGCCGGTGCCGATGGTGCCAGCGTTGGTGCCGGTGACGATGTAGTCGGTGATGGTTTTGTTGAACCAGCCGACGGAGAGATTGCCGACGGGCTCGAAGTAATACTCGAGCGTGGCGTCCCAGGTGGCGGCGTTTTGCGGGAGGAGGGCAGGGTTGTTGACGGTGAGGGTTTGGTTGGCCTCGGAGATGGTTTCGTTCGGGAGAGAATTGTTCAGCGCGGGGCGGCCGAAGCTGGTGGACCAACTTAGGCGGGCTTTGAGATTGGAGGTGAGATCGTGCGTGAGGTGGGCGCTGGGGAACGATTTGGTGTAGTCGCCACTGAGGCGGCGTTGTGTGCCGGCGTAGTCGCGAGTCGCGGAGCCGACGGGATCGGCGGTTTGCTGAGCGACGGTGCTGCCGGTGCGGGTGCGGACCCAGCCCCAACTCGACGTATCCGTTTTTTCGGTGCGCACGCCGGCGATCAGGCCGGTGCGACCGAGGCGGCCGGACGCCATGGCGTAGCCGGCGGTGATGGTCTCGGTGACGGCGCGGTTGGCGGTGTATTTGTTTTGCTCGTGAAAATAGAGGTCCTCGCGCCAGAGGGCGGGGGTGATCGGCTGACGGTCGGCGAAAAATTGAACGGCCTCCCACTGGGGAATGCGGCGGCCGGTTTTTACGGAGTCGAAGGTGACGATCGACGGATCGGCCGGGAGGGCGGTGGTGCCGGTGTAGTTCCAGCGGCGGGCGACGCTCTCGGCGCTCGCGTAGTGGCGGCGCCAGACGGCGCCCGATTTGACGGACAACGGGAACGAGACGGGGAGCGTGTAGCGGGCGTTGGCGCGGGCTTCGCGGACTTGGTCGTCGTTTTGCAGAATGGAATTGTTGTAAGTGGTCGGGCGGTAGTTGGCGGGATTGTTGAAATCGGGGCCCTCGGTCTGGGTGAAACGCGGGTAGAGATCGGAGGCCGTGCGATCGAGAATCCAGCCGACGGCGGTGATGCGGTTGACCAAGATGCCGCCGCGGCCGCCGCCGCCGCCGTTGATGTTGGTCTGCGTGTAGATGGCGTTGTAGTCGACGGAGAGCGGGCCGAAGACGTGTTCAGCGCCGAGGTCGAGGCGGCGCATGCGGTTGGCGAAATTGCCGGGGCCGGTGGTGGTCTGTTCGATGGTGGAGCCGGGCGCGGCGCGGACCTGGGTGACGAGGTCGGTATAGCCGGGGAGGATACCGGCGGTGGCGTTGGTGCCAGTGACGGGGAGCGCGGGATTGAAGATGGCCTGCGTGGTGAAGGCGCGCGTCTCGTATTGGCGGCGGAAGGTCTCGACGGCATCGCCCGCGACGGTGTTGATCGAGAGCTTGGTGGACGGGGAGAGGCGGTAGTCGGCCTTGAGGCTGACGCTGGCCTGCTTGCGGTTGTTGAAATTATCCCAGGTGCGGTAGTCCCAGAGGTAGGCGGGCTGGGCGGTGGTGTTTTGAAAATCGCGGACAGTGCGGAAACCGCCGACGGCGTTTTCGGAGTAGAACACGTTGAGCGAGATGCCGAGGTTGCGTTCGCCGCCGAAGACATCGAAGAGCTGCTGCCAGCCGACGTTGAAGAGCGGGTGGGCGCGGTGTTTTTCGCGGGTGGGCGTTTGTTCCGTAAACGACGGGGCGTAGCGGACGCCGGCGCTGTAGGTGATGCGGCGGCGCTCGCGCATCGAGAGCGGCGAGCGGCTTTTGAGATTGATGGTGCCGCCGATGGAGCCGGCTTCCTTGTCGGGCGTGTGGCCCTTGGTGAGTTCCATTTGGTCAAACATGGAACCGGTGAGGTTGTTCATGTTGGTGCCGCGGGTGAGCGCGCCCTGACTGGTGAGCGGCGAGCCGTCGAGGGTGACGCTGTTGAGGCCGGGGCCAATGCCGCGGATGGTAAAACCGTCGATGAGATTTTCGTCGGAGGGATTGCCGGCGACACCGGGGAGGCGGATGGCGACCTCGGCGGCGTTCATGTTCGGCAAGTTTCCGAACGAATCCATGGCGACGATGTTCTTCACGTTTTCGGCGTTGCGCTGCGCAGTGATGGCGGCGGCACCGCCCTCGCGTTCGCCGGTGACCTTGAAGGCGTCGAGTTTGTAGACGGCGCTGGTGAGGTCGAAATTCCGCGTAGTGGCGGCGGTGTCGTTGACGGCGACGTTGGTGCGCACGGGATCGAGGCCGACGTAGGTGACGACGACTTCGTGCGTGCCGGGCGGGAGCGCGGTGAGGACGTAGCGGCCGGTGTTGTCGGTGAACGCAGTGAGGTTGAGCGACGGCACGTCGACACGGGCGCCCTCGAGGAGATTACCGGTGGCGACGTTGGAGATGTTGCCGGTTAGAGTGGCGGCGGACGCGGCGGCGGCGAGGGAGAGAAGGAGGGAAAGAGAGAGGGGGAGGGAGGGGCGCATGGGGGAGGAGGGAGGCGCGGGTGGCGTGGAGTGAACGATTAACTGGGTCGTCAGGTTGCGCGGCGGCGGGTGTTTTGGCGCACCCCACCTTGGCAATCCGGGAGATCGCGGTTGCCAGCCGGTGTAGGCGAGGGCACCGTTTGTGCCATGAGCACCGTGCAAGAAGTCCAAGAGGCGATCAAGGGGATGACCCCCGAGGAGCGCAATCGGGTGAAAGCTTTTCTGCTGCACCTTTCGCGCGTCGACGATCCGGCGCACAAGGCGGAGATGACGCGGCGGTTGGAGGCCATGGAGAATGGCGACCGGGTCACGAGTGAGCAGGTCCAGAAAATGCACCAGGATCTCCTCCGCCAAGGCCGATGAGTTTGGGTTACGACTATACGCTCAATCGCGCGAGTTGTGAGGCGTTGAATGGATTCTCCGCGCAGGCGCGCGACCGGTTGCTCGACTTCTTTTGCGGATTGGCCGAGCGGCCGTTCGCCGCCGGTGACTACGTCGAGACCGACGAAAGGGGCTGGCGAGTAGAAGTGATGCTGGTGCGGGACTGTTACTTGGTGAGGTGGCATGTGGATCACGCGGCGAAGGAAGTTCGCGTGTTCGAAATCGTGGTCGTGTAGCGGCGTCATCAGAAGCGGCCGTTGAGGCCGACGGTGAAGGTGGTGCCGGGGTAGTTGAAGTGTTCGACGTTGTCGGGGGTGCCGCGGTAGCGCTTTTGCGGGACGTTGGTGAGGTTATCGACGTCGAGTGTCACGTTGAGCGTGGGGCGGATTTGGTAGCTGAAGCCGACGTTGATGAGCTTGCGCTCGACGCGGTAGAGGTTGCGGGCGGGTGAAGTGGCGTTGAAGGCGGTGAGAAAGGTGTCGGCATAGTTCACGAGGAGGCGCGTGCTGAAGGCGCGGTAGCGCCACGACAGGCTGGCGTTGGCGGTGACCGGGACGAAGTTCGGGACCTGGCCCTTTTCGCGTCGGCCGCCGCCGCCGAAATCGCCGTGGGTATCGAGCAGGGTGTAATTGACACTGCCGCTGAGGCCCTTGAGCACGCCGGGGAGAAACGTGAACTGCTGCTGGTAGCTGAACTCCCAGCCCTGCACCACGGCGGTGCCGGCGTTGGCGGAGGAGAGGATGGTCCAGCCGGGGTATTCGCCATTGTAGCCGTTGTCGGTGCCGGTGCCGATGGTGCCGGACTCGATACCGGTCACGATGTAATCGCGGATTTCCTTGTGGAACCAGCCGGCCGAGAAGTTGCCGACGGGTTCGAAGTAATACTCGAGCGTGGCATCCCAGTTTTTCGCGGTCTGCGGCAGGAGGGACGGGTTGTTAATCGTGAGGGTGGGGCGGTTGCCGAAGTTGGCATTGGCCTCGTTCGGGGTCTCGCCAGGCACGAGCTGGCCGAAGCCGGGGCGCCCGAAACTGGTGGACCAACTCAGGCGGGCCTTGAGATTCGGGGTGATGTCGTGCCAGGCGTGGATGCTGGGAAACGCCTTGGTGTAGTCTCCGTCGACGGTGCGGCGGTTGTTGGCGTAGTCGCTCTGCGCCGCGGCGATCGCGGTGGCCTCGGTGGCGGTGGCGGGCGTGCCGCTGAGGCGGCGGGCGCGCACGAAGCCGTCGGCCTCGTTCGCGGTTTTCTCCCAGCGCACGCCGCCGAGGAATCCAGTGCGGGCGCGCCAGCCGTCGCGGCCGAGCTTGCCCTGCGCCATCAAATAGGGGGCGGTCACGGTCTCGACGGCCTGACGATAGGAGGTGAAGCCCGTGGTCTCGCGGAAATAGAAATCTTCGCGCCAGATCGCGGGGTCGATGACCTCGCGGCCGCGGATGAACCACGAGGCCTCCCACTGCGGAATGCCGCGGCGCGTCTCGCGCTGATCCATCGTGACGAGATTCGGATCGTGGGGGAGCGGGCCGGTGCCGGTATAGCTCCAGCGGCGCGAGGCGCTGCGGACGCCCACGGTCTGCTCGCGCCAGTGCAGGCCGGCCTTGGCGAAGATCGGCGCGGAGATCGGCAGGTTGTAGCGCACATCGAGGCGGCCCTCGTTGACCTCGTGGATCTGTTTGTCGTTTTGGTTGGAGAGGCCGTTGGCGGTGGGCCGGTAGTTGGCGGGGTTGGTGAAATCGAGGCCGCCGTTGGGGAGAAACCGGGGAAAGAGATCGGACTGGGTGCGGTCGAGAATCCAGCCGGTGTTGGAGATGCGGTTGGTGAGGACAGCGCCCTCGCCGTTGCCGATGTTGATGTGGGTCTGGGTGCGGCGGAGGTTGGCCTCGAGGAGCAGCGGACCCTTCTGGTGTTCGAGGCCGACGTCGACGCGGCGGAGGCGGTTGAAGAAATTATTCGGGCCGGTCATGGTGACATCGATCGTCGAGGCGGCGACGGGACGCACGGTGGTGATGCGATCGGTGTAGCCGGGGGCGATGCCGGCGCCGGTGTTGGCGGCCGTGTTGAGCGCGGGATTGAAGACGACCTGGTTGGTGGTGGCGTTGACGTTGTATTGGCGGCGAAAGATTTCCGAGTGGTCGATGTAGGTCGCGAGGAACGAAAGTTTGGTCGACGGGGTGAGGCGGTAGTCGGCCTTGGCGGTGATGTTTTTCTGCCGGCGGTGGTTGTAGAGATCGCTCGTGAGGTAGCTATAGAGGAAGGCGGGCGTGGCGGTGGTGTTCTGGAAATCGCGGGTCGTGAAAAACGAACCGATGGCGGTCTCGCTGTTGAAGATGGTGACCGAGACGCCGAGGTTGCGTTTGCCGCCGAAGGCGTCGAACACCTCCTGATAGCCAAGATTGGCGAGACCGTGGAGGCGGCGCTGCTCGCGGATCGGGATCTGCTGGGTAAAGGAGGGGGCGATGCGGGCGCTAAGGGTGTAAGTCACGCGGCGTTTCTCGCGCATGGAGAGGGGCGAGCGGCTCTTGAAATTGATGGTGCCGCCGAGGGAGTCGGCGCCTTTGTCGGGAGTATGGCCCTTGATGAGTTCCACCTGGTCGAACATCGCGCCGGTGATGTTGTTCACGAAGATCGAGCGGCCGAGGCCGCCCTGGCCGGTCATGAGCCCGCCGTCCATCGTCACGGAGTTGAGCCCCGACGCCATGCCGCGGACGGTGAAGCCGGAGAGGTTTCCGCCGGCGTCGAGTTCGCCGTAGATGCCGGGGAGCCGGATGGCGACTTCGCCGGCGTTCATGTTGGGGAGATTGCCGAAGGAGTCGGTGGCGGCGACGTTCTTGAGATTCTCGGCGTTGCGCGCGGCGGTGAGAGCCGAGGCGTC